>JAEEGL016934489.1_pt1 | contig 31565 bp, 31 predicted proteins | sample 9134231 | NCBI WGS metagenome assembly JAEEGL01 (sample SAMN16246548, study PRJNA631951) | gut metagenome | biome: gut microbiome; feature: rumen; material: fiber-attached | host: Bos | place: Iran: Karaj | collected 2018-10 | reverse complement strand
TTTTTGATGTTAGCACGTACAGCTTCTTTTTAAATAATTTTAAAGAATCCTACACGGGATATTGTATTACCTAAATTATTAATAAATAAATAATCAATATTGGTATTTTTCTTTAATAAGGTATAACGATAATTATTCATGTAATTTACTAGATGTTCTTTAGCAATATTGTCAATAGGAATAATTCTTTCTTTACTCCCCTTCCCTAATACTTTAATAACATCATTAATTAAATCTACATCTTGAATTCTTAAATTAATTAACTCAGAGATTCGAATACCAGTGGAAAAAAGTAATTCTAGCATGGCTTTATTACGGTAATCATAAGGCGTGTTAAGGTTAACGTTTAATAAGTTTTTAATTTCTTCATCATTTAAAAAGACTGGTAAATGTTGATTGATTTTAGGATGTTTAATCGTTTCAACAGGATTAGTAGTAATATAATTAGAATCAAGTAGATATTTATAAAATGAATTAAGGACAGTGATATAATGAGCAATAGTTTTATGACTTAAATCACTATTAGAGGTAATAAAGGTTTCGATTGTACTATTATCAATATTTAAAATATCTTTGTTTTTTATATATAAATTAAATTTGTTTAGATTATCAGTATAACTCTTAATCGTTTCATTGGAATATTTTTTAACATAGTTAATATAATCTAAATATTCAAGAATGTATTTTTCGTTCATATTACTACCCTCTTATAAGAAAATTATATAATAAAATATCTTTTAATTCAAATATTTGATATAATAGAAATGGTGGTTTTATGAACTTATTAGCAAATGAAGCACGTCCTAAAAAATTAAGTGATGTTGTTGGTCAAGAAGCTTTAGTTGGTAAAGATGGAATCATTACGAAAATGGTTAAAAACAAAAAATTGTTTTCAATGATTTTATATGGTCATCCGGGTTGCGGAAAGACTTCTATAGCTAATGCAATTGTAAATGAACTTGATCTTCATGCTCGTTTTTTAAATGCCGCAATTGATAAAAAAGAAGATTTTATGGGTGCTATTAACGAAGCTAAATTATATGGTGAAATTGTATTAGTAGTTGATGAAATTCATCGTATGAATAAAGATAAACAAGATATTTTATTACCATCTGTTGAATCAGGATTGGTTATTTTAATAGGAATGACAACAACTAACCCCTTCCATACAATTAATCCCGCAATTAGAAGTCGTGTGTTACTATTAGAATTAAAAGATTTAGGAAATGATGATGTTATAAAGGCTTTAAAAAAAGTTGCAAAAAACCTTGATAATATTAAAATAAGTGATAAAGTATATGACTATATAATTAATGTTTCAGCAGGCGATTTAAGAAGTGCTATTACGCTTTTAGAAATAGCTTATAATACTGCTAGTGATGGAAATATTGATTTAGAATTAGTGGAAAAGATTAATGCTAAACCAATCTATGCTCATGATAAGAATGAAACGGATTATTATAATTTATTAAGTGCATTACAAAAATCAATTCGTGGTAGTGATGTAGATGCTTCCCTACACTATTTATCAAGATTAATTTATTTTGGTGATTTTGATAGTATTTATCGAAGATTAACGGTAATTGCTTACGAAGATATTGGGCTTGCTAATTCGGGGATTGGTCCGAAATTACATGCTGCGATTGAAGCTTCAAAATTAGTGGGAATGCCAGAATGCATTATTATATTGGGTAATATTGTTACTGAAATGGCTTTATCTCCGAAATCAAATAGTACCCATGATGCAGTATTAGAAGCTTATAAAGATGTCGAAGCGGGAAATATTGGAGAAGTTCCTAAACATATTCAAATTACGGCTAATGGTTATAAATATCCGCATGATTATAAAAATGATTGGGTTAAACAAGATTATATGCCAGATAATTTAAAAAATAAAAAGTATTATAATCCTAAAGATAATAAATTAGAAAATAATATCAATAAAATTAGAAAAGAGATGGAAGAATAATGAATATAGCTATTATTGGAACCGGAGCATTTAGTTTAAGTATTTTAAATAATATTAAAGGTGATGCTATTAAAATATGGACTGAATCTAAAGATGTTGTTGCTGAGTATAAGAAGACTAAGAAATTAGATAGTATTATTAAAAAAGTCAATTTTCCTAAAGGAACTATTGTTAGTAATGATATGGCGGAAGTTGTTAGTGATGCTAATGTTATTTTAGTTTTAACTGCTAGTAAGTTTGTAGTTGATGTTTGTAAAGATATCAAACCTTACTTAGGTAAGAAAACGATTGTTATTATTGGTTCTAAAGGATTACTTGAAGGTGGAGTTTTAATCCATGATGGCATTAAACGTATCTTGCCTTCTAAAAGAGTTTTATATATGAGCGGTCCAAGTTATTCTGGTGATCTAATTAAATGTGATCCAATCGGACTTAATATTGCTGGTGATTTAGATATCTTAAATCAAGTTAAAGGTATCTTTAATGATAATATCTATATTGATTATACAGAAGATATTGATGGTATCTTATTATCTGGAGCAATGAAAAATGTTTTTGCAATTGGTGCTGGAATCTTAGATGGATTAAAATATGGTCAATCTACAAAATATTTTTATATTACTCGTTTAACTTTCGAAATGCGTAAGATTATTCGTAATCTTGGTGGTTATCGTGAATCAATGTATTCTTTAGCAGGACTTGGCGATTTAATGCTTACCTGTAGTATGAAAGAATCAAGAAACTATGAACTTGGTAAAGAAATTGCAAGTTCGAAAAAAGATATTCAAAAATACATTGAAAATAATACTACTGAAGGTTATTTTGCACTAGCTTGTTTAAATGAATTAGAAAATAGTAAAAAAGTTAACTACCCTATTTTAAATACATTATATCGTATTGTTTATGAAGGCGAAGATCCTAAAACTTTAGTTACCGTTTTAACCAAAAAATAGATCATTAATTGATCTATTTTTTAATGGTATTATTAATTACATAACTAGCTAGTAATAATCCAGCAGTATTTGGTACCAAGACATTAGAACCAATGGTAGTACTATTAGTTTTTATTGGTAGTTCAGGAGACCAAACACAAGGTATTTTAGTAGTTATGTTTTTATTTCTAAGAATTTTTCTTAAATCTTTACTTAATGGATCATTAATCGTTTTATCTAAAGTGGTAATGGTTAAGTATTCGGGATGGAACTTATTTCCAGTGCCACAACAAGTAATTATTTTAATACCATTATTAAGCGCATATTCAATCAATAAGGCTTTAGTGGTAATTGTATCACAAGCATCAATAATGAAGTCATATGATCCGTTTAAAAGGCTTAGAGAGTCAATATTTATAAAAGCTTTGATTCCAGTGATATTAATATTAGGATTGATTGCTTTAGCACGTTTAATTGCTTCATCAGTTTTATTATTACCAATATTATTAATATTTGATAGAATTTGACGATTTAAATTGCTAGATTCAAAAACATCATTATCAATTACGGTAATATTTTCAATACCTAATCTAACTAATGCTTCAAAGCAAGCTCCTCCTACTCCACCTAACCCAATTAAAACAATATTTAGGTTTTTAACTTGATTTAAATTGTTTTCATCCATTATTAATTCTAAACGACTTAGATCCATATTAATTCCTCCAAAATAAAACCTAAAAGGTAGCCTGAGTTGTGATAAAAGCCCGCTCGCACGAGGTGGGCACCACATGAATGATTTTAGGATTCCGATTCTAAGACCGGCTTTCGACACCACCACCCAATTAGGTTCCCAATAATATCACTTAGTCGGTTTTATGTTAAAACAGACTATTTATCCCTTTAGGTAATTTAAATATATCAAACAAATTGATTGTTTGTAAACTATTTTTTGCCGTATTGACATTTTTTGCAAAGAAAAAAGGATTTTACAATCCTTTCCAACAAGTTTCAACATCACAACTATTACTATTTGGTGCTGGATTTGGCATTTCCATTTTAACAATCATTGGAATCTTAAATGCTGATCCAAAACCAATACAAGTACCTGGTTGTAAAACTTTTTGCTTTTCTAATATTTCATTACTAATATTAGGTAACATATCACGAATATACGCAATATCTTTTGGATGGGTCATCTTAAATATTAAGAAGTTTGAACATTGCGAAATAACGGTTTCTGATATTTCTACTGGTCGTTGACTAATAATATTTAATAATACGCCATATTTACGCCCTTCTTTAGAGATACGTTCAAATATATTATAACCAATTAAGAAGGTATCAGAGTCTTTATGAATATAACGATGGGCTTCTTCTAAGAATAAGTGATATGGATTAGAAGCTCTTCGTGGAGCATTTTTAGCATATTCAAATAACATGCGAGACATAATTTTAACAATAACTTTAGCGTATGTATCATCCATATTTTCAATATTAATATTTACGATTTGTGCTTTGGTATTATTTTGAGTAATAACTAATGATTTAATAAAGGTATCCATATCAACGTATCTAGTACCATCAAAACAATCTTTAACGGGATTTGATAATAATCCGTTAACACGAACTTTTAAGATTGTAGCAGCATCAAATAAAGCTTTATTATTTTGGAATCCTTCACTAATTAAGGTAAATTCTAAGGCTTCTGCTAATTCTTTAATACCATAGAAGGTTCCTTCAGGAGTTGGAATGTTTTCTAGGTCATTATTAATAAACTTTAGAATGTATTCAGTGATTAATACTGATTCACCAAAATAACCATTACTATCAATTTCAAAACATTCACTAAAGGTTCTGGTATAACCTAAACCTTGAACAGTTGAATCAAAGTTAAATTCTGCTGTGTGGCAAGTTTTAATAATTGAGAATATATCATTTTTCTTTTGTTCAGTAGTATTATTACTAAATAAAACTGCTAGTAGAGCACGTGCAATTAAATGATTCTTAAGTTTATTGGCGGTTTCATCTCGAACAGCAAAGATTTTTACAAGTCGAATTGTTCTTTCAATAATTGGAATTTGAGAGTGTTCAGATGCTTGTAATAATAAGGTAATATCATCAAGGGTTAATAAGCAAAGAGGTATATTTAATTTCATATCGCCAGGTTCTTTTGGGTCTGGTGTTAAGAATTTATAATTATAGTTTGGATTAATTTGATTAATTCCACTAAATGCGGTTTTATATTCGCCATAAGCATCAAAAATAAAGATATTAGCATTAGTTGGCTGCATATTAGGATTATTAAATAAGTTTTGGACTAATCGAGCAACACCACATGATTTACCACTACCAGTATTACCAAAGATAGCCATATGGTTTGCAAATAAGCCATTAATATTTGGACATACACTATATTTAGTATAAATAGCACTTTGACCTAATAAGAAAGTTTCATTATTTAAAGTACCAATTATTTCGGTTAATTCATTACCATTAATAATGCGAATCGATGAATTTAATGTTGGCTTTCTAATAACACCATTTAAGTAATGATCATTAACAAACTCACCTAATAATCTAATTTTAATAATTTCATCAGATATTTCGTTTACTTCACCTAATATTCTTTGATTATCAGATTCAAATATTACGTGAACGTTCATTAAATCATGTGCTTGTTCCTTGGTATTGATGTTTTCTACATGAGCAATGTTATCACTAATAAATTTGATTTCTCCAAACATTAAAAACACCTCTTTATTCTTCTAACATTATATCAAAGATCATAAAAAAAAGAAACTATTTTTCAAGTTTCTTTTGAATTATTTCAGTAGTGATGCTTGGATTAGCTTTACCTTTAGTTTCTTTCATTACTTGACCAACAAAGAATTGTAATAAGTTAGTACGGCCATTATGATATGCTTCTACATTAGCTTGATTGTTAGCTAAAATTTTATCAATAACAGCTTCAAGTTCATTAGTATCACTGATTTGGGCATTATCATTACTAATTAATTCTTTGGGGTTAATATGTTTTTCTATCGCTTCATTAAAGATATCTTTGGCTTGTTTTGATGAAATAGTACCATCATTTACTTTATCAAAAATAATTTTTAACATATCAGGTTTAATGAAGAATTCAGTAATATTAATATCTTCTTTATTTAAATAACCCATTATATTTACAGTTAACCAGTTAGCAGAGGTTTTAGGATCCATTCCTAATTTAATACATTCATCATAATAATCAGAAATACCTTTTTCTTTAATAATGATATTAGCGTCATATGGTGATAATCCTAAATCATTAATGTAACTATTCTTTCTTTCATATGGTAATTTAGGAATTGATGCTTTAATTTCTTCAATCCAAGATTGTTCAATTTTAAATCGTGGAATATTTGGTTCAACAAAGTATTTATAGTCTTCAGCATCAACTTTGTTTCGCATTCCGACAGTAGTACCGGTTTCTTCATCCCAACGTCTAGTTTCTTGAATTATTTCATTTTCTCTATCAGCATTTATTAAATCAATTTGTCGTTTTGTTTCAGCAATGATAGTTTCTCTTACGGATGAGAATGAATTAACGTTTTTAATTTCAACTTTAGTTCCTAATTTATTTGGATCTTTTGAAACAGATACATTAACATCACATCTTAAGTGACCTTTTTTACTATCGGCTTCGGATATACCACAATATTGATAAATTGATCGCATATGTTCTAGGAATCTTACGGCATCATCAGCTGAATGTAAGCAAGGTTTTGTAACTAATTCATATAAAGGATTTCCAGCACGATTATAATTAATAGTTGATGTGTCATATAGATGGGTTAATTGAGCAGCATCTTCTTCAAGATGGAAATTATCAATTTCAACTCTAAATGTTGAACCATCTTCTCTTTCAATATCAATATAGCCCCCATTTCCGACACATTCTTCTGGAGGATTTTGCGTGATTTGATATCCTTTAGGTAAATCAGGATAATAATAATTTTTTCTTTCAAAATACATGTATTCTGGAATTCTGGCATTAAGTATTAATGACATAGTAATAGCATGAGCTAAAGCTTTTTTGTTTAATACTGGTAATATGCCAGGGAATCCCATATCAACTGGTGAAACATTACAATTAGAGATTTCACTATATTCATTTTTTCCTGATGAGAAAACCTTTGAATTAGTTAGTGATCCTTCACAGTGCATTTCTAGACCAATTGTTAAATAGTATTCATTCATCTTACTTAACCTCCTTTGCAATTTGATTTTTGTAATTCATTTTGCTTTCTAGAGCATAAGCAATATTTAATACATTTTGATCATCATAACAGTTACCAGTAATATTAATACCTACTGGTAAATTATTAATAAAGCCATTAGGAATAGTTATTGATGGGAATCCTCCAAAGTTACCAATTTGTAAATGTTCTTCAAGTGGTGTTAATTCATCATCAGTAACACGGTCAGTATTATCTAATTTTGGTGCTACACCAGTTCCTACTGGCATAATTAAACCATCATATTTTTGAAATTGTTCTTTAATCGTATCAACTATCAATCTTCTAGCACGTTGTGCATTTTTAAAGTATCTTTCTTGATTTACAGTTTGTAATACATAAGAACCAATTACAAATCTTCTTTTAATTAATGATGAGAAGCCTTTAGTACGATGATCTTTCATAATTTCTTGGAAATTACTACCCTCACCTCTTGGCCCAAAACTGAAACCAGTTAAATTAGACATATTAGATGTTGCTTCAGCACAACCAATAACTATATATGTTGATGCAATAGCATTTAAAATATCTTGGTCAATTGATACTTCATCTACTTCAATACCTAAGCTTCTTACAATATCAATGGTTTTCATAAAATTATCGAGATGTTCTTCAGTTTCTTTTGGTAAGTTAGTATAATGATTTTTATCAACGATTTCTTTAATATAAAATAATTTCTTACCACTTACTTCTTTAGTTAAATCTTGATATAAATGGATATTTGATGAATCCCAAGAAGTCATATCTTTAGGATCAATTCCCTTCATTGCATCTACTACAATTGCAGCATCAGCAACGCTTCTAGTCATAACACCACATGTATCAAGTGATGAAACGTATGCAAATAAACCATAACGGGAAATCATTCCATAAGTTGGTTTGTAACCAACAATACCACAATAAGCGGCGGGTTTACGAATTGAATCTCCAGAATCCGAAGCGGTTGCAAATGGATAAACTCCAGCCGCAACGGCAGCAGCAGAACCAGATGAAGATCCTGCAGTCATTCGGGTTGGATCCCATGGGTTTCTTTGAACACCAGTATGTGCAGTAGTTCCAGTTCCACCCATACCAAATTCATCCATACAAGTTTTATTTACAGGAACACAACCATGACTCATTAGGTTTTCAATAGCAGTAGCTGTAAAGAATGGAACATAATCTTTTAAAGTATTTGATGATCCAGTTGATAATATTCCTTTGGTAGAATAATTATCTTTAATACCAAACGGAATACCACTTAATAAATCTTCAGTTACTTCGGTACCTTTGGCATCATCTAAAATTGTAACAAATGCATTACATTTTTCTTGAACTTCATGAGATTTTTTAATTGCTTCATTAACCAATTCTTGTGATGTAACTTGATTAGATTTTAAGGCATCATGTAATTCAATAATTGTTTTATCCATCATTTTACTCCACCACCTTTGGTACTTCTACTTCACGACCATCAATCTTCTTACAATTAGCTAATAAATCATCAATTGATGGTGAATCTTCAGCAATATCTTCTCTTAATTTGCATTTGAAATCATCTAGGCAATGGGTCATTGGTTTAATATTTTCGATACCTTTAATATTATTAATTTTATCTATGTTTTTATCAATAATAGCAAATTCATCTAGAATCATTTTATTTTCTTCAGGAGTTAAGCCGATCATTAAAAGATCAGCTAGTTTATCAATAGTACTTTCATTAAATTCCATAATTACCTCCTAAAAATCACAGTTATTTGGAGTTCTTGGATAAGGAATTACATCACGAATATTATCAATACCTGTTAAGTACATAATTAGTCTTTCAAATCCCATTCCAAATCCAGAATGAACACAACCACCAAAACGTCTTAAATCCATAAACCAATCAATTGGTGCGGTATCAACGTCTAATTCTTTACAACGATTAATTAACTTATCATAATCTTCTTCACGTTGAGAACCACCCATTAATTCGCCAGCACCTGGCACTTCAAGGTCAACTGCAGCAACAGTTTTACCATCTTCATTAAGCTTCATATACCAAGCTTTAATGTCTTTAGGCCAGTTATATACAAATACTGGTCCATTAAAATGTTCAGTTAAATATTTTTCGTGTTCTTTAGCAATATCTTCTTCATATGATGGTTCAAATTCCCATTTAACATTAGCATTTTTTAAGATATCGATAGCTTCTTTATGAGTTACTCGATTAAATTTACTATTGACAAGTGCTGTCAATTTATCTTGTAAACCATTGTCAATAAATTGTGTTAAGAACGTGATTTCGTCTTTACATTTATCTAACACTGATTTTACAACAAATTTTAACATTTCTTCTTCTACATTCATTAAGTCATTTAAGTCCATGAAAGCCATTTCTGGTTCAATCATCCAAAATTCGTTAGCATGAGTTTTAGTGTTTGAATTTTCGGTACGGAAAGTTGGACCAAAAGTATAAATCTTATTAAAAGCCATAGCAAAAGTTTCACCATGTAATTGACCTGATCCAGTAATGTAAGTCTTTTTACCAAATAAATCTTTTTTGAAATCACATTTACCTTCAGCCATTGGTAAATTATCGAAGTCTAAAGTAGTTACTTTAAACATTTGATCTGAACCTTCACAATCTGCGGTTGTTAAAAGTGGCGTATGAACATATAAATAACCGTTAGTTTGGAAATATTCATGTATAGCGAATGCAGCAACACTTCTAATTCTAAATACTGCTTGATAAAGGTTAGTACGTGGTCTAATATGAGCTATTTCACGTAAATATTCACGAGTTGGTCTTCCTTTAGCTTGTAATGGATAATCTTTATCACAATCACCTAAAAGAGTTACTTTTGATGCCTTTATTTCATAAGCTTGTTTACTACCTTCAGATTTAACTAGTTTACCTTCAACTTTAATTGATGAACCAAGGTTAAAGGTATTAATAGTATCAAAATCAGGTAAGTTATTATCATATACTACTTGGATATGTTCAAAACAAGTACCATCACTGAAATCAATAAATCCAAATGTTGCTTGTTTACGAATATTTTTAATCCAACCTTCTAAGGTAATATCTTGATTAATATGTTGTTCAATGTTTTTTAATAAATCATTTAAGTACATTTTTATTCCTCCTATTTTATTTTTTGGTATGTTATTCCAACATCTTTTATTTCATCACTACATTCTCTTTGAATTAATTTATCACCTTTTATGTCAAAACATATTATATAGTCTTGCCAGTCTTGATTATTATTATCTTGAATAATTAATTTACCTAATGTAGTAATAAGATAACCGCTTTTTTCACAATCTTCAGTTTTAGGATTAAAAGTAGTGATTCCAAAATCACGTTTTGGAATGTTAAAAGCACATCCTGCTAAGTGTTTTATTTGGTTATCTTCATTTTCTAGATTTTTTTTATTTATTTTTATTTTTTCTAAAGCTTTATAATCACTTGAAACAACATCAGTTAATTCAATGTAATTATTACTTACCAATTTCCAGGTACCATAATACTTTTTGGCATCTTTACCATTTCCTGGTTGCCCAAGAAGATAAAGAATAAATATTATTGATCCTAATATAACAATACCAATGATTGCTACTAATATTTTATATTCTTTCATTTTTATTCCTTTATTATTAATTTTTATGGTTCTAGACGATTAGGTCCTCTAAAGATAAACATTGCTTCTTTTAATGATGGCAGTCCAAGTAATAACATTGTTAAGCGGTCAACACCAACGGCAAAACCACCATGTGGAGGACAACCATATTTAAAGAATTGTAAATAGAATTTTACATCATCTTTTAATCCTTTTTCATTAGCATTTTTAGCTAACTGTTCAAAGCGATGTTCTCTTTGGGCACCAGATGTAATTTCAGTACCTCTCCAAATTAAGTCATAACCTTGTAAAACGCCATTTTCATCACGCATATGATAGAAAGGACGTTTAGTAGCAGCATAATCAGTAATAAACATGAATTCATGGCCATATTTTTCCTTTGCATAACGATAAGTTAATTTTTCGGCTTCAGCATTCATATCACCAATATCTTCAGTTGGAATATCAAAACCATATAAATCATGGAATTCTTGATATAAATCTTTTAATTTCATTCTTGGGAATGGTTTAGTTGGAACGATAACTTCAGTTCCAAAAACTTCTTTAATTTTATCACCAAATTTTTCTTTAACTTTAGTTAATCCAGCGATTAATAAATCTTCTTCTAAGTCCATAACATCTTCATAAGAATTAATATATGAGAATTCTAGATCAAATGATGTAAATTCAGTAGTATGACGATTAGTGTTAGAATTTTCTGCTCTAAATGCTGGTGCTACTTCATATATACGATTCATACCAGCAGCCATTGCCATTTGTTTATAAAATTGAGGACTTTGTGCTAAATAAGCTTTACGATCAAAGTATTTTACTTCGAATACTGATGATCCTGATTCTGAAGCAGTACCAATTAATTTAGGAGTATGAATTTCAATGAAATCATTGTTGTTTAAATAATCACGCATTGCATTTACCATACATGATTCAATACGACGAATAAGCATATTCTTTTCGTTACGAATATCAATCCAACGATAATCTAATCTCGTATCAATATTAACACCATCTAAATTATTGTAATCATATGGTAAGTTTTCAGCAACACTAGTTATTTCAACATTACTTGGTATTAATTCAATACCTCCTAATTTAACAGCTTCATTAGCTACAACTTTACAATTTACTTTAACCGTAGAATCGACAGATAAATTTTGAAATAATTCAATCATTTGTTGATTAGATTCTTCACTTTTTTCAAGCGTTAATTGAACCTTACCAGTTTGGTCACGTAGAATTACAAACATAACCCATTTTTTATCACGAACGGCATCAACAAAGCCGCTAAAAGTAATATCTTGTCCAATATATTTATTTAATTCTTCAACATTAATTTTACGTTGCATATTATTTTCCTTTCTTTCTAATTTGTCGATATGGTTTTAATTTAAATATTAATTCATTATTATGTTCATAATTGCTAGTAATTTTTTTTATTTCATGTTTAAATTTTTCTTTGGTATAAGGATAAGTTAATCTTTCTTGATCTGGATGTATATTCATTACTCCGATTGATTCTTCTAAAAGTTTAATAGTTTCTGGCCACTTATCTCTAGGATCAAAGAAGTTTTTAAATTGTTCTGACTCATTTATTTCTACTAATTTAATTGACTCAATTTTTTTAGTTTCTTTTCTGGCTTCAAAACATTTATTAATAGCTTCCGTTAATGTTGTTTTTCCTGATTCGGTATGACCAATTACAGCTATTGTAATCCATTCTTTTCCATCAATTTGTGCTATACTGCTTTCCTTAGCATATTTACTACTTAATCTAATCATTTCTGTTGTTTCAGCATCTTTTAATGCTAAATGATCAGCCATTTTAGCCCAATCTTCTGGTTTTGATTTTTCATCTTCGGTTAATTCTCTTAACTCATAACCAGTTAAATTTAAACTATCAAATAATTCAGCCATATCTTCATTATAACTTGACATATAAACCCACCTTACATATGTATATCTAAATAATCAATTAAATCATTTATACTAATAGTTTCTTCTTCTTTAGTTTTATTATCTTTAATCTTAATTTGATCTTTAGCTAAATCTTCATCATTTAAAACAATAAAGTATTTAGCATTATAACGATCTACTGATTTAAATTGACTCTTTAATGATTTATTAAATAAATCGGTTTCACAACTAAAGCCATTTAATCTTAAATCTTGTGCTAGATAACAAGCAGTATCTTTTTCAGATTCAGATACATATAATAAATAAATATCAATTGATTCGTTAATTGGAATACTAACTTCATTTTCAGCAAGTGCTAAAATAGTACGATCATAACCCATTGCGAATCCAACGGCTGGCATATCTTCGCCACCTAATTCTTTTACTAAATTATTGTAGCGACCACCGCCACCTAAAGCATAAGAATTATTAATTTTAATTTCAAATACCGTATGATCATAATAATCTAATCCTCTTACTAATGATTCATCAACTTCATAATTGATATCCATTAAATCTAAATAATCTTTTAATTTATTAAAACGATTTAATGATTCTTCATTTAAGTAATCAATTGGTTTTGGTGCATTTTTTAAAATATCTGAATCAGCATCAACCTTACAATCTAAGATACGTAATGGATTAATTTCAAAACGTTCTTTACAATCTTCACATAATCCATTTAAATGTGGTTTTAAGTAATTTACTAATGCATTACGATAGGTTTCTCTTGATTCTTTATCACCTAAACTATTTAACATAACGCATACGTTATCTAATCCTAACATACGATATGCATTATAAGCTAGTGAGATAACTTCAGCATCAGACATTGGATCGTTTGATCCAAATAATTCAAATCCCCATTGTGTAAATTCTCTTAAACGTCCCGATTGTGGTCGTTCATAACGATACATTTTCATATTGTAATAAACTTTAACTGGATCTGTCATATTTCCATATAGTTTATTTTCGTTAAACCATCTTACAACTCCAGCAGTTCCTTCAGGTCTTAAAGTAATATCACGGTCACCACGATCTTTGAAATCATAAGTTTCTTTACGTACTAAATCTGATGATTCTCCTACACCACGGTGAAATAAACTTGAATCCTCAAATACAGGTGTTTCAATGCGGTCAAAATTATATTTTTCACATAATGCATCTAATACATCATTTACATAACTTCTAATCTTTGCTTCTTTTCCATAAATATCAATTGTTCCTTTTGGTTTAGTAATCATACTATTCATCTCCTTTAAAATTATTTATTTCTTCTTCAATTAGTTTAATTGCTTTATTTAATTGGAATTCATCAATAAATCCATGATGGCCCCTAAAAACAAAAAAACCTAAATAAACGTAAGGACGAAAATAACTTCCGCGGTGCCACCTTACTTTACCTAGGTACTCTTTTATAGTTTTATCGCAACTAAACGTTTCGTATTTATTGAAAGTTGTTCTGTTTCAAAAACATGTTTATCTTCTTCTCTCAGCCATGGAAGAATTCTCTTTATAACACCATCTTTTTTACTTTTTCTTTCCAACGAAATAACTATGTTTATTATAACAAAAATATTTGTTTTAAGCAATTATTTATTTATTGAAATATAAATAAATAATTGTACAATTCTTTTTTAATTAAATTTTATTTTATTAACGATTATGAAAACATGATTTATGAAGAATGTTATATTGTGTTTCAATTTCTGCAATATCGCCTCTTCAGTAAATAAAAAACAACCCATACGGGTTGTTAAAATTTACCAATATAACCAAATCCCCCAATGATTTAATTATATCATATTATGGTTATTTTGTCAAATTAGTGTCAATAAATGTTAAAAGTTGACAGAATCAATCATAATAGTAGTTGGACCATCATTAATAAGATTTACCTTCATATCAGCACCAAAAATACCAGGATATGTTGGAACTATTTTATTACATTCTTTAATGAAATGATCATATAATGGCTTAGCTGCTTCTGGGTTTAAGGCTTCAATGTATGATGGTCGATTACCATTATATGGGTTACCATATAAAGTAAATTGACTAATTGCTAGAATTTCTTTATTAACATCAATAACACTTAAATTCATAACATTATTTTCATCCTCAAAAATACGTAATTTAGTAATTTTTTGAATCATTTTATTAATAATGGCTTCATTATCACCTGCAGTAAACCCTACTAAAACTACTAAACCACCATTTATTCTATTTATTAGATGGTCATCAACAACCACTGATGCATCTAATGATTTTTGTACTACTACGCGCATTAAACACCTCTTGAAACCTTAATAATATATGGCTTATTTTCAAATGATACTATTAAATGTTTTAATTCTTCAATATTTTTAATATTTATTGTTAAATAATAAGTATTTTGATCGGTAGTTGATACAGAATCAATTTTAATAACATTTAAATTACTAGTTGATACAATCGTAATTAAATCAATTAAGTAATTCTTATTTGGTAAAGTATCAATCTTTAATTGAACAGTGAATTCAGAATCACTATTATTCCATGATACATTTACTAAACGATCTTTATGTAAAACATTCGGACAATCAGCGCGATGAACGGTTAATCCTTGATTTAAGGTAACAAATCCAACAATATCATCACCATAAATTGGATTACAGCATTTAGCTAACGTAATACGAACATTATCAAGGCCATCAACTGTTACTGGACAATTACTAATTGCACGACGGTTTTGATAACTTGAAATTTTGGTTAATAGAATATCATATTGATTATTCTTATTATCATCAGCAAAACTTAAAATGTAATTAGGCGTATAACGAAGTGATCCGATATTTAAATAAACTTCGTTTAAATCACTTAATTTTAAGGTTTTTAAGATACGTTCTAATACTTCGCCACTAATGATACTATTTAAGCTAACACCTTTCTTACGGGCTTCTTTTTCAAGCATTTCTTTACCGCGTTCAACATATTCCTCTTTAGTTTTTTGGTTAAAGTATGCTTTAATTTTATTTCGTGCTTGCGTACTTCTAACAATATTTAACCAATCTGCACTTGGTGTTGACGATGCATTAGTTTTAATAGAAACAATATCATTATTTTCTAGTTTATAATCGATTGGAACAATTTCTTCATTAACGATGGCACCAACCATGGTATCACCAATTTTTGAATGAATACGATATGCAAAATCAATTGGTGTTGATCCATATGGAAGTTCAACAACATCCCCTTTTGGAGTAAACACATAGATATTTTCATTTAAAATTTCATTAATGTAATTTTCATCATTATCCGTTTCGTCACTATCCATATTATTTTCAATTAAGTCACGGAATATTTCAAGTTTTTGTTCCATGTAATTTTGAGCTTTGATGGTTCCATGTTCTTTATATGACCAGTGACTAGCAATTCCTTTTTCAGCAATTTCATCCATTTCATAAGTACGAATTTGAATTTCAAAGAAACGTCCTTTTTCACCAAAAACGGTAGTATGTAAGGATTGATACATGTTTTCTTTTGGGTTTGCTATATAATCTTTAAAACGATTAGGAACCGGACGATAATTAGCATGAATTAGCCCTAATATAGTATAACATTCGGTTGCACTATTAACAAAGATTCGTAACGCTAAAATATCATAAATATCTTTCCATGATTTACCTTTATTATGAATTTTATCATAGATACTATGGATACTTTTAACACGGCTTTTAATTTCATGTTCAATATTTGCTTCATCTAATAAATAACTTAATGAATTTTGCATATTTAATAAGATTTCTTTTAATTCATCGCGGTTAGCATCAAGTTTGGTTTCAATATCATGATATTCTTCAGGACTATTGTAATATAAGCATAAGTCTTCTAATTCACTTTTAATTCCATTAATTCCAAGGCGATGAGCAATAGGAATTAATACTTTTTCAGTTTCTTTTAATTTAATTTTCTTTTCGTTATCAATAATCTTCCAATTATGACGCATATTGTGTAAACGATCGGCTAATTTAATAAAGATAACGCGTGGATCAGAGGCTAATCCAACTAGTACTTTTCGCAAGTATATAGCACTGTCTTCATCATTTATTTCCAATGATAAATTATTAATAGCATTAATACTTTCGGTAATTTTACCAATCTCTTCTCCAAAACGATCATATATTTCATCAATATCAGTATCAGTTTCACTTATTATTTCATGAAAAAAAGTTGCTGCTATAGTAATATAATCAACATTTAAATCAAGTAATATATCGATTACGTGTAAAGCATGATCAATTTCGGTTTCATAATCATTACGCATTTGCTCTTTAAATATATCTTTAGCATATTGATAGCAATTATTAATGATTGCAAAATCTTCAATGCTATAACTGTTTTGAATACGATCTAAAATTATTTGTGAGCTTTTAATATCACTCATTAGTTTCAACTCTTTCTATATCTTTACTTATTATATTATTCATATGCTTTATAAAAGCATCATTATTCATATTTAATATGTCATCTACCATTTCACATAAACTTAAGTATTGGCTTTCAGCCCAATAATAATTCGTTAGATAATTCCATATATCTTTATTAGTAATATATGTATAACCACGACTAATTAATTCATGTCTTTTAGTATTTAAGGCTGGTTTTACTCTATTATATAGTTCTTGTAATGAATTAAACTTTATTTCATCCATAATCTCACCAACTTTACGAATATATTATATCTTATTTAATATATTTTTTAAAGGAGATATTATGCTAAAAAGTAATTTTTTTAAAACAACTTTAATTTTATTAATTGCATCTATGATTACGAAGTTACTAGGGTTTGTAATTCGCCTTTATATTACAAAAATTATTGGGTTAGATGGTAATAGTTTATTAAGTGTAGTTAATCCTATTTATTCCCTATTAACTCAGGTTGTAACGTTTAGTTTCCCACTTACCATATCTAAATTAATTAGTGAACGTAAATACAGTTCATCAAAGATTATTGCTAATGCTTTTTATATTATGATTGCTATAAATGTTTTAGTTATTGTATTAGTTGGTTTAAATGGTAATTTTATAGCTGAAACACTATTAAAAAATAAAGCAACTAATTATTTAATTCTAATGATTCTTCTTACTCTTCCTTTTATATCAATATCAAGTATTGTTAAAGGTTATTTCTTTGGAAATCAAAAAATGTTACCATATGCAGTTAGTAACATTTTGGAACAATTATTTCGATTAGTTTGTTTCATTCTATTATTAAGTAAAATAAATGCATTTAGTCCATATTTAAGCGTTTTGTTTGTTATTGGATTAAATATCTTTTCCGAATCATTTTCAGTCTTTATATTCTATTTATTTTTACCTAAAAAGTTAGTTTTAAATTCTAATTCATTGGCTTATGATAATCAAATTAATAAAGATATTATTAGTTTATCAAGTCCTAATGTTTTAAGTAAGATAATTGGAAATATCTTTTATTTTTTAGAACCAATTATCTTAATTCATTTACTTATGAAGATGAATTATTCTTATTACTATATTACTTCTAATTATGCTTTATATAACATTTATTCTTTATCTATTTTAATGTTACCATCATTTATTATTGGTGCAATTGAAACAAGTTTAATTCCAGAATTGAGTCGTTTATATAAATTACGTAATAAATTAGCTTTTATCAGTAGAATTCAAAAAAGCCTTTTATTATCTTTAATAATTGGACTAATCTTTATGGTTTTAATTGATTTATTTGGTAAACAATTGCTTATGCTTTTATATCATGATATCAGGCCTTTTAAGTACCTATTTTGGATTAATCAATACTTTTTCTTATATTATCTTGAATCACCAATAAATAGTGCTCTAACGGCCTTATTTAAGAATAAAATAATTTTTATCACAACAATTGTCTCTAATCTTATTAAATTGTTTTTAATGATGATATTAATTAAACTAGATTTTATGTTATATTCGTTAATTATTGCAGAATTTGGAGCAATTTTAGTAGTATTAATCATCAATGGCGGTTATTTAAAAATTACAATAAAAGATCTTTTCTAAGAATAAAATGAATTGTATTTTTATTGTAATAGGCATAAAAAACATTATCTAAATCAATGTGTTTATTAACCATTATTTGATTAATCCAAGAATGATCTTTATTGAGATATTTTAAAGAATCACTAACAATATGACCATCCATTATTAGCGGCATTGGAAAATCATTCTTTTTGGTTTTGTATTTAAAGATTGATAATTTACCATTAGCTTCTAAAACAGCATATTCAACTTCATTAATACTTTTTATTTCATGACTACGTAACTCCAGTAATAAATCATCTAAATTATAACGTTGTTTTATCATCTCACGATGATTAATTTTACCATTAATAATAATTAATGATGGCTTACCACACAGAAATTCTCTTATTTTTTTATTCTTTACATTAATATAAGCTAAACCAACTTCTAAAATTCCTAGTAATAGAATTGGAACAACACTCTCTAAAATATTGTGATCTAGGTTTTCAATACTAATTGCTACAATATTGGCTATTAATATTGATACAATTAAATCAACTATTCCTAATTCCGCTACTTCTCTTTTACCCATAATACGATAAAGAATCACAACATAAAAATAAAAGAATATTGTTCTTAATGTTGCTTTTATTAAAAACATATTATCACCATTAGTATTATTACCGGAATATCTTGTTTTTAAACATCATATTATTAATTAGGTGATATCATGAATCTCAAAAAAATCAGCATTTCTTACTTAATCTTTTATCTTAGTTTATTATTGATATTAATATTATTCTCACTATTTAATTTAACAGGATTTTTAAATATTAATATGCGCAAAATAAGTTTGTTTATTATATTAAATTTATATTATTTTGTTATTGGATTTTTGTTGAACAGAAAACAACTATCTTTTAATATTTATTTTTATGGAATACCAGTGATTATTATAAATTATATAATTTCATTATTTATTAAATCTTCAATTATCCCATTACTATTTTTATTAATAAATTATCTATGTTTTAGTGGTGGGATTATGTTATATCGGATCATTAAAAAAACTAACCATTAAAGGTTACCTTATCGCCTTCAATAGTTAGTGTTGTATTGCTATCATAGATTTCTTTAGTTAGAGGATTTACTAAAGTTGTTGTATATCTTAAATCATATAATTCTTGTAATGTGACAGTTGTTCCACAGTTATCTTCACGATAACATTTTAAAGCTTTGTATTTAACATTATCGATTGTTGAATTATATAACATAATACGATGCTTATTATAAACTTTAATAAACGCTGGAATAGCAATCAGTAAGATTATAATAACCCCAGTTGCTAAAATCCAAATACGATTATTGCTTTTGTTCTCCGTAATAATCATTAATAAATCCCTCTCTATACTCTAATATATTATCGTTCTTAATTGCTTCTCTTAAATCTTCAGTAAGTTTTATTAAGAAACGAATGTTATGAATTGAAAGTAAACGTTGACCAAAAGTTTCATCAGCTACAATTAAATGTCTGATATAAGCTTTGGTGTAGTTTTTACAAGTATAACAATCACAAGTTTCATCTAATGGAGTAAAATCATTCATGTATTTATTATTCTTCAAATTTATTTTACCATACTTCGTATGGGCATGTCCATGTCTAGCTAAACGAGTTGGTGCAACACAGTCAAATATATCGACTCCGCGAATAACGTTTTCAATAATATCTATTGGATCACCTACACCCATTAAGTAACGAACCTTATCTTTAGGTAAATATTTACATGAGTATTCAACTTGCTTATATTGTAAATCTTTAGGTTCACCAACGGCAGTTCCACCAATTGAATAGCCATCAAAACCCATTTTTACTAATTCTTCAACGCAGTGTTTACGAAGATCTTCATATTCAGCTCCTTGAACAATTCCAAATAAACTTTGACGTTCATTATTAAATACATCTTTACCACGTTTTGCCCATCTTAATGTTCGTTCTACGGATTCTTCAACGTATTCACGAGTATGAGGAAATCCAACACATTCATCAAATGACATGGCAATGTCAGAATCTAATTTATTTTGAATTTCAATACTTTTTTCTGGAGTTAATAATAATTTTTCACCATTAAGATGTGATTTAAACATTACTCCTTCTTCTGTAATCCATTTTGGTTTTGATAGACTAAATACTTGGAATCCTCCAGAATCAGTTAAGATTGGACCATTCCAATTCATAAATTTATGAAGTCCACCAGCGGCTGCAACAATATCTTCACCAGGTCTTAACCATAAGTGATATGTATTTGCTAAAATAATTCCTGAATTAACATCTTTTAATTCTTCAGGTGATAATGTTTTAACTGTAGCTTGAGTTCCTACTGGCATAAACATTGGAGTTTCATAAGTACCATAATTGGTTTCAATGGTACCTAGTCTAGCATTGGTATTTTTTTCTTCTTTAATTAAATTGTATTTTATTTTCACTTCTTTTTGCCCCTTTTAGATTTACTTTTTTTATCTAATTTAGCTAATTGTAAGCAAGTTGCTTCAGTTCTTTCAAATTTTGATTCAATACCATCAGCTATTTGATTACAAATATCATCTTTAAATTCTTGATAGCAATCTAAAAATTCTTGGTTTGTTTTTGCTGGTATGATATACATCGTATCTGGAAAGCAACTAATATAACATGGACTAGCAGGCATTCCATCGGTATTAACATATAAGAATAATGTAGCTTCAATGGAATCATCCATATAATGTAATTGATATGGTATTTGAATTCCATCACTAATAAGAAATAATCCATCAACAATATCTACTTGATCAACGTCTGGTGTTATTCTCTTCGCATTATTATTTATAATGTGACGCTTTTTAGAGTTACCATACTCCATATAATATACTTTGTTTCCTTTTTTTAATACTTGAAATAACATAATTCAAAACTCCCTTTCAGTAATTAATCTTTTTTTAAGAACATAGCATCGCCGAATGAGAAAAAGCGATATTGGTTCTTAATAGCTTCATTATAAGCATTTAATACTAATTCTTTTTTACTAAATGCTGATACTAACATAACTAATGTTGATTTTGGTAAATGAAAATTAGTTATTAAACAATCAATGGCTTTAAATTCATAACCAGGATAGATGAAGATATCGGTATTTCCTGAACATTCTTTAAATTCACCATATTTATTAATAATGGTTTCTAGGGTTCTTGTACTAGTAGTACCAACTGCTATAATTCTTCGACCATCTTTTTTAGCAGCATTTAATATATCAGCAGTTGCTTTACTCATTTGATAGAATTCAGAATGCATGTGATGATCTTTAATATCGTTTACTTCTACAGGTCTAAAGGTACCTAAACCAACATGTAAGGTTACATTCGTGATAATAACACCATTATTTCTTAATTCATCCATTAATTCGTTGGTAAAATGTAATCCGGCAGTTGGTGCTGCAGCAGAACCATCAATTTTAGCATAAACAGTATTGTAGCGATCTTTTTCTTGTAGTTTTTCGTGAATATATGGAGGTAATGGCATTTCTCCTAAACGATCTAGAATTTCAAGCAAAATACCATTATATAATAATTTAACTCTAGTTACCCCATCTTCTAACAATTCAATAACTTCCGCTGATAATTCATCACTAAATTTGATAATACTACCAATATGTAGACGTTTTTGTGGTCTGGACAAACATTCCCAAACATCTTCGCCCATATCTTTAAGTAATAATAATTCAATAACAGCTCCGGTATCAACTTTACTACCCATTAATCGAGCAGGAATAACTTTGGTATCATTAATTACTAAAACATCACCAGGATGTAAATATGCTTTGATATCAGAAAAATGTTTATGCTCTAGTTCACCAGTAAAACGATCCATAACTAATAATCTTGATGATGAACGATCTTTTAATGGTGTTTGAGCTATTAATTCTTCAGGTAAGTCGTAATTAAAATCTTCTGTCTTCATTTCTTTCACCTAAGTTTATTTTAACATTAAAACCATTAAAAAAATAGTATTAATCATACTATTTTTCAATATATGGAATATGTAAGTGATCATATGCTAATTTAGTAGCAACACGACCTCTTGGCGTCCTTTTAATAAATCCAGTTTGTAATAAGAATGGTTCTACAATATCTTCAATAGTTCCAAGTTCCTCACCAATACTTGTTGCAATAGTATTAGCACCAACTGGTCCTCCATTATATTTATTAATTAATGCATTTAAATATTCTAAATCAATTGGATCTAAACCATATTCATCAACATTTAACTTATTTAAAGCGTTTTTAGTAGTTTCTAAGTTAATACATGAATCACCATTTACTAATGCAAAATCACGAACACGTTTAAATAAACGATTAGCAATACGTGGGGTTTTACGGCTGCGTCTAGCAAGTTCTAATGCAGCATCATTTTTAATAGGCATATCATAAACTAAGCTGGTTCTTTTAATGATATCCGTCAATTCTTCATCAGTATAATAATTTAATTTTAAAACTATTCCAAAACGATCACGTAATGGTGATGAAATATCACCAGCTTTAGTCGTAGCACCAACCAGAGTAAATTTTGGTAAATTTATTGAAACACTTCGCGTATTCCCGTCACCACCAACCACTAAATCAATAGTAAAATCTTCCATCGCGGGATATAACATTTCTTCAATAAATCGTGGCATACGATGAATTTCATCAATAAATAAAACATCATTTGGTTCAAGCGTTGAAAGAATAGCAGCTAAATCACCAGCCTTTTCAATAGCTGGACCTGAAGCGGTTTTAATATTAGCATGCATTTCATTTGCGATGATATGAGCAAGGGTTGTTTTACCTAATCCTGGAGGACCATATAATAATACATGATCCAATGATTCTTCACGAATTAAAGCTGCTTTAATAAAGGTTTCTAAGTTTTCTTTATTTTCACTTTGACCAACATATTCGCTTAAAGTTTGAGGTCTAATATTTAAATTTGTTTCATCTTCACTTAATTCTTCATTTGTAATAATTCTTTCCATAAAACCTCCACTATTTCATTAATAATTTTAAAGCTTCTTTAATCTGAACTTCTAATTCTAATTCAGGATTTATATTTGGTAATACTTTTTTAATATCAATATTTTTATAACCTAAATTTTCTAAAACATTAACTAATTCATCAAAGCCTTTAATATTATTATCTTCTTTAACCATTAATTTACCTTTTAAATCTAAAATAATTTGACGGGCAATCTTATCACCAATTTTAGGTATTTTCGTTAAATATAAAATATTTTCACGCTCAATAGCATCTTTAATACCATTAGCTGTACAAGTTCCAAACATATTCAATGCGAGTTTAGGACCTAATCCTTTAACATTAATTAATCTTAAGAATAATTCTAAATCGTCACGATTATTAAATCCAAATAAACTATATTCATCTTCTTTAACATTTGTATATAAATATACTGTTACTTCTTCATTAATTTTATAGTTATATGGATTACTTACATTAATATAATAACCAATATTATTATTTTCTAATGTAATTGCACCTGTTAAAATTTCGGTTACAGTTCCTTTGATATAGCTATACATATTATCACCACTTTGATTATATCAAACAATTATTCGTTTTGTAAAGCATAAAAAACCTATAAGTGTTAACCTATAGTTTTTTATTAAATCTTTAATGATAGAATCACTAATAAGATTGGTAAAATAATAAATATAAAAGCAATTGCAACTTTAATTGGAATTTTACTTATCATTTTATCTTGGAAATTAATCTCATTTAATTCTAAATAATATATTTGTTTTTTTAATAATTCTTCCGAATCATTTCCTAATAATATTGCTTCATTAATATTAGTAATAATAGCATTAATATTGTTACTTGGAATTCGTTTTTCTAAATCATTTAAAGCATCGTATAATGATTTACCCAAATTAGTTTCATCTAGAGCTTTTTTAAATTCCTTGCTCAAATCATTATTAATATTATTGGTCGTAATTTTTAGAGCAACTTTTAAGTTACGGTTGTTAATATAATTGAAATATAATACTTTAAAGAATAATACTCCGTCTTTTTCTAACTTAATTTTTCGTTTTCTTATTTCGCGATAAATAACAATATAATCAGTATAAAAATATAAGAAAATAAAGATAAATGGAGCTAATATTAAACCATAAATACTAACAAACATAGCGGCAACGCACGGAATAAAGATAAGTACTGTTTTAAGCGTTAAATATGGTAATGCACGATTATCATTAGATCCTAGTAATAATAATTTTTGATTAATTTTATTAAGATGACGATCACTAAATACGCGATTATTCATGTTTAGTCACCTCCATTAAATTATTAACAATAATGAAGTAACAAACATTATAAATAATTAATAACATTACTAAAATAGTGTTATATAAAGAATTAAATAATTCAATAAACAAATCATTAATAGTAATTAGTTTATAAGTAAAGAATATTAATGGTAATATACCAAGAAAATTAAAAATAAAACGATATGGTAATAATAAATTATTTACTGATCTTTGACGTTTAATCTTCTTATCATAATCTTCTTCTAAGATTTCAAAAGTATTTTGAATTGATCCCCCACTCTTACTTAATACCGACAAAATTGAGGAAAGATATAATATTTCATCAGTTTTAACACGGTTATATAAACGATTAAAAGCTTTTTCAATCGAAATACCATTATTTAAATCTGAAACAATTAATTCCAATTCTTGATTTAATAATGGATTGCATCTTTTTGCCGCAATATTAATCGCTTGAGTTATATTTAATCCAACTGATAAACTATTATTGATGGTACGAATAACACTCAATAATTCTTTATTTAATAATTTACGATAGTATCTTAAATAACGGATTAAAATAATATGAGTAACAACATTAATTAATATAATAAATAACAAAACAATAGCTAAGTTATAATACGAAAAACTAAATAATAAAAATATACTAGATATTAGTATGATAATTATATTTAATAAAATGCGTACACTAATAAAATCAATATTTTGTTCTAAATAATAATTATTAATAAATAAATAGCAATCATATTTTTGACGTCGTTTTTTAAATAAATGTAACTTGTTTAATATAAAGCTAATTGCAACAATAAAACTTTTGATAATACTAGCTATTTTTGCTTCTAAAGAATGATCTACAGTAGAAACATCACTATATACAAAAGCGGAGAATTTTTTATTATAACGGTTGGCAATTAATAGTTTTATTAAACGAATAAGTAAAAAAATAATTGAGATAACTATTATTGTCTGCATTACAATAAAATTAATATAATTAATTTTATACATTTAACTTCTCCTTTCTTATATATTATTTTTTAAACAGTTTATTTATATCATTAATTCCTTTACTATTGATTTTTGTTAAAACATCAGGTGCTTTTGGTTTAATTACAAATTTACCATCGATACTACCATCTTCAAATTTACCAAGAATTTCATAATGATAAATATCTTTAATGAGGATACTGTCATTTTCAATTCCAGAAACTTCAGAAATACTAGTAATCTTACGTTTACCATCACTTAGTCTTTCGATTTTAATAATAATGTCAACGGCTTGGTCAATATATTCACGAATGGCACGAACAGGAATATCAACACCCATAATAACCATTGCTTCCAAACGATTAATTGCATCAGTAGGATTATTGGCGTGCATCGTTGTAATTGAACCATCATGCCCAGTATTCATTGCTTGAAGCATATCAAAAGCTTCTTTACCACGAACTTCACCAACGATAATACGATCAGGACGCATTCTCAAACTATTAATCACTAAATCACGAATGGTAACTTCGCCTTCTTTTTGGTAATTAGAAGTACGAGTTTCAAGCGATACAACATGTGGTGATTTAAGTTGAATTTCACATGCATCTTCAATCGTTATAACACGTTCTCCAGGATCAATAAAATCACCTAGTATATTTAATAAAGTAGTTTTACCAGCACCAGAAGGACCACAGATAATTATATTTAATTTTGCTTTAACGCAAGCTTCTAGGAATAAAGCCATATCACTTGTTAACGTTCCGGTACGAATCAAATCTTCAATTGAAGACATTTCTTTTTGAAACTTGCGAATCGTTAATACTGGTCCTCTTAATGATAACGGTTCAATAATGGCATTTAATCTAGCACCATTAGGTAGTCTTGAATCAACCATTGGATTATTAGTATCAATAGTTTTACCAGAGTTCTCTATTAAACGTCTTATCGTTCTTAAAATATGGTCATTATTTATAAATGAAACACTATAATCGCGATAAATTTGTACATCAATTTCAACATATATTTCACTTGGACTATTAACTATAATTTCAGTAATATGATCGTTATTTATGAGATTAATTAATGGACCATAAATAGTTAATTCGTTTTGAATCAAATTAATAATATATGCTCGTTCTTGATTAGTTAAATCATAGTTTTCAATGGTTTCATCAATAATATTAATTATCGCTTTTTCGTTTTTATTAGGCATTTCAATAATCTTTTCAATAATTATTGATCGTAATGCATCTAATAATTCTTTATCTTTAAAAATTTCATAATCATTTTCAATGACTGTATCACTGTAGTCATTTTTAATATCAAAGGTTTCTTTTAATGATGGCATTACTTATCACCTTCTTTTACATCCATTAAATTTAATATTAAATTAGTATATTGTGTGAATTCTTTATTAAATAAATTACTCATGCGTTTATTTAGGGTAACAATCTCACCATTCATAATAAAATCATCAATATTTTTAATAAAGAACTTATTTGAAATTGTATAATTAATTTTATGATTGATAATAGTTTCTAAATCAAATTCAGAAAAATAATGCTTATGCGGATTAGTTGAATTATTTAACATAATTTCATATTTTTTACTATTTGAACTATTTAATACTTTAGTTAAGGCTTTCATGTTCTTAACATCTTGAGGATCATTTTCCATTAACAATACAATCTTATCTGTTTTATCAAATAAACGAATATTTAATTCATTTAAGATATGTGTTGTATCAATTAATACAATGTCATAACAACTCTTCGCTAAATCAATAATAGTTTCGATATAAGCTAGATTAATTTTTAAAGAAGCACGAGGATCTTTAGGTGCCGGTAAAATATCAATGAAGTTATCATACTTAACTACATAATCACTTAGTTTTTTATAATTATTATTAGCAATATCTTGGGTTAAATTATACATATTACTAATAAAGCGAGTATTTAAAGTTAAGGCAACATTACCAGTATAAATATCAAAATCAATAATTAGGGTCTTTTTATTTAATAGTTCACAAATTCCAGCCAAGTTTAAAACAGTTACCGTTTTACCAACGCCACCTTTAACACTTGATACAACTAGTGATTTCCCCATTTTATCCATTATTTTACCCTCTTTTTATTTATTTACTGTAATTGTTCCTTTTAATTGAAAGCCATCTTTAAAAATAATATTAAATGGTGGTGTAAACAATTTAACATGATAATAATAATTATATTCGATATACTTACTTTCATTTCGTTCAACAAAATCAGTATTAGTTAAAAATTCTTTAGAAATATCTTTTTTTATTTCTACTTCATCAAATTTTTGATCATATTTACTTTCAATATAAATTTCAGCGTTGTTTAATTTAAATTGACAATAAATAATTTTTAAACAGTCAGCTACTAATAGGCCAAAATAAACTAAAACAACAATTAAAAAGCAAATTTTAATAAATTTGAATTTGTTTTTATTTTCTTCCATATAAGTACACCTACTTTACTACTATTAATTATAACGTATCTATTATAAAAAATAAAGCATTTTTGGCCAAAAGAAAACAGTAAAAATTAATTTACTGTTAGCCAGTCTGCTTCCATTTGTAATAGCGCTTCCTTCTTTTTTTGAATCTTATGATAATCTTCTACATACCATAAGGCATAATTAACAACCCATTGTCCAATATAGGTATATGTATCAGTCTCTTTTTGGGTTGTTGCTTGTGAAACAACCATAGCGTATACACTGTTTATGATTTCTTCGATTTCTTGTTCTGGAGCATGACTTTCAAGTTTTTCTTTAACCATTAGTTTTAATCTATTAGTAATTTCAACAAACAATTTTCCTTCCTTAAGACGAGGGTAAAAATCTTCATCGAATTTAAATTTAATGCTAAACATTTTATTTAAATCAGATATATTATTTGCAACTGTGATACCAATATGTTCTTCAAATTCTTTTGGTTTAACATGCCATCTGTTGATTAGATTTAATGGATTAGGTTCATTCCTTTCTCCATACATACGATAATTATCAATTACTGTATTAAGAAGATCAGGATTAAGATAACTGTCTTTAAGAGCCCCTATTAAAACGTAATAATCAATAGCTAAGCCACTCTTCATTATTCCTATACAATAATCAGTATCCCTTGAATGAGCTGCAATTATTTTATGATCATAGGTAGTATTATTACTTATGTATTCAATGTAATAATCATATCGATCTTTATATGCTTCTCTTAGTGTAGGATTTGTTATTTCCATATCATGTTTACTAAAGGCTTCTTTAATTTTTTCAAAACTATAATATTTATAACCATAAGGATCAATTAGGTTACGGATAAAAAGATCCTTTCTAATATTAAATTCGGCATTTGAAAATAATAATTGTAAAAATATTTTTTCATCTTCTTTAATTAAATCATATAAATTAATTTTTTTATCTTCTTTTTGAGTAATATATGCTCGAGAAATACAATCGGAATAATTTCTACTAACTTTTCGAAGCGCTTCATTAACTAATGTGCTTCCCAATTTTTTTGAGTATTTTTGATATAATCTTCGTTCAAACTCCGTTACTATGCTCTCATACTTATCAATGGTTCCTTCAATCGGAATAAATGCTATATACGTTCCATCTAATTGGTTATAATCATCTAATTTAAATAATAATTCTATTAAAAGATGTTTTCTAGCAATTTCTCCTTTATCATTATCCTTTAAATCTTCTAATGCAAAAATATTAGTTACAATTTCACATAATAATTTATATTTTTGTAATTCGTCATTGAATTTTGCAATTACTGTTTTACCCATTTAAAACCCACCTTACTATTTAATATAATTTTTAGGATTTTTAATTAAAGCATTTTTTTCAGCTTTAATTTTATCCTTTCGTGTCTCAATATATTCAGAAATAGTTGCATATAACTCATTCATTTTACCGACACATTCATCAGTTTCAGATTGAGTTAATGAATTACTAATAATTTTTTCGCAAAGACCGTAAACATATTGCTCGGTATCAATGCATTCAAAGATATCGCTTGGAATTTTATCAAAATAATCCTTAATCCATTTAATAATGGTTTCATATAGTTTATCGTTCCATTCAGGATAGAATACACATCTATGGTCATCAAAATCTTTCCATTGAATAGTGTACATTGAAAAGCCCATATTAAATGCATCAGCTGAACTTTTAAAATCACTTTTTGATAAGTACTCAACAAATAGATTATTGATATCAGCAAAGAAATAGTCATAACTTCTATAATTATTTCTAACCTTTAAATTACCATTATTCTTACAGTTTTCTACTAAAATATTTAATAAATCAATATTTAAATTCTTAAGAACATCTTTTTTAAAATATTCCATAATACTAGAATAATTTATAGATGCACCACTCTTAACAAATTCAATAAAAAACTCGGTATCTTTAATTTTTCTTAATAATATTTCTTCAGAATTACCATAAAAATTTAAATCACTAATTAAAGTGGCATATTTTTTCTTGTATTGATTATATAATTTAAAGTTTAAATTTAATTTAATACCTTCTTTTTTAAATAAGTTAGTAATATGCACAAACGTATGAAAATCATTAGTATCTTCAATCAAATTAGCTAATAATTTAGCACGTTGATATCTATCAGCATCGGAGAATAAATATTTTAATAATAAATCTGGATATTTTTTAAATGATTCAATAACATTTACTTCAATTCTTGGTACTAAATTACTCTTTTCAATACGTAATCTTTTGTCAATTTGATCCGTAATTTCATCAACACGAGGATATAAAAAATTGGCGTCTATAATATTTTCGTAGCGTCTGACTAATTCGTTTGAAAAATGAGCAATCAGATTAAAGCGATCAGCTAGATCTCCCTTATATAATTTAGCTAACTGATAGCCATTATTATTCGAATAACCACTAATTTCAAGTGCTTCTAATTGTTTAATTAATGTTTCTAATAAAACCCGTTCTGTAACAGTATTATTTGTTTTGGTTTCACGATGTTCGGCAATTGCAACAATTGTTAAAACCACATCACATAAAGCTTGATAACGAATTAAATCTTGTTCAAAGCTTTTTTTATCTATTTTTTTCATTTATTTACCCACCCTACTTATTAGTTTAATAGATATACTTTATTATTGCAAGAAAAAAACACATATTTTAATGTGTTTTAACTAGATTTAAAGTAATAGCTTTTACCTTTCTTTTTGGTTTTAGAAAGTTGCTTTTTTAATGTATTAGTATATTTATCACGGGCTTGTTGTAAAGCATCTTTCATATCTTCTTCACAATAATAATTAATTTTTTTAATTAAGTCATCATCAATAATACATTCGTCAGGTTCTTCATACATATAAGGCTTTTCGGTTTCGGTCATTAAGACAATTCCATCATTACCTGCAATAACATGTAATACCACATCATCTTTAAATAAAGATGGCATAATTTT
>JAEEGL016047223.1_pt1 | contig 31570 bp, 31 predicted proteins | sample 9134231 | NCBI WGS metagenome assembly JAEEGL01 (sample SAMN16246548, study PRJNA631951) | gut metagenome | biome: gut microbiome; feature: rumen; material: fiber-attached | host: Bos | place: Iran: Karaj | collected 2018-10 | reverse complement strand
TGGGTGGCTTACTGGGCAGCGCTCCTGTGATTCCGGTTCACTCGGAGAGCAGCAGCGGTTTCGTTCTCCGCGGCGGACATATTCCGGCACCGGTACACAGCATGAGAAACTGATCTGGTGCGGAGATCCGCTCTTGACAGAAGCTTCCAGAAAGGAATAAAATTATTTCATTCAAATTTTTGAAGAAACCGAGGGTAAATAAGAAACGATGTTTGGCAGAAGACCCGATGGGCGTCGTGTGAAGGGAATTGACCCGATCGTAGCCATAACTCCGTATGTGATGCCTATGCGCTGTGATGCGCAGGTATTTCTCAAACACAGGGCGGATATGGAAATCCTTTCCCGATATATCCGGAAACAGAAGATAGAAAAGGGAGAAAAATTCTCCTACATGTCGATCGTGATTGCTGCATATGTCCGTGCGGTGAGCAGAAATCCGGGAATCAATCGGTTCATCATGAACAAGCAGTATTATTCCCGCAACAATTGCTCGGTTGCTTTTACCATGCTGAAAAATCCGGATAATATCGATGATGGAGAGACCGTCGTAAAGATCCGCTTTGACCTGACGGATACGATCTATGATGTTCGCGACCGGATTGAGGCGACAGTCCGGGAGAACCGGGGGGTTCAGGAGAAAAATTTTCTTGACAGGCTGGCTGGAGGATTGCTCGCAATCCCCGGACTGCCGACGCTGATTGTTGCACTCATCCGTTTTCTGGACCGGTACGGGATCTGTCCGCGGTTTCTCATTGATGAATTGCCGTTTCATGTCGGGATGTATATAACGAATACGGCTTCTATCGGACTGCATGATGTGAACCATCATATATATAATTTCGGAAATGTCAGTCTCTTTTTCGGCTTGGGCACCACGGAGAAGGTCGCAGTAGTGGAGAAGGGTACAACGCGTATGAAACGCTATCTGCCCATCGGGATTACTGCGGATGAACGGGTCTGTGCGGGATCGCATTATGCACGTTTTTTCAACGATATGCGCACATATCTGGATCATCCGGAGAAGCTTGAACAGCCGCCTGAGCAGGTTCTGTTCGACTGCGGGCTTGAATACCATGAACCGAAACTGAAAAAAAGACAGCCCTGAAATCCGGACTGAAAAGAATAGGAAAACCGCATTGATTTTTCGCAGATCAATGCGGTTTTCCTATTTCCGACGGGATGAAAGGAAATGCATGCAGACATCAGATCCGTTTCCACCTGACGCCGTGCGGAATGTCAGTAACTTCAATTCCGGAAGCCTTCAGTTCCTCCCGGATGGCATCAGCACGGGCGTAGTCCTTTGCTTTCTTGGCATCCTGCCTTTCCCGGATCTTTGCTTCCACAGACGGATCGGATGTGCCGTCTTCCGAAATCACAGTGAACTCGCCGGAAGCAGCCGTCTGTTTTTTTATAAGCTCCCGTTTTACTTCCGCTTTGCGGATGAGATCAAGGCCGAGGACAGAATCAAAATCAGCTATGAGCTTTAGTTTTGTGTCGTCGTTGGTGTTCGCTTTCAAAACGTCATACAGGGAGGTGACGGCAAGAGACGTGTTCAGATCGTTTCCGAGTGCAGAGTCAAAACGTTCGCGGAGGTTTTTCACAATATCTTCGTCGATAGCTTCTCCTTTGGGAGAAAGAGCGGCGACGCGACCGATGAGTTTGTCGTAGGTCTTCTGCGCGTTATCCAGATTCTCCCAGTTGAAGACAAGAGACTTGCGGTAATGGCTCTGCAGGCAGAACAGCCGGTAGGAGAGCGGATCATAGCCTTTATCCTCCAGTAGGGAGACGGTCAGGAATTCGCCTTTTGATTTGCTCATCTTCCCGTCCGTGGTATTCAGGTGGAGAACATGCATCCAGTAGTTGCACCACTTATGGCCAAGAAAGGACTCGCTCTGAGCGATTTCATTGGTATGATGCGGAAAGGCGTTGTCAATCCCCCCGCAATGGATGTCCAGATCCTCCCCCAGGTGTTTCATTGAGATACCGGAACACTCGATGTGCCAGCCGGGATAACCGGTGCCCCATGGAGAATCCCATTTGAGAGCCTGATCTTCAAATTTGGATTTGGTGAACCAGAGCACGAAGTCATTTTTGTTGCGCTTGTTAAGATCTTCATCAACGCCTTCACGGACGCCGACGGCCAGGTCTTCTTCATTGAAGTCATTAAAGATGTAATAACGCTCCAGCTTTGAGGTGTCAAAATAGACGTTGCCCCCGGAAAAATAAGCGTATCCTGTATCCATGAGCCGGCTGATGATACGGATGTAGTCATCGATGCAGTTGGTGGCTGGCTCTACCACATCAGGCGTTTTGATGTTCAGTCTGGCACAGTCGGAGAAAAAGGCGTCGGTATAGAACTTTGCGATCTCCATCACAGATTTATGCTCCCGCCGGGCTCCTTTGAGCATTTTGTCCTCGCCCTCATCGGCATCGCTGGTAAGATGGCCTACATCTGTAATATTCATCACGCGTTTAACATTATAACCTGTAAAACGCAGATACTTTTCCAGAACATCCTCCATAATGTAGGAGCGAAGGTTTCCGATATGTGCAAAATGGTATACGGTGGGTCCGCAGGTATACATCTTCACAATGTCGGGATGGTTCGGAATGAAATCTTCGATTTTTCTGGAAGCGGAATTATAGATCTTCATAGTATTGTACCTTCTTTATCATCAAGAATCAGGCATCCCGGAAAACATCCAGGTTGCGCAGAAAGTATTCAAATCCGGAGATGAACGTTGTAGCCGGGATCAGTATACAGGAGAGTATCGCCACAAAGCGGCTTTCCGGGAAGAGCATCATTGCGCCAAGACAGATCATGGTGCTTGCCGTCTTGATTTTTCCGGAAACAGCGGCTGCAATGACACGGCCTTTTTCCACTGCCACTAGGCGGAGACCCGAAACCGCAAACTCCCGGAAAACTACGATCGCTGTGATCCATCCCGGTACCTGACGGGAGTCGGTGAAAAAGCAAAGCGCGGCGACTACCAACATTTTATCCGCCAGAGGATCCATGAATTTCCCAAAATCGGTGATCTGATCATAGTGACGTGCGATGTATCCGTCAAGAAAATCAGAAATACAGGCGAGGGTATACACGATGAATGCGCCGGTTCGCTGGCCGCAGTAGGCGAGCCCCAAGAAAACGGGTACCAGGATCACGCGTGCCAGGGTGATTTTATTGGCAGTCGTTTTCAGCATATCTGTTCTCCCAGCAAATAACCGTCGTCCGTTGCAGTGATCCGGACATTTACCATCTCACCTTCGGAAGCTTCACCGGTGAACAGAACCAGACCGTCGATATCGGGAGAATCGGCGTAAGAGCGGCCGACCAGATATCCGTTTTCCTCGTCTGTGTATTCATACAGGACCTTCAGTGTCCTGCCGATAAAGCTGCCGCAGAATTCATCCATGATAGGAGCCTGCAGCTGCAGGATCCGATCAGCGCGGCGCCGCGCTTCCTCTGCTTCAACGTGATCCATTGCAGCCGCCGGAGTCCCTTCTTCCGGAGAAAAAGGGAAAACGCCTACGCGCTCGATCCGGAACTCCTGAAGGAAATCACACAGTTCTTCGAACTCCGCTTCACCCTCCCCGGGAAGACCGGAAATCAGGCTGGTTCGAAGAACGAGTCCGGGGATACGCTCTCTCAGCGTTCGGAAGAGTTTCCGGATCTCATCGCCGGTTCCGCGGCGGTTCATTCTCTTCAGGATCCCGTCATTGATATGTTGAATGGGGATATCCAGATATTTGACGATCTTATCATTACAGGCGATTTCTTCAATCAGTTCATCATCAAAAGCGTCTGGATAAAGATAGTGCAGACGGATCCATTCGATGCCGTTGATTTTTGCCAGTTCCCGGCAGAGCGGAGCCAGATATCGGCGCGAATAAAGATCGGTCCCGTAGCGTGTGATATCCTGGGCGATCACGATCAGTTCCTTCACGCCTTTGTCTGCGAGATCCCTGGCCTCTTCGAGAATGTTCTCCATGCGGCGGGAACGATAACGTCCCCGTATAGAAGGAATAGCGCAGAAAGCACAATTGTTGTTGCAGCCTTCTGCGATCCGGAGATAAGCCCAGCCCGGACCGGTGGAAACCACGCGGGGAATCTCATCTACAGGGGCATTTTTATCACGGAACAGATCCAGTTTCTGCCCGTGAACTACTGAATCAGCAGCGGAAACGATGTCGGCAAAACTGCCGACTCCGAGTGTTGCGTCGATTTCCGGAAGTTCATCACCGATCGAATCTTTATAGCGTTCAGCCAGACAACCGGTAACGATGATCCCGCCAAGACTTCCCGTTTTCTTCAGTTCAGCCATTTCAAGAATGGCATCGATCGCCTCACTTTTTGCTTCATCAATGAAACCGCAGGTGTTGATCAGAACAAAATCAGCTCCCTCGGGAGAGGGGACAAGTTCATATCCTGCTTCACTCAGCAGATAAATCATCTGCTCGCTGTTCACGAGGTTCTTAGCACAGCCCAGAGAAATCAAGGCGTAGGTATGTTTCATGTATTGTGCTCCTGTAAGGTCATTCTGATTCGTCGGTAAAATTTCGCAGAGCGGAGCGGATCTGATCCCAGGAATACCCCTTTCGGAAGAAGGAGGCAGTGACTTTTGAAAGATTTTCACGGGAATAATCTCCGCGCAGCCGGCTCTTCAAAGCACGGACAAGCTGCTCGTCCGCATCCTTCGGCATTTCTTCCAGTGCGTCTTCCCATAGATCTTTTGCTATGCCTCTCCGGATGAACTCCGAACGGATCCGGCCGGCTCCATAACCTTTTCCGGAGTAGTGACGCACAAGAAGCCGCGCGTAATCCGCATCATCCAGAAAGCGGTTTTCCACAAGCCAGTCCGCACAATAGCGGATGACGGATTCATCATACCCCTTTTCCGCCAGTTTACGGCAGAGCTCTTTTACTGACATGGCCCGTCGCGAAACGATTTCAAGCGCATGCTCTCTTGCAAGAGCACGCGCCGAATGGAGGCGGAAGTCCTCCAGATCCTTATCTTCGATTTCTTTTCCGGGATAGAGGCGAAATTCGGCAATGACATTTGCAGTGGTCCTGACGGGACCGGTATCCGTCTGCACAAGATACCGGTCAACCGAAGTTTTCCGGATATCGCCGATAATCATCCTTCAAAATCACTTGCACTGATATCCACCGCACGGGTAGCTGCTTGTGCAGCTTCTCTGCGTCCTTTCACAGTGAGTCGATCAGCGTTTTCACGGATCCGTTGCTCAATCTCATCGCAGATCTCGGGATTTGTACGGAGATACTCTTTCACACCGTCGCGGCCTTGGATCCGCTGCCCGTTTACAGTGAACCAGGCACCGCCTTTTTCTATGATATCCAGTTTCACACCCATATCCACGATTTCACCGATACGGGAAATGCCTTCTCCGTAGATGATGTCGAATTCCGCTTCTTTGAACGGAGGTGCGACCTTGTTTTTTACAACCTTCACGCGCGTGCGGTTGCCAAGAATTTCGCCGCCTACTTTGATGGATTCGATGCGGCGTACGTCCAGACGGACCGAAGCGTAGTATTTCAGAGCCAGACCGCCAGGGGTGGTCTCCGGATTGCCGTACATTACACCGATCTTCTGCCGCAGTTGATTGATGAAGATCACGGTGCAGTTGTTCTTGGAAATGGCTCCGGCAAGACGCCGCATTGCCTGGGACATGAGACGTGCAAGTGCGCCGACCACAGCATCACCGACTTCCCCTTCAAGCTCTGAGCGGGGAATCAATGCTGCGACAGAGTCGACTACCACAACATCTACTGCACCGGAACGAACAAGCTGTTCGGCGATGTCCAGTGCCTGCTCACCGGTATCCGGCTGAGAGATGAGAAGACTGTCGATATCTACACCGAGCGCACTGGCATAAGCAGGTTCCAGTGCGTGTTCCACATCGATGTAGGCTGCCTCACCGCCGCTCTTCTGCGCGGAAGCTACGATATGCAGGGCAAGCGTGGTTTTACCGGAAGCCTCCGGACCGTAGATCTCCACAATGCGTCCGCGGGGAACACCGCCGACGCCGAGAGCAAGGTCCAGGTTGAGAGAACCGGTGGACAGGGCTTCGACATTTACGGGAATGTCCTCGCCGAGACGCATGATTGTTCCTTTCCCGTAGTCTTTTTCGATGCGGGCGATCGCAGACTGCAGGGCTTTTTTCTTGTCGGTTTCTTCGGGTGCGGTTGTGGATACTGTTACTTTTTTCTTCTCTGCCATGTTCTTTATCTCCTTTTTATAATTTTCCGTTTCTTAAACACACTCAGAGCCTGCCAATCACAACACGGTCTGTACCGAGTGTGTCCTTTTTTGCACCGGCAGTGCGAAAACCGGCTGAGAGCAGCATTTCTTTCACAGCATTGGCCTGATCCTCACCGACTTCGAACAGCAGATAGCCATCCTTTTTGAGAAGTGTTTTCCAGTATTTGATGATGCTGCGATAGAACCTGAGACCGTCCTCACCGCCGTCAAGAGCCCATACCGGCTCATAGTCCCGTACGGAAGCATCGAGAGAAGAAATCTCCGAACTCGCGATATACGGTGGATTGGATACTATCATGTCGAAGGAGCCAAGACTGGCCGGAGGGGACATGGTTGCATCGGCCTGCATGCAGATGACCCGGCCGGAGAGACGGTTTGCAGCGATGTTTTTGCGGCAGATCTCAAGAGCAGCATAACTGAGATCTACTGCAATAAAGCGGGAAGCGGGCAGCTCGTGTGCCAGAGCAACGGTGATACAGCCGCTTCCGCAGCATAGATCGAGTATACGGGCATCCATGATGTTTCCTGTGAGAAGCTCCTTCGCAGAGTCTACCAGGACCTCGGTATCGATTCGGGGAATAAGGACGTCCTTCGTGATATATAAGGGAAGACCATAAAACTCCCATTCACCGGTTACGTAAGCAAGCGGTTCACCCTGAATGCGCCGCTCGGAGAAGGAGGCGACCCGTTCTTCCACCTGCGGACTGGTATACAGACGCAGATCGCGGAGAAACTCCTGTGAACTTTTTCCTGCAGCTGCGGAAACAATCAGCCTTGCTTCCTGGGTATGGTTTTCGATCCCGGCATTTCGAAGAAGTGTACGTACTTCGATGTAAAGATCGTTATAGGTTTTCATTGTCATTCACCCCAGAGATCCGAGCCTTCCACTTCCGGTATGACCAGCTCCAGTGCATGGATGGCGCATTCAATCATGGAGTCGTCCGGCTCGTTTGTCGTGATTCGCTGCAGCCACTTTCCTGGAGCGGAAAGGATGCGGGAAAGAAAATTGTCGTGTTTTCCGCACCAGCGATTGATTTCATAGGAAATTCCTACCACGGCAGGGAGAAGGAGCAGGTGACAGAGCATGCGGAAAAAACTGTTGTCCAGACGGACAAGGGAGTTGACAAGGATGCTCACAACAACCACAACCAGAAGAAAACTGGTTCCGCAGCGTGGGTGGAAACGGGACTGTTTCCGAACGTTTTCCACTGTCAGCGGAAGACGGTTTTCATAGCAGAAGATCGTCTTATGCTCGGCACCGTGATAAGAGAAAACGCGGCGGATATCCTTCATGTGCGAGCTGAGAAACATATAGAGAAGGAGGATAAGGATCTTGAGTGCACCTTCACAGAGACTGCGGGTGATATGGTTTTTTGTCAGTACCGGGAATAATCCGATGAGAAGAGTCGGCAGGAAAATGAAAAGGAAAAGCGCAAGAGCGATTCCCAGTACGACTGCAACCCCTATGATGAGTTTCTGGGCTTTGTCTTCGGGAAAGTGTGCTTCTATCCAGGCATCCAGTTTGTCCGGTTCACCTTGTTCTTCAGGCGGGATAAGTTCCGCAGAATACATCAGTGCTTTCATTCCCTTGACGAGAGAATCGAGAAACGTTGCACAACCGCGGATTAGCGGCCAGCCCAGGATGGGATAAAGATCTTTGATAAAACGAAGTTCTTCGGTCTTTTCCACGAGACCGTCCTTTGTCCGGCATACAATCGCCTGACGGGAAGGACCCCGCATCAGGATGCCTTCAATGAGAGCCTGCCCGCCGATAGAAGTACGGAACGGGCAGGATTTGTTTTCTGACATAACAGAGAATTCCTTTCCGAAAAGGGAGTGAATCAGGTTGCAGAAGAGAGAGGAAGCGTGATCTCGACCCGGCACCCGCCGCCTTCGGCGTTGGTGATATCGAGTTTGCCGTTGTGGCGCGTAATGATCTCATCACAGACCGAAAGCCCGATGCCTGTGCCGCGGTTCTTGGAACTGCCTTTATAAAAGCGTTCCTTGACATGGGGAAGTTCCTCCGGCGGGATCCCTTTTCCGTAATCACGGAAGATGATATGTACACCGTCGCTTTCCTGACTCAGACTGATGTCTATCTTCTTGCCGTCACCGCCGTGCTTGGCCCCGTTGTCCAGCAGATTGAGAAATACCTGTTTGAGGCGTTCATCATCTCCGGGAATCAGAGGCACGTCGCCTTCAGGAGCCTTGTAATTCACTTCGATCCCAGCCTGTTTCATCAGTTCGCCATAGGTGAAAATAGCGTCTTCCAGTTCAGCGGCAATGTCAATCAGTTCGATTCGAAGGTTGAAACGGCCATCCTGAATACGCGTGAATTCCAGCAGCTCAGCCACCATGTTCGTCAGCCGTTCTGCTTCTTTGGAAATGATGTGGACACCTTTCAGAGAATCTCCCTGGACAGCCGGATCGAAAGCTATGGTCTCAGCCCAGCCGGTGATGGCTGTAAGAGGAGTCCGCAGTTCATGAGAGACCTGGGAAATGAAATCAGTCCGGTATTGCTCTCCGATGGCAACTTTCTTGGACATATCATTGATCTCGTCTGTGAGAAGTCCGATCTCATCGTCCCGCCCCTGCTCCATCTGGATGCCATAGCTGCCTTCAGCAATATGTTTTGAGAAGGAAGTGAGCGCGTCGATCGGATCGGAAACCCGCTGCCAGAACCAGATATTTACAAGTACGAGAAATATGCTGATGAGAGCAATCAGGACCACAGCAAAAAGCAGATGAGCCCGGGTGACACACCAGACCGCCAGCAACAGAAGTACAACGGCGGCCAGTGAGGAAACAAGAAGCTGACCCTTCAGTTTTTTCAGCATCGTATGATATATTCTCCTGTAAAAAAATCTTCGGAATCAGTAACCCCACTTATAACCGTATCCCCATACTGTGGTCAGATAGGTCGGCTCTGCGGTGTCGTCTTCGATTTTAGTGCGCAGACGGCGGATATTCACATCTACAGTCTTAGGTTCACCGGAAAAGTCCTCGCCCCAGACAGCCATCAGGATATCGTCACGGGACATGGCCTTGCCGGGGTTCTCCATGAAGAGTTTCATAAGGAGGTATTCGATCTGCGTAAGCTTCAGGCGTTCACCGTTCTTTTCAAGTGTGCGGTTACGTGTGTTGAGCAGAAACGGACCGCTCTGGAGCTCATAGTTGCTGTCCTCATCATCAATTCCGAGACGGCGGATCAGCGCGTCAACACGGGCGGTGAGCTCGGCGGGAGAAAACGGTTTGGTCACGTAATCATCCGCACCGGTCATCAAACCGGTGACTTTATCTATCTCCTGACTCTTGGCTGTGAGCATGATGATGCCCATCTTAGAGCCGGAAGCACGGATCTTGCGGCAGACCTCAAATCCGTCGATATCCGGGAGCATCACATCCAGCAGGGCAAGGCAGATGTCCGGATTGACTTTCAGTTTTTCCAGCGCAGCAGCACCGGTCTCGGCCTCAATGGGCTCATAGCCGCTTCTGCGCAGGTTGATCACAACGAAACTCCGGATATTGGATTCATCTTCAAGCACAAGGATCTTCTTCATATCGTTTCCCTCACTTTATCAAAATTAAGAGGCAGTTTTATGAAATTGAAAAGAGTTGCCGGTTAATGACAAAACAGACTTCAAATTATGACAGCTTATTATACCATGGTTTTCAAAAAAGAACAGCAGTTTTTTCCAGCTTAACAGGTCCTGTATAGCTTTTATCTGCAAAACCAGTATTTCTGAGGGTTTAGCGGCGCTTGATAAATCTCTGTATAGCTGATATCATAATCATCATGAATAAGGAAAAACACATCGTGATTGGAATTGTGGCGCATGTGGATGCCGGCAAAACTACGCTTGCGGATGCTATGCTCTATCTGTCCGGCAAGACGAGGGAACTCGGGAGTGTGGACAGGCGAAGCAGCCATTTCGATACACATATTTTGGAAAGAAAACGAGGAATCACAGTCTTTTCCAAACAGGCGGAGATTGCGCTCCCGCATACAGCGCTTACTATCCTGGATACTCCGGGACATTCGGATTTTGTCGGAGAGACGGAGCGTGCCCTTTCTGTTCTGGATTATGCGCTTCTGGTCATATCAGGAACGGATGGTGTCCAGGCTCATACCCAGACGATCATACGTCTTCTGAGAGAGCATCAAATCCCGATCATTCTTTTTGTAACGAAAATGGATATTTCTCATCGGGAGCCGAGGGAACTGATCGATGAGCTCGGGGCGGAACTGAATGGAGAAATTGTGGATTTCACACAACCTCAGGAGGTGCTGGCTGATTCTCTGGCGCTCTGCTCCGAGGAAGCGATGGAGGAGACCCTTGAGTCTGGTACGGTCTCGGAAGAAACGATTGCTGACCTCATACGGACCGGAACAGTACATCCGTGCCTGTTCGGGTCCGGGCTGCACCTTGACGGCGTGGAAAGACTTCTGGAACTGCTGGACTGTTATACAAGGATGCCGGAATACGGTGATGCGTTTGCAGGCAGAGTGTTTAAGATCTCGCGAGACCCGAAGGGGATGCGGCTGACGCATATGAAAGTGACCGGAGGAAAACTTGCAGTAAAGGAGCGTATCCGATTTACTGACAGGGACGGAACGGAAAAAGAGGAGAAAGCAGACAGTATCCGCATCTATACTGGAGACCGGTTCGAAACTGCGGAGCTTGTCCGCGCAGGCGAGATCTGTGTGATTCCCGGCCTGACGGACACGTATGCCGGACTGATGGTAGGGGATGCGGCGGATTCCTTCACGGCGGAGATGGAGTCGGTGATGGATTACCGTATTCTTTTCCCGAACGGTGAAGATCCGCAACAGATGTTCCGTATGCTTTTTGTTCTTTCGGAAGAGGATCCGCAGCTTCGGCTTTACTGGGATGAGGTAAAAAAAGAGATCCGTATCCGCATCATGGGGAAAATCCAGGCGGAGATTCTGCGGGAACTGATCCTGGAGCGTTTCGGAGTGGAGACTGAGTTCTCGGAAGGTTCGGTAATGTACAGGGAGACCATTCGCAAACGGGTTGAGGGAATGGGCCATTTTGAACCGCTGCGTCATTATGCCGAGGTCCATCTTATACTGGATCCGCTGCCTCCCGGAAGCGGGATTGTGGTCCGTTCAGCGTGCAGCGAGGATGAACTCGACCGGAACTGGCAGCGCCTGATCCTTACACATCTTCGTGAAAAGCAGCATCTGGGAGTGCTGACCGGATCTCCTGTGACAGATATCTGCATCACACTCGGAGCAGGAAGGGCTCATCTGAAACACACCGAAGGCGGAGATTTCCGTGAGGCGACTTACCGGGCAGTACGGCAGGGACTTATGAAAGCCGAAAACGTCCTTTTGGAGCCGTATTACAGATTCAGTATCCGGGTCCCGCCCGATTCTGTCGGAAGAGTCATGAGTGATATACGGGCCATGCATGGAGAATTCGAGAGCCCGGAGAATAGCGGTACATATGTCCTGCTTGAGGGATCGGCTCCTGTTTCGGAACTCAACGGATATACCGATGAACTGCTCTCTTTTACCCGCGGGAAAGGAAGAATCCAGCTTGTTCCGGAGGGGTATCGGCCTTGCCACAATGCGCAGCTGGTCATAGAGAAAGCAGACTATCACGCTGATAGAGATCTGGAAAACACGGCGGATTCCGTCTTTTGCTCGCACGGTTCAGGAGTCACTGTTCCGTGGGATAAGGCGGAAGGATACATGCATCTGCCTTCCTGCATCCCTGACAGAGGGACACCGTCTTCGGAATCCTCGATACGCAGACCCGTCAGCATCGATGAAAAGGAACTGGAAGAGATCATGCTCAGGGAATTCGGACCCATACGCAGGCGGGAATACAGCCTTCCTGCTGTGAATGCTGCACCGGTGAAAAGGAGCGGACATGCAGCAGCGAAAAAAGAGCGTATCGTAGTGGATGGCTATAATGTGATCTTTGCCTGGAGAAGTCTGAAAGAACTGGCTGCTGACAATCTCGATCTTGCCCGTGCGGAGTTGGAGGAGATTCTGGCTAATTATGCCTCTTTCACCGGCAAGGAGCTCGTTCTGGTGTTTGACGGCTTCCGTACTCCGGGAAATCCGGGCTCCCGCACGCAGGAACACGGGATACGGGTCGCCTATACAAAGGAAGGAGAAACGGCGGACGCGTATATCGAAAGACTGGTCTCAGAAATGGGAAGTAATCGGGAAGTACGCGTGGTAACGGGGGATAACATGATCCGGCTTACGGCGCTCCGTTCGGGCGTTCTTCGTACATCATCGAAGGAATTCGAGCAGGAGGTAAAGGAAGAAGCGCGGAGACTGGAGGAAGTGATCGGACAGACGAACAGGAGCCCGCATATGACGAAATTGAAAGATGGAAAAAACAGAACTGATTAAACGGGGAGAGGACCTGCAGGACAGATGTGTCCTCCGCAGAAGAATAACGCATACCCACTTTCTCACACCGGCGGAGCAGCATGAACTTGAAACCAGGCTGCGCCGCGATGCGGGCTGCACATTGATGTTTTTCGGGGGATCTGCGGATTGTGAAAGAAATATTGCATTTTTCCTTCCGGATTATTTGACGCAGAACGATTTTCGCCCGGATGAATTCATTGCAGCACTTCAGATCGAAGCTTTTTTCGGTAAACCCGGCCACCGGGATTATCTCGGAGCGCTGCTGGCAATGGGAGTCGAACGGGATCGCATCGGTGATATCCGGATCAAGGAGAGCACAGCATACATCTTCTGTGAACCGGAGATTCTAAACCATATCTGTACGGTGGAGAAAGTTGGACGCTGCGGAGTAAAGACGAAGGTGCTTCCGCTGGATGAAGTTCCAGCTGAAGAACACCGGGTCAGAACCGTTCAGTTTTCGGTGATGTCAGCCCGGCTGGATGCAGTTGTGGCCGGAATGTTCTGCCTTTCACGGACACAGGCGGCAAAGCATATCGCTCTTGGCGATGTTTCTCTCAATTACAATGTGACCCTGCGGCAGGATATATCGGTGAATCCGGGAGATGTTATCTCACTTCGCGGTAAAGGAAAAGGTACCCTGTCAGAGACCGGTGGAACTTCCCGTAAGGGCAGGACGTTTCTGACAGCGGAAATACGAATATGATCAGGAGGAAGGAAAAATGGAATTGAAGGAAAGATTTCTGCGTTATGTAATGATTCACTCGTCGAGTGCGGAAGATAGCGCTTCTACTCCATCTACACCGTGGCAGTTCGATCTGAGTCGGCTGCTTGAACAGGAGATGCACATGGTGGGAATGGACAGGGTGCTGGTGGACGAACATGCCTATGTTTATGGCGAACTGCCCGCCACGCCGGGGTGCGAGAAGAAAGAGACTCTTGTATTTATCGCACACCTTGATACGATCCCGGATTTTCCGGGAAAAAATGTCCGTCCGCAGGTGTTCGAAAACTATGATGGGGACGATATCCTGCTGGGAGACTCGGGAAGAGTGCTTTCCATGAAGGATTTTCCGCATCTGGAAAAGCTGAAGGGACAGACTCTTATTACCACGGACGGGACCACGGTTCTCGGAGCGGATGATAAGGCCGGCATTGCTGAGATCATGCAGGCATGCGAAGAAATCATGAATGAGCATCAGCCGCACGGCAGAATCTGCATCTGCTTCACACCGGATGAAGAGATTGGGCATGGAGCTGCCTATCTGGACCTGGATCGACTTGGAGCTGCCTGCGGTTTCACGGTGGACGGGAGTGCACCTGGGGAACTGAGTTACGAAACATTCAATGCAGCATCGGCAAAAGTGGAAGTGAATGGATTCAATATTCATCCCGGCAGTGCGAAAGGAAAGATGATCAATGCGAACCTTGTGGCAATGGAAATTAACAGCCGCCTGCCCTCGGATGAGATTCCGGCAAAAACGGAAGGGCGTGAGGGCTTTTATCATCTGATGGAAACACAGGCCACTGTGGAGAAGGCGACGCTCAGTTATATTCTTAGAGATCACAGTGCGGAAAAACTGGAGGCGCGCAAGGAAGCGCTTAGGGAAAGCGTGCGTGCAGCCAACGAGGAATACGGACCGGGAACAGCAGAGCTTACCATTCATGATCAGTACCGGAATATGGCGGAAATCGTTCTTCAGCATCCGGAGATCCTGAAACGGGCGGAACAGGCTATCCGGGCGGAAGGACTCACTCCGGTTTGCGAACCGGTTCGTGGGGGTACAGACGGCGCTCAGCTGACTTTCCGGGGGCTGGTCTGCCCGAATCTCGGGACTGGCGGGCATGCTTTCCACGGCCCCTATGAGCACATCACGACAGAGAGCATGGAGACCTGCAAAAATGTGATTAAACGGATTATCCTCGCTGAATAAGAGAAAACAGATTGCAGACGGACCTGTAATACGGCTGAGGAATCAAGAAACCACCGGCTCATTGAACCGGTGGTTTTATATTTGTAAGTGGCGTTCCGCTCACATAACATCAGGGAGAGGCCTGATACTGTTTCTCGGCTGCCTGAACAACATGTTTGACCAGAACCGCGCCGGCGACTATACCGATTCCGCCGGGTACAGGGGACACAGCTCGGACAATCCTGCTTACAGCGGCAAGATCCACATCTCCGTGAAGCTTTCCATCACTGCCGGATGTGATGCCGACGTCGATAAGGATCTGTCCTTCCCGGACATGATTTGCCGTGATGAGACCCGGGCTTCCTGCGGCGGAGATCACAATATCTGCGTTCCGGCACTCGGAAGCCAGGTCCGGGGTGAATGTATGGCAGATGGTAACGGTTGCATCCCGGGTGAGCAGCAGCATCGCAAGAGGGCGGCCGACAACGATGCTCCTTCCGACGACACAGATTCTTTTTTCTTCGATCGTATAACCGTAATAGTCGAGAAGCTCTATGCATGCGTTCGGTGCACAGGGGGAAAAACCGCTTCGGCCGAGATATACGGAAGAGACGGAATCATTTGTCACACCATCAACATCCTTGCGCGGATCGATAGCATTGCTGATGGTACGGCTGCTGATGTGCTTCGGAAGCGGGAGAAGCACGATGATTCCGTGCACGGAATCATTCCGGTTCAAAGCAGTGATCTCCTCAAGCAGCTCCGCCTGGCTGACTCCGGCAGGAAAATGAGAGGAGATGAAACCGAGCCCTATTTTTTCACAGCGGCATCGGGCATTCTTTTCGTAAGCGATCTGACTTGCATGTTCTCCGACGCGCACAATAGCGAGGGAGGGGGTCAGGCCGAGAGAATTCAGTACGGAACAGCGCTGTTTCACATTCTCTGTGATTGCCTCTGCGACCGGTTTCCCGTAGAGAATGTCGGCCATCATGCTACCGTTCCTTTCAAAGAATCCTCAACGGAAAGACGGATCCGATCAAGGCGGAGAGTAAGTTCCGCAAGTGATGCTTCGGTTTGATTACGAAGAGAAAGAGCGTCCGGAGAAGAACGCATCAGCTTGAGATTGACAAACGTGTTCATGGAAGCGCATTCCGCTCCGGCTCTGCAAAGGACAGCTGCACAGCCGACGTCTGAAAGAAGAGAAAGGGAACAGATTGGAAGCAGGCGTTCCAGAAGCAGGCAGAGTTTTTCTGAGAGTCGGAGCATTTCAAGCGGAACTTCACAGGCTGCACGGGCAGCCTGCTGTAATTTTTGCTCACGGTCAGATGAATCCCTGTCCATTTTGTAAACGGCTGCAAGTGGAAGAAAACCCTCTGCATCGCGGTCGATGCATTCCAGCAGAGAATGGCTGAGAATCTCGAACTCGGAAGAGAGTTTTTCTGTTTCATTCCGGAAAGAGGTATACTTCCTGTTCTGTGAGGTCAGCCCGGCAGCCATGGAACCGAGAGCAGAGGCAAGGGAGACGGCGACTGCGGCGGCACCGCCTCCTCCTGGTGCAGGCGAAGGGGAAGCCAGTTCCCGGATAAAGGAAGAAACAGTCAGTTCATCAGAAATCATAGGGTCTTCCTTTCTTTGTATCGCATAAGACTGTTTGCGGTGTCTCTCAGGATTTCAATGAGTTCATAAGGGACAAAGAGATTCCCCGTGCCGCTCCCGAGGGAGATTTCCGGCTTTCGTTCTCCGTGGAAGTCACTTCCGCCGGTTTCAATCAGGCGGTATTCACGCGCAAGTTCCTGCAGATAGGAGATCTGCTCCGGATTGTACCCGGAATAGCGGCATTCCAGGCCCATCAGTCCATAGTCCAGACAGTGTTCAATCAGATCCCGCAGATCGGAATCATCCAGCCTGTATTGGAACGGATGTGCCAGCACGGGGACTCCGCCTGAATGAAGGATGATTCGGAGAGCATCTTCAATTGGAATGAAGTGGCGTGCAAGCCAGTATCGGCATCCTTTGTTCAGAAATCGGGTAAAGGCATCCCGTATGTCTGAAGCCATTCCCGAAGCTACAAGCAATTCGGCAAAATGCGGTCTGCCGATCACTTCACCGAAGCGTGCCTTCATTGCAGGATAGTCTGCAGCAATCCCGTCTGCGCGCATTCTTTCAGCAATCTTTTCGTTTCGTTCGTCCCGGTCCTGCACAACCCAGTTAAGTACAGGCAGGAGATGGGGAGAATGCGGATCGATGAAGTAGCCGAGAATATGCACGGAACCGTTGAAACGGGTGCTGATCTCAATGCCGGGTATGATTTCCAGACCGGGTGGTGCAGGAGAAGCACAGGCTCTCTCATATCCCGAAACGGTGTCGTGATCGGTGATGGCAATGGCGGAAAGCCCGGAGCGGCAGGCAAGTTCGGAAATAGTCTCCGGCAGCGTGGTGCCGTCTGAGGCTGAAGTATGTACATGAAGATCGATTCTTTTCATATCCGGATCCTCTCCTTCATGAACGTTTCAGCTTTGAGATAGAGCTCTGCAGGATCCTCGTCGATCTGGAAGCGACCGTCCTCATAAAGGATCCTGCCGTTCACCATGGTCATCCTCACGTTCTCTTTGGAACCGGAAAAAACAAGATTGTTGGGGATATTGCTGAGAGGACGCATATTCGGACGGTTGAGGTCGATCACGATAAGATCCGCTTTTTTTCCGACAGCCAGATCATCACAGTTTTCCAGACCCATGCAGCGTGCTCCGTTCACACAGGCCATTTTCAGGACTTCTGCAGCAGGACAGGCGTGTGGATTTCCTTCCAGCACACTCTGAAGCCCGGTCGTCAGGAACATCTCCCGGAACATGTCCAGCGCGTTGTTGCTGGAAGCTCCGTCGGTGCCGATCGCAACACGGACACCCTGTTTCATCATCTGGGAGACGGGGGCGATCCCGCTGGCCAGCTTCAGATTGGAAGCAGGATTTGTGACTGCCCAGAGATGCTTCTTCGCAAACAGGCACATATCCTCCTTTGTCATATGGCAGCAGTGAAATCCTCCGCCTCCATAGTTGAAAAAGCCTATGCTGTCCAGAAAAAGGGGAGGGGTCATTCCGTATCGCTGGATGCAGCCTTCGACTTCTGCTTTCGTCTCAGAGAGATGTGTCCAGCAGGGTGCTTTGTATTTTTCCGCCAAAGACACCATGTATTTCAGCCGTTCGATCCCGGTGGTGTATTCCGCGTGAATACCAAGCTGATATGAGATGCGGTCACTGCATTGATTGTAACGCAGATAATCCCGTTCGATATCTGTGGGATCGGCGTCAAAATCATTCATGCCGGAACAAAGAACTGTCCGGAACCCGCTGTCCATATTGGCTGCAACATAGGCTTCGGAATGGGAGTACATGTCGAAAGAAGCGGTGATTCCGCTGGAGAGATATTCCAGAATCCCGAGCTTTGTGAAAAGATAAACGGCCTCGTCGTCGAGTTTTGCCTCATTAGGCCATATTGCTTCCCGCAGCCATCGGTCAAGGGGAAGATCGTCGGCAAGGGAGCGGAGAAAGGTCATAGGAGTATGAGTATGAGCATTTTTGAATCCTGGCATCAGAAGATCTCCGTGGAGATCGATTTCCTGGTCAAAACGGACTTCGTCTCTCGCGGAAAACGGCCCGATATAAACAATGGTATCGCCGCTGATGTGTACTTCATCCTCCGTGATATGCGGACCGTTTTCAAAGCGAAGGATCTTCCCGTTAAAAAAACGCAGCATCGGATAATGTCCTGTCCTGTTCATTTATATTCTTTTATTCAGTGTATCATAATTGGAAGGCGATTGGAAGATGCAGGCATTGTCATATGTTCCCCGAAAAATGCGGCCATGTGAGCCTGAATTGCTTTTTGAACGGGATTAGTGTATACTTGAAAACATCCGTAGAGGTGGATTTATGGAAAAACAAAGCAGACAGAATTATTTTTACGGCGCGGCCATTCTGACGGCCGGTGTCGTGATCATGAAAATACTCGGCGCGATCTACAAGATCCCTGTGGCCAACATTATAGGCGATGAAGGGTATTCCATGTTCATCGCAACGTATAACGTTTATAATGTTTTTCTTACGCTTGCTACTGCAGGACTTCCTGTGGCGCTCTCCCGCCTGATCTCGGAAGCGGATGCGGAGAACCGGACCATGCAGGCCAGGGCTACATTCCGTGTTGCCATGAAGACTTTCTTCATGATCGGGGCTATATGTACGCTGCTGATGCTTTTCTTCCCGGGAAGGATCGCCGTCCGCATCCTTCATAACCCGGATGCGGAGGCCAGCATCCGTGTTATGGCTCCATCAGTCCTGCTCGTCTGTCTTGTTTCGGGTTACCGCGGATACTGTCAGGGATACAGCAATATGATTCCGACAACGGTAGGACAGGTACTGGAAGTGCTGACCAAAGTAGTTGTCGGGCTTGTGCTTGCGGCCGTGATCATGCGTTCAGGGGGAAGCAGAGCGCAAGGATCGGCAGGAGCAATTTTCGGTGTTACGGCAGGTTCGGGAATAGCTCTGATTTATATGGCCCTCTATAAACGGAAAAAATACCGTTTTGAAGTCATTGATGATCCGGATATTCCGGACAGCGACGGCCGCATTCTCCGACGTTTTCTCCGTATCGGCATTCCAATTGCGTTCGGTGCGTCCGCACTGTCTGTTCTGAACCTGATTGATTCCGGCCTCTGCATGCAGCGGCTCCAGTTTGCAGCCCGGTTTGATCTTCAGAATGCACAGCGGCTTTATGGCGTTTACGGGAAAGCTCAGACACTGTATAATCTGCCGGCAGCATTCATCACGCCTCTGACCATTTCGGTAGTCCCGGCGATTGCAGCAGCCAATGTACGCGGTCTGGATGATGATGCCACAAAGATTTCGGAAGATTCGCTGCGTATCGCCGCAGCGATCAGTCTGCCGATGGGTGTCGGGCTTGCGGTTCTGTCCGAACCGATCATGCATGTGGTTTATCCCGGCAGTCATGAAGCAGGGGCAGGACTTCTGGCAATCCTTGGAATAACGGCTTTCTTTGTGTGTATGGTTTTGATGGAGAATGCGGTCCTTCAGGCATCTGGTAGAGAAAAATACACGATGATCACGCTTGTTACCGGTGGAGTTGTGAAGATCGCGATCAACTGGTTCCTTGTGGCGAATCCGGGAATAAACATCTATGGTGCGGCAATCGGTTCTCTTGTAAGTTATATCGTGATGATGGTCATGAATTTTATGTTCATGTGCAGAACACTGGACAAGGATCCGAATGTATTGCGCATTTTGAAAGGCCCGGTGATAGCCAGTACAGTGATGGCCGGCACGGCTTGGATCCTTTTCTTTGCTTGTTCACGCGTATTTGGACCACGGATGGGCAGAATGGAGACGATCCTTTCAATGGGAGTAGCTATCATTGCAGCGGTCATCATTTATGCAGTGTTTGCTATTCGGATGAAAGCGATTTGCGCTGCGGACATGAAACTCATACCCGGCGGAGAAAAAATCTCAAAATTGTTACATTTACGCTGATGTAGACGCGTTTTTTGCGTTTTTTTTAAGAAAAACCACAAAATAAAGCGTTTCCCTCTTGATTAACACATAGATATGTGGTAAAGTCCTATCCGACATTCCGAAACAGAGAATGTCTCAATAAGATAAGGCACCTTTCGGATATAGGGTGGTCTTATGTTTAGGCTCCGGCCAAAAATACATTCAGGAGGAAACTATGAACAAATCTGAACTCGTAGCTGCTGTCGCAGCAAAAGCCGGTCTTTCCAAGAAAGACGGTGAGAAAGCAGTCAACGCTGCTTTCGAAGCGATCACCGAGTCTCTCGTCAAAGGCGAGAAAGTCCAGCTCGTCGGCTTCGGCTCCTTTGAGACCAAAGAGCGCAATGCCCGCGTTGGCCGTAACCCCAAGACTAAGGAAGAAATCAGCATTCCTGCTACCCGCGTTGCCGCATTTAAGGCCGGCAAGGCTCTGAAGGATGCAGTTTCGAAGTAATCTTGTCTGCATTGGGTAAGTAAAAAGGAGTCGCTTCTGCGACTCCTTTTTACTATTTGTTGCTATTGGGAATGCATCAATACGAATTATCGGGAGGAAAAGATGCGTATAGATAAATTTCTGAAAGTCTCTCGTATCATCAAGCGGCGGAGTGTTGCAAACGAAGCCTGCGACGGCGGACTTGTGATCGTAAACGGGAAAACGGTGAAAGCAGGATATGCTGTGAAAGTCGGAGATATCCTGGAGCTTCGTCTTGGCCAGAGAAGCATACGGGTTGAGATCACGGAACTGAGGGAAAACGCCGGGAAGGCTGATGCGTCGGCTATGTACAGGGAACTCGGCTGAAAACGGAAAGTGAAAAACCGAAGGGGATGCGGCATGTTCTGTACCGCATCCCCGCTTTTACAGATAAAACCCGTGAAGAATCAGAGAATGTGTGAGCGGACGAACTCGGACATCGTTTCCGGTTCAGCGGAAACACTGAGAACGAACTCGATGTTTTCTTTTTCCGAAAACGAATTGAGCCAATGGAGAAACGTATCGAACGCTTCCGGTGAACGGTCGCTGATCAGCTTGTAGAAGTTATCCACAAAGATATGGGTGATGTCGTAGTTGCCTGAATGAATCCCGCAGAGCAATCCCTTCAGAAACTCGTAGGATCCGATATCATAGGCGGCAGCATCGATAAGCCGGGCTTGATAGGGGATATCGTAAGTGAGCTTACGGTCTTTTTCGATACAGACAACGTCGCCGTTTCCTTCCTTGACCGCATCACATACAAGACCGACGAGTTTTTTGGTCTTTCCGGAACCTTTGATGCCCATCAGCAGTTTTACCATGAATACATACTCCTTCTCATAGTCACTGGTTGTTTGATCTCCTGTAAAGGCTGAAAAATCAATACATTGTATAACTATAGCTTATCATTCTTCCTGTTTCAAAGCAAGTGTTAAAAAGTTAAGAAGAAGTTAAAACGGACTGCTTTTTCAGATTGATCCGTCTGTTCGTCAGACAGCGCCGGGCTTGCCAAGCATCCGGAACATGTTCTTTTTATATGCTTCAACACCAGGTTGGTTGAACGGGTTGACACCGGACATATATCCGCTGATTCCGCAGGCCATCTCAAAGAAACATACAAGCGATGCAAATCCCTCTTCATCCCGTCTGCCGGCCGTAATGGTCATGCAGGGGACACCGCCGGAAATGTGTGCTTCCATCACAGCGTTTTCCACAACGTGCCCGATTTCACCCAGATCACGTCCTGCAAGATAGTTGAGCCCGTCGGCATTGCCTTCATCTGCGGGAACAGCAAAAGGAGAGAGACACTCATCAAAGCGTACGACGGTCTCCATCAGGATACGTTCACCTTCCTGAATATATTGACCCATGGAGTGCAGATCGGCGGTAAATTCCACGGACGCGGGATAGATACCGATTCCATCCTTGCCTTCGCTCTCTCCGTAGAGTTGTTTCCACCATTCCGCCATCCAGCGGAAACGCGGATCAAAGCAGGCGAGTAATTCAATTTTCCGGCCTCCGCTGTAGAGATTCTGCCGGGCTGCGGCATACTGCCATGCAGGGTTTTCCTCGCTCATTACACTCAGAGCCTCAAATTCGGCGATTGCGCAGTTGATGACCTTGCGCACATCGATACCGGCCACAGCCATCGGAAGAAGACCGACTGCAGAAAGAACGCTGTACCGGCCTCCGACATCGTCGGGTACAACAAAGCTTTCCCAGCCGTTCGCATCTGCCAGAGATTTCAGAACACCTCTGCGGGCATCTGTAGTGGCAAAAATATGCTCGTCAGCTTGGTTCCCGTATTTTTCTTTCAGCAACCCCCGGAAAATCCGGAAGGAAACAGCTGGTTCCAGAGTCGTACCGGACTTGGAGATGACATTTACATCGAAATCCTGCTCTCCGATCTGAGAGATAATGTCGTTCAGATAGTCCGGATTGAGTCCGTTGCCTGCAAAGAGTACTTTTGTATCTTCTGCAGTCGGGTTTGGCCTCAGAAATTCGATCGCACCGCGTGCGCCAAGATAGGAGCCGCCGATTCCGATCACTACAAGGACTTTTGAACGGGAGCGGATTTTTCTGGCTGCTTCTATGATTCTGTCCAGCTCAGTATCCTTAATCTTTTTAGGAAGGTCCGGCCATCCGAGAAAATCTGCTCCTGCGCCGGTGCGTCCTTCGAGAATTGTATGGGCCTGTTTGGCGAGGCCAAAGTCGGGACCTTTTCCGTTGAAAAAAGCGGTTGCCCCTGAATAATCGACTTTTACCATATGCTGAAATCTCCTTCAAATAAATTATTGTTTCATATTATAGACAATTCCGGGGCGATTTCAACTGTAGTTTTATATGATCCGGTTGACAGAATTATGCATAATTTTTGAAGCTTTCCATGAGCCATTACGATTTGTTTCCAGATTGTTAACCGTAATGAAGAAGTTTTGCACATTTCCAACAGGGTTTTCCACAGATGTAAATTGAATAATGAAACTATTTCTAACCAAAATGATTTACATAACAACAAATTTCTGTAGAAGGAAAAAGGACGGAGCAGATTCCGATTTTCTTTGTTGACTGGAAAAGGGGAGAATAGTAAAATAATAAGTTGAAAACACAGTAGAAAACCAAGTTATTTCGAACGAAGAAACGCCGGAAACTGGCGTACCGCCTCGCTCCGGACGGGAGAAACTGCTGATGAGAAGACAATTCAAATGGGATAAGAAATATCTTCACTGGGGTGTTACTGCTTTTCTGGTGCTGGCTTGTGAGATCCTTTTCTATATGGCGCTTAGTTATATTCCCGATATCGGGAAAGCGCTCAAAAGTTTCTTCGGGATTCTGGGGCCTTTTATCTGGGGGCTCGTGATCACGTATCTGCTTGCTCCGTTCACAAAAACACTGGACAGGAGTGTTTTTGGGCCTCTGTCACACCGACTCTTCAAAAAAAGCAAAAAAAGAAGCGGGAAAAAGCTTTCCCGCTCACTTTCGGTTCTCATTTCAGAGATTTTTCTTCTGGCTGTATTGACGCTGCTGGTCTATCTTATTATCCCGCAGCTTTACAGCAGTATTGAGACAATCGTTGTCAACAGCAACACATATATTGAAAAGATCTCCGGATGGGTGGAAGACCGGCTTGCTGCGTATCCTGCAATCGAAACCTATGTCACTGAGGCTTTGGACAATTTCAACGACGGTATAATTGAATGGCTGCAGAAGACGGTCCTGCCTCAGTTGGGAAGCTTCGTGAGCAATGTGGCAGGCGGGCTTTTTGTCTTCTTTAAAGGTGTATACAATGTAATCATTGGGATCATAGTATCCGTGTATATTCTGAACAATCTCGAAAAGTTCTCTGCAGGGGCAAAACGACTGCTTTACTGTGTCTTTACGGTGGAAGCCGCGGACAAACTGCTGGATGGGATCCGCTTTACTGACCGGACGTTCATCGGATTCATCACAGGAAAGCTTCTGGACTCTGCAATTATCGGCATCCTGTGCTATATCTTCTGCGCTATCGTGGATATGCCGTATGCATTGCTTGTAAGTGTGATCATCGGCATTACGAATATCATACCGTTTTTTGGCCCCTTCATCGGTGCGGTGCCCTCTGCCCTGATTATATTGCTTGTTGATCCTTGGAAGTGTCTGATTTTTGTCATCTTCATTATTGTGCTTCAGCAGTTGGACGGGAATTTTATCGGGCCGAAGATCCTGGGGAATTCCATAGGGATCAGCGGATTCTGGGTGATGTTCTCTATAATCGTAGGGGCAGGATTGTTCGGCTTCTGGGGAATGCTGCTTGGCGTACCTGTTTTTGTGGTCATTTATACACTCGTGGATAAAGCGATGGCCAGAAAACTGAAGAGAAGCGATCTTCCTTCAGAAACAGAGGAATATCTTGATGTGGACAGGATTGACCCGATTACCCGCAGGGTGATGAGAAACCGGAGAAAGGGAGAAGGAATGCAGGGACAGGATACGGGAGAGGATAGGCCGCTTCAGGAATGAACCAGCGTGGCCTGTGCGTCCAGGATCCCTTTGCAGAGAGCGTCGATATCGGACTCGTTCGTAAACCTGGATAAGCCGATTCGAACAGCACAGTCGATTACGCCGGGATTCAGACCCATTGATTCCAGAACATGGCTCCGCCCGCCCCGCTTGCAGGCGGAGCTTTTTGATATGTAGACTTCTCTGGCTTCCAGAAAATTCATCAGGACTTCGCTCCGGACTCCAGGAATGGAGATGCTGAGAATATGCGGGGCTCCGCCTCCTATCACTGTGAGCCCGGGAATTGCCGCTCCAAGCCGCCGTATCACGGTGTTTCGCATTTCTTTCATTCGCGGGAGAGCCTCTTCCGAAGCAGCTTCAGCTGCCGAGCAGGCGGCTGCAAATGCTGCGATCTGCGGCATGGCTTCCGTTCCGGCTCTGCGGCCGTTTTCCTGACCGCCGCCGACAAGAAAAGGGGACAGTTTCAATCCGCTGCGGATATAAAGCGCCCCGATCCCTTTCGGGGCATGGATTTTATGACCGCTGATGCTGATCAGGTCAGCTCCAAGCGTCGCCGCACGGAACGGGATTTTCATGAAAGCCTGTACGGCGTCCGTATGCAGCAGGGAATGGCTTTTGCTTTCATGCAGCAATCTTGCTACTGAAGCTATGTCGGTAACGGAGCCGGTTTCATTATTCACCATCATGAGGGAGACGAGAACAGTATCTTCACGCAGAGCACTCTCCACGTCAGAGAGGCGTATCTCTCCGGTCGGGCCGGGTTTCAGCCGGGATACTTCGAAACCGCGGCGCTCAAGTTCATCCAGACTTTTCCGCACCGCGTCATGCTCAGATCCTGAGCTGATCACATGGAGGCCTTTTCGCCTCATGCTTTCCGCACCGGCCAGGATAGCCCAGTTGTCGCTCTCTGAGCCGCAGGAGGTAAATACAAGTTCGTCTGGCTTGCAGCCGAGTGAAAAGGCTACAGTTTTTCTGGATGCATCCAGCAGCTTTCTGGCGGAACGCCCGCGCGTGTGCGTGGAGCCGGGGTTTCCATAGTTTTCTGTCATTGCGTCCGTGGCTGCCAGAACAGCCTCCGGACAGACTTTTGTTGTCGCTGCATTATCAAGATAGTGTTCCATGTCAGACCTTTCTTCGTAAGGGAGAACCCGAAAAGATGAAATATATTATATCCACTCTCGGTTGTAAGGTCAATCAGTATGAGACACAGGCCATGGAGACATGGCTTGCAGAGCAGGGGATTGAAAAGGCGGCTCCGGGTGAGCAGGCAGATCTTGTTCTGGTGAATACCTGCGCTGTGACGGCGGAAAGCGAACGCAAATCCCGTCAAATGATCCGCCGCCTTCGGGAGGAGAATCCGAACGCCAGGATTGCTGTGAGCGGATGCTATGCACAGATTGCTCCGGAGGAGATGCGAAAACTCGGAGCTGAAGTGGTGTTCGGCTCCGGAAACCGGAAAAGATTTGTGGAATCCGCACTCCGCTCTCTGCAAAACGGGGAGTGCGCAGAAGAGGTAGATGATCCGTTCCGAAGAAAAGAATATGAGGAACTCCCTGCGGGAGCCCTATCAGGAAGAACGCGGGCTATGCTGAAGATCCAGGATGGCTGTGTAAACTTCTGCACGTACTGCATCATTCCCTATACACGGGGACGCTTGCGTTCACTTCCGCTTGAGAAAGCGGCGGAGCAGGCAGAGATTCTTGCCTGTGAAGGTTTCAAGGAACTCGTTCTCACGGGGATAGAAGTGGCATCGTATGGTGTAGATCTTCCTGGACATCCATCTCTCGCAGACGTAATAACAGCGGTCGCTGAGAAAAGCGGCAGCATGAGGATCCGCCTTGGATCGCTGGAACCGACCGTAATCACGGATGAGTTCTGCAAACGTCTCGCAGATTTGAAAAAACTCTGCCCGCATTTCCACCTTTCCCTTCAATCTGGTTGTGACCGGACGCTTAGGGCAATGAACCGGAAATACGATACGGAACTTTTTTATGAAAAAACAGAATTGCTGCGAACTTCCTTCCCGGACTGTGCAATCTCCTGCGACCTGATCACAGGCTTTCCTGGGGAAACAGAGTCGGATCACGAGGAGACGCTTGCGTTTATCCAAAAATGCGGTTTCTCGGCTATGCACATTTTTCCCTACTCCAGAAGACCCGGCACTCCGGCAGATTTGATGCCGGGACAGTGTACCCAGGCTGTAAAGGCGCGCAGAGCCCATGAGGCAAAGAAGATTGCCTTGCGGATGCAGGAGGAATACCTCGACCGGCAGATCGGACGCACGCTCCCGGTCCTCTTTGAAACGACTGAGAAAGACGGAAGATGCTATGGGCACAGTGACAACTATCTGCTCGTATCGGTCGAGGGGAATACTTTTTCCGGGCAGATGAAAAGCGTGCGGGTCACGGGAAGGGAAAGGGAATCGCTCGTAGGCGTGATTGACTAATCTGTTAAAATGGCATATATTTGTCTAGCTATTTTCTGGTATGACCATCAAAGGGTAGAGAATGAAAGATCGAGTGTATAATTTTGCAGCCGGCCCGTCGTGCATCCCGCTTGAGGTGCTTGAAAAAGCCCGTGATGAACTGGTGAGTTTCGGCGACAGCGGTATGTCGGTCATGGAGATGACACACCGTGGAAAAGATTTTGCTGCTATTTTTGCTCAGGCGAAGGAACAGCTCCGCAGAGCGCTTTCCGTTCCGGAGAGCCATGAGATCCTGTTTCTGCAGGGCGGTGCAACGCTTCAGTTTGCAGCTGTTCCCATGAATCTCCTGGGAACAGGCACAGCAGATTATGCAGTAACCGGACAGTTTTCCGGCAAAGCCGCAAAAGAGGCGGAAAAATACGGAAAAGTCAGCCTTGCCTGTGATACTTCAGACACCGGATATGACAGGATCCCCACTCAGAGAGAACTGAAGATATCAAAAGACGCAGCATATTTTTATTATTGTTCCAATAATACGATCTATGGGACGGAATGGCAGTATACCCCTGTCACAGATTCTGTTCTTGTTTGCGATATGTCTTCGGACATTCTCTCCCGGCCTGTGGATGTATCCAGCTATGGGCTCATATATGCCGGCGCACAGAAAAACATGTCTCCGGCAGGTCTGACTGTTGTAATTCTGAACAGGGAACTCGCCGGGAAGGCTATTTCCTGCACCCCGGAAGTTATGCGGTATGATGTGCAGATCAGAAACGACTCCATGCTTAACACGCCGCCTTGCTGGTGTATCTATATGCTTTCGCTTGAACTGGAGTGGCTTGAAAAACAGGGCGGTGTATCCGCCATGGAAGAGATCAGAAAAGAACGGGCAGCTCTGGTTTATGATGTACTTGATAACAGCCGCTTCTATATCGCACATGCGCAGCCGGATTCACGGAGTTTTATGAACGTCACGTTTCGAACTCCGTCGGAAGATCTGGATCGTGCTTTTGTCGCAGGTGCGGCAGAGAAAGGACTTGTGAATCTGAAAGGACACCGCCTTACCGGCGGCGTCAGGGCTTCTCTGTATAATTCCATGCCGATGGAAGGAGCTGCTCGGCTTGCAGAGTATATGAAGCGTTTTGAGGTAGATAACAGATGTTTGCAATAAAGACCATCAATAATATATCCTCTACAGGCATTGAATATCTGGAAAAAAAAGGATGCTTGGTCAGCAGTGATCTTGATGATCCTATAGCTATTCTTGTGCGAAGTGAAGAGCTTCACCATAAGTGCCTCAATGCGAGCCTTCTGGCCATTGCGAGGGCCGGGGCGGGATATAACAATATCCCGATCGAGAAATGTGCTGAGGAAGGCATTGTAGTGTTCAACAGCCCGGGTGCGAATGCCGAGGCAGTGAAGGAACTGGAACTGTGTTCTCTGGTAATGGCTTCCCGTGACGTGCTTGGAAGTATTGAATGGGTCCGTTCTGTTGCAGATCGAGGGGATGAGATCGCTGCTCTGGTAGAGAAGAACAAAGGGAATTTTGCCGGTCCGGAGTTGATGGGAAAAACTATCGGAGTCCTTGGACTCGGTGCTGTCGGAGCTTTGGTCGCCAACGCTGCGGTGGATCTGGGGATGGAGGTCCTGGGCTATGATCCGTTCATGTCTGTCGATGCGGCATGGCGCCTGAGCCGCGATGTGACCCGCGCGGACACGCTGGAAGAACTCCTCACGAACAGCGATTATATCAGTCTCAACGTTCCATATAATGAAAGCACGCATCACTATCTCTCCCGCGAACAGTTTCGAATCATGAAACCCGGTGTGAGGATCATCAATGAGTCCAGGGACGAAGTCGTCGATGACGAGGCTATAATCGAGGCTCTTCATGCCGGCACGGTGGCAAGATATGTCACGGATTTCCCGAATACGGCGCTCCTGTCAGCTCCCAATGTAATCGCAATGCCGCATCTCGGCGCATGTACGCCGGAGAGTGAAGACCGCTGTGCGCTGATGGCGGCGAATCAGATTTATGATTATCTCGTCAACGGGAATATAAGAAATTCTGTGAATCTTCCGGATGTTTCCCTTAACCGTATGGGTGCATGCAGACTCTGTGTGATACACCGGAACATTCCCGGCATGATTAACCGGATCCTGGATTTCATCACTGCGGAAAACATCAACGTGGAACATATGATTAATAAACCGCGGGAAGGATATGCCTATACCATCGTCGACCTGGGGGCCAGACCGGATATTGAGACGGAACTGAGCATCCGTGCGATGCCGGATGTCCTCCGGGTAAGAGTGATATGAGAAAACTGCTAAAATGGGGCATCTGCTTTCTCAAGTCCAACTGGTCCGAAATTCTGCGTTATTTTTTTACCGGAGTATGTACGACAGCAATCAACGCGTTTCTGTTCTGGATTATGGGAAACAGGCTAGATATCAATGTCCATGTCTCAAATATATCGGCATGGATCGCTTCAACCTTGTTTGCCTTTTTCACAAACTGTCTGTTTGTATTCCGGGTCCGTCCGGAGAACGGGAAGGTCTTTCTGCGCTTCATGGCACTTTTCTTCGGGGAGCGCCTGTTCACTCTGGGAGTGGAAGAACTTATCCTGCTCTTGTTTATCACCCTGCTGTCTCTTCCGAAGATGCCGGTCAAGTTTGCGGCGATTCTGGTCGTTATTGCGCTGAATTATCTGATCAGCAAATTTGTGATTTTCAAAAAAAGAGAACAGAATGCTGCGGAGGAATGCAATGACGGATAAGCTGTATTATCAGAACAGCCATCTGTTCGAATTCACTGCTGAGATCATCGACTGTGTTCCTCGGAAGGACGGAGCTTACGATGTGGTTCTTGACCGGACAGCCTTCTTCCCGGAAGGAGGAGGGCAGCGCTCGGATGAGGGGAGAATCGGCGGAATTCCGGTCCTTCATGTATCGGAAAAGGATGGCATTATCTTTCATCGCTGTGAGGTCCCGATGGAAAAAAGAAGCCGGGTGGACTGCCGGATTGATCGGGAAATAAGACTTCGCAGGATGCAGAATCATTCGGGAGAACATGTAGTGTCCGGGGTGGTTCATAAGCTTTTTGGCTTCGATAATGTCGGCTTTCATATGAGCGAGGGGTTTATGACAGTCGACTTCAGCGGAGAACTGCGAAAGGATGATGTTGAACGCCTGGAAATGGAAGCGAATGAGATCGTTCGGGCGAATGCTCCTGTCACGGCGTTTTTTCCTTCACCGGACCAGCTGAGAGAGCTGGACTATCGCAGCAAGCTGGACCTTACGGAGAATGTGCGGCTTGTCCGCATTGAAGGATGTGATCTGTGCGCCTGCTGTGCACCGCATGTGTCACAGACCGGAGAAATCGGAATCATTCGGATCCTGGACCATATGCGGCACCGCGGAGGGACGCGGATTACGCTTACCTGCGGGATGGATGCTTTGGACGATTATCGCCGCAGGCAGAAAAACACGGTGCGCATCTCCAATCTGCTCTCTGCAAGACAGGAGGATATTGCAGATGCCGTGGAGCGGCTGCTGGAAGTTACAGCAGCGCAGAAACTCCGTATAACTGAACTGAGTATGGCGAATGTTGATTATCTGGCTTCCGTGACGGATTATGTGAAAGGAAATATCTGTCTCATTGACCGTCTGCTGGACGAGGTCGCTCTGCGAGAACTGGTGAACCGCCTGTCTGAAAAATGCTCGGGCATAGCTGCTGCCTTGTTTCCTTCAGGAGAAGGGCAATGGCGTTATATCATAGGGAGCCGGAATGTGGATCTGCGGAAAAGTGTCCAGCTGATCAATCAGGGAATAAACGGGAAGGGCGGAGGGTCCTCCATGATGATCCAGGGCAACTGCTCTGGCGATGTGGAGCAGATCCGTCAATTTCTTACAGAAATCCATTTATCATGAAAGGAAGGATTAAACATGAAAAAGTTTTTCAGTGAATTCAAAGCATTCATTACAAAGGGGAATGTGATCGACCTGGCTGTCGGTGTCATCATCGGCGGTGCATTCCAGGCAATCGTATCTTCCTTCACCGGGGATATCATATCTCCGCTGCTTGGACTCCTTGTAAACAATGATTTTTCCGCACTCGTTGCCACAGTAGGCGATGTGGAGATCCGTTACGGCGCGTTCATTACAGCGGTGATCAATTTCATCCTGATGGCGCTGGTGATCTTCTTTTTCCTCAAGGCGATCCGTGGGGCGGGAAAGGTCGGAAAAAAGAAAAAGGAAGAAGTTCCTACTGCTCCTACAACAAAAGTATGCCCTTATTGCAGAAGTGAAATCGCGCTTGAGGCAACGCGCTGCCCTCACTGCACATCCGAACTCTGAAAACAGGGTAACTGTAGGCCGTGTTTCAGCAAATCCGCTGAAACACGGCTTTTACTATCAGCATTTATGCCAATTGACGGTAGGATAGCAATCTGATAAAATAGCGGCAATAGTGGATTATTATGCCACCATCTACGGAATTCTATAC
>JAEEGL016165102.1_pt1 | contig 31571 bp, 29 predicted proteins | sample 9134231 | NCBI WGS metagenome assembly JAEEGL01 (sample SAMN16246548, study PRJNA631951) | gut metagenome | biome: gut microbiome; feature: rumen; material: fiber-attached | host: Bos | place: Iran: Karaj | collected 2018-10 | reverse complement strand
GGGAACAAAAATATGTGAAAGAGGCCTTCGATACGAACTGGGTGGTGCCTATGGGCCCCAACGTGAACGCATTCGAGGAGGATCTTCGCAGGTTTGTGACGAGCAACGCGGAGAGTGCAGTATATGGTGATTCACGCTGGCCAGAGGCTAATCCTGCCTCGTGGCATCTAAACGAGGCTCTGAAGGATACCAAGGTGGTGTGCCTCTCTGCCGGCACAGGTGCTGTGCACCTGGCGCTGCTGGCGTGTGGTGTAGGCCCAGGCGATGAGGTGTGCGTGCAGAGCTTTACCTTCTGTGCCAGTTCGCACCCCATCACCTATTGTGGGGCAAAACCTGTATTCATCGGTAGCGAAAAGGACACATGGAACATGGATCCAGAGCTGCTGGAGAAAGCCATTATCGACCGTAAAGAGAAAACGGGTAAGTACCCCAAGGCCATCGTGCCGGTGGCGCTCTATGGTATGCCTTATCAGATAGATAAGATTATGGCTATTGCTGATAAGTATGGTATTCCTGTGGTAGAAGATGCTGCCGAGGGTATGGGCTCAAGGTTTAACGGTCAGGTGCTGGGTACGTTCGGTAAGTATGGCGTGCTGAGCTTTAACGGTAATAAGATGATTACCACCAGTGGCGGTGGCGCGTTGATTTGCCGCAATGCAGAGGAGGCGAACCAGATTATGTGGTTGGCTACCCAGGCGCGTGACGCGTATCCTTACTATCAGCATACGGCTATCGGCTTCAACTACCGCATGAGTAATGTGTGTGCGGGTATCGGTCGCGGTCAGATGACCGTATTGGATGCGCATATCGCACACCACAAACACGTACAGAAGCTGTATGAGGAGCTGATGAAGGACATCCCTGGCGTAAAGATTAACCGCCAGCCTGAGGATCCTCGTTATGATTCGAACTATTGGCTGTGCACCATGACCATCGATCCAAGCGTGAAGGTGAAGGGGCAGGAGAACGCCTACAAGGAGGTGATCAAGACCGCCGTGGGTGGTGCCGCTGGTGTGATCCATCAGGTGGACAGTCCTGTTACAGATTGTCAGCCCAACGAGAATGTAGAGGCCATGCGCGTGTTTATGCTGGGCAAGAAGGTGGAGTGCCGTCCGGTGTGGAAGCCCATGCACAAGCAGCCGGTGTATGCTGGTTGTGATGTGTATAGCAATGGCGTTGAAGAGGACATCTTCAAGATTGGCATGTGCCTGCCCGCAGGACCATACGTTTCAGACGAGGATGTGAAATACATCGTGGATTGTATCCGCGAGGCAATCATCTAATGATAAAAGCCTGGCTTCAGTCATTTATGCCCACCCACAGACCCCAAATCAAAGAGGGTTCTCACTCACATTGATTTCCCGAAATAGGTGTTTATCACTCTTGCAGAGAGATAAGATTTATATATGGCATTAAAGTTTAAACTCATATCCTCTTGTTATCAAGATGCAACCCTGCGTGACAAAGGGGATGTAGATTTTATGATTGAGGTGGATAACTGGAATGATTTCGGTTATTGCACGACCTATCATTTACATGCCAGCAAACGCTTGACAAGGAATACTACCAGATATCTTGGCTTCATGAATATCATGATGCCAGGACAAAAGGCTTCGGATGGGATAATTTTGACAAAAGCGTATAAAATCAATGAGGAAATTTTCACGGAGTTGCCCAATGATGTGATTTCTATATCATTTTCTCAGGATCTCTATCGAGGCCTGTCGAAGGTGTTAACAGCCAAAGACCAGCGAATAGCATTCGTTAATGCGTTACACATGCTCTTTGGTGAAGATGATCCTCGGTATAAGGATTTAGCGGAAGATGAATGTTTTACAACGTCAATACTCCGAAATGCTTCTATGGATTCTTTTGCTTTGCGTAAAGGCAAGCAATATATGTTTGACGAAGCAGTGTTCTATGACTTTGAGAAGCAGAAAATTAAAGTTCAATATGCCAAGGCAGACCGCGAGATAGAACTGGATTTCAATACACCAGCAGGCGAGTGGAGCATAGAAGAGATACCATACGGCATGATTGCCTTTATTGGTCATAATGGATGCGGCAAGAGCACGTTGCTTTACCTTTTGGCCAAGTTGCTTTATATGTCCCCAACATACAGGATAGATCTTCAGAATGAAATCAAGATAGAACCCAATGATGTTGGTATTTCCAAGCTTCTTCTCTTCTCATATAGTGCATTTGATAATTTCCTATTTCCTGGCAGAACAGTTGCGGACTATCGCTTGATGGCAGCAGGAGTAGAATCACGCGAAGGACGATTCGTATATTGCGGTGTTAGAGATGTTAAGCAAGAAATTGAAGGAATCCTGAAAAAACACCTCCCCAAAAAAGGAGAAGAGTCCAAAGCCGAAGATGAACGAATAATCATAAAGAACGAAAGGCTTGATGAAATTAGGTTGAAGCCTGTTAATATGCTTGCAGCGGAATTTGATACAGCTCTGACGGAAATATTCAGAGACAGAGATAAGAAGAGACTGTGGGATGAAATGTTGCAGCGCTGCGAAGAAAAACTTCCATTACTATATGCAGACATATTTACTCTAAGTATAGAACGCACCATATTTGGAAGTAATGCAGAAAATGCCTATATGAGGTACTCAACAGGTGTCAAGTTCTTCCTTCACACTATGAGTCATATCATAGCCTACAATGAAGACAACAGTCTATTGCTGTTTGATGAGCCGGAGAATCATCTTCATCCACCTATGCTGTCTTTCATGATGAATGAGATTAGAATTGCCATCCGCGAGACTCATAGCGTGATGCTGGTTTCAACTCATTCTCCTGTTATACTTCAAGAAATGTTTGCAAAAAACATATATGTGGTAGATAGACATGGCGAAAGATTGAGCTTCAGTAAGCCAGATACAGAAACATATGGTGAGAATTTTGGGTATATCAACAATCTGGTGTTCCATCTCAATAGTGACATCAGTAATTTCCACGATTTGTTCGATGAACTGTATATACACTGGCATTGTGAAAACATCGATAGTATTGATGAACTTATAGCATTATATCAACACCGTTTGGGCTGTGAGTCATTAAGTAGCCAGATGGTAGCATATTTGGTCAACAAACACTTAAATGAGAGAGCATCTTGATTATGTGGACACTTGAGAAACCATTGTTGAAAGATGCCATAGCTGATATTGCCAAGGTAATAGCAGCCAGTAAAGGCAAATTGACAAAGGATGATGGGGTTATTCTCAAATACCTCTATCGAGAATATGACAACAATCATGGATGTATTTCTGAAGAGGACGACAATAAACTGTGTAAGGAGCAAAAACAGACCCTAAATTATCTTTATGATACCCAAACCTATAAAGGGCAAGATTTATATTATATAAGAGAAGAACTTTATAAGTTAGCGAAGGTATGCCCCATGTGTGGCTTTGGCGAGATATATCATTTAGACCATCAGATGCCTCAGGCTGACTATAAGTCACTTTCTGTATGCAGGTTAAATCTGGTTCCAACATGCGCTAAGTGTAACAACAAAAAGCGTAAGAAAGATCCAATCACTTTTATACATCCGTATTATGACCATGCTATTGAGAATGTACCTTTTTTCATTATTTCTATTAACTCAACACCAGACCATAGGGTTTCTTGGAATTTTGGAATAAATGAAGCATTAATAGGTAATCAAGAACTCATAGATAAGATAAATAATCAAGTTGGAGTGATTGAACTCTATGACCGCCTGATGAAGGAAACTACAGAAATGCTTTCTGATATGCTTTCTGGTATGGAAGTGATGTCGCAAGAAGTACTTGATGAAACATTAAAAACAGAATATCGTAAGCACAATAGAAGAAGGGGTGTCAACGATTGGCATACAGTTTTCGTAAAAGCATTGATTGATTCACCACTCTTTATGATTGAAGAGGCAAAAGTTTTTGCTGCATCGATGTAAAATAATATAATGAGAAGATAAAAAACGATTGGGGCGGAATCTTATCAAGGTCTTTCGTAAAAATTAAGGTCCAATAATCCTGATAATCCAGTTCCCATTTTTTTAATAATAAAATATAAACATTATGAATATATCAGTAGCAGGAACCGGCTATGTCGGTATGAGTATCGCCACACTGTTGGCGCAACACAATCACGTTGTGGCAGTAGATGTAATCCCTGAGAAGGTGGAGAAGATCAATAAGAAGATTTCTCCCATTCAGGATGATTATATCGAAAAATACCTTGCGGAAAAGGAACTCGACCTTACAGCCACTTTGGACGGAGCAGCAGCCTATAAGGATGCTGACTTCGTTGTGATTGCAGCCCCTACGAACTATGACCCTCAGAAGAACTTCTTCGATACACATCATATTGAGGATGTCATCGACTTGGTGCTCAGCGTTAATCCAGATGCAGTGATGGTCATCAAGAGCACCATCCCTGTGGGTTATTGCCGTTCACTCTATGTCAAGTATGCCTTGAAGTTCTTGACAGATCCAGACCTGAAGGGTAAAAAATTCAACCTGCTGTTCTCGCCAGAGTTCCTGCGCGAGAGCAAAGCCCTCTATGATAATCTCTATCCTTCTCGAATCATAGTTGGTTATCCCAAGATTCTTCCTGCAGACCGCAATAAGAAGTGGGATGAGGAGAATGCTGCCATCACTGCAATTGGGAATCCTGAAGCAGAAGAAAAGGCCAAAACTTTTGCAGCTTTGCTGCAGGAGGGGGCCATCAAGGAGAATATCGACACCCTCTTCATGGGAATGACAGAAGCTGAAGCAGTGAAACTGTTTGCTAATACATATTTGGCCTTGCGTGTGAGCTACTTTAATGAGTTAGATACTTATGCAGAGGTGAAAGGATTAGATTCTCAGGCCATCATTTCAGGTGTAGGCCTTGACCCACGTATTGGCACTCACTATAATAACCCATCATTTGGTTATGGTGGCTACTGCCTGCCAAAGGACACCAAGCAGTTGCTGGCCAACTATGCTGACGTGCCACAGAACATGATGACAGCCATCGTGGAGAGTAACCGCACACGTAAGGACTTTATTGCCGATGAAGTATTGCGTAAGGCCGGCTATTACGGTGACAACAGCCAGTGGGATGCTAGCAAAGAGCAGAAATGTGTCATTGGTGTTTATCGCTTGACTATGAAGTCTAACAGCGATAACTTCCGCCAGAGCGCCATCCAGGGTATCATGAAGCGCATCAAGGCTAAGGGCGCTGAGGTCATCATTTATGAACCCACAATCCCCGATGGCGAGTCGTTCTTTGGTAGCCAGGTGATTAACGACCTGCAGAAGTTCAAGGCTCAAAGCAAGGCCATCATTGCAAATCGTTATGACAGTTGCTTGGATGATGTAATCGATAAAGTTTATACTCGTGATATTTTCAAGAGAGATTGATCATAAGGGATACAATGTAGACTGTCGCGAGACACTATATGAAAAATCGTTATGGGGAGGGGAGGTGCAAACCTCTCTCATAAATAATAAGGTTCAATAAAGGTTTCCCTCTCCTCCTTTCTTAAAAGAAAAAAGCAATTTTTACCACATAAGTTTTATGAAAGGCATAGTACTCGCCGGTGGTTCTGGCACCAGATTGTACCCTATTACCAAGGGCGTGAGCAAGCAGTTGCTCCCTATTTATGATAAACCAATGGTTTATTATCCCATCAGTGCACTGATGCTGGCTGGCATCAGAGATATTCTGATTATCAGTACCCCTTACGACCTTCCGGGATTCAAGCGTCTCCTTGGGGATGGCTCTGACTATGGCGTACATTTCGAGTATGCAGAGCAGCCTTCACCTGATGGATTGGCGCAAGCCTTCATCATTGGAGAAAAGTTCATAGGTAATGATAGCGCCTGCTTAGTGCTTGGTGACAATATTTTCTATGGCGCTGGATTTACTGGCTTGTTACGTCAGGCTGTGCGTGATGCTGAGAAGAATGGTAAAGCCAGCGTATTCGGTTACTGGGTGTCAGATCCCGAACGTTATGGCGTTGCTGAGTTTGACAAACAGGGCAACTGCCTTTCTATTGAAGAGAAACCGAAAGAGCCAAAGAGCAATTATGCAGTAGTAGGCCTATACTTCTATCCCAATAAAGTGGTAGATGTTGCCAAACATATTAAGCCATCTGCAAGAGGTGAACTGGAGATTACTACTGTGAACCAAGAGTTCCTAAAAGATGGCGAATTGCTCGTAAAGGTCTTTGGCCGTGGTTTTGCATGGCTTGATACTGGTACTCACGATTCCTTGGCAGAGGCAAGTACATTCGTAGAGGTAATAGAGAAACGCCAGGGCTTGAAGGTTGCTTGTTTGGAAGGAATAGCCTATCGTAATGGCTGGATTTCAGAAGAGCGGATGCGTGAGATTGCTAAGCCAATGTTGAAGAACCAATATGGCCAGTACCTCTTGAAGGTTATAGATGAAATGAAGGAAGAAATAAACAGCGGTACGCTGGATCATGTTTAGTTGAGGGTATATTAATAGAATAAATATGGGAATAATAAAGACAGCTGTAATCATGGCCGCAGGAATGGGAACTCGCTTTGGCCATTATACAGATTTAATTCCAAAAGGCTTTATCCCTTATAAAGGAAAGCCTATGGTCATCCGCAGTATTGAAACGCTCATTGACTGCGGCATTGAGAAGATAATCATTGGTACTGGCTACCATAAAGAACACTATGAAGCATTGATGGATAAATATCCACAGGTTCAATGTGTGTTTAGTCCTCGTTTTGCAGAGACCAATAGTATGTACACGCTCTGGAACTGCCGTGAAGCAATAGGGGTGGACAGCTTCATTCTGCTTGAATCAGACTTGGTTTTTGAGAAGTTGGCCATCACTTCACTCCTTGAATCTCCATTTGACTCAGCCATGCTGATTACCCCTGTGACAAAGTTCCAGGATCAGTATTATGTGCAGATGAATGAGAAATGTGAACTAATAAATTGTTCGGTAAACAAGGATGAGATAACTCCATCAGGCGAATTGGTGGGTATTCATAAGATTAGCAATGAATTCTATAAGATTCTCTGTTCAGAATATGAGAAGATTGTAGATGAGAAACCCAAGTTGGGTTATGAATTTCAACTGTTAGATGTGTCCCAGCGCATCACACCTATGAATGTGTTGAAAGTTGATAATCTCCAGTGGTATGAGATAGATGATACACAAGATTTGAAATACGCAGAAGAAAATATAAAAATCGATTAATAATATGGCAAAGAAAGTTTACCTTGGCATGATTGCCGACATTATGCACCCGGGCTTAATCAACATTATCAACGAAGGTGCAAAGTACGGAGATGTAATAATTGGCCTTTTCACAGATAAGGCTATAGCAACGCACAAGCGTCTTCCTTACCTGACATACGAGCAGCGTGAAACAGTTGTACGTTCTATTCATGGAGTAGCTGACGTTGTGCCCCAGGATGATTGGAGCTATGTGCCCAATCTCGTAAAGTACAAACCCGACTATATCATCCATGGTGATGACTGGTTGGAAGGTCCTGATAAGTACATCCGTGATGAAGTTTTCAAAGTCATGGAGGCTATGGGTGGTAAGGTGATAGAGATTCCTTACACCAAGGGTATCACCTCCAGTGGTCTTGCTGAGGAATTAGAGTCGCTAGGCACAACACCTCAGGCACGCTTGAAGAGCCTCCGTCGCCTGATTACGGCAAAGCCTATTGTACGTATTATGGAGAGCCACTGTGGTCTTACTGGTCTTATCATTGAGCACACCAAGGTTGAGGTGGGCAATGAAGTTCGTGAGTTTGACGGTATGTGGGCATCTTCACTCACAGACTCTACTAGCAAAGGTAAGCCTGATATTGAGGCTGTTGACTTGACTACTCGTTTGCACGACCTGAATGACTCTTTGGAAGTGACTACCAAGCCTGTCATCTATGATGGTGATACAGGTGGTAAGACAGAGCACTTTGTTTTCACAGTTCGTACCTTGGAGCGTCTTGGTGTTTCTGCTGTTATCATTGAGGATAAAGTTGGTTTGAAACAGAATTCCCTGTTTGGTACTGATGCCGTCCAGACTCAGGACACCATTGAAGGTTTCTGTGCTAAGATTAAAGCAGGTAAAGAAGCACAGGTAACTCGTGATTTTATGATTATCTCTCGTTGCGAGAGCTTGATTGCTGGTAAACCTGTAGATGACGCTCTGGAGCGTTGCCATGCTTATGTGGCTGCTGGTGCTGATGGAATCATGATTCACTCAAAGAACAAGGATGGTATGGATATTAAGGAGTTCTGCCAGCGTTTCCGTGAGGTTGATAACCATACGCCTATTGTGGCCGTTCCTACCACCTATGCTCAGTTCACTGAAGAAGAACTCGCAAGCTGGGGTATCAATGTCGTGATTTATGCCAACCACATGTTGCGTTCGGCTTATCCTGCTATGGTTAAATGTGCAGAGCGTATCCTTGAAACCACCCGTTGTTTGGAGGCTTCTGATGAATACTGCATGCCTATCAAGCAGATTTTGAACCTCATTCCTGGAACCAAGAAAAAGTAAACTATGATTTCTCCTAAATTCTTTTATGATACATTAACCAGCTATGGTATTGATTTCTATGCTGGTGTACCAGATTCTTTGCTGAAGAATCTTTGCGCTTATATCACTGACCATGCTGATGCTGCACATAACATCATTGCAGCTAATGAAGGTGGTGCAATGGGTTTGGCTGCAGGCCATTATTTGGCAACCAGTCAGATTCCTGTGGTCTATATGCAGAACTCTGGTCAGGGCAATATCATTAATCCTCTGGCTTCATTGACTGACCCTGATGTATATAACATCCCAGTGCTGTTGGTCATTGGCTGGCGTGGAAAACCAGGTGTTCATGATGAACCTCAGCATGTGAAGCAAGGTAAGGTAACAACTGGCTTGCTCAATGTGATGGGCATTGACTTTACTGTTCTGAGCAAAGAAGAGGATAAGGCTGAAGCCCAGATAAAGAAGGCTGTTGCCTTTATGCAGGCTACTAAGCAATGTTATGCAATTGTCATCGAGAAGGATACCTTCGATGCATATACGCTCCAAAACGTAGAGAAGAACGACCTCATCATGAGTCGTGAGGAGGCTATCCAGACTGTAGCTGCAGCCCTTGGCGAGAAAGATGCTATTGTATCAACCACTGGCATGATTTCTCGTGAACTCTTCGAGTATCGCACAGCGATGAACGAAGGCCATGAGCGCGATTTCTTGACAGTTGGTTCAATGGGGCATGCCTCTCAGATTGCATTGGGTATTGCCTTGGCAAAACAGGATAGAAAAGTGTGGTGCTTCGATGGCGATGGTGCTAGCATTATGCACATGGGCTCTATGGCTATTGTAGCCAACAAGGCACCTAAGAACTATGTTCATGTAGTGTTCAACAATGGTGCCCATGATTCAGTAGGTGGTCAGCCTACGGTCGGTTTAAAGATAGACATTCCTGCAGTAGCTAAGGCTGTTGGCTATAAGCAGATACTCTCAGTTGATAATAAGGAAGCATTGCAAAAGCAACTTTCTAATCTTGGTGAGGGACCCGTATTCTTGGAGGTAAAGGTCAAGAAAGGCAATCGCAAGGATCTTGGCAGACCTACTACTACTCCAATTCAGAATAAAGAAGCCCTTATGGCTTTCTTGGAAAGGTAATTCGTAAAATTTGTGTAATTTGTGGTTGAGAATAAAATTATGGAACCGATAAAAAGAAATGTGTTGCTGAACCCAGGTCCAGCTACAACAACAGATACAGTCAAATATGCTCAGGTTGTACCTGATATTTGCCCCCGTGAGAAAGAATTTGCAGGTCTGATGAAGGGCTTGCGTAGTGATTTGTGTAAGGTGGCGCATGCGCCAGAACCAGAATATACATCTGTGTTGTTCTGTGGTTCAGGTACTATCAACATTGATATCTGCATCAACTCATTGGTGCCTGAGGGCAAGAAGATACTGGTTGTAAACAATGGTGCTTATAACACCCGTGCAGTTGAGGTGTGTCAGATGTACCATATCCCTTGCATAGACCTCAAGTCAAGCGTGTTTGAGCAGCCTAATCTGGCTGATATTGAAAATACTTTAAAGGATAATCCAGATGTAGCTGTGGTTTATTGTTGCCACCATGAAACAGGTACAGGCGTCTTGAATCCCATTCGTGAGATTGGCGCATTGGCTCATAAGTATGGTGCAATCATGATTTCTGATACTACCTCATCACTTGGTATGATTCCTTTCGACATTGTGAAGGATAATGTGGACTTCTGTATGGCCTCTGCTCAGAAGGGTTTGATGGCTATGTCTGGTCTGAGCTTTATCATTGGTCGTAGGGACATCATTGAGGCATCTAAGAATTATCCTACACGTTCCTACTATTGCAACCTCTACATGCAGTATGAGTGCTTTGAGAAGACAGGTGAAATGCACTTTACCCCTCCTGTACAGACCATTTATGCCACTATTCAGGCATTGAAGGAATACTTTGAGGTAGGCGAGGAGGCTAAGTTCGCACGTCATCGTAGAGTTTTTGAAGCCATTAAGAAGGGTGTCGCTGAATTGGGATTGAAGGAGGTAATCAAAGATGAGATACAATCTGGTCTTGTTGTTTCTGTAAAGTACCCTGATGATCCGAATTGGAGTTTCGAAAAAGTTCACGACTATTGCTATGAGAGAGGCTTTACCATCTATCCTGGCAAAATATCTACGACAAATACTTTCCGTCTCTGTGCTCTGGGAACTATTGACGTGAAGGATATTGAGGATTTCTTTGTAGTGTTCAAAGATGCTTTGGTAGCAAACAATATTCAAGTACCTGCTATATACAAATAAGCGATGAGTGAGAATTCTAGGATAGCAAAGAATACAATTCTATTATATATAAGGATGCTTGCTGTAATGGCAGTGTCTTTATATACGAGTAGAATTGTATTGCAGAATTTGGGCGTGATGGATTATGGCCTATATAGTGTTGTAGGTAGTGTGGCCACCATGTTCGTTTTCCTTAATTCTGCTATGGCTTCTGTTTCTCGTCGCTTTATGTCCGTTGAAATAGGAAAAAAGGATGATGAACAACTAAAAAAAGTATTTAATGTTAGTTTCATTATACACGCTTTATTAGGATTATTTGTTGTTTTATTATGTGAAATAGTAGGACTATGGTTTATTTACTTTAAGATGCAAATACCTGAAGGGAGAGAATCGGCAGTATTATGGACCTTCCAAATTTCCATGGTGATAACATACTTTACCATGATAAATGTTCCCTTCAACGCTCTTATTATTTCACGAGAGAAAATGGGGGCATTTGCATATATTTCAATCTTTGACGTATTATGCAGCTTGGGTATTGCGTATCTAATATCTGTTGTTCATTTTGACAAATTAATCTTTTATGCGCTCTTTATTGCTCTTCAGAGGCTAATAGTAATACTGATATACTTTATATATTGTAAAATCAAATTTGCGGAATGTTCGTTTAGATTCTACAAGTTTGATGCCTTGTATAAAGAAATGTTGGTTTTTGCCATGTGGGGATTGTTAGGACATTTTTCTGTTATTATAACTACATCTATACAGAATATGATGCTTAACGCATTCTTTACACCAGTGGTTAATGCTGCAAGGGCAATTTCTATGAAAGTATCATCTGTAGTGAATAACTTTAATAGTAATTTCCAACTATCAGTAGAACCACAGATTACTATATCATATGCTGAAGGTCGTCGAGAGAGGACTCTGTCTCTTATCAATAATAGTAGCCGCTTTTCATTATATTTAATGTGGCTATTATCAATGCCTATTATACTCTTGGCAGATGAGTTGTTAGATTTATGGTTGGTGGAAGTACCTGAGAATACCTCTTCATTTGTGATACTAATCCTAGTGAACAATATGATTTTTTCTACGGCAAATGCACTGAATATGGCGATTAGAGCACATGGGCAAATTAAATATCCAGAATTAGTTGGTGGAGTTATCCTTGTGCTTAATTTACCTCTTTCTTATGCATGTTTAAAACTAGGATTTGCTCCCCAGAGCGTATTTTGGGTTATGATAATATGTAATATTGCAGCTCAAGTAGCAAGAGTCCTTTTCGCCTACCACTATATTGAATTGCCGGTAATAAAGTATGTAAAGGAAGTGTTCATCATTCCAGTAGCTGTGATGATACTATCAATGTGCGTGCCCTATCTAATATGTAACTATTTAGGTGACGTTAATGCTTTCCTGAAAGTTATCATAGTAGGGTTAATAAGTATAATCTCCATTTTTGCTTGTGTTTACACAATGGGGCTATCCAAAGAGGAAAGAATACTCGTAGGTGTACAGGTTAATAAATATATTTCTAAAATGAAAAGGTAGAAGTATAATTATTCCGCTTTAATTTACAATATCTGTTTAAAATGTCGTTCAATTCTGTTGAATATCTTTTTTTCTTACCAATAGTTTTTGTACTGTATTGGTTTGTGTTTAGGAAGCTAAAGTTACAGAACTTGCTACTTGTGGTAGTAAGCTATATTTTTTATGGCTGGTGGGATTGGCGGTTCCTCATCCTGATCGCATTTACCTCACTTTGTAGTTATCTTTCTGGAATTCAAATAGGCAAGAAGTCTGAGATTGGGGGGGGCAAGTTTTATGCTGCTGCAAACATAGTGGTAAACCTTGTTATATTAGGTGTCTTTAAATATTATAATTTCTTTGCAGAGTCGTTCGTTAGTTTATTAAACTCGTTAGGTGCTCAGGCTAATTATTCTTCCTTAAAGATTATCCTGCCTGTCGGTATCAGTTTCTATACTTTTCAAGCATTGAGTTACACAATAGATGTTTATCGAAAAAAAATAGAGGCGACACGAGATGTTGTAGCATTTTTCGCCTATATCAGTTTTTTTCCCCAATTGGTTGCAGGTCCTATTGAGAGAGCAACTAATTTACTGCCACAAATGAAAAATATACGAAAGTTCAATTATGAACAGGCCGTTGATGGCATAGAGCAAATAGTTTGGGGCTTGTTCAAGAAAATGGTCGTAGCAGATAATTGTGCAGTATTTGTAAATGATATATGGAATGACTATTCCAACCAAAGTAGTTGGGCTTTGTTAACAGGTGCAATATTTTTTGCTTTTCAGATTTATGGTGATTTTTCAGGTTATTCAGATATAGCGATAGGCTCAGCCAAACTATTTGGAATTCGCTTGATGCGCAATTTCAAATTGCCTTATTTCTCTGTCTCTATTCCTGATTTCTGGAAAAGATGGCATATTTCTTTGAATACTTGGTTTGTGGATTATCTTTATATACCCTTGGGTGGAAATAGATGTGTTAAGTGGAAGTGGTTTCGCAATACTATGGCGATTTTCCTTGTAAGCGGATTATGGCATGGCGCAAATTGGACGTTTGTTTGTTGGGGTGCGTATCATGCTTTACTCTTTTTGCCCTATATGCTACTTGGTAAGACCAAAGTAGATTCTTCATTAGAAAGAATGACATTAACAAAGTTTGTAGGTATTGGCCTTACGTTCTGTCTTGTAGTGATTGGCTGGGTCATATTCAGGTCATCAAATATAACTGAAGCATATTGTTATTTGACTTCCATGTTATCAAATGGTTCTGTTGGCGATACCTCTGTTTCATTAGTCTCATATAGATTTATTGCTATACTTCTTCTTCTTGAATGGATTAGCAGAAATTATGAGCAACCATTTAGCATGGTTCACAAGATAAGGTACACAATCGTTAGATTCGCTTTTTATATTGTTGCAGTATTACTGGTTTTGGTATTTGCTGCCCCTAGTCAAGGATTCATTTATTTTCAATTTTGATGATGAAACGTTTTCTAACCAAGGTATTGATAGTGGGGTTAGTAGTTGCTGCTGCCCTTTTTTCGATAGAAATGTATGTTCGTTCTATACCGAACGAATACTCCTATAAATACAATTATATGGAGAATCATATAGACAGCATTCGAATCTTGGCCGTTGGCTCTTCTATAGGTCGTTCTGGCATAGATCCTCGATGCTTCAATGAAAATACATTCAATGTGGCAAATGTTTCGCAGGATATGGAAACAGATTGCGCTATTATAGATAAGTATTTGTCTCGGGCGGACAAACTTCATACTGTAATTTTTACATTACTACCAGGCTCTTTTTGTTGTCGCATGGGAGAAGGAATCGAAAGTTGGAGATTAAGAAAGTATGCAATATATATGGATTTAGATATTGAAAAACCAAAGCTTTCTGAGAGACTTGAAATAAGTAATATGAGTAGTGCATATGTGCAGGTGTCAAAACATCTTAGGGGTATTAATACCGTAGAATGTGACGAATTAGGAATGGGAAATGATTCTATTGTAGCATCGGAGAATGCAAAAATCAAACAAGCAGAAAGTATTTCAAAAATACATAATTCGTTGTATATACCTTCAAACTATAGTATAATAGTACCAAGAGTTGAAAGTACTATAACGAAATGCGAGAAGAATGGTATCAAAATTTATATGGTTCTTCTGCCAGTACATAAATCATATTCTGACCGTATAGGTGCAAAAATGCTTGCCGAATGTGATTACATTGCACGTGAACTGTCAAGTAAGTATTCAAACGTAGAATATATCAATATGTTTGTGGATTCTACGTTTATATCGGATGACTTTAGAAATAGTAACCATCTCTCACAGCAAGGTGCAAGAAAGTTGTCAAATAAACTTAATGAAATTATTAGAAAATGATAGTTGATGTAACAGGGTTTGGATGGTCAGGGTCTGGGGCAGTCCATGATTTATTAAGGGAATATGATGATGTAAAGTTCGCCTCATTTAAATACGACTGGGAATTTACATTACTCTGGGATGTAGATGGTATATATGATTTAGAACATAAGTTATGCTATAAACATTGTAGGTATGGGGATTCTGAAGAAGCGTTAGATCGTTTTTTGAAGAAAACCAAGGCGATGAACCATGTGCCAGCTTTACAATACGATAAAATCTACAAGGGGAAGTTCTTTGATATTTGCCAAAATTATGCAGATAGCCTAACGCAAATAAAGTTTAGGGCACGTAATTTTAGAGAACACATTTATCCGGATAGAAAAGAAAAAACATATCTTATAGCTGATAAATTTCTTGGGAATAGCCTCATAAAGGCTGTATTTGGGAAATCATTGACTAATAGCTTCTTTAGCCCAAGTAGTCACCTTATAAGGTTTTCATATAATCCTGATAAATTCTTGGAACGAACACATTTGTTTATGGAAGAACTTTTGTCTTATGTTAGAGATAAAGATGATTATGACACTCCTTTAATAACGGATCAAATGTTCCCGCCAGATTGCCCTTCTATGTTTTTTAAATATATAAGAGAACCAAAAAAATGTATTATTGTTAGACGAGATCCTCGTGATACCTATCTTTTGGCCAAAAGGAGATTTAATTCTGTTGTGCCAATTCCCGTTGATACGGTAGAAGATTTTATCTTGTTCTATAAAAAAACGATAGAGGAAACCAAAATTCCAGATACTGATGATATTTTAAATGTTCGGTTTGAAGATTTGATATATAATTATGAATCAACAAAAAAGAAAATAGAAGATTTTATAGGAATTGGTTTACACAAAAGGGAAAGACAATATTTCAATCCCAATATATCAATCAATAATACACAATTGTTTAATCTCTATGATAATATTGGAGCTGATATAATGAAGATAGAAGACGCACTCCCTGATTCTTTATTTCCTTTTGATAATTATCCATCCCTGGGAAAGAATAGAGAAAGGGTATTTTAAAGGTTTTAATTTTAATGATGTAAATTTTATTAATATGGACAAAAATATTACAGTCACCTCGCCATTGTTGCCCAACCTTGACGAGTTCAATGAAATGCTCAAAGAAATATGGGCAAGTAAGTGGATTACTAACATGGGGCAGTTCCATGTTCAGTTGGAAAAGGCCCTTTGTGAGTACTTGAAAGTGCCTTACATCAGTTTGTTTACTAATGGTACTTTGCCTTTGTTGACAGCCTTGCAAGCACTACGCATTACAGGAGAGGTTATTACTACTCCTTATAGCTTTGTAGCTACTACCCATAGCATTTGGTGGAATGGCTGCAAGCCTGTGTTTGTGGATATTGAAGAGGAAACCTGTGGTATTGACCCCAATAAGATTGAGGCTGCCATTACTCCTAAGACCACAGCCATTATGCCAGTGCATTGCTACGGCAAGCCAGTGAAGATGAAGCAGATTCAAGAGATAGCTGATAAGTACGGACTGAAGGTGATTTATGATGCTGCTCATGCTTTTGGCGTAGAAGTGGATGGCGAAAGCGTTCTGAATGCAGGTGATATGAGCACTTTGAGCTTCCATGCTACAAAGGTTTATAATACACTTGAAGGTGGTGCTTTGGTAATGCACGATGAGCAGACAAAGAAACGCATAGACTATCTGAAGAACTTTGGTTTTGCAGGAGAGACAGAGGTGGTTGCCCCTGGTATCAATAGTAAAGTAGATGAGGTACGATGTGCGTATGGTCTTTTGAATTTGAAACAGGTTGATCAAGCTATTGCTAATCGACAAAAGGTGGCTCAGCGATATCGAGAGGCATTGAAAGATGTTCCTGGTATTCGTTTCTTTGAGGATATGCCTGGAGTTCGCCATAATTACAGCTATTTTCCTGTTTTCATTAAGGCAGATGAATATGGAACGAGTCGTGATGAATTATATTTCAAGATGAGAGAACAAGGGGTTCTTGGACGTCGTTATTTCTATCCACTGATTAGTACCTTTAGCACTTATCGAGGACTGCCAAGTGCAGCACCTGAGAATCTCCCAGTGGCAACGAAAATCGCAAATGAGGTAATATGCCTCCCGATGCATCATGAACTAAGTGAAGATGATATTGAAAAAATTATCAATATAGTGACAAAAAATAGTTTTTAAAGTTTATTTGTCTGTTATGAATTCGTTTTTATCTAAAGAAGAATTATCTCAAATAGGATTAAAATCTTATGGGGACAATGTATATGTAAGTCGGTATGCAAGATTTTATCATCCAGAAAGAATTATTATAGGAAATAACGTTCGTATTGATGACTTTTGCATATTATCTGCCGGAAGTAAGATTGAGATTAGAAATTATATTCATATTGCATGTTATACATCAATAATAGGAGAAGGCGAAGTCGTAATTGAAGATTTTTGTTCAATATCAGGGCGAGTTTCAATCTATTCTAGTTCGGATGATTATATGGGATTGGCAATGACAAACCCAATGGTACCATCTTCATTTACAAAAGTACTGAGTCTACCTGTAATTCTTCACAAGCATGTAATATTAGGGTGTGGAACAATTATATTACCAGGCGTTGAATTAGGAGAAGGTGTTTCAATTGGTGCGATGTCGCTAGTAAATGAAAATTGTGAAGCAGAAACAATTTATACAGGCAATCCACTAATAAAAATAGGCAAAAGACAGCAACGATATCATAAATTGGAAAAAAAATTATTAGAATTAATTAATAAAGAATAAAGCAATGGAAGAAAAAGTATTATCTATTATTAATGAGATACGTGCAGCCAAAGGTTTGGCTCCAGTAGAAACGATTAGTGCAGAATCCAAACTGCGTGAAGATTTGAACCTCACCTCTTTTGATCTGGCTGAGTTGACAGTAAAGATTGAGGATGAGTTTGACATCGACATCTTCGAGGATGGTCTGGTAAGTACAGTAGGTGAAATCTTTGCTAAGTTAGAGGCATAATGGTATTTCTTAGTGATAAAGAGCAGGCATATAGCTATGATGACTTGTTGAGGTCGCTCAACGATGGTACTGAGTATTATCCGTATTACAAGACATCAGACGTTTATTCCTACTTTGTAAACCTGATTAAAGCAATTGCCTCTGGTCAGCCATTGGTCCTGCTGGATTCCGATATCAATCCTTCTGAGATTGATGGTTTGGATGAAAGCAAGGTGAATGTGGCTGAAAACATTGCGCCCACTTCTTTCCAAAGCATGGATGAGGTGGTGTCTGCTGTTCAGAACTCCAAGTCAGAGATTACCATCTTTACCTCAGGTACGACTGGCCAACCCAAGAAGGTGGTGCATAGTATTGCTACTTTGACTCGTTCTGTACGCATTGGCGACCGGTATAAAGGGCAGATTTGGGCGTATGCCTATAATCCTACCCACATGGCAGGTTTGCAGGTGTTCTTCCAGGCTTTTGAGAACCAGAATACACTCGTGAATGTGTTCAATCAGCCTCGTGAATATGTCTATCAGCAGATTCGTGAGAAGGGTATCACCCATATTTCTGCCACACCTACTTTCTATCGTTTGCTCTTGCCTTTTGAGCAAGCATACGAGAGTGTGATTCGTGTGACATTGGGTGGTGAGAAGTCTGACCAGCACTTGTATGACAGCATCATGAAGATCTTCCCAAATGCGAAGATTAACAATGTGTATGCTTCTACCGAGGCAGGCTCATTGTTTGCTGCAAAGGGTGATTGCTTCCAGATACCTGAGGCTATCAAGGATAAGTTCAAGGTGGTTGAAGATGAGTTACTGATTCATAAATCTCTTTTGGGTAGTTCTGACAGCTTTAAATTTACGGATGACTACTATCATTCTGGCGACCTGATTGAATGGGTGGATGAGGCACAAGGCCTGTTCCGTTTTAAGAGCCGTAAGAACGAACTTATTAATGTGGGCGGCTATAAGGTGAACCCGGGAGAGGTGGAAGTGGCCATTCAGGACATTGAAGGTGTTCGTCAGGCTATGGTTTATGGCAAGGCCAACTCCATCCTTGGTAATGTGCTTTGTGCAGATGTCGTGTTGGAACCTGGCTTCACATTGACGGAACTTGACATCAAGAAGGTTCTGAGCTCACAGCTTCAGGACTTTAAAGTACCTCGTAGAATAAAGTTTGTCGAAGAGATCTCTCTGACGCGAACAGGTAAAATGAAAAGAGTATAAGTATGAATATATTAGTTACAGGATGCTCACGAGGCGTGGGCTTGGAAATATGCAAGGTATTGCTTGCACAAGGAAATACCGTTTATGGTGTAGCCCGTTCTCATACTGATGAATTTAAAGCTCTGGAATCAGAATATGCAGGCAAACTCTTCTTTAAGAGCATCGACCTCTCTGATTCAGAAGGGGCTCGTAAGAGCGTGTTCAAAGAGTTTATCAGTAATGACATTGTGCTGGATGGTTATGTGAACAATGCAGCAGTTGCATACGATGACATTGTGACGAACCTGAACCTTGATAGGCTGAAGGCCATGTACGATGTTAATGTGTTCACTCCTATGATGATTACGAAGTATGCCATCCGCAATATGCTGTTGCATAAGACCAAGGGTAGCATTGTGCATATTTCTTCTATCAGTGTGCATACTGGTTATAAAGGTTTGGCCATGTACGCTTCTTCTAAGGGAGCCTTGGAGGCATTCTCAAAAGACACTGCAAGAGAGTGGGGGCAGTTGGGCATCCGCAGTAATGTGGTGGTTCCTGGCTTTATGGCTACTGCAATGAGCGCTTCTCTTACTGAGGAACAACGTAGTAAGATTTATGCTCGTACTTCATTGAAGGCAGCAACTGATGTTCATTCTGTAGCTGAGACTGTAGCCTTCCTGCTTACTGACAAGGCTTGCAGTATAACAGGACAGAATGTTCATGTGGATAATGGTACAATTTAGAGTGAATAAGGACCAAGAAGGTAGTTTTTAATACAAAAAAAATGATATAGAGAATGGGATATTTGAGTGCTGAACAGAGAATACCTGTTGTGTCTATTCATTGCCTTGTGTACAATCATGAAAAGTATATAAGGCAATGTTTAGATGGATTCGTGATGCAACAAACTAACTTTGCATTTGAGGCCATTGTTCATGATGATGTTTCAACAGATGGCTCTGTTGCTATTATTAAGGAATATGCAGAAAGATATCCTGAGATTATAAAACCCATTATTGAAACAGAGAATCAATACTCAAAAGGGGGATTCGCGCATGTAAACAATATATTACGAAAAAAATCTCAAGGAAGATACATAGCTTGGTGTGAAGGTGATGATTATTGGATAGATCCTCACAAATTACAAAAACAAGTTGATTATCTTGAGGCACATCCTGAGATATGTATGTGTACGCATGCGTGGAATGTCGTGACTGGTGATGGCAAAAGCCTTGGATCTGTATGTGTCCTTAATCATGATGGCATGCTAGATGCTGGTAAAGTAATACAAAATGTGTATGCGCCACAAACCGCAACATTTTTATATAGGAATGAAGGATGTATGCCATCTTTTTTCACAGAACTCTCAGTTGGAGATTATCCCATAAGAGTATTCAATGCGATTTCAGGTGGAATTTATTATATGAACACTGTAATGTCTTGTTATAGAAGATACAGTAATGGATCATGGACAAACCAAATGACGGGTGACACGAAGAAATATCTTTCACATCTTTCAAAAATGATTGATTTTTCAAGAAAATTGGATGAATATACAGAAGGGGAATATCATGATCAGTTGTTATTTAGAATAGATTATTGTAATTTTTTGATGTTTGTTAGGAAAAAAGATTATTCTTTGGCGTTTCGTACAAATTATTTCAAAAATAAAAATTTTATAGAAAAGTTGGCCCTGTTAATTCAAACTATAACACCAAAGTTATGGTTTTTCCTGCAAAAAGTGAATAAAAAAGTATTTTGATTGCGATTATAATTCAAATGGAATTATTATGAAGAATTATGTTAGAAAATTGATGCCACACTTTATCTTGCTATTTATTAGAAGGATGACTGTGATAAGAAAAGTGGTTGGACAGCACTTACATCAAATAAGAAGAGAATTGAAATATTCAAATTCTGTTGTGTATGATAAAACATCACGCTTGAGTGGGCTTTTGGTGACATCTCATGTCTTAGAAAAAGGCATCACAATGCCAGAGCGTCGTTTAGGCTTTGGAAAGGAGCGTGTTTTGTCTATTATAGAGCAATGTAAATCTTGTATACAAGATTATGGTAGTGATCATGTTGAGATACAGGCCGCATTGTCTGATTTAGTACAATATCGTAATTTACACAAGGAGGAAAATTTTGATTTGCCCGATGATATTGTTAAAGGTATAGATAATTTGCAAAAAGAACTATGTCTTAAAGATAGTAATTGCTTTACAACTAGAAAGGATTCTTTTTTTAAGAAAGTGGAATGCTTTGAAGATTTTGCATGGCAAAGACATTCTGTTAGATGGTATTCTGGGGATGTTGTCGAAACTGAGACTATAAAAAAAGCAATAAAATTAGCACAATCAGCGCCATCTGCATGCAATCGGCAATCTGTCAGAGTAAGAATAATAGAAGACCCCAATCAAATTGGGATTATTTCAAATTCAATTCAAAATGGTTGTCGCGGATTTGGTGATAAAGCGAATAAATGGCTCCTAATAACGTCAGATCAACGTTGTTGGGGCGCAAATGAAACAAGTTTGGCTTATGTTGATGGTGGAATCTTCGTTATGAATTTATTATATGCACTTCATTACTATGGTGTAGCAGCATGTCCTTTAAATGCGCTGCTTGATTCTAAAAAAGAAAGAAAGCTACAAGCTCTATTAAAATACAATGTGTCGGAGTTGCCAATACTTTTTATCGCAGTTGGATCTATGCCGGATGAACTAATGATAGCAAAAAGTAGACGTTTAAACACTGAAGATATTATATAACCTTGATTATGAGAACTCTTAAAAATAATAAATTGGAAAGTTTTTCCATTATTTTCTTTATGGTAGTCTTGTTATGGGATTATATAATCACTGACACAATATTTGCCTCTGAGAATCTTGAAAGATTGGTATATGCTGTATTCTTATTGTCTTTTACTTTTTGTTTATTTAAAACAAAGAGGATAAAACTATCTCCTGTTCAAAGAGTATGGCTTCCATATATAATTTTTACGCTTTTAGGCGCTTTTTTTACTCTTTCTATCCAAAAATTTGCGTATTGGTATGCGATTCTAATTATTGTTTTTATCCCAACTATTGTTTCTAATCATTTAAAAACTGTTTTTAATCTTATATTTTATAGCGGATTAATAGTTTTAATTGGTGTTTATTTCCAATTTCTTTTTCCAAATATTCATAATAAATTCATACTTCCCTTTTTTTCGAATAACGAGAACCTTTTTCTTGAAATGTTATCATGGCAGGAAACGGGATATGGCTATGTAGGTATTACAAGTCAATTGGGTGTCGCTTCGGTAATGATAATAATAATGGAGGGTGTCCTTATTTATATAATAAAGCCCCGAATCCCTCAAAGATATTCATTTCTGTTTGTAGCGCTTATATTGTTATCAATTATGGGAGTTTTTTTGACTGGGAAAAGGACGTTGGCCATATGTGCGTTAATAATTCCTTTAATAATACCTGCACTTGGCAAAAAACGAGACCTTGTATTTATTCTGTTTCCATTAGTAGCTATAATAGTATACTTCGCATATGATTTTTTCGTATCAAACGTTTATCATTTCGCAGATGATCCTATTTTGGGTAGATTTGCTCGAAGTTATATAGAACAACAGCAGGGAGAGGATATAACATCAGGAAGAAGAGAACTCTATAGGGATGCAATTAATGCATTTATGGACCATCCGATTTTAGGGGTAGGAGATTTTAAAAAATATACAGGAAATTTGATAGCACCTCATAATACATTCTTGCAAGTATTATGTGAACAGGGCATAGTTGGTATGTTATTATACATTGTCCCAGTTGTATACTGTTTAAGAGCGTGTATAAAGAAATTAAAATATGTAAAACGAGGAAATGGTATATTTGAATTTGTTGTTTTTATACAACTTGTCTATGTTTTTTATTCTCTCACGGGTAATACGAATGTAAATTTGAGATGTTATGGAATTTATTTTGTCGCCATCTCATTATTAGCAAACTATATGTATAATTTAGAATTTAAAAGAAATAATTATATAGACAATGAAAGTAGGAATAATAACATTCCATCGGGCAATTAATTATGGTGCAGTACTTCAGTGCTATTCTCTATATCATACTCTTGTACAGTTAAATTGTGACGTAGAGATAGTTGATTACCGCCCTTGGTTTGTGGAAAGATATAGAAGAAATTTTGTCTTGAAGGAATTCATGGAATCTCCATCATTATTGTCGAAATTTCGCTATATAGCTAATAGATTTCTTTCCATGCGTAATAGGAGAAAAGCTTCAGGGGTGTTTTCCCTCTTTTTACGAAATTTTAATTTTTCTCCAGAGGTGTACTCTAAGAATGATATCTATGGACGATATGATATTATTTTTTATGGTAGCGATCAAATATGGAATCCGACCATCTGTCGAGGGTATGATGATTTTTATTGGGGGAAGGGTGACCTTAAGTCCAAAAAATGTGCATATGCAGCGAGCATAGGAGAAACCAGGTCATTCGAAAAAGAGACATGGAATACGATCTCTTTATTATTGCAAAATTTTGATGAAATAGCTGTTAGAGAAGAATCTTTTTGTACGCAGTTGAAGGAGATGCTTAAAATATCAAGCACTTGGGTGTTAGACCCTTCTTTATTAAGTTCTAATGTTTTCGATCAATTGTTAGTAAAACCTAAAGAAGATAATTATATATTTCTATTTACGGTCCAGAAAGAAGAAAAGGAAGTCCAAACAGCAAAAATGTTTGCCGAGCAGATGGGCTGCAAAATCATTCAAGCTAGAGCAATTAAATCATTTAGAAAAGCCGATTATCATAATGGAATAGAATATATGGATTCTATTTCACCAGGGGAGTTCTGCGGTTATATAAAACATGCTACTTTAGTTTTGACAAATTCGTTTCATGCCACAGCTTTCTCAGTTAATTATAATAAGGATTTCTATATTATGAAAAATGGGGCTCAAGAGAGAATGAATAGTTTGGTAAATAAACTTATGCTTTCTGATAGGATAATTACTCCTGGAGAATTTGTTGAATTTAAGTCTATTGATTATTCAAAAGCTAATTCCAAATTAATGGAAATGAGAGAACAATCGATGCTGTATATAAAAAAATGTTTGGATATAAATAAATGAAGATAGTTCTTTTTTTACATGGTTTAACAAGGGGCGGTGCAGAACATGTGACTGCGCTATGGGCATCTGGTTTCTCGAAAAGAGGGCATGAAGTTACCATTATTGTTCGTAATAATTATGAATGTGATGTGTGCTATTCAATCCCTTCGGATGTTCAAATTAAAGCTCTCAAGAAAAAAGGTAATTATAGTATATCTAGGATAGTATATAGAATTTTGCAAATTAGACATATTATTAAAGAGGTAAAACCTGATGCGATAATTACAGTAATGCATCCATATGGACTTTATGCATATCTTGCAACGATAGGACTTAAAATACCAATTTTTAATACAGAGCATAATGCATTTGAGCGGCCAGGAGAAGCAAAATGGACTCGATTTGAGATTTTCAATAAGTTTTATGTTAATAAATTATTCAAAGGCATTACCGTTTTGACACAAGCTGACAAAGATTTAATAGAAAATAGATTGAATAATGTAACGGTATTGCCTAATCCTTTAGCATTTGAGCCGGTTGAAACTTTACCTGTAAAAGAAAAAATAGTCTTGGCAATGGGTCGTTTAGATGCATGGTATATAAAAGGTTTTGATATTTTAATTAAGTCATGGGCAGAAGTGCATAGGAGTCATCCTGAATGGAGACTACAGATAGCTGGTGCAGGAAGTGAAGAATCAAATAAACATTTAAGAAAAATCGCAGAAGAAGCATCGGTATCTGGTACTGTAGAATTTGTGGGATTTTTCGATAAACCAATAGAGGCTTATAGGCCTGCATCAATTTTTGTTTTGTCAAGCCGTTGCGAAGGTTTCGGAATGGTTATAGTGGAGGCGATGAGTCAAGGGTGCGCATGTGTGGCATGCGACTATGGTGGGCGACAGAGTGAGATTATTCGTTCTGAATCGGAAGGATTAGTATGCGAAACAGAGAACGTAGGACAGTTGTCCTCATGTATATGTAAACTTATTGAGGATGAACAAGTAAGGAAGAAAATACAAGAAAGCTCTATAAGGCGATCAAAAGATTATTCGCTCGATGTTATCATGGATAAGTGGGATGGAATATTATCAAAAATAAAATAAATAGCAGTATGAATATTATTAATTTGATAAAAAAGGTATATTGGCATATACTCATGTCACCAGAGAAAGAGGCACGCCATTTAGGCGTTACTATTGGTGAGCATTGTTTAATATCTACCAGATACTGGTCTTCAGAGCCATATTTGATTAATATTGGTAACCATGTCCAAGTGACTGATTGTGTGTCATTTCATACGCATGGGGGGGGGTAATTCTATAAGAGAGCAGCATCCTGACTTTGAGGCTTTTGGTAAGATAACTGTTGAGGACTGGGCGTATATTGGTGCATGGGCACATATAATGCCTGGAGTGACTATAGGACGGGGAGCGTTGGTTGCTGCAGGTTCGGTTGTTACGAAGTCAGTACCACCTCATACGGTAGTGGGTGGAAATCCTGCAAAGGTTATCTGTCCAACTGAAGAATATTGGGAACGGAACAAAAAATACAGTTTGGGCAAGCGATTGAGCGCATATGAGAAAAAAAGTGTGCTATTGTCGCTACCTGACGATAAATTTATGAAAAAATAAAACTGTTTAAAAAGTGGTTGGTTTATGTAGAAATACTATACCACTTAATCATATTATGAAGATAACTATTTTTATAGGCGGGCTGTCTGGAGGAGGAGCAGAGAGAGTGGCATGTAATCTTGCCAATCATTTAGCCGTTAATAATAGGGTTACAATACTATCAATGGCTGATGATGAAGCCACTTATGGCTTGGATAGCAAGGTTGAACGTGTGAATTTAATAACGGCTGAAGAGAGGAAAAATGTTATATACAATTTCTTGTTACGCTACTGGAGATTATATAAATATGTAGGATCCTCAAAAGATGATGCATTTGTGATTATGTTGCCAATTACCATATTGCTGTTTTTCTCATTAAGATGGAGGACTAAGGCAAAGGTAATTGCATCGGAACGAAATTTACCATCAACATACCCAGCATGGCAACAATGGCTCTTGAGAAGATTGGCTACAAAGGCAGATGGATGGGTTTTTCAAACAAGAGAACAAATGCTATGGTATGGGATCAAAAATTCAATAACGGGCCAAACCATTATTCCAAATGCTATAAATAGTATCTTTGTTTTAAATAAAGAAAAGGCTGAGGTTATAAGGAATAATAAAATCGTTAATGTTGGTAGGTTGAATCCTCAAAAAAATCAAGCTTTGCTTATAAAGGCTTTTGCTTCAATATCCTTAAATTTTCCTCATTATGTACTTTCTCTGTATGGAGATGGTGGTTTGAAAGAATCTCTTTTAGCTCTTTCAAAAGAGCTAGGTGTTGAAAAAAAGGTAGAGTTTAATGGCTTTGTAAAAGATATTAAGTCCGAAATATCAAATGCAGCATTGTTTGTTTTATCCTCGGATTTTGAGGGAATGCCAAATGCTTTGATGGAAGCGATGGCTTTGGGGCTCCCATGTGTTTCTACCGATTGTGGAGGAGGAGGGGCTCGCGCCTTAATTAAGGATGAAATAAATGGCTTGTTAGTGCCTTGTAACGACGTCGAAGCATTGGCTAATGCAATGGAAAAGCTTCTACGAGAACGTAATATCGCTGAAAAATTAGGCAAGGAAGCACAAAAAATATGTTTTGATCTATCGCCATCAAAAATATATGATGAATGGGAATGCTTCATAGCTAAAATAATCGGTAAATAATGAAGAATATAGTCTTTTTAGTACAGAAATTGATTAATTCGGGCCCAGAGAATGTGGTGCTCGATATTTGTCGTTGTTTAAACAGAAAGCAGTTCACACCTGCTGTTATTTCCTTAATGGATGAAGATGCTAGTAGGAGTATTGAGGATAAGTTTAAAGAACTGGATATTGCGATTAAACATATAGGTGCGTCTTCATTACAAGAGGAGATACAGACATCTAAGGTCGCAAAGAAGGTTAGGGAAGTATATTTTGAGTTAGGAGGAGATTTACTCCATGTACATAGCTATCATCCTAGTTTGATATCAGCGTATCTTCGTGATATTCCCGTTGTTAATACACTACATAATATTTCTGGTGAGGATTATTTGATAAAAAAGGGTCGTATAATGGGCAGTTATATGAGGTGGCGTTTCGACCGATCACTCAAAAACTCCGATTATTGTGTGGCATTGTCTGATTACATGTTGAATTATTATCAAGGCATTGCTCCCCGTATAACGAAAATACCTAATGGCGTTTCGTTTCAAAGGAATAAATCTTTTGATTTGAATAGTTTTAAAAACAAGCATGGTATATCAGCGAATCAAAAGATTATTGTGGTTACAGGAACAGTTTCTCAGCGTAAGAACACGATCTATACAGTAAGAGAATTAAAGCAGTCAAATGTTGATTTTGTCTGTTTTATAGTGGGCGATGGCGATAAGATTGAAGAGTGCAAACAAATAACAGGTGCTGATAATAGATTTAAATATGAAGGTTTCAAATCCAACGTTGCAGAATATCTTAGTGCTGCGGATCTGTTTGTTAGTTCTTCATTGTCCGAAGGACTTCCATTGTCTGTATTAGAGGCAATTAATATGGGAGTACCATGCCTTTTGTCAAATATTAGTCCGCATTTAGAAATTGTGGATACGATGGATTGTAAAGGTGTTGAAGCTTTTGAATTGAAGGACGGTCATTTGAAATCGAAATTCGAGGAGATTATTGGCAAAGATATAGAGACCGATACTATTTCGAGAAAAGCATATGAGCTTTATAGTGCTCAGGTTATGGCTGAGAAATATGAAAAACTATATGATAATGTTTTATCTGCAAAATTATGAGTTTAGAACAAAAGATTAATTACCAGTTGAATAAGTGCCCTGGTATTAAAAAGTATATTAAGCGTGGTTATCAGCTGGCTTGCTATGCGGCAAGTAAAAAGATAACGGTTGAGGGTGATGTCAAAAGGGTTTCTCCTAATGATAAATTGGAGTATTTCTTTGGCTACTATGATAAGTCACCATGGGATGCTACGGGAAGATATATGCTTTGCATGAAGGCTAAAGATACTTGGAGTGAGCCAGATCCTATTGGAGAAGCCGAGATAATGCTTTTCGACCTTAACCTTAAACCTGAGGATAAGGATTATTGTAAGAAGTTGGCTACAACTCACACATGGAATGTGCAGCAGGGATGTATGGCGCAATGGTTGGGTCCTGATTTTGGCTCGAAGATACTGTATAATGATCTAAGAGATGGGAAGTACTGCTCTGTGATTCTTGATGTTGTTTCAAAAGAAGAGCGTGTACTGCCTATACCTGTATATACTTTGTCTGCCGATGGTAAAACTGCATTATCTCTCGACTTCTCACGTTTGCACAGCTTGCGCTTAGGCTATGGTTATGCAGCATTGCCTGAAAAAACAAAGGGTGTTGCATTACCTGATGAAACATGTATATGGAAGGTGGATATAGAAACAGGTGAGGTTAAGCCTCTGCTAAAATATACGGATTTCTCAAAATTCCAGCCTAGACCAGAAATGCAGGAAGAAGGAAGTGTGCATAAAGTGAATCACTTAATGCTATCACCTAACGGCAAGCGTTTCATGGTGCTTTATCGTTGGTTTTGCGGTCAGAGAAAATACACTAGATTGATTACTTGCAATGTGGATGGTAGCGATATGTATGTGCTGAGTGATGATGACATGGTGAGCCACTGCTACTGGAAGAATGATAACGAGATCTTAGCTTTTGAACGCAAGAAGGAACATGGCCCTGGTTATTATCTGATGAAGGATAAAACTCAGGAGTGGCAGTACCTGTGGCCTCAGTTGAGTAACGACGGTCACCCCAGTTATTGCCCTACAGATAATAGTTTGGTAGTGTTTGATACCTATCCGAGCCGTTCACGTGTGCAGGAGTTGAAGCTTTGTAGAGATACGGATATTGAGGGCAAGGATTTGAAGGTAATAGCAAGAATGTTCTCACCATTCAAGTATGACAATGATACCAGATGTGACTTGCACCCACGTTGGAGCAGAGATGGAAAGAAAGTCTGCTTTGATAGTGTGTTTGAAGGCCATCGTGGATTGTACGTAGTGGAAGTTTAGGGTCGCTAAGCTCAAAATTTACCAAAATTAATCTGAAAATATTCAAGAGGATGGATAATAAAGTTGCGGTAATTCTGCCTGTCTATAAGAAGGACAAGGTAGATTATCTTAGTAAGGCAATAGAGAGTATCGTGATGCAGACGTACAGGGACTTCCACATCTATATTGGTGTGGATGGTGCTGTAGGAGATGATATTGAGGGATACTTTAAGATGATTGAGAACCAAAGCAAGATGACAGTTGTTAGATTCAAGGATAATCGAGGTCTGGCTTGTGTGCTTAATGATTTGCTAGATATTTGCTTTAAAGAAGGGTATGAGTATATTGCCCGAATGGATGCGGATGATATTTCTGAACTTACTCGATTTGAGAAGCAGGTTGATTATCTCGATAATCATTCCGAAATAGATGTGGTGGGTGGTGCCATTGACGAAATAGATGAAAAGGGCAACAGTCGTAAAAAGAGGATAGTTTATCCTGAAACACCATCGGAATGTAGGGCGTTCTTTGCCAAGAGAAATCCACATGCACATCCAGCTGTGATGTTCAGAAAGAGTTTCTTTGATAAACTGAATGGAAAGAAATATCGCCCAGAGTACCGCCAGAACCAAGACACAATGTTGTGGTTTGATGGATTGATGGCGGGAACGCAACAGGCAAATATCCCTGATGTGGTGCTGAAGTTCCGTATGACAGACACCATGTTTAAGAAACGTAGGAATGGGTGGGCTTTTGCTAAGAAGCAGTTCTCTGACAGACTAATGATCAACAAAGGCTTGGGTTATGGCTTTGGAGCGGATGTGTATGGATTCGCTATGTTCTGTATGTTGGTATCGCCAGCTTGGATTAAGAAGATTGCATATAGGGTGTTTAGGTAAACGCTAACGCAAACTTCGACCTTAACTCGAACACGGATGTCACGAACAACACGGATATTCTTTGAGCTGATACAGATTGCGATTGGCAATAAGGCAGGTTTCGACAAAGCACCCACAGAAAAGGAATGGGGTGGGCTTTTCAATTTGGCCTGTATGCAGTCGTTGGTAAGTGTGGCTTTGGAAGGGATAAACAAGCTGAAAACCGCTAATCCAAACCTAAACATTGACATTAATCTGTTATTAGAGTGGATAGGCATTCAGCAGCAGACTATAGCTGAGAATAAAAACCAAAACCAAAGGACAAAAGAACTGTGCGAGATAATCAAGAATGCAGGATTCCAGTGTTGTGTCCTGAAAGGTCAAGGGACAGCCCTTTATTATGAGCATCCAGAGTATCGTCAATGTGGTGATATTGATATTTGGGTGAAAGGAGATAGGGATGAGATTCTTAATTTCGCAAGAAAGAAGGGTTATCATGTTGGTCACATCGACATTAAGCATTCTGATATTGATTTCTTTGAGGACGTACCTGTAGAGGTACATTTTCTGCCGTCTTGGATGTATAGTCCATCAACGAATAATAAGCTGCAGAGCTTCTTTGAGGTTCAGTCTGAGCGACAGTTCGGTAATTATGATGAAGAGGCTGGTTTTACCCATACAACTGTTGAGTTTGACCTCGTGTTCTCAATAGTTCATATCTATCGACATATCTTCTCTGAAGGAATCGGACTTAGGCAGTTGATGGACTATTACTATATATTGATTAATTCATCTGTAGAACAACGTAAACAAGCGTTTGAGGTATTGGAATCATTGAAAATGGCCAAGTTCGTTGGTGGCATTATGTGGATTTTGAGTGAGTGTTTCGGTATAAAGGAAGAATATATTCTATATGCAGTCAATGAGCGACATGGGAAATACCTGCTTTCAGAGATTCTGACTGCTGGGAACTTCGGTCAGTACGATGAACGGATGCTTCGCATTGATAAAGAGAAACGCTTTGAGCGCGGGTTCGTACAATTAAAGCGTAATCTTCGATTTGTTGGTTATTACCCATCAGAAGTGCTATGGTCGCCCTTTTGGAAACTGTGGCATTGGGTTTGGAGAAAACAAAAAGGATATTTATAACAAACGATACATGATATTGAAATGGATCTTCGACAGGCTGGTGTCATTCATTGGCCTATTGTTTCTTTGGCCTGTATTGCTGATTACAGCGATATTGGTAAAAATTAAAATGCCAGGAGGGCCTGCATTCTTCGTACAGAAGCGCGTAGGCAAAGATGGCAAGTTGTTTGACTGTCATAAGTTCCGTACGATGACAGTGAAGCATAATGGTTCGACTGTCTCTGTGGCGGGGGATAGTCGTATAACTCCATTGGGCGCAACACTTCGTCATTACAAACTTGATGAACTTCCTGGTTTGTGGGATGTGCTCATTGGCAACATGAGCTTCGTAGGACCAAGGCCTGACGTGC
>JAEEGL012805805.1_pt1 | contig 31571 bp, 23 predicted proteins | sample 9134231 | NCBI WGS metagenome assembly JAEEGL01 (sample SAMN16246548, study PRJNA631951) | gut metagenome | biome: gut microbiome; feature: rumen; material: fiber-attached | host: Bos | place: Iran: Karaj | collected 2018-10 | reverse complement strand
GAAGAGATCGAAGAGCCGTGGATAAACATGCTCGTGACAAGGCATCCGGATCTTATGCCCGAGGTCGAGTCGTTCATTTCGCAGGCATATAAAGACGTATTTTTCGTTCAGTATTCAGCGCCTTTCTTTCTCGAGGTCCTGGCGCCTCACGCCAACAAGGGGGATTCGGCCGACGAGGTAAGACAGATGCTGGGCATAAGCCCCGATCACTTTTTGGTCGCGGGCGACGGAGACAATGACGTCGAGTTTCTGATGAGCAGCGAGCTGTCGTTCGCTACCGCGAACGCCTGCGAGTCGGCCAAAAGAGCCGCGCGATATATGCTGCCTTCAAACGAGGATCACGCAATAGCCGAGCTCATACGCATTCTTGACGAAAAAATCAGAATAGGATAAACTGTTTCAGTCAGATAAAACAGAACGGAGGTAACCTTATGTCAGGTCATTCCAAATGGCACAATATAGCCGCTAAAAAGGGCGTTGCGGACGCCAAGCGTGCAAAGGTTTTTACAAAATACGCCCGTGAAATAGCCATAGCTATCAGAGAAGGCGGATCTGCCAATCCTTCTACCAACTCCAAGCTGCAGGCGGTCATCGCAAAAGCGAAAAGCGAGAACGTCCCCAACGACAACATCAATCGCGTTTTGCAGAAATATGCCAGCGGCGCGGCTACGGAAAACTATGAGCATATAGATTATGAAGGCTATGGTCCCCAGGGCGTCGCGATCATAGTCGAAACGCTTACCGACAACCGTCAGCGTACGGTTTCAGACGTAAGGCATTATTTTGATAAATACGGCGGCAATATGGGCAATACCGGATGCGTGTCCTGGCAGTTCAGCCGCAAGGGCATAATCCTGCTCGACGGAGAGGACAAGGACGAGGAAGAGGCGATGCTCGCCGCGGTCGAAGCCGGAGCCGACGATTTCGAGGCCGAAGACGACGTTTTTGAAGTGACGACTACGGTCGATGATCTGTTTACGGTCAGAGACGCTTTGAGTGATGCAGGATATACCGTTATCCAGGCAGAGGAGCAGATGATCCCGTCCTCTTATATCAAGCTCACCAACGAAGACGATATAAAGAATATGAGAAAGATGCTCGACGCCATGGAAGAGAACGACGACGTTCAGAACGTATGGCACAACTGGGAGATTGAAGAAGAGTAAATGACCGACAGGGAAAGGACTCGTAATTTTTGCATCATAGCTCATATTGATCACGGGAAATCCACGCTTGCGGACAGGCTGCTTGAGATATGCAACGCGGTTTCCCAAAGAGAGATGACCGATCAGGTCCTTGACAACATGGAGCTTGAAAAGGAACGCGGCATCACGATCAAAGCAAGAGCTGTGCGCATGGATTACCAGGCTCTCGACGGCGAGACCTATCATATGAATCTTATCGACACTCCGGGTCACGTGGACTTTAATTACGAAGTGTCGAGGAGTCTTGCTGCCTGCGAGGGCGCCGTTCTCGTCGTGGACGCGACGCAGGGGGTAGAGGCGCAGACCCTGGCCAATACTTACCTTGCCATAGAAAACGATCTTGAGATCATCCCTGTCGTCAATAAGATCGATCTTCCTTCCGCGGATCCGAAGAGGGTCAAGGAAGAAATAGAAAACATCATAGGCATCCCGGCTATGGACGCCCCCGAGATCTCGGCAAAGGACGGGATCAATATCAGAGACGTCCTCGAGGCCGTCGTCGCAAACGTCCCCGCTCCCAAAGAAGGGGAAACCGGCTTTACCCGCGCGCTGATTTTTGACAGTCAGTACGATTCTTATCGCGGCGTCATAGTGATGATAAGGGTGTTCGACGGCGAGCTTCGCGCGGGCAGCAAAATACGCATGATGTCGACCGGAGCCGAATTCCAGCTTGTGGAAGTCGGCTATATGCGCTCGCTTGACAATGAACCCTGCGAGTGCCTTCGCGCGGGAGACGTCGGATATCTCACTGCAAGTATAAAAAGCGTTTCGGAAACCAAGGTGGGTGATACCGTCACCCTTGCTGATAATCCCGCACCCGTGCCGCTCAAAGGCTACAGGAACGTGCTTCCCATGGTCTTTTCCGGCATATACCCGTCTGACGGAAAGCGTTATCCCGATCTGAGGGACGCTCTTGAAAAGCTCAGACTCAACGACGCTTCGCTTTCATACGAACCCGAAAGCTCGGCCGCTCTCGGGTTTGGATTCAGATGCGGTTTTCTCGGCCTTCTTCACATGGACGTCATCAGGGAAAGACTGGAGAGGGAATACAATCTCGATCTTATAGTCACAGCGCCCTCGGTCATTTATAAAGTAACGCTTACAGACGGCACCGAGATCTCGGTTGACAATCCGCTCAATTTCCCGTCTCCCACCGAGATAGACCATGTTTGCGAGCCCATAGTCAAAGCTCAGATAATCACTCCGTCGGAGTACGTCGGCTCGATCATGGAACTTGCCCAGGAACGCCGCGGCACTTATCTCAACATGAAGTATATAGACGCGGGCAGGGTAGATCTTACCTATGAGCTTCCGCTCAACGAAATAATATATGACTTTTTCGACGCGCTGAAATCGCGCACGAGAGGATACGCGTCGCTGGATTATGAATTGACCGAATTCAGAAGATCCGATCTTGTCAAGCTGGATATCCTGTTGAGCGGAGAGGTAGTAGATGCTCTGTCGTTCATCGTTCATGCGGACAAAGCCTATGCCAGAGGCAGAAGGATCGCCGAAAAGCTTCGCGACAACATCCATCGCCAGATGTTCGAAATACCCATCCAGGCGGCGGTCGGCGGCAAAATAATAGCCCGCGAGACCGTCAGGGCTTTGAGAAAAGACGTTCTTGCCAAGTGCTACGGCGGAGATATAACGAGAAAAAAGAAGCTTCTTGAAAAACAGAAGGAAGGCAAAAAACGAATGCGCTCTCTCGGCACGGTCGAAGTGCCTCAGGAGGCGTTCATGGCGGTGCTTAAGCTTGACGACGATGAATAACTGTCTGGGCGTTTATATCCACGTCCCCTTCTGCAAAAAGAAATGCTCATACTGCGATTTTTATTCAGTATGCGACGAGAGCCTTCGGGACGATTACCGTAAGGCTCTTTGTGCACATATAAAAGAGTTTTTCGCAAAAGAAGGACGTCTTTGCGTAGACACCGTTTTTTTCGGCGGCGGGACGCCGTCGTTTTGGGGAGCAGATTCCGTATGCGAGGTTTTGAAAACGCTGAAGGACGCGGCCGATATAAAGGACGACGCCGAGATAACGTGCGAAGCGAACCCGGAGAGCGCGGACGAGGTTTTTTACCGAAAGGTCAAGGACGCAGGTGTCAACAGGATCTCTTTGGGCCTTCAGTCTGCAGACGACGGGATCCTGAAAACAATAGGAAGGCTGCACGATTTTTCGCGTGCGGCGCTCTCGGTAGAAAAATGCAGGAAAAACTGCACCGATAACATTTCGCTCGATCTTATATACGGCCTTCCTGGTCAGTCCATTGACGGCTGGCAAGATACCGTTGAAAAGACCATAGCGCTCGATCCGAAGCATATTTCGGTATACGCTCTGAAGCTCGAGCCCGGTACGCCGCTTTACCTTCAAAATCCCGTTTTGCCCGACGATGACGAACAGGCTGACATGTATCTGCTGGCCTGTAAAATGCTGTCAAAAAGCGGTTATGAACAGTATGAGATATCAAATTTCGCCAAAAAAGGTTTTCATTCGATCCACAACCTGAAATACTGGACCCTTGAGCCGTACGTTGGCTTCGGTCCTGCCGCGCACAGCTTTTATAAATCGGAAAGGTTCTTTTACGAGCCTGACATAAAAAAGTATATATCCGGCGATCGCGAACCCATCACGGAACGTGACGAGGATATCGCGCCGGGATCTGCGCGGGAATGGATAATGCTCAAAATGCGCACGTGTGCCGGCGTTTGCCAGAACGAGCTTGAAGAGCGTTTCCCGAAAGGGCTTGAACGCATCCTGCGCGTCTTTGAAAAGTACGCGGGGACAGGACATATAAAAATAAAAGACGGAAAATACAGCTTCACTCCCGAGGGATTCCTCGTATCCAACGAAATTTTGACCGACGTTCTTAACGCCGCAGAATAAAAGCCGCAAAGCATATGCTTTGCGGCTTTTATTTACTCAAAATGGACACCGTTGGGCGTAAACACGAGATGATCCTGTAAAAAGATATAAGCAATGAAAAGAACGAGGGCAGCGAGTATCAGACTGAGAAAAACTATCAGTATTACTCTTTTGGCCCCTGCAGGTCCCTTGCGTCCGCCCGATCCGCCTCGGAAGTAATACGACATATTGACCTCTGTCACATAACCCTTTCAGCTATCTCGGTCTTGCACTTTTCGATGAACTGCTCGAGCGTGAGCGTCTCGGAATTGCCGGTGCGGCGGTCTCTTACGGATACCTGGCCGGATTCGGCTTCTTTATCGCCGATTACCAGCATGTAGGGTATTTTCTGAAGCTGCGCTTCGCGGATCTTGTATCCGATCTTTTCATTTCTGAAGTCGGCTTCGCACCTTATCCCGGCTGCGTCGAGCTCGGACATGATCTTTTTGGCGTAGTCCTGACTCCTGTCGGTGATGGGGAGCACCTTGACCTGAACGGGGCTGAGCCACAGGGGGAAGGCGCCGGCAAAGTGCTCGGTTATGATACCTATGAAGCGTTCGAGCGAACCGAAGCCCGCGCGGTGGATCATGACCGGACGATGCTTCTGGCCGTCCTCTCCGGTGTATTCGAGTTCAAAACGTTCGGGGAGCTGGCTGTCGAGCTGGATGGTGCCGCACTGCCAGGTGCGCCCGAGGCAGTCTTCGATCTTGAAGTCCAGCTTGGGACCGTAAAACGCGCCGTCTCCTTCGTTTATCTTGTAGCTCTTTCCGGTGCTTTCAATGGCTTCCTTAAGGATATCCTGATTGATTTCCCATTCTTCTACGGTTCCGATATGGCTTTCGGGCATCGTGCTCAGGTCGATGGAGTATTTGAGACCGAAAACCGAATATAGTTCGTCGAAAAGCTTTATGACGTTCGTGATCTCGTCCTTCATCTGATCGCGGGTCATGAATATGTGCGCGTCGTCCTGAGTGAAGCAGCGGACGCGGAAAAGCCCGTGCAGCGCGCCGCTGAGCTCGTGGCGGTGAACAAGTCCGAGCTCGGCGCATCTGAGTGGCAGATCGCGGTAAGAATGAGGCTCGGAGGCGTATACCATCATTCCGCCGGGGCAGTTCATGGGCTTTATGGCAAAGTCCTGATCGTCTATCCTCGTGGTATACATGTTGTTTTTATAATGATCCCAATGGCCGCTCTTTTCCCAAAGACTGCGGTTGAGGATGACGGGCGTGGAGATCTCGACGTATCCATATCTCTTATGAACCTGACGCCAGAAATCGATGAGAGTGTTTCTGAGCACCATGCCCTTGGGCAGGAAGAAGGGGAAGCCCGGACCTTCGTCGGTCAGCATGAAAAGGCCGAGCTCTTTGCCGAGCTTTCTGTGGTCGCGCTTTTTGGCTTCCTCGATGCGGTTGATATACTCGTCAAGCTCGCTCTTTTTGGGGAAGGCGATAGCATAGATGCGCTGAAGCTGCTTGCGGGAAGAATCGCCGCGCCAGTAAGCGCCGGTGCAGCTGAGCAGTTTGAAGTTCTTGAGCGATCCGGTGGAGGGCAGGTGAGGGCCTGCGCAAAGATCGGTGAAATCGTCCTGCTTGTAGAAGGAGATGACCGAGCCTTCGGGCAGATCGTTGATAAGCTCTACCTTATAGGGCTCTGCCGCCTTTTCTTCAAAAGCGACGGCTTCGTCTCTGGGCAGCTCGAAGCGCTCGAGACGATAGTCGGCCTTCACTATCCTGGCCATTTCCGCTTCGATCTTTTCAAGGTCTTCCGGAAGGAAGGGCTTATCGCGGTCAAAGTCGTAATAAAAACCGTTTTCGATAGAGGGCCCGATCGCGAGCTTGGTCTCTGGATAAAGACGTTTTACAGCCTGAGCCATGACGTGCGAACAGGTATGCCAGAAGGTGCGTTTTCCTTCGTTATCGTCAAAGGTGAGTATCTCGAGCTGCTGACCGTCCTTCAAAACGGTCATGAGATCTTTTACTTCGCCGTCGATCTTCGCGGCGACAGCCTTGCGGGCAAGACCCTGGCTGATGGCGTTTACAGCGTCAAGCGCCGTAGAGTTGTCGTTCAGAGTAAAAACTGATCCGTCCTTGAGTTTGATGTTCATGGTAATTCACTTCCTAAAAATAAAGTAAGCCCCCGAGGCTTTGCCTCAGGGGCGCATTTGACTGCACGGTTCCACCCTGATTGCGGAATGCTCCGCATCTCAATTGGCCTTAACGCGGCAAACGTCGTTTCATACTTGGTTTCCGAAACGCGGCTCCGAAACGGTCTTCCTTTTACTTTTCACCGAACGGACTTTCAGCCATGATCCGTTCTCTCTGGGGTTTCCGGTAAAAGTACTGTTTTCATCACAGCCTTTGCATAGCAAGATTGTATCCTTCAAATAATACTTTGTCAACATTATTTTTCAAGACAGAGTCAAGTCAGGGAAGAGGCGATGTCAAAAAGGGTATTGCTTTTTAACAAATAATAAGTTATAATCACTATGCTCGTTTGGGACAAGGAGAAGTACCCAAGTGGTGAAGGGGCTCCCCTGCTAAGGGAGTAGGGCGCGAAAGTGTCGCGAGGGTTCAAATCCCTCCTTCTCCGCCAAACATAATAACCATCCCGAAAGGGATGGTTTGTTTTATGAAAGGAAGATAAGAATGATCATAGATTTTTGCGGAAAAGCTCCCGACGTTTCAGGCGCTTCTTTTATAGCCGAAAACTCGTCTGTTATAGGCGACGTTATTTTGGGCAAGGACGCTTCCGTATGGTTCGGCGCAGTCCTGAGAGGTGATCAGAGCAGGATAATCGTCGGAGAGGGCTCCAACGTGCAGGACAACTGCACCGTGCACAGTGATAAAGCCCATACGGTCGAGATAGGAAAAAACGTTTCTATCGGTCACAACGCCGTGCTCCACGGCTGCACCATAGGCGACGGGAGCCTTGTCGGAATGGGTGCCGTTATCCTGAACGGAGCGAAAATAGGCAAGGGCTGCCTTGTGGGCGCAGGGGCGCTCGTCACCGAAAATAAAGAGTTTCCCGATGGCTCGCTTATCATAGGATCCCCCGCGAGAGTAAAAAGCGAGCTTTCCGATGAAGCAAAACAGGCGCTTTTGAAAAACGCTTTACATTACGTCGAGCTTGCCGGCATGTATCGCTGATTTTTAAGATTTTTGTAAGATATATAATCGCTGTTTTGAAAGAATCCTCCTGTAATCTGTTTACAGGGGGATTTTTTATTCCCTTGGAAAGCTGGCGAGACAGTTTTGATGTGATCGGCGCGGCTTTTTTGCGAATAATAAAATGTGACGTTGTAAAGCCTTGAAACCATAAAACGCATTTTACGGTTAATTAAATGACAGGTCAAAAGCACTCTGAAAGGGAAAGCGCATGTTTGATAAAGCCGGTTTGTCAAAAAGAACTAGGGCCGTTTTCGATCGGGAACGGATCATATGCCGATCGATCGCCGCGTGGTTTTCGTTTGCGGCGATCGTGCTTTTCTGCGCCGGGCGATTTACCGACATTTCATTCGCTCAATACTTGTCTTTTAAGGCCGTTGCACTTTGTATTATTGCGTTTTTTGCTGTTTATTCGGCCGTGGGCATGTTCCTTGATGAGATACATACCGATTCATGGCTGCTCATAATGTCTTTTTCCGTTTGCGCAGTCAAATGGCTTGTCGATTACGGAACCCCGGACGCGCCGTTTTCTTATATATATGAGGATAACGTAAGAGCTTTTTTATTCCTGCTCGCGGTCATAGCTTCCTACTGCATGATCGTTTTTTACTTTTTCAGAAAAAACTCCAGGCTCATAAATAAAATACGGACAGGCTCAAAGCTTTGTTTGGCGTTCTGCATTTTCTTTGCGCTCTTTGGCGGGGGAGTGATATGCGCGATCGGCTGCCTCAGATATAAAACGTTTTCCTCGCCCAACTTTGATTTCGGCATCTTTTGTCAGATGTTCCATTATATGAAAAAGACCGGATTGCCGTTGGTCACGTGTGAGAGAGACGTGCTTCTTTCTCATTTTGCCGTGCATCTGTCTCCGATATGCTACCTGCTGCTTCCTTTTTATTATGTTTTTCCTTCTCCGATGACACTGCAGATAGGGCAGGGCTTGATATTGTTCAGCGGGATCGTTCCGGTATATCTTCTGTGCAGGCATAAGAGAATGAGCAATAAAACCACCATACTCGTTTGCTTTTTGTATTCATTTTATCCGGCGCTGTCGTGCGGATGTCTTTATGACTTCCATGAAAACTGTTTTCTGGCGCCTCTTCTTTTGTTTATGTTTTATTTTTACGAAAAAAGGAGATGGATCCCGACCTATATTTTTGCCTTGGCGGTGCTGATGGTCAAAGAAGACGCCGCAGTGTACGTCGTTATTTTCGCTTTCTATATAGTGATATCAAATGCCGAATACGTTCACGGCGCGGTATTGTGTGCTGTCGGATTGTGCTGGTTTTTCGCGGCGACCAAAATACTGAACGTCTCCGCGCAATACTGGTCACAATATTATACGGCTTTGGCTGAAATGCCCAATCCACAGATCGCAGGTGTCATGGTAAACCGTTACGACAATCTGATTTTCGACAAAGGGCAGGGACTGATAAGCGCGGCCAAAACCATAGTTTCAAACCCTGGATATGCTTTTACTCAGGTGTTGAATACGTCATCCGGAGGGATAGGAAAGCTTGTTTATTTCATTCAAATGCTTTTTCCTTTGGGCCTTGCTCCGTTCATCTGCAAAAAAGCATCAAGATGGCTGCTTATCGCTCCCATACTTATCAATCTTCTCACAAATTACGTGTATCAATACAATACGGGCTACCAGTACTCGTTCGGTATCACGGCGTTTTTGTTTTACGCTGCGATACTGAATATTGCCGAAATGAAGACGGATATAAAGCGAAGCGTGCTGACGACGGCCGCCGTTTTCTGTATATTCCTGTACGGCGTTTCGATAGTTCCGTCGCTTGCAGGCAAATTGTACGACTGGGTGAACGTTAAAGACACCTACGTGCAGATAGAGCAGCTTTTGAAAGAGCTGCCGGATGACGCGTCCCTGAACGTTTCTTCGCCTTTTGCGGCGCATTTGTCTCATCACGACAGGGTCTATGAGATCGAATACCACGGCGACGCGACCGATGTGGATTACGTCGTGTTTTATTGCCCCGATATGTATCAAAACAGCAGGAACAACTATTTGGACGCAGGCTATACCGTGTGGAAAGAGCTTGAGGGAGAAGTGATCATATTGAAAAAGGGTACGGATTGACTTATACTGCAAACAAAAACGCAGGAGCTTTTCAGCTCCTGCGCTTTTAGTCATAACGCTTTATTCTTCCATCAGAGGCAGAACGTATACCATGAGTATCTCGGAAAGCTCGCCTCTGGTGAGCACGTCGTGCGACGGGTTGGGATCGTTTTCATACGGGACGCCGGCCGCGGTGCTGAACGACGCGAGGATCCTGTTGGCCGTTACGCCGTCGATAGGATCGTCCGCTTTCTGCATCGAGGTTGTGATGCCGTAATCCGCGAAGAAGTCTATGGCCTCCTGCTGGGCAGCCTGATCTCCGCCTATAAGGGCATAGAGGGCACCGGCAAGATCGCCGACCGTCGCGTCGTCGTCAACGCCGAAATGCGCATCTTCCTTGGGGTCCATTATCATGTTCTCAAAGACGAACCTGACGGCTTCATAATGCTCGTGTCCTTCGGGCACGTCGTCGAATTCCACTTCGGTGGGATCTACAGAGCCGAACGGATTGAGTATCCTGCTGTAAAGATCAGCGTTCTCATTGATCGCTGAGGCGCTTCCCGCGGTGAATCTCGAACCCTTTTGGATAAGGTTCCTGTAAGCCTCGGCATACTCTTTGAGCTTTTCCGGAGTGAGGCTCTTGAGCTCGCGCATATAGTCGAGCTTTTCCTCGGGGTCGGCTCCGATCAGCTCGTCGACCGCGGCGCTCATGGCTCCGCTGAGTTCTCCCTCGGGCGTTGCGTAATAAGCGTAGGACGAGAGGATATAGCCGTCGATGGTCTCCTGATCGGTTTCAAGGGTGTCGAAGTATTCGGGCAGAGCGTCGTAAACGGTGAAGGTCTGCTTTATGTTGGGGTCGCGGTAAGATACGATATAAACGCCGAAGTCTTCGGTGAAGCCGTTCATTACGCCGTATGCGCCGTACTGGTCTCTGAGCTGGGGATAGAGATAATCGTCGCCGAGCAAGGCGGAAACGGCGTCGAGGTCGGCCGTGTAGCCCGTCATTCCAAGCTGATCGTAACCTGCGACTATGCCGTTATACTGAACATTGCTGTCGATAATCAGTGCCTCGTTTTTGGCAGGGATGGGAAGATAATAGTTTTTGGGCGTGATCTTTTTCTGATCGAGCTTTGCCATGAAAGCTTCTGCAAGAGGCGCGTTGATCTTTATGCCTTCCTCGCTGCCGGCGTATATCGCGGCGGCGTTCATGCGGTTATGGAAATAGGCCTGGATCTTCTTCAGCCTGGATACGGCGCTGTCGGGATTGTCCTTGATGAGCTTTTCGGTATCCACGAGGAAGGTGTAATAATCGATGCCGGTATAATAGCTGTAATAGTTATAAAGCGAGGAGTAGTATCCGAACGCGCGATAGATCATCGTGTTGTAAGGGGAGTTTGTGATGCTGGATTTAAGCGACGATTTGTACTTCTGAACAAGTCCGAGAAGCTGCTCCGTGTCTGAAAAATCGGTCTTGTAAAGGATCTCGTAAATGAGTTCGTATCCTTTTTCAAGGTTTTCATCGGTCGAGGTCCATCCGAAGCGGAGCTTGGGACTGTAATCACGGTCGGAGTCGTCGTTGAATATCGAAAGACGGACGCTCCAGTCGTAAAGGTATTTGGTCGTCTGTACGGCAAGCTCGTCGCGCGTGTAATTCTCTGTATCCATCTCTCCGAGCAGGGCGGTGTAAAGCGCGAACCAGTGTATATCGTCTTCTTCAATGCCGGAAGCGTCAAGGAACATGGCTGTACGGCCTACTCCTTCGACTCCTGCGACGGCGTTGACGTATTTGACGCCGTCATCCTTTGTCTCCGAGGATACCTCGTAACGGCTTATCTCCTCGGGGAGGGATTCGACGGTCACCGCGCGCAGGGCCGCTACGTATTCGGAAGAGTCGTCCTCTTCATCGGGGGCGTTGGTCATGGCGATGATCTCGTTGATCTCTTCCTCGCTCATCGAGGCCTTGACCTCGGCCAGGCGCGCATTTTCAGCAGCGTCGAGCTGTTCTCTGAGACCGGGTTCGGGATAGGTGACGGAAAGAACGTTGGTCTGATTGTTAATAAGCCATTCGGAAACGACCTTTGCGTAAAGACCCTGATCGTTCCATTTTTCGAGGTTGTCGAGCGTCTCGACGTATTTCATATAGTTGTAAGGATCGCCGGTCGCGGCATAGCTGGAGGCAATGCTGGAAATAAGGTCTACGCCGACCTGGGTCTCCTCGCCCATGAGCCTGATGCTGAGCGAGAGGGAAGACATGACGCTTTCAACGAAATCTTTATCAAATCCGTTAGCCGCAACTTCCTTGAGCGCGTCGTTGACGGTGTTTTTGAAGATCTGCGCCTCTTCCGGATCGATATTCTGCGCGAAGAACGTGACCATATCCTCGGGACCGTCGAGTTCAATGAAGCATGAGAAGTTTCCGCTGGGGATCGCGCGCTTCAGGCTGGTCATAAGAGGCGAGCCGTCTTCTATCAGAAGATCAGTAAGGGTATTGAGCAGCATTTCGGAGTCAGGATCGTCTTTGAGGCCGGGGCAAACAAAGCCGTACAGCGCGCAGGACGCCTTATCCGTGCTGGAACCGGATTCGACGGGGAAGGCGTTGCTGACCTCGACCGGAGCGGTTATGGGAGTATATCCATCGTCTTCAAACGTAAACTCGCGTTTGTCGTAAGGTTCAAAGGCCTCGTTGAGCAACTTCAAAAAGGCGGTATAATCTTCGAACTGGCCGTAAAGATAAGCGATGCAGTTGGAAGGATGATAGTATTTATTATGGTAATCCTTAAGGCCCTGCCAGGTCATATCGACGATGCTTTCGGGCTCGCCGCCGGAAACATTGCCGATGGTTGAGCCGGGGAAGGCCGCCCGCAGAGTGTTCGTATAGGCCGAGCTCGTCAATCCTCTGGCGCCCTTCATCTCCGAATAAACCGTTCCTTCGACGGTCAGATCGTCTTCGGCATTCTCAAGACGATATCTCCAGGCTTCCTCCCGGAAAATGCTCTCGTTTTCCATGATCGTGGGATTGAAGCAGCTGTCGGTATAATAGTCGGCGTATTTGAGAAGCTGCGCTTCGGACAGACTTGATACAGGATAAGTAGTCAGAAGGGCCATGGTCATGGCATTCATATAGGTGTTGTAGGTCTGATATGAAAGATTAAAAAACAGAGACTTTGAAGGATACTTTGCCGATCCGTCCAGCGTTGAATGTTCAAAAACGTGGGGAAGACCGGTATTGTCTATCGCTCTGGTAAAGAAGGTTAGGTCGAAAACGCGGTCGGTGGCGTTGTTGGCAATATACATGAGACGCGCGCCGGTGCGTTCGTGCTCAAAATAATAGATCACGGCTCCGACAAGGGGGAATTCGCTGACCTGCTTGCAAATGAAGCCCTCTACCACGTCGCCTGCTCTCGGGCCGTCTCCTTCAACGGGTGGCTCGTCGGGTGGATTGGTCTGCGTGGGAGTCGTCGCAGTAGTTGTCGTGGTGCCGGTCGTAGTGGTCGTCTTTTGATTGTTGCACGCCGCGAAAGACGCCAGCATTACCAGGACAAGGATAATCGAAAAGATCCTTTTCATATTTCTCTCCTTTATTTATATAAAATAGCTATAGATCTGCCGTCTATCAAGTATTATAGGTAATCGTTCGGTCTTGTTCAAGAGTTTATGTCGAATTTTATACATTTGTGAAGATAAAAGGGTAGGGGGACGGTGACGGACAAGACACCACTTCGTTTGTCAATATTATATAAATGATACAGGACAGGGCGGACATGGCTTGTTTTCACTCAGCGTTTTCTCCAAAAAAATATATATTTTTTAGCACAAGACATAAGTTTTTTCTAATTAATGCCCGCGTGTAAAAATTTTTGAAAAAATATGTTAAGAAAGTATTTCTTTTTTGTGGGCATTGTGCTATTATACAAACAGGTATATGGATACTTATTTTTATTGCCAATAAACAGAAAGGGGAAAACAAACAATGAAGAGACTCAGCAAATTGTTTGCTCTTGTTCTCGTAGTGGTCATGGTTTGCGCTTTGTTCGCCGGCTGCAACAAGACGCCCACTACCACAACGACTACCAAGAACACAACTACCACAACTACAAAGGGCGACGAGCCTCCTGTAAAGGAAGCTTACGACTACAACGCAGACGGCAACTATACTCAGCTTTCTGCCATGACGGTCGCACCTACCAACTGGAATCCGCATACCTATAAGACTTCCACCGACGGCGATGCTTTCAGCTACATTTCAAATTCGCTGTATGAGTACGCATACAACGAAGCGGGCGATGGATTTGAACTGGTGCCCGTGATGGCGGCTGCCGATCCCGTTGACGTCACCTCCGAGTACGTCGGCGAGAAGTGGGGAATCACTGCCGAAGATTCCAACAGAGTCTTCCGTATCGCTCTGAATCCGGACGCCTGCTGGCAGGACGGCACTCCCATCAATGCCGATACTTATATTTACTCCATGAAGGCCCTTCTTGATCCTCAGATGCAGAACTATCGTGCGTCTGACTATTATCAGGGCTCTCTGGCAATACACAACGCTAAGGGCTACGTTTATTCCGGACAGATCAACTACGAGCCGGCCTATAACCTTGAAACCGGTGAACCCGTAGCTCCCGAAGGCGAGACCCTGTATCTCGACCTTTCCAACATAGACGCTTTTGGCGGCCTCTTCGGCGGCACCAATGCAGTCGATCTGTATGACGGCGGATATGCCGGCTACTTCAAAGTCGGCGATGATTTCGACTTCGTCGCCAAGTACAGGGACGCTGTCGGCGCCAACCGCATCGAGGCTACCGATGAAGTCATTTCCGATATCAAGAAGCTCATGACCGAAGGCCCGCTCGCCGCTTATTGGGGCTGGGCTGACGAAAAGATCGGCGGGTTCCTTGTATACGCTTCCGTCTATCCCGAAGTTCCCTTTGAAGACGTAGGCATCAAGAAGATCGACGATTACACCATTGATCTTATCCTTGACAAGGAACTCATCGGCTTCTATCAGAAGTACGTTCTCGGCACCACTTGGCTGGTAAAGGAAGACGTTTACGAAGCCTGCAAGACCCAGGATGCTACCGGTGCCTGGAGCTCCACTTACAACACCAACGCTGAAAACACCGTTTCCTTCGGTCCTTACAAACTGACCTCCTTTATCCTTGACCAGCAGCTGGTTTGGGAACGCAATGAGAACTGGTTCGGCTACAAGCCCGAATATTCCGATGTTTACGGCAAATTCACCCGCGGCATCGACGGCACCGAACAGATCCAGTATATGACCGATAAAGTCGTATGGACCATGGCTGCCGATATATCCACCCGTGAAGAGATGTTCCTCAAGGGACAGCTTGACACCCTCGGACTGAACGCTGAGCTGCTTGCCAAGTACAACTCCTCCGACGTTCTGTACTTCACCCCCGGCGCTGCCACTTATTACGGCATCATCTGCTCCGACTATGAGAACCTGCTGGGATCCGAGAACGTTCTGAACGGCTCCGATGCCGACACCGATCCCGACAAGACCGCAACTCCTTACAAGTATAACAAGACCATCCTTACCATTAAGGAATTCCGTCAGGCTCTGTGCTACGCCATCGACAGAACCGCCCTGTGCGCCGCTCTGTATCCTGCCGGCACTGCCGCGACCTCTCTGTTCTCCAACCTGATCCAGGCCGATCCCGCCAACGGCGTTGCTCTTAACAACCTGCCCGAGATCCGCGCCGCGATCTGCGAGTTCTGGGGAGTCACCTATGGCGAGGGCGGCGAGTTCGCCACTCTTGACGAGGCTTACAACGCCATTTCCGGTTACGACATCGACCTGGCCCGTGAGCTTGTCGACATAGCTGTCGATAAGGCTATCGAGCAGGGCCTGATGACCTCCGACTCCATCGTCCGCCTGGTTTACGGTGCCTCCACCGCTTCCGATACCGAGACCAAGTGGTACAACACCTTTAACAACATGTTCATCGAACTGTTCAAGGGCACCAAGCTGGAAGGCAAGTTCCAGTATGATACCGACTTCACCCTGGGCAACGAATTCGGTGACAAGATCCAGGCCGGTCAGGTCGACACCGCTTGGGGCTTCGGCTGGCGTGGCGGCGAGCTTGATCCTTACGATCTGTTCCAGGTCTATGTTGACGGCCATGCGAACGACGATCCTTATCAGTATGATAAGTGGGTCGACCGCTCCAAGATCAACGTGACCATTTCCCTCGATATCGACGGAAAGGGCGCCAAGGATTACACTTACAGCGTGTATGACTGGTGGCAGATCATCAACGGCTCCGACGCCAATGACGAAGGCCTGCCCAACTGGGCGTTCGGCAAGATGCAGGACAGCATCCGCGCGACCGTTCTTGCAGCGCTTGAAAAGTCCGTCCTGTTGGACTACACCTCCATTCCTCTGATGAATCAGGGTTCTGTTCAGCTTAAGTCTTACAAGGTCAACTACGGTAAGGAAGACTACGTCTTCGGTATGGGCTACGGCGGACTCCGCTATATCACCTACAACTACACCGATGAAGATTGGACCTCTTACTGCAACAGCCAGCCCAACGGCATTCTGGCCTATTAATCAATAGTTCCGAAAGCCTTAGGCACAGTTTATATAATACGCCCGCGGCCTTCCGCGGGCGTATTTATAAAATCCTGAATCTTCTTTAGCTGAGAGGTGAATGCTGCAGATGTATATGTTTAAATACGTGCTGAAGCGTCTGGCCTTGATGGTCTTCACTTTTCTCGTTATTATGACCATATGCTTCACACTGGTTAAACTTCTTCCGCTTCCCAATATCAAGCAATTCGGTCAGGACCAGAACCTGATCCAGATGCGCAGAGAAAAGCTCGGATACAATAAGCCTATCATCGTTCAGTTAGGCATTTATATAAAGTCGATCATTACCGAGGGGGACTGGGGCGTCGGAGAGACTATCTATACCGGACAAAACGTCAGAGATATCTTCATGCGCAAGTTGCCCGCTTCAATGCTCGTTAACGTTTATTCATTTATTATCAGTATCCCGCTCGGTTTGATTTTCGGTATATTTGCCGCGCTACACAAAAACACCTGGATAGATCACTTTATTTCAACAGGCGTTATGATAGTGGTTTCGGTACCGAGTTACGTTTACGCTTTTTTGGTCCAGTACATTTTCTCCTTCCGTTTGGGATGGCTGCCCTTCCAGATGGAAGCGAGCTATAATTATTTGACTTGGTCGATGTTCGTATCTCTCATCGCGCCGATCATGTCTCTTTCGTTCGGTCAGATTGCGGGCCTTACTCGTTATACCAGAGCAGAGCTTACTGAAGTTCTTACGTCTGATTATCTGCTGCTTGCCCGCACCAAGGGACTTACCAAGAGACAGGCGACGGTCAGACATGCTTTGAGAAACGCTATGGTGCCCATCCTTCCCATGATAATCGGATCGTTGATCTCCATTCTTTCCGGTTCTCTCGTAATCGAAAAGATATTCTCGATCCCCGGCGTCGGCGGCCTTTACATAGAAGCGATCAACCAGCTTGACTATAACTTCTTCATGCTGGAAAGCGCGTTCTATACATTTATCGGCCTGCTGTCCACCATAGTCATCGACCTCAGCTATGGCTTCATTGATCCTCGAATCAGAATGGGGGCGAGATGATGGCATACGATTTGAAAAAAGACTCCATCCCGGCAGAGAAATTCCGGTTTGCTCAGCTGGATGAGAAGATATTCGATAAGAAGCTCGAAACCAAGCCGATCGGTTATTTCCGTGATGCCTGGAACCGCTTCCGCAAGAACAAAGCGTCCGTTGTCGCGTTTATAATCATAATCATTCTGGTTTTGTTCGCGATATTCGGCCCGATCATTTCGCCGTACAAATCGACCTTCAACGATATGTACATGCTCCAGAAGCTTCCGAAGATGCCTCATCTGACGTGGCTGGGCATAGACGGTTGTTCCACCGTAAAGCTCAGCGAAGTGGACTACTGGGCGTATAAAGCGATAGGGTACGAGACCGGTCTTGATCCTATCAAGAAGGTTTACGACGAATACGACGTTGAGGTTGCTCAGGGCACTCTTAAAGTGACCAAGCACTTCTACAAGGTCAAGCTGGATTCCTATCTCAAAGACGGCTGTATTTATATGACGCTTACAAGCGCTCAGTTCAAAGCCCTTCAGGACTATCAGGATGAGATAGGCGAACAGCTCATTTATCCCGCTCTTCCACAAAACGAGGTGGGTAGCGGATCGGTCAACCAGTATAATGCGAACAACTGGTATGAAACCGTAAAGTCCGGCGCAAACAAGGGCGTTCCCAAGGGTCTGAACAAAGAGACCGAAGAAGTCGAATGGACTGCAAAGTATCTTGCTTATAACGAGAACGACGGCTATACAAGCAAGATGCGCATAGAGGGTGAAGGCAATTACCTTTACAGCTATTCGGTCGCCAAGCAAGGCGGGAAGTATTATGTTCGCGTTGACTACTACCGTTATTTCAAGTATGTGAACGGTCATGAGCCCTACTTCTACTTCGGCACCAACCAGTACGGACGCGATATTTTCTCCAGACTTTCGTCCGGCGCAAGGTTCTCCTTCATCCTTGCCATATCCGTTTCCGCCATCAACCTGTTCATCGGCGCGATCTACGGCGCGATCGAAGGCTATTACGGCGGAACGGCCGACATAGTGATGGAGCGTATCGCGGAAATACTCAGCGGCGTTCCGTTCATTGTCGTGGTCACCTTGTTCCAGATGCACCTGGCGTCAAAAGTCGGCGTCGTTGCCTGTCTGCTTTTCGCGTTCGTGACGACGGGCTGGATAGGCACGGCGGGACTGGTAAGAACGCAGTTCTACAGGTTCAAGAACCAGGAGCACATTCTGGCTGCAAGGACGCTCGGCGCAAGCGACGCCCGCCTGATGTTCAGACACATCTTCCCGAACGCTTTGGGTACCATTATAACCAGCGTCGTTCTGGTCATCCCCGGAGTCATTTTCTCAGAATCGACTCTGTCCTATCTTAATATAGTCAACCTTGAAACCTCTTCTGTGACAAGCGTTGGTACTCTGCTTGCCAACGGACAGGGAATGATGAGCAGCTACCCGCACATCATACTCTTCCCGGCGCTGTTCATATCCCTTCTTGAGATCTCGTTCAACCTGTTCGGCAACGGACTGCGTGACGCGTTCAATCCTGCTTTGAGGGGGGCTGACGAATGAGCACTGAGAAAAAACTCCAGGTAAAGAACCTTACAATATCCTTCCGCACGGTAAACGGAAAGCTCCAGGCCGTTCGCGACATTTCGTTTGACCTCTATAAGGGCGAGACCCTTGCGATAGTCGGTGAATCCGGCTCCGGAAAATCCGCGACCAGCAAGACCATCCTCGGTATTTCTGCCGCCAATACCATAATCGAAGGCGGAGAGGTCCTGTACGACGGCAAAGACCTTCTCAAGATCTCCGAGGAAGATTTCCATTCCATCCGCGGCGACAAGATAGCCATGGTTTTCCAGGATCCTCTGTCGAGCCTTAACCCGATAATGAGGATAGGCCGTCAGCTTACCGAGGCCATGCTTTTGAAAAACAAATCGAGCCGCCGCGAGTGCAAAAAAGCATACCGCGATACAGTCAAAGAGCTTGAATCGTGCGTCGAAAAAGCGGACGGCAATTCGGCCGATAAAAAAGAGACCGCAGCTCTTCTTTCCAAGTTCCGCAGCTGCGTGAGAAAAGAGACTTCTTATTCGGCTCCTTACGCCACCGCGCATGAAAACGCCGAGGCAGCCCTTGACGCTGCGAACGATATGCTGACTGCGATCGATAAAAACGCGGTTTCAAACGTTATTTCCGAATGCAAGGAGCTCAAGATCACCGCTTTGGGCAGCATTGACCGCTTCGTGGTCAACAACGACGCCTCAAAACTTAAGGATCTGCTTAAAACCATGATGAGCAAGGCGAGAACGGCCAAGCACAAAAAGGACAACACCGTTCTTACCGGCACTCTCACGGAGATCCGCGATATTTTGGAAAAAGCATTCAACAGAGAAAAGCCCGACTTTTTGTCGCTGGGCGTCTATGCCGACAAAAAGGGCTCGATCCCGTCTGGAGACGTTTCCGCTATCGCAGCCGAAGCCGATGAATACAAAAACACCTTCGTAGAAAGCTTCAATAACCACATCAAGTCGGGCGTTCAGTATTCGTTTGATCGCGCCAATGAAGGAAAGCAGAAGGTAATCGATCTCATCAATGCCAACGCTTCCGTTCTCGAACGCGAGGAGCTTGATAAAAACGAGGTAAAGGATTTCCTCAACAAGCTTTATCCCGCCGTGGAAGAATCCATCGACAAGCTCGAACCGATCAAGGACAGCCTTGCGTATACTTTCAAGGTCAGTCTTAACAACGCGGTGGACTCCTATTTTGGCAGCGAAGTTAAAAACGTGGCCGAACAAAAGCGCTTTGACAAGCAGAACGCAAAATATGAAAAGCTCGTAAAGCGCGGCAAGACTCCCGAATGGAAGGTAGTTCCTCTGTCTTTGGTCGATACCGAAAGAGTAAAAACCAATATCCAGGGGATAGTGAACAACCTTAAAGACCACTATCAGGATGCTCTTGTCAAAAAGGACAACGTATCTTCTGAGGAAAGAACACAACTTCTCAACGATTATCTTCGTGAGAAGGCCGGCGGCGAGTCCCACAAGATCACCAAGTCCATGGCCAAGGATGCTGCTATCAAAATAATGAAGCAGGTCGGTATTTCCGAACCGAGAAAACGTTATAAACAGTATCCGTTCGAGTTCTCCGGCGGCATGAGGCAGAGGATAGTCATCGCTATCTCTCTTACTGCCAACCCCGACATCCTTATATGCGACGAGCCCACCACGGCGCTTGACGTTACTATCCAGGCTCAGATACTCGAGCTTATCAACAACCTGAAAAAACAGCGCAATCTCTCGGTCATATTCATCACGCACGACCTCGGCGTCGTTGCTAACATGGCCGACAGGATCGCAGTCATGTATGCAGGCAAGATAGTCGAGTACGGCACCTCGGACGACGTCTTCTACAGCCCGGCTCATCCTTATACCTGGGCGCTTCTTTCCTCGATACCCGACCTTGACAGTAAGGAAAAGCTTGAGTCCATACCCGGAACTCCGCCCAACATGATCTATCCGCCCAAGGGCGACGCTTTTGCCGCGCGCAACAAATACGCCATGGAGATAGATTTTGAAGAGCAGCCTCCTATGTTCAAGATCAGCGATACTCACTATGCGGCGACTTGGCTCCTTCATCCGGACGCTCCGAAGGTCGAGATGCCCGAAATAGTCAAGGAGCGTATCCAGCGCCTCAGCAACAAGACCTATGATGAAGGAGGTACCGACAATGTCTGAAGACAGAGAAGTCCTTCTTAAGGTAGAAAACCTGTGCCAATACTTCAAGCTCGGTCATACCGCCGTCAACAAAGCGGTGGATAACGTAAGCTTTGATATCAAAAAAGGCGAGGTTTTCGGTCTGGTCGGAGAGTCCGGATGCGGCAAAACCACCACCGGACGCTCCATAATAAAGCTGTATGATATAACCTCCGGCTCAATCTATTTCGAAGGAAAGAGGATAGCCGCCGGAACAAAATCATACAAGGACGCCATATCCGCTGCGAGAGAAGAGAAAAGGCATTGCAGCGATAAGGACAGGATCAAGGAACTCGACGAACTGATAGCGGAAAACCGCAGGCAGATAAAGTCGGCAAAGTACGACCATAAGCATGCCCGCAGAAAAGACGTTACTCAGATCCAGATGGTTTTCCAGGATCCCATAGCCTCTCTTGACCCCCGTATGACGGTACGCGACATCATAGCCGAGGGCCTTATCATCAAGGGCATAAAGGACAAGGAATACATAAACGAAAAGGTTTATGAAATGCTTGAAACGGTCGGCCTTGTACGCGAACACGCTTCACGCTATCCTCACGAGTTCTCCGGCGGCCAGAGACAACGTATAGGCGTTGCCAGAAGTCTTATAATGGAGCCCTCGCTGATCATAGCCGACGAGCCGATTTCCGCTCTTGACGTTTCGATAAGGGCACAGATAATCAACCTGCTGAATGATTTGAGAAATACGCGCGGTATAACCATAATGTTTATTGCGCACGACCTTTCGGTCGTCAAGTATTTCTCGGATCGCATAGGGGTCATGTATTACGGCAAAATGGTCGAGCTTGCCGATTCCGACGAGCTTTTCGCCCATCCCATGCATCCTTATACGAGAAGCCTTCTTTCCGCCATACCTCAGCCGGATCCCAATTACGAAAAGCATCGTAAGAGGGTAGTCTACAACCCGGTCGCCGATCACGATTACAGAAATGAGCAGCCTACCTTCAGAGAAGTTACCCAGAATCATTTTGTTCTGTGCAACAGCGAAGAAATGGCTAAGTACCGTGAATGGGCAGGGGCGGATAAATGAAGCGCTCCCAACGCGATTTACTGATCTTTGCAGCCATCGGCGCGGCGGTCTCTTTCGGGATCGCCGCGCTGCGGGGTCTATTCAAAGCTGAGGCGGCGATAGATACCTGGCGCATCCTGTGCGACGGGTGTTTCGTCGCAGGCGTTCTGCTCGTCGGTATTTACTCGTTATCATGGGTAGGCGGTCAGGGACTAATGAACGGCTTGGCATTCAGCGTCAAAACCGTGCTCTCTCTCAAATGGTCGGTTTTCGGCAATTTCAGAGAATCCTATGAGGAATATAAAGAGAGAAAAAAAGGGAAGCAGAGGCTTCCGAAGGAAATGCTTTTCGCCGGTCTTTTTTTCATCGCTCTGAGCATTGTATTTCTTATACTTTATATTTCAGTCAGCAAGTAAATAAAACGCAAAAAGGAACGGTATATCCCGTTCCTTTTATTTACTTAAAAACGTACGCAGAGAGGAAAAACAGCAGGGAAGACCAAACTTATGAATGCGTATCGTTTTGCCCTATACGGCAAAAAACAAGGGCTGCTGAATTATCAGCAGCCCTTGGATAATATTTAGTCGAATCAGACAACCAGGAAGAATTTGACCAGGAACAGCAGGGAAAGGATGTAGGTAAGAACGGAAACCTCCTTGGCTTTGCCGGAGAAGACCTTGATCACGGTGTGAGCGATAAGAGCAAGTCCGATGCCGTGGCCGATGGAGCTGGAAATAGGCATGGCCAAAAGCATGATGAACACGGGAACGATAACGTCGATGTCGTGGAAGTTGATGTTCTTGAGTCCCTGAAGCATCAGGATACCGACATAGATCAGAGCAGCGGAGGTCGCTGCGGGAGGAATGATCGCGGCGATAGGAGCGATGAACATGCAGGCGAGGAACAGAATACCGGTCGTAAGAGCGGTAAGTCCGGTGCGTCCGCCGGCCTCGACTCCGGATGCGGATTCGACGAAGGTGGTAACGGTGGAGGTACCGGTGCAGGCGCCGGCGACGGTGCCGATAGCGTCGGACAGGAGGGCCTGCTTCATCTGAGGCATATTGCCGTCCTTGTCAAGCATGTTGGCGCGGGAAGCGGTGCCGACCAAAGTTCCGATAGTGTCGAACATATCGATCATGCAGAAGGTGATAACAAGAGTGATGATAGTGAACCAGCCGATCTGAACGAATCCCTGGAAGTTGAACTTGAACAGAGTGGTTTCAGCCATATCGGCGAAGGGGGGAAGCCAACTGGCGGTCTTAAGAGTCTCAAACGGATTGATATGCAGGAAGATCGCTTCGCCCGCCCAATAAACGACGGAGGCGATGAGCATACCGATAAGAACGGAGCCCTTTACCTTTTTCTTGGCAAGAAGAACGATGGCGAACAGGCCGATAAACATGGTGACGACGGTGAGGACCATTTGGCCGTAGCCGCTGCCCATGGTTTCCTTGGCTGCACCGGCGGTGAGGGCGCCGAAGAAGTCACGCATTACGTAGAACGGGCCGCCCTTGTCGGAATAGATTCCGGCGTTGGAGCCAAGGCCGATATTCATAAGCATAAGGCCGATGGCAGGTCCGATGCCCAAACGGACTCCGAGAGGAATGGCTTCGACTATCTTCTCGCGGACGTTGAGGATTGAGAGAATGATAAAGATGACGCCTTCAAGAAGGATGATGACCAGAGCGGCCTGGTAGGAAGCGACCTGGCTCATTCCGGTGATTCCGGCGACGTTGGCGACAACCAGAGCGAAAAAGCTGTTGAGGCCCATGCCCGGAGCAAGCGCGAAGGGTTTGTTGGCCAAGAACGCCATGCAGAACATGGCAATGGCGGAGGCTATGCAGGTTGCAAGGAACACGCCGTTCCACAGTGCGGTGCCGACTGCGAAACCGGTAAGAAGATTGGGATTCAGGGCGATGATGTAAGCCATCGTCATGAATGTGGTAAGACCGGCAATGATCTCAGTGCGTACGGTCGAACCGTTTTCTTGGATCTTGAATAACTTGTTCATGCACACATCTCCTTTAAATTTTGATGTGAGACAAATATAAACATTTTTCCCACAACAATGTAATTATTATACTTTTTTAGCTATGCTTCGTCAACAACAATTTGTTAACATCATTGCCTGAACGCCTTTTCAAATAATGAAGATCGCGAGTTTTTAAGAACGACCCTGAACAGATCGAGCGCCCGCTGGCCGAAAAGATTGTAAAACAGTCTGTATGCCTTGGCGTCTGCTCCGGGACATATTTTCCGTTTGCCTTTTTTCATTCCTTTAAGTATGACGGAAGCGGCTTTTTCGGCGGTTATGGAAAACCTTGGTACGGCCTGCGGACGATCTCTGAAAAGATCGGTTTTGACGAATCCGGGACAGACGCAGCACACGTACGCTTTTTTGTGAAGCTCCTGCTCGAGAGCCTCCGTAAAAGCGCGCAGACCGGATTTTGCCGATGCGTACACGGTTATTCCTGCCATGGGAGCATAGGTAGCAGAGGAAGATACGTTGATTATCGCAGGCGTATTTGATTCGAGAAGAACTGGCAAAAACGTCCGTATCCCTTCGACGGGGGACAGAAGATCTGTTTTATAAACGTCGTCTATATATTTTCCCGGATTCTCGGAATACTTTGAAAAGGTCTGCGGATCGGGCATGATCCCCGCGCAGTTGATGAGAACGTCGGGCTTTAATGAAAGAGCGTTCAAAATGGCCTTTACCGCGTTCCAGCATCCTTCGGAGCATAGATCGAGGGAAACGGTGCGCAGCAACGGCGCGCGCTCTCCGAGTTCGTTTTTAAGAGCGGCAAGCTTTTCCTCGTTCCTTCCTATTCCCAGGACTGTGCAGCCATGATCGGCAACGAGCTTTTTCGCAAGCTCCTTTCCGATGCCCGAAGACGCTCCCGTCAATATCACCGTTTTACCGTCGTACCAGCATTTCATAATATCACCCTATCGATTGACTATTTTGTAATATATATTATAATTGAATTGCCTTTCGATTGAAAGACGGTCATCAAGATTACGGAGTGATTTTAATGTTTGAAGAAAAAAACAATGTACTATACGGCAAAAAAGCCATCGTGATAGGGGACGTCGACGGTATCTGTGCCGAAGACATGATCCCTTGTGTCAACGCGGCCGAGGCCGATATCATTTACAGTTCTACCGAATGCTTCGCATGCTCTGTCACAGGTTCCATAGATCAAAACGTCCAGCGTGATATCATAAAACTTTGCGAAGAATACGATCCCGAGCAGATCGTAGTTATACTTGGCGTTTCCGATCCCGATTCCGCTATGTATACGGCGGAAACGCTCATTTCGGGCGACTCGTCCGGCTTCGGACCGCTGAGCGACGTCGCTCTCAATCTTCAGGTCTACCACATCTTCGATCCCGAGATCAGAGACTGCTTCGGTGAAACCTATTATGAAAAGCTTTCTTCGCTGGAGTCTTCCATTGATACAGACGCCGTGCTCGAAAGTATTGAAAAGATGAAAGCCTGATCATAAATGAAAAAAACCTTTGTTTTGTTTTTGTGTCTTTGTCTGCTTCTTTGCGGCTGCAGAGCGCTTCCGGTCACTACCGCATCGACGGGCACGACGTCAAAAACGGCAACGCAGACTGATAACAGAAGCGAAAAGACTACAACGACCTCTGAGAGCACGTCGACTTCGTCGCAAACGACAGAATCCAAGACCGAAAGCACGACGTATTCTTCGCAGACAAAGACCGACCCGGTACAGACCACTGAGAAAACGGCCTCGACTTCCGCGACCGCGTCAAAAACGGAAACCAGCCGCCCGGCGCAGAGCGGAACGGGGATATACTATCAGGGTACGGGTCCGGTCGTAGTCATCGATCCCGGCCACCAGCTTAAAGGAAACAGCGACAAAGAACCCAACGCTCCCGGCTCTGACGTTATGAAGACTAAGGTAATGTCCGGCACTTACGGAAGATTTACGGGGCTTACCGAATATGAGCTCAACCTTCGCGTAGCTCTTGCGTTAAGGGATGAGCTCATAAAGAGGGGATATACCGTCGTGATGATCCGCGAAACGAATGAAGTGGACATAAGCAACGCCGAACGCAGCCAAATTGCCAACGATTATGAAGCCGACGCGTTTATAAGGATCCACGCTAACGGTTCGGATAATGCTTCCGTAAACGGATGCGAGACCATTTGTCAGAGCAGATCAAATCCGTATAACGGCGATCTTTATGATGAGTCGCGCCGTTTGTCGCAATGTGTTTTGGATGCTTTCTGCAAAAGCACGGGTATCAAAAAGCGTTCTGTTGTCGAAAGTGATACCATGACCGGGATCAACTGGTGCCGTACGCCTGTCACGATCATTGAAATGGGGTTCATGACAAATCAGACCGATGATGAGTTCATGGCCTCACAGTCATTTCCCGCTATTGCCGCAAAGGGGATAGCCGACGGGATAGACGCGTTTTTTGAATAGGGAGAAAAGAATTGTTTAGAAAATTGTTTGCGATCTCGCTGTGCGTTCTGACCCTTTTGACCGGATGCTCAAAGCTTCCTCCGTCGATCTCTTCGGGAACTCGTAAAACCGACGTCGCTCCGGTTGAGCCCGTCGAAAGGATCGTATCCGGTTCGGACAGCGAGATGCCGATGGTCGAGTTCGAGCCTCGCGAGCCCGATTACGACATTATGAACAAAGGTTTTATGCGGTATCCTCACAGCGCGTGGAAGCACATCGAAAAAACCTGCTATATCCTCAATCCCATAGCCGGAGCCACCACTGGCTCAAAGACGATTTACAGTCTGCCGGGATACGATTATGATATAACCCTTGAAAGAGTGCTTGAAAAGGGGACTTCCGGCGGTTTCTGCTGCGCGGGCTTCATAAGCTGGATGTTTTACAATATTCTCGTCAAAGACGGCTACGGCGAATATACGGACAAGCTGATAACCTTCGACGACAGTGCATATACTTATAAAGCTGTTTTATTTTATCACGATCAGAACGACCATGAGCTGCGTGAAATAACTCTGGATGAGGCCGAAATAGGCGATCTCATAGTTTACGGCGGTCAGAGAAACGACCACCAGCACGTCGTTTTTTACGCAGGCAAAGATGAAAACGGAAACGCTCTCGTATGGCACAGCGGGCAGGACGGTGTCGGAAGGATGAGGGCGGACAGAATGAGAACGAACGGAGTGCTAAATTATATCGCTCACGTTTATTCCTATTTTGAGCCGCCCGTCAAGCTCGATATCCGCGTCGTTAAAGACGGAGCGTCCGTCTCAGGGGCCGTGGTAAAGGCAGAGGGGCCACTCGATTACAGTGAAACCTTTACCAGCGATGAAAACGGCATGATAGAGCTGCGGGGACTAGATATCGGCAACTATACGCTGCACTTGATCGATAGCGAAGGAAGGATAATCCAAACCAAATATATCCTTCTTGACGAAGCTTATAAAGATACGCCCAGAACAGTGGAAATGATTGATTATACCGATTGACGCGTCTTTTTTGAAAATACTTATTGACAAACAAAGATCATTTATTTATAATAACTTTCGTCACTTGCGGATGTGGCGGAATTGGCAGACGCGCTAGCTTCAGGTGCTAGTGGGGGCAACTTCGTGGGGGTTCAAGTCCCTTCATCCGCACCAGACAGTAATGATCCGAATTCTTAGCCTATCGGCATGGATTCGGATTATTGTTTATTATGAAAGCATAACAAAAAGCAGGCGCTGAGCGTCTGCTTTTTGTTTTTTAAACAATATCATCGAAAAGCAGCAAGTTTGCAGTCTGAGGAGACAGTTCTTCTGTCTGTTCTTTTTTGATAATTTCGACTATGCGATCGTTTATGGGGGTCGGCATGCCGTATTTTTTGCCTGTCTGACACACCACGCCGTTTATGGCGTCGATCTCGCACATTTTACCCCTTCTGATATCCTGGAGCATGGAAGGCACTATCCCGTAATGCTTTTTCATGGCGATGGGGAGTATGAGCTCCGCCAGCTTTTGCTTGAATCCGTTTTTATAATAAAACAACTTGGTTATATCCTTACCCTGGACCGGGGCGAATTCGGCGCCGGAGGCATGGCCCGCGTCGATGCATTCCTTCATGCACATAACGGCGAGCCGTCTTGAGGCTTTCGTGCTGCAAACGTCGCCGAACGTACCGCCCATGACCGTTCCGAGACCTGAAAAGGTCGCGTTTATCAAAAGTTTGGACCAGCGGGCTCCCATGAGGTTATCCTCTATAACGACGGGGCACATGTTTTCCAAAAGACTTTTTACCTTTTCGAGCTTTTCTTTTTCAATGCCTTTCATGCCACCCATATGGAAGGACAGACTGTCGGGAGAACTCGTAAGCTCGCTTACCCCCGGTGCGATCATCGACGCACCCCATTCGACGACGCATCCTACGGTATGATCTTCTCCGATTATTTCGGCTATGGCCGGTTCGGGTATGCCGTTCTGCATGGTGACTATTAACCCGTCGCTTGAAAGCATGGGCTTGAGCATGGAAACGACTTCGGCATTTTGAAGCTGCTTCGTCATAAGGAATATAACGTCGTAAGGGCCTTCCATCCGATTAGGAAGTATCGCCTTGACGGGTACGATAAAATCAACGGTTCCGGTGATGTGCGCGCCGTTCTGATTAAGGGCGTCTACATGCTGCTTGTTTCTGTTTACAAGTTCAACAGGTATTCCTTTTTGTGAGAGATAGGCTCCGAGCACGGTGCCGAGAGAGCCTGCTCCGTAGATGGCGTATTTCATGTCATTTCTCCTGATAATTAAATATGCTAAGTTATTTTAATTCATATTCTCGTGATTATCAAGATATAAAGCGATGCTTGAACAGGTCATATTCAAGCATTGCTTTATTGTTTTTCACTGTACGGGGAATATAAACTTGGATCATCAAGAACAAGGAGGCGAGCATATGTCCATTACTATCACTATCGGCAAGGAACATTTGTTCCACAATTATGAAACAGGAATGAGTGTGACGGATTATTTCGAAAACCCTTATGAAACTCTTTGGGATATCAGCGGTGACAGAATGCATCATTTGAGTTATAATGAGTTGAAAGAAATAGACTGCGTAGTAAAACAGTGGAGGGAGAAATAAAAATGTTTGACACGATGAGCGTTGCAAGAAACATCAAAAACGCGAGGATCAGAAAGAACATGACTCAAACAGCTCTGGCAGACGAAATGGGAGTAAGCTATCAGGCCGTGTCCAACTGGGAAAGAGGCAATTCGATGCCCGATATTTCCAAGATCTCAGATTTGTGCAAAGTGCTCGATCTGAGCTTCGACGAGCTGATGGGCAATGGGGAAGAAGGCAAAACCGTACAGAAGATAATAGAAGATCCCGACGCCAGAATCAGCGTAGAGGAGGTCGCGCAGATCGCGCCAATGCTCCCTCCGGAAAAGATCAAAGAATCGGTGGAAGAAAACGTGGATGAAAACGAAGAGGAGATAGATTTTTCCGATATCGTGCAACTCGCACCTTTTCTCGAAGAAGAGTACCTTGATGAGCTCGTCATGAAATGCAGCCTTTCCTCGACACGCCATTTATCATCGATCGTACCTTTTTTGAGCGATAAGGCGATAGACTATCTTTATGAGAAAAAGGGCTTCACCGTGCGGGACGCTGTAAAGACCGCTCCGTTTGCATCGGATGAAACGCTTGACAGATACGTCAGGCGTCTTTTGGAAACCGACAGATTCGACGCCTCCGAAGCGGAGGGACTACTTCCTTTTTTGGAAGAGGATACGGTCAAAAAGATAGTGGATCATCTTATGAAAAAGAAGGACTTCAAAAACCTGAAAAAAGCGATGATATTCATGTAAAAGCAAAGGCCGCGTAAGCGGCCTTTATTTTATTGAATCACAAAGACAAAAATGATAGAATAATAAAAACGATGAAAAAGAGGGATAGCATGATTGATTCAAAGGGCTTGAGAAAATATGCGGCGGGTCAAATCTGGGAGCTGCAGAAGCAGAGCGATCAGAATAAAGGCGTGCCCGCGCCTGCGGTTATGCTTCGCCCGAGCGGCGCTCCAGTTATCGAGCTTCCCGATCCGCAAAGCCGCCCCGACGGCGGAGCGCCTTTCTTCGATCTCGTGCGTCAAAGATGCAGCAGGCGCGTTTTTGCAGACAGAAGCATGACTCTTTGGGAGCTTTCATACGTTCTTTACTGCTGCCAGGGTTACAAGTATTCAAGACCAGGCCAGGAAAGTTATGCCGCTCTTCGCACAGTGCCCTCCGCGGGCTGCCGTCATCCTCTTGATACGTATGTCGCGGTCAAGGCCGTTGAAGGCGTTCCGTGCGGCGTATATAGATTTTTGCCCAAAGAACACGCTCTTGAGCTTGTCAAAACTTATGAAAAAGAAGAGCTTGAAAAACTGGTCTCAGACGCCATGGAAGGACAGATATTCTGCGGCAAGGCGCCGGTCTCCATCATTTGGGCGGCGGATATGTACCGCTGCGAATGGAGATATCCCATGGCCGCCCACAAGCTCGTCCTTCTCGACGCCGGCCATGCCTGTCAGAACCTTTATCTCGCCTGCGAAGAGATCGGCCTTGGCGTTTGCGCTATCGGCGCGTACGATCAGAAGGTCACAGACGCTCTCATAGAGGTAGACGGCGAAAACGTCTTCACGATTTATGCCGCGTCTCTCGGCGCCCGCAGAGATTAACGGAGACCGGCAAATGAGCGACAGAACGTATCCGCGCTTCACTGTTACTGCGAAAGCGGAAAAAGCCCTCCGGAGCGGTCATCCGTGGGTATACGGCGAAGAGATAACAGAAAGGTCCGGGGATCATAAAAACGGCGATATCGTCGATGTTTTTTCGAAAAAAGGAAGCTGGCTGGGTTCGGGATTTGTCAACGACAATTCAAAGATCGCGATCCGGATCATTTCCAAAAACACCAACGACCGATTTGACGAGGCATTTTTCGACCGCAGGGTGATGCATGCCCTTCAATACAGAAAAACGGTCATGGGAGACGATTTTTCGTGTTGCCGTCTTATCTTCGGCGAGGCGGATTATTTTCCGGGCCTTACCGTGGACCGTTTTGAAGACGTACTGGTCACCGAGGTGCTTTCACTTGGCGTCGAGCTGAGAAAAGGTATCATCTACCGCTCGCTCGTAAAGCGGCTGGACGAAATGGGAGCGCCGATTAAGGCGATCTACGAGAAAAATCAATCCCCGCTTCGCGACAAAGAGGGTATGAGCCAATATTCCGGCTTTTACTGCATGGAAGGGCTTGAATCCGATCTTAACGGCGTTGTGGAAATAACAGAAAACGGGATAAAGTACAGCGTCGACTATATCAACGGTCAAAAAACCGGCTTTTTCCTTGACCAGAAATATAACAGACTGGCCGCGGCCCGGCTTTGCAGGGACAAAAACGTTCTCGACTGCTGCACTCATACGGGAGCTTTCGCGCTGAATGCCGCAAAAGCAGGCGCAAGCCGTGTGACCGCGCTGGACGTGTCTGCTCAGGCTCTGGAAAAAGCCCGGGCAAACAGCGAAATAAACGGTCTTAAGGACAGGATATCTTTCGTCCAGGCGGACGTTTTTGAGTTTCTTTCCGATCCGCAGCGCAAAAAAGGAGAGTTCGACGTCATCATACTCGACCCTCCGGCCTTTACGAAAAGCACTTCCACCGTGCAGAACGCTTATAAAGGCTACAAGGATATAAACCTCAAGGCCATGAAGCTGCTGCCGCGCGGAGGCTGTCTCGCCACCTGCTCCTGTTCTCATTTTATGATCGACGAGCTTTTCAGAAAAATTCTTTTTTAGGCGGCTCG
>JAEEGL012001201.1_pt1 | contig 31573 bp, 20 predicted proteins | sample 9134231 | NCBI WGS metagenome assembly JAEEGL01 (sample SAMN16246548, study PRJNA631951) | gut metagenome | biome: gut microbiome; feature: rumen; material: fiber-attached | host: Bos | place: Iran: Karaj | collected 2018-10 | reverse complement strand
CTAGTACCGATATCAGTTGATTTATCGCTAGTACCGATATCAGTTGATTTATCGCTAGTACCGATATCAGTTGATTTATCGCTAGTATCGATATCAGTTGGTTCACCGCTAGTACCGATTGCAGTTGGTTCACTGCTAGTACCGAGTTTCGGTGGTTCACTCTCGACATTATCAACGGAGAATTTTTTTCGTAATTCTGTGATTGTATTGTTGATTTTGTCTCGTAATTCTTGGATACTGCTAGAGTGAAATGCATAGAACAGCTTACTATCGAATTCGTCTGTGGGAAGCAAGTTTTGTGCTTGTTCTAAGTAATTTTGTGCGTCGTTAATATACTTGTCGGCAAGTTGCTGATTCGGTGCGATGCTAGCATTTTGTATAGCTTCTTTACCTTTTTCGATATTATTGATTATATCGTGGCCGACAATATCGTCATCATCATCAACCGGTGGTGGGTTGATTGGCTCTATTTTTATATCACGTTTTTCCTCAGAGGCTTTTCCTATAGCTGGTAAGTGGGTATGAATCCATCGTTCTGCTTTGTCTTGGTCGATATTATCAGTAGCACGTGATAATTCTGTAAGATCTGAATGCGGCACTTCTGGTATTGTACGAAGTGCTTTCCACGCGATGCTAGGATCGACAGTTGGGAATGTCGATACCAGTTGGAATAAGTATGGATAAAGCCCTTTGTATTTAGTCGACGATTCTTCAAAATCTTCTGAGAATTCTTTATTATTTTCCAATTGAGTTGCTTTCTGGATTAATTGATCTGCGTCATCTTGGGTGAGTGATGATATGTCTGGATCAAGATTTTGAATGTAGTCGTTAAATTTCTTACGTAGGTCTTTCATGACGTTCTCAGCATCGTTTTATGTAGTTTATCAGAGTTAGTCTAAATAAAAATGATAAACTGCAATTGAATTTGTGTAAGGTTCATATGATGTTAGACTCTACGCCGTTATTTGAAACTATTGGTATGGGACCAGCCGCCATTCAGACCATTATCCAGAATTTGGCTGAAGAATTCAATAAATTGATGGGTGATCGAGTAAGTGGTACTAAGTATCAAAATTCATATAGCCAAATTTCTTCTAATACAAATGCCAAGCGTGTCTTGCATACGATTGCTAATAATGTTAAGTCATGGACGCAAAGCATTAGAGGATATACGTCGTGGGATTTTCAATGGAGAATCGTATATTTAGTTGCTAGTATCATTCCAGCCGTTGCTAAACGTCTATACCAGCTATCAAAAGATCCATCGTTGCATAATGACAAGGATGTGCAACGAGTATTTTTGCATTTAATGCAGAATCAATATGGTGTATCAACGCAGAATAAGTATGCTGATCTAGCTGACATGGCGTACGCGGCATGGCTGTCGGCACTTGAAATAGGAATACCGACACGTCAGAATACGGAAGTTGAAAATGATTACAATGCTAGCCGCCAATTTAATGATTTGCTGTCGGCAACCTACGAGAAAGTTGATGATATTAGAAAATTGGTATGGGATATTGTTGATACGGCTGGTGTTCGTGATGATGTGAATATAGAGGAAATTAATGCAGCTACTCGATGGGTGTTCTTGTATGACTGTATTAAGAACGATCTCTATGGCAAGGAACAAGTCGACGCACCATGGTATAGTGATTTGGATAGTATTGCCGATTTTGTGTATAAGTATACGTCCAATACACTTAGTAATACTAAAAATGTTCGAGCTGCTAATAAGTCCAGTAAGAAGAATATGGCTATTGATACGAATACGTATGTAGTTAAAGATATGCCGACAATTGGTAATGATACTGAACAAATGAACATTTTGAATGACCGAAGTTTGTTTACGTGTGAGTGCTATTTTAAAATCTATACCCAGACTGGAATGAGTAGTTGCCAGTTTACTGACGATGTGGGTTATTATGCGTACAAGATTATGTACCATATGTTGAGGTCCGTTGGTATTAACGTTATCGTTGCACCGGTGGATGAAGTTAGTGCGAATAAGTTTTCGGAATTTGTTAAACGGATGTTCAAAGTGCGTGCCATTTCTTCTACACAAGACGCTTTGCGGTTTCGTGCCGATCTTATTGTTGCGCTATCTTCATATGAAGATGATATACCAACAAAATTGAATGACTTTATTGCCTGGCATGAACGTTTGTACCATAAGACACCTAAAGAGAAAGCGTATGCTAAAATTAAGGAAGCTATCGATAAAATTCGCACAGAAATTTTGTATGTTGGTGATGCATCTATATCTGGTCATACACCTAATGGTACGGAAATCCATGCGGTTGCGTTGACGGTTCCGGTAGTAACGTTTGGTGATAGTGATACGACTGATAGAAATAAGCAAGATGATTTGAATGAAGCTGGTAAGATTACAAAAGGTTGTTTTAATTTTCAAAATGACGTATTGACAATTTCATATGATGGCAACCGGATGGAGGAGATTAACCATGAGGCTGATAGCAAATATGCTGGACAAGCTGCGTCTGAAGTTGATAATCAATATGTCATTGATATTATCCCCAGAGAACAGCTTCAAGATATTTATGGTGATTATATTAGTAGCAAACTGCTTCCAGCAATTGTGTCCAGAACTAAAGCGTGGATTATGCTATGTGGATTGAAGACATTTACTAAATATATGAACGGTGATTTGGAGGATTCAATTGATACGTCGGCGGTTAATAAGGAAGCTAATCGGATTATTTCGACGTCAAATGTATCTAAAGATACCAGGATTAGTTCTAGCGAGCGAAGCTCGATGGTTTTTTCTAGTGAAGCGTTTATAGATGGCTTGGTATCAAGCAAATTAATGACTAGCATTGATGCAAATAATGCTAGCAGCCGTATGAAATTTATCAACAAAATAAAGCAACTAGTTACACCAGAACTAAAGAGAGACTTTATTAAAATCCATGCAGCTTGCGATGCGTATACGAAAGCGGTGAGTATTTATGCTGAAATGCAAGATGTTAATATGAAAACTGCGAGGTCTAGTGTATATACGGTTACGCCATCGTTGGGTACGATTATATCTGGAAAACAGTCTGCCGTTGATAATATTGTACTGGCGGTCGCTTATCAGAAATATACAGGCCAATTAGACACTGTATATAACGTTAATAAGATTATTAGTAAAATATTGAATGCGACTGAACTTATTAATAAATGTAAGGATAATTTTCGAAATAATGCCCGTAAATGTTTAATGGTCTTATGGAAATATATTTCGACGGTTGATGACGTATTGGTGTTAGCTAATCGGTTCGATATATTTGACAAGATTTTAGATTGTATTCCACCCACTTATGATGAATGGCATGACGGTGTTATCAAGTTATATGACAAAATGATGTCTGTGGACAACCCAAATGCTATTGCCAATCAAAATGCTGAGCAAATTTTGCGGATACTTGACCAAGCATCGATGAGTGATAAAACTACATTAAATCAGTTGAAAGAGCGTGCGCAAAATCTTTGTAAAAGAGTATTTGACCCGGATGGAGACGACTCCATAAACGATCCATCCATTAATGCATTGCATCGTTATTTGTCCAAACTATCTACGATGATTGAGCGGACTGGAATAACCGGTGCTACATTGGAACGTGTTAAGGTTGCCATAGCAAAAAGTATGGATGGTTCCTTGATGTCTAATTTGAACAATATAGATCAGTTGCGTATAAATCAGCTGGTGCTTCCAGTGAAGGTGTTTATTACCGCAGCAAATATAGCGTATCCAGACGATTCGTCATCGGCGGTCGATTTAACTCGTGATATTAGTGAGTTAAATCATGATCGCTTAGTTGCATTTAATGATGATAATGATGCACCAATGGATGAAGTAACACCGTTCCATGATGTGAATATCGGTAATGCGTATTTGAAAACGTCTCGGCTCAATGATGAAAATGCTATTCATAGTAAAACTATATATAATGATATGCCATTGAATGGCGATTATTTGGAAAAGATTTTAGATGCTGCCGAACAGTATGAAGATGCTGAAAATGTGGTGGATGATGCTAAAAATACGATTAATGATGTTGTCGACTCTGTTAGAGAATTAGGGTTACCTGAACCGAATAATGCCGTTGATTCTAATGATCCGACTAAAAAAATAATTCAAGAATATCAGCGTAATATTGCTTATATTAATTTATTGGCTGATGCGGAACAGTTGGACCCGTCGTATACGGCCTATTATATGAAGTGTGCAACGAAGTTGGCTTCGGCCCAGAAAATTAGTTATCAGCGTGCTAATCAGCTTGATAATATATCAAATCGTTATCCCACTTTCAAGGGACTTATTAACGCATTGCTGTCGGCAAGTGTGTCTGCGACGGATTTAAAGAAAGCGATAAAATATATCGATATTGCGGCTGCACAGCGTAATAGTATGGTAAAATATCGGTCGTATAGTGCCGCTAATGTTGAGGATGCTGGCTTGCTTAGACAGTTTGCCTACACAGCAAGTGACGAGAGCACCATCGCTCAAATTATATGTGTATTAGGTTCATTCATTGCTGCACCTCATATGGATAGCTTAGCTGATTTGGTTGATAGTTTAACTCAAGTTAATCGTATCGTTAATCAATATAGTAAAAATGTGTTGTCTGTTAAGGTTGCTAGCAAAGTGTTAACAACGTTGTCCCGTATTAATGATAATCGTCCAGCTGAGGATGACGCGGATCAAATGGATGCGTATTTGACTGAAATTGCATCGACTATAATCAGCCTAATAAATCAGCTGGGTGGTTTTTTGTTGTCTCGTAATACTAAGGACCGTAATATAGACTTGATTGAACGTACTAATAAAATAGAACGACCTGTAGTTAATGACGCAACTTATGGAAGTGCGACTGATTCGTTTGCAAGGGCACAATTGCGTAACATTCCGAAAGGTTATACTAAAGATACGATAAAACATCCAGATAAAGAGGAAAATGCGGCTCGACAAGCCTATATGTCAACGGTGAAACAAGATTTACAAAATAATCCGGAGTTGGCTAAATTTGCTTATGCATTGGGTGATGCATTTAATACATTTGAGCGAATGCTGACTGATGAACGTGTTTCTGGTGTAGATGCTAGTTCGCTGCATAGTGTACAATCTTCATTAAGTCAATTGGGCTTGTTTAAGAATTTAAGCACATCTGATTTGCAACGTGAACTAATTAGTGCGATTATTGATGATGAGCGGAATCATGATAAAGATTATCCTACGGTATTACAAGTAGTTCGAGCGGCGCAGACTGGTGGTAGCTTTGCTGGATATACGCAGATGTATAGTGCTAAAGTTGGCTCGGTTGATAATATATTGCATGATCAAAAAAATGAGATTATTGCATTTGATGAAAATGGTAATCGTACTACACCAGATAATGCTGTGCAGTTGACGAATGATACAATTACTAGATTAGCTACTAAAGTAATTAATCCAACTAACGACAAGACTATGGAGGCTGAGCGAGTTCGTGTAGCGAATTTGATTCCATTTACAAGTATTGCTGACTTGGTTCATAGTGTTCGTATGTGTGTGTTCGAACAGTTGTATCGAGTGTATGGTTCTATTGATCCTACTGGTTATATTACATATACGAAAAACTATGCTAATACGCCTAATACATTGATGGATGCTGCTATGAGACAATTATATCATCTGTGTGATGACATGGACACTCCAATCGCAGATATTATCTTGGTTAGCACTTCGTTAGGCCGTAAGCTAGCTAGATTGGTTGTGATGGAGCAAGTTCGGAAGCGGATAAGCGATGACGATGATATTGATTTTGATTATGTTGGCATGATTTCACATGAACCTAATGCGTATCCGCAAACGATAAGCGATGAAGAATCAGATGTTGATGAGGATTGGATTACTAAGGTTTCTGAAATTTTGAGCTTTATACCAAATAGTATGAGTCGTGAAGATGTATTGCGTGCTGTCGAAATGTATAACATGAATGACATTACACGGCAAAAATTGGCTCGCGATGACGATGGCAGAGAGTTTATTCGTATAATAGATAAGTTACTTCGCTTAGACACGGAAACTGGAATTCCAGTGGGTTTTTGGGGTGAAGATAGTTCTGATCGAAAAGCTCATATTAAGGATATATTTAATCAGGTATGTGCATACAAAACAGATTCTAGTATTCCTTGGGATGAATGCGCGGCACAATTGCGTGAAACGTTCATGAATGATATTCGCAACGGTGGAAATCAGTTGAATATTGGTAACGTGGCTATATCGGATGCGGCCAAACGGCGCATTGGACATCTTCGATTAAATCCATTTTATGCAACAAACGTACGAAATCATACCGCTGACTATCGAGATATGTTGAGATGCCTTGTTACTGAAGGTATAATTACGTCATATGGTAGGATTGTTAAGACAAAGTATCCAAATTTGTCTTTTGATAAGCATACGTTCGACTATATACTTAACTTGGCGTTAGACTTGAATTCCAAATATAAGTTATATGTTGGAATAAAGAAAGATTCATCATCTAGGGAATATGCGCTAGTTAGCAGCTTTTTGACTACTCTTATGCTTGTTACTAATGAATTCCGTATCGGTGCGTATATCCAGATGCGTGATGCCGCTGTTGATTTTAAGCACGAACATAATGACCTTGCCATGAAGGCGTATGACGCTATTACGTATAGCCAAAATATTTATACGGAGCCATATGATGAATTAATCCATATTTCGTTTGGTAAGTGGACTAACGATAAACAATGGATTACTGATGAAGTGGGTTGGTTTACGAAAGAAGCTTATGCGGTATTATGTTATTATGCTGCGGCTAATGTACTACATCAAGACGAATCACAACGGTCTGATATTGCTAATATAGAACAAGCATTTATTGATGCTTATAAAAAGTTATCCGCTGGTGGTAATATTACTACGGATGTGAAATTAATTAATCGGACGCCAAGGTCAACCCAAATCGACATCTCAACACCAACACCAACACCAACACCAACACCAACACCAACACCAACACCAACACCAACACCAATGAAACGTGGTAAGGGGAAAACGTCGAAACGTGGCAAGGGGATGGTTAATGGTACTACTAACGATCCAGTAAATTCAGAACAACCAGAGCTTGCTCAACTCGAAACACCAAAACCAACGAAACGTGGTAAGGGGAAAACGTTGAAACGTGGTAAGGTGGTAGTTAATAGTACTCCTAACAATCCAGAACAACCAGATGATGATGAGCCTTATGTAGCTGAGGTGTACTCGAACGTGCCCGAATTGCAAGGTAGGCATCAACATGTGGATGATACGGAACCAGAGGATTCCGCAGAATCTCGATATGATGACGAGTGGTTGCGGAATATTATCACACAAAATTCGGACTTATTTGACAATCCGTATAAAAAGTCCAAAAAGTCAGCCGCGAAGCGTTCAGTGCTGAAAGATGTTACTCCGGATAATGTGATGGATGATGATTAATCTCGGTGTGCCATAGTTATAAAAACCACGGCTAATGCCGTGGTTTTTTCGACGAGTGTTAGTGAGATTTTCGCCAAGTGGTATAATCATGACCAGTGTATTTTCTAAATGCGGCTAATGACGCTTCGCATGTTGCTGCGAGAGCCGAAATTTGCTCATCGGTTACTGGTGTCATGGTCATTGCGGATGTTCCGTCGCATGATTGGTATAGCATTCCGAATCCGTTTTTAGCACTTTCGAACATTTTTTGGATTTCTCCAATGGTGTCGTTAGATGGATTCGATTTCTTGTAAGATTCGATAATAGCATTGATTTGCGTTGCTTCTATTGATTCAGCGGCTGCACCGCCATCGCCACCACCGTCTCCACCAGTCAGTGCAGTTACTGGCGCGACTGAACCGCCGCCGCAATTTCCGCCCATGGCTATTACACCACAGTAACCGTTTTGCTGATGAATAGGTGTAGGTGCTGGCATTGCTGGATCGCTGCCTAATGACGGCTGAAATGATGCGGTTTCATTCGGTCGATCTCCCGGATTACTACCGAACGCATAACCCGGAAACCCGACTTTCGGATGATGAGCTTTTGTGGTGTCGATTGATTTTCGCTTTTTCTTAGCGGCTTCGATGAGTATTCTAAATCCGTTCATTATGGTCTCAAGGCAGTTTTAAACTAGTTTATAAGTTGAATCCTTTATAAAGGACTATTATGAGCGTGTATAACATTTTGCAAGTTAAACCGGATGCCCCTGATGATGAAATTAAGGCTAAGTATAAGGAGCTTGCGAGGCTGTACCATCCAGATAAAAATAATGGTGATGATACTAAAATGATTGAGCTGAACGAGGCTTACCATCTTATCGATACTCCAGAAAAAAGAAAAGAGTATGATACAAAGAATGCGTTCGTGGCGGATTTTAATATGCTGTCATCGGTATTTGGCCGTCCTACGGTGGCTGAAAATTTTCATAAGACACCGAAAGTGGATTCGAAGATGAAGAACGGCACGGATGTAAAACTTCGTGTTAGGATTCCAGTTGATGTCTTTTTAGGCGGTCTAGATACAATGCCGATTAAGTTTAACCGGTTGGTTGAATGTCTGGAATGTGACGGTACTGGTGGTGGTATTGAGCATTTATGCGGTAAATGTGGGGGCTATGGGTATGTATTGATTGCTGGGCAGACGCATAAGTGCGACCGTTGTAACGGTCATAAATCCATTAAAGCTAATCAATGTTCTGTGTGTAATGGTACTGGTGTAGTTAAAAAGAAATTTACTAAAGTCATCCGGTATGTTGCTGGAGCATTAAAAATGCGTGTACCGAATGCTGGCAATAGTGGCATACATGGTGGCACAAATGGACATCTAATGATTTCGTTTGCGGTTACTCCAGTGAATGGGATTAATTATGATGCCAGCATCAAGGCCGTACCAGTTACGATTGACGTTTATCCAGAAGATCTTGTCCTTGGCGTGACTAAGACGATTAGTGTCGGAAATTGGTCGTCTTATTTGACATTAGAGCCGAAGGATTTTGACAAGTTGCCAGTTAGGAAACGTTTGGGTAATGTGGATTTGTCGGTATCAGTTACGATTAACCGTTCGGTGGATGATGTTAAGAAAGCGCAAGAGTGGCGAAATTCAAGGATAAATGATATAATTTGATACGACGAGAGGTTTTATATGGCAAATAAGATAGTAAAGCTCAAAGTTTCAGACCGTATTAACATTATCAACAATGCTCAGAAGCTTGGTTGCACATGGGCAATTCGTTGTCGATTCGACGAATTTATTGATTCTATTATGGTGTCTGACGCGGATTATGAAAAAGCTGGCGTTAGCCGTGACGACGATGGTAAAATTGTCGTGAAAGATGACTTTATCATTGATTATGATACTAACCAAATCCCTGATGTTATTGTCAAGGCTATTACGGATACGATTATTAAGCTTGAGGAAACTTCTATCCGCGTACAGAGTATGAAGCCTATGTATGAGGATGTTAAAAACAGTTTGGGTTTAATTGTCGATGTGGATAGCCTCTAAGGTCAAATCGGTGTTATCTGCCGTCAAGAACTTCTCACAGAAGGGTAAACAGTTCGTTGCACGAGCGACGGTCTGGTTTGGACGTGGATACATTATGACACAGATAAAGCGTGCCGGACTAGTCGTATATGACACGTTTTCTGAGTCGACTCATCGAGGCTACATTGATAAGGGTCTTTTGCGAGTTGATGATAGTAAGCTAGTCGCATACGTGTCCGACATTGATGGCGCCGATATGGTGGAAGGATTCCAATCCTATGTGTCAAAATTGAAGCAACGGTATCCAGACACGTCGCCTATGGTAACGGTATTTTCGTATAGCGGAGTGTTGGGTATGTATGCTCGAACGGAATGTATGCACGTTATGATTTATGGCGGCATTCCGTATATATTTCCAGTGCATCGCATGTTGGAAGGTATTGATGAGCATGATGCTGCTTTTAGCTATGGCACAAACCAGTTTCTTACAAGTGTGAGCAATACGGACTTTAACCACGTAATTTCATTGGGTCACGTTGATAGTCAAATGAATGTTAATGAGTATGTGTTGGACTGGGCGAAGAAGTCGCCGATGTTCGACTCGGTGGATATTGATCCTAGTTTAGTTAAGATGGCTATCAAGAACGGCACCATATCTACTATGGGAAGTTTGTATTTACCTGGTGGCTATTTGTATGATATATATGCTATAGAACCCGTCCTTAGTCAAACATTGCGACCGTATCGTGACTATACACAGCAGACGGAAATATACACTGGTCGTGAAGTTTTGCTGGTCGGCGGTAATCCAGATATTGTGTATGTTGGAACTCAACTTGCACCAAATGGGTTTTTATATGACGTATGGATTCCAAATGACGCTCGGTATTACAATCGAGCGAGGGCAGTCGTGTCTGAAAATCGGCTACCGATGGGGTCAATTGATGTTGATGACGAAGACTACATTAAAAGCTATGCACTGCTCATGAAAATGCTTCATGAACTCGATGAGGAGGCTCATGGCCCAGCGGACGACAAGACGTCACCAAATATTTTAGTTAACCCAGATGATGACGATACAGAAACTGACGAAGTGCCAGTTTTAATTGAATTACCCGAATACTTACGATAGCGAGTTTGATAAACTACGCATATATTACTTCGTGTGGTATTATGGCTAGTTTACAAGTATATGCTCCGCTATGGTCGAAATTGCTGAGTGCTTTTGGGATAACTGATTATGCATCTGCAAAAGGTGAACATAACGGTTTATCACAAGCTTTTGGTTTAGCGTCTGAAAAGCTAGCGAAGCAGATGACAACAAAACAATCGTCGTATAAGCCGATTACATGGGCTCAACGACAAACGATTTTTGATAAATGTTTTGAAACTGCCGCAGAGTTCAACAATATTAAGCGGAGTGATGCCGTTGCGGATAAGGTTACCTCGAATATACCATCTGATGAATCCAACATACCGGCGAACACTGCTACTGAACCTAAAGTGCCTGAGCAAGCCGTTGATGAAGTGTCGTATGATATTGATGGTTTGAGTAGTGTAGCAAATCTGTTTAGAGTTCCATATATAACTGGGGATAAAGGTGCTGTCGCTAGTGATGTTGCTTATATCGGGTCTGCACTTTTTTATAATGTAGCTTACCAGTTATATAATCCAGAAGTATCTACAATCTCTGATTTGACGATTCTATCTACTAGAAGTAATGTCCCATTGATTTGCACAAACATGAGTGTACAGACTCAGTTAGTGTCGGCTATTGTGGAAAAATTTAGTGGTAAACCGCCGATTAATGCCGATGTTGAGTATATATCTCATGATGCCCAAACTGGTGCTCGTGTTAAAGGAAGATTGTATAAATTTGACATTGCTGTACCAACATTAGCTGACGAATCACACCCATATTTGTCTAATAATCCAAATATGATTGTCGTAAGATACGGGAACACAAAAGGGACTATGATTAATATTACTGATATTATCACTGACCCAGACGAAATTGCTAAGATAAATGTATATCCGTTAGCACTAACTAAAAACAACTCGAATGACGCTACACATAATTTGTCGTACATATCTACGTATGATGATAGTGTGTCTGATGATGACTATAGTTATTATAATGATCCGAGTTCCGTGTTATCTGAGCTTGGTGTGGTTGCTGTTGTTGCGAAACCAGCAATTTATATTGAACCACAAGACCGTGTCAATAAAGACCCTGATGATATCGATTTAGAGTATAAAGGAGTTATGTGCTTACTTGGTTGTGTTAATCTTCGAGATTGGATGGACTGGCATAAGTTTTTTCATCTAGTGATTAATAGTGATCTTGATGCATTGCATGGGTATATCAATGAAACTGAACGTACGGATAAAATAAAAGAAATTATTAAAGAACAAAAACGTTCTGCAAAGTCACAGACTAGATAACGGGTAGCGAGGTTATATGCCAATTCAGCCGATGAAATCAGTGTCTATAGTTAAATTATTGGGTGTTGAATTACTTGCATTAATTGAGTATGCGAGGAGTAATTCGTCTAAGGTTCACATTGATTTTGAAAAATTACGCAGCGCTCTAGGTGGTCTTGCGTTTGCCGAAGCGAACGACAAAATTCAAGATGAGTCTTCTTACGTTCCGACGGGTCAAAAAGCTACACCAGAATATTTAGCAAATTTAGATAAAAGCAAACAAAAGTATGCGGATCGTTTGAAACGAAATCTGGAATCCACTGAACTGATGGACCGAATGATGACGGTGTGTAAGGGTGCGATTAGTGGCAATCAATCCTCGTTATTATCCTTGTACAAGTATGGTGGCAGCGTTCTTAAATTTTTTGAACTAGATAAGCAGCTTAAAACCGATAATAAGTTGGAATTAAAATGTACCGAGGATATTAACTCGTCTATAGTCTATTTTGTTCCGATGATGCCAGTTATTACAAAATATCGAGAGTTATTGATTTCACGCAAAATAACGCCGGATGATGCTATTACGCAGATACAGAATGAACAATCGATATTGTGTAATTATGATTTAAAGCAAGATGCTGATGCTGATGGTTATAAATATATTGAAGGTGGTAAGAACGGTCTTGTAAATCTAGTGGGTGTTCCTCGTAGCCTTAATCGATATGGTTATGGCGTATTAGCTCAATGCCGTGGTGGCTTGGAAACTGTTAATAGCGCGTCATTGGTTGTACGAAAATTTCCGACGGCTTATGGTACTCGATACCACATACGTTTAACATCGGCGGAAGCCGAGGCTTTTGAAAGACAGTTGGCGGATGGTTCTTCCGTATTACGAACGGAATATATTCAATTAACCGAAGTTAAGCAACTGTCGGATACTAGCACCGAGTTTAGTGGTCCGGGTAATTTAGAAGGTGATGGTGGCCAGCAAGACGTTTTAGATAAAGAAATGGTCGAAGGAAACGAGCATCGAGATGTCGGTATAAATCTAGAAAAAACGCCTCAAGAAAAACTCGCTGGTTCTGTACAGTACGCTTTTAACGTGGTCAATTCGTATCTTAGGTTTAAAGCCCCTAATAAGCCGATAATTGATATGGATTTACTGTCGTTTACTGATCAGTCAGATGATACCATATTACAAATGGTGAGTTATATTTCGGAATTTGCGGTTAAATTTGGCGAAAAATTTGGTACGAAGGTTGAAACGATTTTTTGTGAGTATAATCATGAAACCTATGTGGTTGCGTTATATAATCAAGACAATACAAATGCCGTATCTCGTATGATAAATATAGATCCAAGAGGCTATAAAATTCGACTTTATGAAACCTTGCATCAACGTGTTGAAAGAACAAATCGTGCATTAGGTAGTTTTTTCTCAAAGATTCAAGGGCTTCTACGTAATGCTTTTGCTAGTATTCAATTTAATCAAACCAAGGAAAATAAAGTTTCTGACGAATATCGAGAGGCGATTCGTAAATCTGCGGCGGCATTTAACGAAATAACTAATCAGAAATATCAGATTACGCCAACGTCAAGTCTTACAATCAATACAATATGTGAACAAGTTGAAACTTTGTTGGAAACAAGTTCATCTGATTCTTTGTCATATGACACGGCTGTTATTCCATCGGACTTATTACATGCGACTGAGAAGTTTTCTAGAATTTCGAATCGTATTGCTGATTATGAAGTTGTGTCGATTGCTGAGCTTAATCAGCTTAAACAAAAGGTATTGCCAGTTATAGTAAAATATGGTGTGCACCATATAAAAGCTGTTCTTGAATGGAATCGCTGGAAATCCGAAAAGATTGATATCCCACTAGAATCTGGCGTAAAAACTGCTACGCTTCAGCAAATAATTAATGATTCTTCAATAGTTTCGGCAACGACTAGTGTTAAATTAAAAAAACTAGTTAAAAATTTGATTCTAGCATGTGAATGCTTGTCATCTTATAATTATGATGGCGGCGAGACTCTATATGGTACTGACTATATCGATTTGATTCGGTCTAATGCGTCGGCGATAGTTGAACGGTATGCGTCTAAAAATCAATCGATTGAGCCAACCGATAAATCACCGCAACGAACGGCATATTCATCAATGGCCGTTAAGGTAAATGATTTGGCCGATAAAGAAGCGAAGGTGCGATCGAATCTGGATAGGTTTAAGCCGATAACTTCACTTAATGATAACCAACCAGAAACCGCCAACAATTCTGACAATGTGGATGAAGAAGAATTGTTGGCGCGTCGAATGGAAGATGCGGACCTTGAACTTGGCGCGTGGTAATTGTATGCGATTAGAAGTACGGAACATAACGCAGAATAATCAAGCTGGCTATTCGGTAGCATTTACGCCAGATGACCCTAGTGCGGAATATCGCGCTAGGCTGTTCCTGATGTATCGTGGGAATATTGGTTATTATGGCAATCGTGGGACTGGTTTGACGATTGATACTGATGGTGTAATGTATGACGATTGGATGTCGGCATTTAGGCCGCCTCGTATTGATTCGCATAAGTATAATACTGAACTAGTGATTCCGTTGTTGAATGGTTCTCAAGTATGGCAGTTTTCTCATGGATTTGACGATGATTCGGAATCGGCGATAATGTATGCTATCAACCCGGCCAATCTTATTGTTGAACGGAAACTTTGCGATTTAGCAATCCGACGGATCTTGGTTCATGCACATGATGTATTCCTTGAACTTGATACGGATGACGTACTTGACGGAACCGCAGTAACCATCAGTAATGCTGTTCTAGCGTCAAATCATCTATTGGGTACTAATGGACTTCGTATATGCGGTACATATTGCGTGACAAAAGTGTCTGGTACTGTATATAAATACATGACCGAACATTATACAAATGTTGATGCCGCCATCGAAATTTCATCGGACGGATATTCAGCATCTGTGTGGGAAGTATGCTATTACGAACATGGTGATATTATGTTGAGCAAAGTTAATGAAACTTTGGCTCGGTTTGTTGATGAAACTATTGGCATGACGGTTAAACCAGACGATTTATTATGCATTGGAAATGTCATGTGTCGTGTTATGGGTGTTGCTGATTCAGTAATTACTGTGAACGCTTTGATGAGTGAAGAGACCGCAACGGCTCATTTAGTGTATTGTCCTAGAACAGTGACAAAGAAGATTCCGGTGAACTGGCCGACGATTTATCCATCAATGCGTCGATCGTCATCTATACAAGGCATCTATCTAGCGAATAATTTACATGACAGTAATGCAGTGATGATGACTCCGCTTATGGACACATATTCATCGAAATCGGAGCCGAACCTGAACCATGCAAATGAATCTATCCTAGTGTGCTCTAGCGGTAATAATGCGTCCGTAGTTTTTATGCAGTTTGCTCCAAATGCAATGAAGGCCGCCAGTGGCGAAACTGTTGCGACGTTGCAATTGTATGTCGAAGATATGACATATAGTGAAATTATGGTGATGGTTTATCAGATGGACACTCGTGGATGGAATACCAATATGTCGTATGACGAATTGATGAACCATGTCACGCAGATACCGATAGGATGTGCTACGTTATTGAATCCGTTGAAGCGTGCTGACAATCAAGCGTTAATGCCACCTGAAGATCTTCCGATTGAAGGCGATTCGTACCAGTCATTGGTTACTATATCGATTGATTCAACTATGGTGAAAGAATGGCTGACCGGCACATCGTCTTATACTCCGTCTATTGCAATTAAAGTAATTGGCGACGGCGATGCGATGGTGTCGTTTGCATCGGCAAATACTCCGATTGCCTTGAATAAGCCTACTCTGCTGTTTAGTTCCGACGAGTCTATTTCAGAGCCGTTTGAGGTTAAATTGTCGTCTTCTACGGTTGAACCTGGACAAGTTATACGAATTACGCCGAAACTATCTTCTGATACTTTTGGTACGTCGATTTTCTCTAATGTGGTAGAATTTGGCGATGTTCCAGCCGTTATTACATCTGGTAATTCGGCCTATCTTGATGTCGTTGTTCCGAATGGTGTTAATGGATCTGCGGAAGTTATTGTATATCGTAAGACAGACGAAACTGATAAGGTTCAGTTGACCGAAGAAACGTCAATATATGTCGATACCGAAGCTGTTCAGCGTAGCGTGCCGTTGGCAAAGAAGTTGAAGCCCGGTGTCATCGATGCAGACCTTGTGGGGACTACGGCGCTGTACAATAGGGATTTTGGCTTTGCAAGTATGAAAGAAGTTACCGACGAGACTAGCCTTATCCAGAATGTTTATTCGATTTTACTCACTAATCCGGGCGAACGTCTGTTTGACCAAGATTTTGGTACCGGCATAGAACAACGGCTGTTTAAACTTAGTTCTGAGGATGATGGCCTTGAATTACTTCAAGAATGTATTAAACAAGTACATAAGTACGAGCCTCGTGTTTATATTGACGGTGAGCAGAGTTCGTGCGAGTTTGATGAAAGCGATAATCTGTACTATTTGTTGTTAGCTGTCGTGTTGCCGACCGCAAGAACGGAAATGATTAGATTGCCGTTCAAGAGCCGTGGAAGGGTGGTCTGATGCTGTTACAAACGGTTGGCTCTAAGCAAATTGTGTATGTCAATAATTACAAGACTGACTATATGTCTGTGGCCGAAGAATTCGGCATGATAGAGGACGGTCAGCTTGCATCGTATGTAATACAGACTGATGAACCGTATATCAATTCGTTTGGCATAAGCCGTCCATCGATTAGATTTAATGGCCGTACGGTCGATGTCCATGTGATTGATGACAGTGTTACCGCGACTGCACCTACGGCAGATGCGTTAACTGTGGCATTAAACTCGTTTCCAGTCGACTCTAGGCTTACTATTAGCGGCCATCCGTTTGTATCTAAATTTATATGGTATACGGCTCAAAAGCAGACTATATATGATTCTGTACATAGAGGATTTTCAGTACGTAAATTTGGTCGCAAGGATTTAAAAGGCATCTATAACATGATGGTTCATCTTGGGGACAATAACGGAAAATTGTATGAACCAATTATTGCTCGTTATGTTTATACAAGCTACCAGATGCCTAAGCATCGACAGCTTATTGGCTATTTTGACTTGGGCGAATATTTGTCGGTAATTAAGGATCATCGGTATGCTGAACTGTTCATGACTATGGGACGCAGTAATTCGCTGGCTTATGTTGAGCTGAAGTCTAGTTCTCCTGTGGTGAAGGTGACTAGCGTTGTAAATAATTGCGCTATTTTATCCTTACAGAATATCGAAGGCACTTACGATGCTAAAAAATTGAATGAGTTTAAACCCCATGTGATATTGAGCCGTCGTCCGTTAGTTATCAAGACGATGAAGTTTCCTTGGACAAAGGTTAAGTTTGACAAGGTTGATGTGTTCATGACACCCATTATGAGCCTATCCGATGCGTGGGAATCTCTCGAAGGTGGTATAAACTTATTGTCGCTCCCGACCGGAAATGCTAAAAATTTGCGATTCTGAGCCAGTTTGTAATTCAAATTGTTTCTAACTACATTTTCACCGGTTATCCAATAAGCCGCTTCTAGGCATACTGTAATAACACTTATTTATAAGGAATAGCTATATGGCAACAAAGAAAACTAACCCAGCTGAACCCGATTTCTCCTTCTTCCAGAAAATCAAGACGGGCGACCGTTATGCGGACGCAAACGTCAACCATCCAGAATATGGCTACGCCGATTCTGGTTCCTACATGCTGAACGCCTTACTATGTGGCGACATCTTCGGCGGCTTCCATCTCAACAGATTCTTCATGGCCGCGGGTGAACAAGGCTCTGGTAAGTCCTACATGATGAAAAACAACTTCATCAAGCCTTTGATGGACTTGGGCTACTTTATTTTCTACTACGACACCGAACACGAAACCAATGAAGCCCAGTTAATAGAAGAAAACGGCTTCAATCCGAACCAGTTCAAGCTCGTCCAAGAGCATACGACTGCCGAAGACGTGTTTGTGTCTATTGCCGAACTTCTTGACACTCTCGAAGCCGATAAGGGCAAGAAGATGAAGAATGAACGTAAGGTTGCGTTCGTTCTCGACTCTCTCGGCGGTATGTCTACCAAGAAGACTACGAACGACGCCACGAAGGGCGAACTCAAGCAAGACATGACCAAGGCCAAGGTGGTCAAGGCCATGTTCACGAACATCACGAACCGCTGCGGAAACCTCGGTATTCCGATGTTCATTACCAACCACATTTACATGGCTACCGATGGTTACGGCGATCCGAAGCGCATCGCTAACGGTGAAGGTGCCAAGTACTTCGCTTCCGTCATCTTAACGATGCGCAAGACTCTCGACGTGCCTGACCGCAACACCAAGGAAATCAAGGGTATCATCCTTGAAGCCACCGTGTTCAAAAGCCGTATGGTGAAGCCCAGGAAGACCGCCATGCTCTATCTGGACTACAACACTGGTCTGAACAAGTTCTACGGCTTGCACAACGTCGCTCTCGACGCTGGCCTCATCGAAGAGTTCTCTGCTTCCAAGTATCCAGCACTCGTTGAAAAGATGCCGAAGGACGGTAACGGCCAGAAGACTCGCAAGACTTGCTACGTCATCATGGACAAGAAGAAGGATCCAAAGGACTGGATTGTCTGCCTTGCCAGCAAGGTCGACCGCAAGGAATACATCGGCACTATCCTCGAAGAAATCAACGAGTACGTGAAGAAGGAATACAAGTTCCGTCCGCCTTCACTCGGTTCTGCCGAAGACAACGAAGCTCCAGAAGTCGAAGATTCCGAAATCGACGAAGCCATCGAAGACTTGAATCTCGTCGATGCTGCGAAGGTTGAAAGCTTGCGCAAGGGAGTCAACGGCGAAGACTAATCTTTGCTGTTTCAATCGCACCCTTTCGGGTGCGTTATCTTGTGAGTACTTATGGCTGCTGTATATGATTTGACTAGGGAAGACCTTGTTCTCCGCACTTATCTTATGGACTTTGACATAGCTCCTAAGATGGTGTCGTTTCTTGATGACAAGCTCTATTCTGATGCTACGAATAAAACCCTTATTGGTATCATTCGAAAGTTCATCCGCAAGTATAACCGTAGGCCGCAAGCGCAAGAGCTTATCGTCGGCCTCGCCAACAGTGGATTGAGTGAAACTGCTCGACAGAAGTTGCTTGCAATCTGTAATGCTGAAGTTCCTTACATGAAACAGGACTATGTCGTTACTTTGCTCGAAAAATTCTATCAAGAGAAGGCAACGGAAAATGCGTTGCGCGATGCCGCTGCTGCTTTGTATAATAATGATACTGAGACTATTCGTGACTTGCTTCCAATTCTTCGTGATAAGTTGAATTTTAGTCTTCATATGGGATTAGGTCTCGACCTCGTCGACGATATTGAGGAAGCACAGCGTAGATTGAAAGAAATGTCGCATCCGATCCGGTCGGCTATTGGCCCAATCAATCAGTATACAGCTCAAGTTAAGACAGACCCAAATTCTGGTGGATATCCTCGTAAGACGATGACGTTATATGTCGGCCAGCCTAACGTTGGTAAGTCGCTCGTGATGGGTTCGGAGGCTTGCAACTTTATTCGATATGGTTATGACGTATTGTATATTTCGCTTGAATTGTCGGAAGAATATGTGTGGCGTCGTTTAGCGGCTAATTTAACTGGTGTTCCACAATACGAAGTGGCCGATCTCTCGGTCGATGAATGTCGTGAGCTTATCGAAAATACAAAAATTCCTGGTGTTGAACGTCTTGGCCATTTGAAAGTTATTCGTATGAAAACGACGACGACTCCGGCTGAAATCGAGGCTCGTGTCGACCAGTTCTACTCCATATACAAGAAGAACCCAGATGTGCTAGTGGTGGACTACATCGGCATTATGAAGCCGAACCGCAATCACCGCACGATGGAAAGCATGTATCTCGATGGTCAAGAGAAGGCCGAACAGATTCGAGAACTCTGCATCGACCGTAATATGGTCGGTATTTCCGCCGTCCAGTTTAATCGTACTGGTTATTCTAGGCTTGACGCTGGTCTCGAATCGGTGTCTGGTTCAGCTGGTTTCGCTGAAACCGCTGATATAATGATTACGATTACTCGTGATGACTTGCTGAAAAAACAGAATATGTACGCCAACTTTGTTAAGAAGAACCGTTTTGGCGAAAATGAAGTAATGTTCTACACTAAGTATGACTATAATACGATGCGATGGTATGACGCTACTACGGATGATATTGCCGCTTATATGGACGCGCTTACTCAAGCACAGATTGCATCCGAGGCATCTTGCGGCATGACTCAGAATGTTCGTGTAGGTACTAATTGCGGAAATCGAGGCGGCGGTGCTCCGAGAGGTCAAAAGCTGAACGATAAGCAGCAAGCTGCCGTCGCGAGCATGCAGAGCATATATAGTCATTTTTAAAGTAATTTCTCCAGTAACTCCAATAGGAAATGTCTATGGACGTACTGGGGAAATATCTTCAATCTGATAGTGAAGATGTATCTGACCAGAATGAAGTGTTGGATCTTGACGATACTCAGAATGGCAAAATTCGCGATGTATTTAACGATTACTTAAAAACTCCGCGATTTGATGGAGATGCATGCATAGTATTGACGATGCCAGAAGCGACTTTAAAGAAGTATAGCGAGAAGATAAACGCTGGTTTGTGGTGGATGTACAATAAATATTGCAAGAAGGATTTCGGAATGATGCAGTTGCTGGTTGCCCTAGAAAAACTGGTGGATGCAACCAAGCTAGCAGCGATGCTTGATATGGATATCAAGCTTTTGGTTGCTAAGGAAGCTGGAATCAAGGCGACTGAAACGGATATCGAGAAGGCTTCGACTAGTGTTGATGTAGAAGCTGACGATTTGACTGGTGGCATTAAGTTATCACAAGAGTATCTTGATAAACTAGCCGAAGACGATCCCGAAGAAGAAGCATTTATTTTAGATGGACTTAATGATTAGTTTTAAGGGTTTATATGGCACATTTTAAGTTTGGTTCTAGTTACAAGAAAATTGTAGACCAGCATGAAAAGGATAATGCCGAGTACGAGAAGACGGTGCTCGAACAGCGCGATGAACTTACCAAGGCTATCGTTAACATCGGAACAGAAAAGAACGGTGGCTATGGTGGCGCTGGTACTGGTGTGATGGTGCGTACTGAAGCTTACAATAAGTGGCTTGTTGAACAACAGAAACGCAATCCGTTTATCGGTAAGAGCTACATGCAATTAGCTGATGAATATGCTCGCGACGACGAAGAAGTCAAACAAGAATCCGCTATGACGGATGAAGACGCTGCGAATGTCCTTGAAATTGATGAAGACGGTTCTCTGCATATAAAAGATGATTATGATCCGAATAATATAGAAAATGTCGAAAACGAGAAGCTTGTTGGCGATGCTGCGAAGTTCTCTGATCTGTGTGTCATCAATAACATAATCTCCAAGCAGTTGACGTGGGATTTCGATTCGTTGATGGATGAAGTTACTGCTTCTTTGAAGGAGGCTCACCTTGATGAGCTTGATTTTGAACTGCCGGAGAACCTTGAAGAACAAGTTGACGCTGCGTTGAAACGTCATGAAGCAATGCTATTGCTTACTCACAACAAAGAAACTGCCGAAAATCCACAAAAATAGCCAATTTGCAATTCAAATTTATTCTTTCTACTATTTGTTCAGCTGTTGGTGGTCAGCTACAACAAAATCGCCAAAACACAATATTAAACCATAAATAACCATAATTAACCAATATTATCCAAGGAGTAATCCCCATGACTAATAAGAATACCCAAAACGACGACTTTCTTGACCTCGACATTGACACCGTGTCCAACCTCGACGAAGCCACTTCATTGAATGGCAAAGTTGATCCGATTCGCTGGAAGCCGAGCGTTAGCAAGCGCAATCCAAGCTACAGCGCAATCATCCGCCTTCTTCCGCAAGGTATAGAAGGCGTGAAGAACAAGACCTATCCGAGCGTTAAGGTTCTTTATCATCACCTCAAGTTGAATGGTGTTCACATGGAAGTGAAGTGCTGCCGTAACAACGGTGGTGACTGCCCCATCTGCCGTGCAATTTGGGATCGTTATAATGAACTCGCCAAGACATACGAAAAGGGTTCTTCGCAACTCAAGGTGTGGTCTGGCATGAGCGCACGACCGGAATGGCATACGAATATTCTCGTTCGCGAAGACGATAACAAGCCAGCTAACAACGGCAAGGTTCTTGTCTGGCGTCATAGCGATGCTGTGGAACGCACGTTACGAGCTCCGTTCGATGACAGTGTTGAATCAGATGTCCAGAATGCAAACGGCGCACCAGCTAAGGGCGCATTGGCCAAGATGAAGAAGGAACGTCGCAAGTTCATTCCGCATTCTCCGACCAAGGGTGTCGATTTTGGTGTTATTGTCAGCTGGGATGCTGCAAAGAACATGACTTCTTACGACGGTTCTGACTACGTGGCAGATGCTTCACCGCTTGCTGACACGAAGGAACAAATGCTTGAAATCCTCAATTCTTGCCATGACTTGACTAAGTACTTGGCTGATATTCCGGACGAAGCAACTGCCGCCGCAAAGTGGCGTGAATTTCTTGAAAAGGCATCTTCTGCATCGGACGCTGGTACTGGTGAAGGTGGCTTCACGGCTACCAACGCTAGCTTCGGCGCAGCACCAAATCCGAATTACACCAACCGTGCAACTACAAAGGTTGCTGGCGCTGACTTCCTCGGCAACTCCGCCGAAATGGATCCAGCACCCGCAAAGGAACCAGACGAAGACGAACTTCTCGTAAGTGGCGCTAGCGCTGCTCCGGCAAAGGAAGCTCCGGCTGCTAACTCTGCGTTTGCCGCACGTCGCGCTGCCGCTAAGGCCGCTACGGCAGCTGCAATGGCTAACCAGTTGCCAGAAGGTGATGACGACGATACTGAATTGCCGTTCTAGTCTTTTACGTTTTTTCAGCTAGAATTGGCACTGTGGCGCTCGATTTACCTTGAGCGCCACTTTCTTTAAGGTTTGATTATGTCCTTTTCATATGATAACGTACCTGATGCTGTGCTTGACGAAGCGGTGAAAGCTGAATTTGGTGATCCGTCGTTTGCTATGGAGCAGAAATCACAATGGTATAATTTCGTGTGTCCGTTTTGTGGCGACCCGGCTAGACCGAATAAGAAAAAGGCGTATGTGTATCGTGACCGTTGGCTGTTTCGCTGTTATAAGTGCGGAACCAGTATGCACTTCATGAAGTATTTGAAGGAAAACAACGAAACGGCGTACAGTCATTTATTACTATATGGGTTTGATGGAGAACGGTCGAAAGACACCAGTGAACTTGTTTTGCCTAATAAAAAATCAGAATTGCCGTTTGCCGATGGTGAGTTAGTGTCGTTGATGGATCATCATCCGTTGGCTGAACAAGCTGTGGAGTTCTGTAAACGACGTAAAATACGTCAACAAGTATATGACCAATGGTTTGCTTGTCAAGAAGGCGAACAGTTTTTGCGGCACGACGCTATCGGCGGACTTGTACTTAACGAACAAGGTAAACCTATCGGCAACGAGTTCAAGAACCGGATTATAATTCCGTTTTATAAGTATGGTGGATCGTGGAATCAGTTTGACGCTCGTGCTATAGATCCCAATAATACGCTTCGATACCGTAATTTTGAAGGCGTAAAACGTCAAGCGTATAACATAGATTTTCTAGATGTTAAGAAGCCGTTTTATATCTTGGAAGGAACAATTGACTCGACATTCATTCGCAATTCTATCGCAATAGGCGGAATATCGCACTTTGACGAAGTTATTGCGGATAATCCAGCGATTGTAGAACATAAGGATAACTGTACGGTCATTTGGGATAATGACCAAGCTGGTGAACTGGCTAGAATAAAGTCTGTCCAAAAGGGCTATAAGTGGTTTAATTGGTCGGGAATACATGCCAAGGATGTCAACGGTGCGGTCTTGTCGGGAGAGATGCCGTTAGACACGGACGGCTATGTCTGGAGTGAATTTATCGAAAACCGCTGCCAGTCTCCAGACGGCGCGTCAATTATTTTCGCGTTGGAACGAGGCGACATGGAGAAACGTGAACGGCAGAAACAACGTGAAATTCGTATGCAACTTGTACAGAAAATGGCGGCGAAAAATAAGATAGAGGTATTGTTCTAATGGCACTTGGGGCATTAAAGCAGAAAGGAATTGATGAATATGTGCAACCGCTGAAGATTGCACAGTATATTGATCGTTCGGTGGCCGACTTGAGAGGAATGGGATTCTTTGACGGCATCCCATATATAGTCAATTATCAAGGGGTCAAAAAGTATCGTTACGATGCGTGCTTGAAGAAATTGTCGGCATACGGTCTGAAACCGCCTTGCATGACGCATCCTTACGCAAAAATGCGTCCGGCGGAAATTATCGCTGACTTGGACATCAGCCCGATTATGTATTTGCGACTGGTTAGAAAAGGGATTATTAAGGAACAGCCAGCGGATGATTATGGAAAGTTTGTGTATTGGCATGACTATGACTGGTTTATCAAGAATTACGTGCCGTCAAAGAATTTCAAGTTTTTGCCTAAGACGCTTAATGTCAAGGATAGTGCAACGTTTATTGGGACGACTCCAGGTAAGCTCCGTGCGGCGTGTCGTGCCGGAAAGGCTACGATTGCCTTTTGGGTACACAGCACGACTGGGCGTAAGCGGTATAAGTGGATGACTCGTGAAAATATTATTCAGTATGTCAACGATTCTATTAACTCAACGGTCAAAAAGGGAAGCCGGCTGATTAGGAAGCAACCGTTGCCTGATGTACTGACTACTGGCATGGCGTGTGTCTACATGAAAGTATCTAGGAGAACGTTGACGAAGTTCATTTTCATGAAACTACTGCATCCAGATCAAGTCAAGTCTGGCGTGCGTACGAGGAATTATTTCAAAAAGGCTGAACTTGACGAATTATATGATAAGTTAAACCGTCGGTATTTCTATTGCGAGGATAAAGCTTATTATAACCGGTTTGCTATTCGTAACAAATTCGGAAAGAGTAATTACTGGATCGACAATTTAATCGTTGGTAAATGCCGTGTAGTGGCTCCACCGCGTATGGTTAATATCAGAAATACGAAAGATTTTGTTGTAATGACGGTTGATGAATATAATGCGCATTGTGAGGAAGTGAAGTCCAAGGGATGGCCGATGTATCCGATGTGGGGATGGCTTCAAGAGGATGTGGATGCCGTAGTGGCGTCTGGCGCTAATGTCGATCCAAAAATGGAATTGTCCGATTTCAAGAAGAAACATTTGGATAACTTAAATAGAACCAATCGACGCGCTGCATACTATAGACGCCGTAGTGCTGGCGTTGCCGCAGCTAAGGCTCGTGCGAGGAATGCAAACAGATTCGTTTGGGAAACCCCGGTTATGGACGAGTTCGAAGTTGCTATTAAAGCGGCATTGTATGAAAATGAACTTCGTGCTGAAGAACGTCGCCGTGAAGCATATCAAGCTCGCGCAAAAGAGGAAAGCGAGAAAAACCAGCTTCGAAAAGCTCTCGGCATACGACAAGTCGATAATGTCAGGCTGGATAATGATACGCTATTGAGACACAGTACGAAACCTTGGGTGGTCACGATTCTGTACAGACGAAAGGTCAATGATAGTCGTGTTCCGTATAAGAAATATTCGGCTAGCCGTGACGAAGTGGTTTATCTTGCGAGTGACAGACCGCTGAGAATGTGTCGTAAAAGTCATCCGCAGATGTCGATTTTCCTTAATATCGCTCGTGTCGCTGAGAAGCTGGTAAAGCTGAATCCAAAGGTTCCACCATCTTGGATTGTGCTGGCGCATTCATCGTCGCTTATATATGATCCGTCATTCATTAAAAAACTTGAGGACGTGCCAAATGATGTGGGTGCAGTCGCTCCGTTCGGCTATGAATACTTCTTGCCTGACGGCACGTGGATGCGTTGTCCGAATACCTATGGCATGTATAGCGAATATTCGACAAAGGATGGACTGTACAACCGTCGTGTTGCAGGATCCGTATCTGTCACTGGTTCGCATGACGTGGCAGTTTTGGACGGCCCGTTCGTAGCTATACGTGGAGGCTATCTGCCAATATTGAAGAACTTCGGTAAGCTGTATAAGTTTGGTGACGGTCGCGGCTGTGTGCCTTATGTCGTGTCAATGATGATGCATAGGTTGGAAGCTCGCATGCAGCAAATCGAAGTGGATTGTAGCTGGTGTGTCGATGTAAATGCTCCACTTTCACAGCTTGAATGGAATCAGTTGGAACCAAAATTTGTTGAAATTGGTAAAAAAGTGGTCACTCGTGGTGATTTGAATCCCAAATACATTTAGATTATATTTGTTGTCGAGGTTATAAAATGGCTGAAGAAATTGAAAACCCGTCGATAGGCATTCGTTTTAGTGAACCTTTTTATAAGGTATTGAAGAATATCAGTTCAATTACTAAGGTTGGGTGCGTTATCATGTTCAAAGGTGATGTCAAGGGGCGCATACCCGGAAACCATATAAGTGTTCCGGGTCTGGCTATGATGACACATCTTGCGGCATCTGCAGATGACTTGGATTTCGATACAAAGCGGATTAACATTTTTTCTATTGAGGAATTTGTTAAGTATGCCGAATTGGCGAATTTTCCGAAACGAGGGACGGCTGAATTGGCAGTCGATACTTCGATTACTGGCCGTCGGTATGAGTATATCAAGTTTTCTGGTGGAGGAATTACGTGTAGAACGCCGACGGCTGACCCTAGCTGTTTTAAAGAAGGCCATACGCACATTCCTTACACGCGAGACAACGATCCGATGCAGAAAGTTGGCGAGATGCATTTCTCCGAGGAGATGGTCAAGGATTTCGTTGCAAAATTGCGTGCAGTCCCTACATGCGAGTACGTTACTCTACGAATTGATGATGGCGGTATAAAACTGTACATCAAGGGGAAAATGTCGCAGCAAATTACGTACTGTATTCCTGCCCAATGTACTCGCGGACTGGATATGCAGCTTGTTCATAAAATCTTCCGGCCCGGTACAGTGACGGTATTCCCGGCTCAGCTGTTTTATTACATGAAAGGTATCGGCGGCGAGTATGACATCGATATTACGTACGCAACGTTTAAAGGTGTCGAACAAATGTCCTTGAAGGCAACCGCATTAATACCTGGAGCGAATCCAGATAAGCCGATGACGGTCTGGATGGGTGCTGCCGAATGTTCCGCTGGGGCTTACTCACAGTTTGACTTGGTACAATAAGCTGTGTTTGTCATGGGCAATGCGGTGAGCGACGGCTCGCCGCATTTTTTATTGCATGATAAACTGAAAGCAAGCATATGTAGGATATTTTCATGGGAAACCCAATCGACAAGAATACGCTGATCAAGGCGATGAAGGACTACGTTTATGTGACTACCCAAAGTGGTCCGATCGTTCCGTCCAAGACTAAAGTCATAAAGATGCTGACTAAGCAGACTCCGAATCCGGTTAAGAAACCGCAAGATAGCGATGACTGGGATCATCGTATCTATGACCAGAATAAACCATTGATCTATGGCAAGAACTTGATAACGACTCGTGACCTTTATAAGAAAGTGTTTAACGAAGCCGTTACAAATACGGCGTACCGTGGCATGCGTATGAACCTTGCCAGTATCGATATGAAGGAGACACACTGTAAGTTCATAATCAACCGCCGTGATCATGACATGCTTGTCGAACTTTACTATCCGAACGAGAACAAGAACATTTCCGTAAAGCTCACGTCGGACACTGGATTGAATAACTTGTATGAGGTGTCCTTGCAGAGTCCGCAGTTTACCAATAATTTTGGTTATACTATTTTGAAAACGTGTGACCAGCTTATCGAATCAAATAATACCTATGACGTTGGTAATGACTTGGACACTATGCATACGATCAACGGTCTCGGAAACGGAACTGAAGACCAGAGCAATTCGTGGATGGCAACGGATAGTGCAATTTATCATGAGTGCGTTGATAGCGAATTGTCTCAGCTGTTGAACCTATGTAATGCGGTTAGCTTGCTCGAAGACGGTGAACAAGCTCCGGGTGCTGCCGATTTTGCTATGGATGACGGTCAGCAAGATTTTGCTCCGCCATCTAATATACCGGGAATGGATGGAAACGGTAGCATGGGTGCTGATGACGTTAACGGCAGTGATTCGGATGCTGAAACAACAATGACGTTAATTGATGGAATGACTGAAAAAAAGAGTCAAGTACAAAATGCTGCATTGGATACACTTGCTAAGATTGTATCTCAAAAAAATGCTGACAAAGCAAAGGATGCTGGTAGTGGATTTGCTTTAAGTGCATCCGAATTGTACAACGGTACAGAACCAGTCAAAAATAAAGGTTTTGACGATATTATGAAAGCGTTTATTAATGCGTTTAGTGATTTGGAACAAGTAGAAGTACCGGTGGAGCAAATCACAAAATTTATTGATTACATCAATGATCCTCAGACATCAGAAGTATCGTTAGCTGAATTTAATGATAAACTGACTGAAATTTTCCCTGAAGCGTTGCATAAGCAAGATACAACTAGTAGTGATATGAGTACGGATATCAAGGAACAATTGCCGGGTGAAGAAGCTATTAAAAATCAGAATTCGTTTGGAACTAGTTTAGATCAGCCCGCTGATCCGGGAATTTTCGGTGCATCTAGTTACGAGCAAGATGGGTCTTTTGCCGATATGATGGATCAAGCCAACGGCGGAACGCCGCAAGTCGATATTCCGCCAGTCGGTGAAGATTTCGGTCTAGGCGTTGGTGAGGATGAACTTGGCGCTGATATCGGGCCGTCACAGCAACCGGCTGATAAGATGAAGGAATCTGCCGCCGCAATGACCAATATATAATTGTTTGTATTGGGTGTAAGAGGCCGCATCGTTGCGGCCTCTTTTTGATATAATTTAAACCATAAAAGGAATAGCATATGAGCGAATTAAAAATTACCGAAGAACAGAAAGTCCGTGCGTCATCCCTTCATGGTATGCTTGACGAGTTTAACAAGTTGTCTCCGTCGGAGGTTACCGATGAATCGTCCAATGAAGACTTGCCGTTGACCATGTTCGTATTGCAAGGCCGGTTTGGACAAGCTATGTCGCTGGTTGAACAGTCGTTGCTTGATACGGAAACGGTTGCTCAGCTAGTTACTAAGGTTGATCCAAAGGACAATAAGATTTGGTTGTACATTGATACTGATAGCGGAATCCATGTTAAGATGGATGCACTTCCGGTGTCTGTACCGATGGAAGGCCCTGTATTTGTCAAGATTTATGATTTGTGCAACGCCGTGCACAAGTTGATGGCTACTGCCGAAAAGACAGTCGCGCTTTGGGTCAGCGAAGGAAAATTGTACCTTGGAGCATTCTTTAATGACGACATCGGCGGATTTGAACTTGAAATTGGGTTTAATGCGTGCGATCCGTTTGAAGTTAAACGAGCGTCTGATGATGATTTCAATGTTCGTCTGGCTATGGATCAGATTTCGTTCAATACAATCCTTGATAGTGTATATACGTTCGATACCGTAGAAATCCATAGAAAGAATGGCCGTGTATCTTACCGAACTGGAGACGAGCATTGCACTATCGCAACGGCTATGCAGAATACCGTTATGGTCAATGACAATACCGAAGGCGCTAAAAAGTTTGACAATACTTCAGACTTTAGCGTGAGTATCCCGTCCAAGATTTTCAAGGCTATCCCTCTTGTGAATGCCTTGGACATGGATCTTTCGCTCAACGTAATCGTAGACTTAGACACTAAGCATCATAAGATCCGTATATCTGGCGAATTTGCTACCTTGGAAGCGGAATGTGGCGAGGCGAAGCTTGCGACGTACAACAATGAAGGCATGGAACGTATTTTCCACATCAAGGCGGAATCGATTTCGGCGGCCATCGGTATGTATTTCGAGATGAACTACGTCAATCCGACTGGGAAGGCTCGTATATACAGTATCGAAAATGGTCTGATCGGTATTGAAGGATTGGATGACGAACGGATCCATGTAACGATAAGTGTTGGCGATTGCCAAGTGGAAAAACCTGGGTTTGAAATAATTCTGCCGCTCGACGTGTTTACCATGATGGTGCGTAATTCTGGGTGTCCAGACCTTGTATTGCAACATTGCTTCGCTAATGGACGAACAATGATGACCTATGGAAATGGCATGTTCTTGCGAAAGTGTACGTACAATGCTTGACATACTCCCACGACTAAAGTCGTGGGATTCTGGGAGTTGCCACGGATGGGCAACGTGTCCCAAAGGTAGATGCCCCTACCTTACATAAATTTATTGCGGCATTCATATCCCTATCGTGCTCTGCACCACAACTAGGACATATCCAATGACGAATTGATACATCCTTTAATTCGGGGTTCTGATAATCACATTCAGAGCATAGCTGACTGGATGGATACCACTTGTCTGCGTACATGACAGTCTTACCAGCCTTATGAGCTACATATTCGAGAATGCTCAAGAAAGCGGTGAACCCGAAGTCATACATGGATTTTTTGTACTTCCTGGATAGATTAGCCAAGTCCAGCGTTTCAAACACCATCACATCGTAATCACGGCAGAACCGCCGAGCCAACTTCCAGTGCATGTCCGACCGCTGATTAGCCACCTTTTCGTGTAGCTTCTGCAATGTACGCAGTGAACCTCGCTTACCTTTAGACTTTCGGTATTTCTCCGATAAGTTCCTTAAAGAATTGAGGTTCTTTCGCAAGATTTTAGGCATAGAACAGTCATCGCCATTAGAGGAAACCAAGAAGTCGCGCAGACTGAAGTCGAAACCAACGATTTCACCCGATTTAGTCCATTCTTCGTATGCTACTTCTTGCTCTACGACTACATAAATGTAGAATCCGTTGCTCTTGCGCTTGACGGTTAGTGTTTTAATCTTACCGTCGAAATCCTTGCTATTCCAGTAGGGAAAGTCCTTCTTGCCTATTTTAACCTTGTTGACGTCATGGAACTTGTATCCAGCTTGCTTCGTCGTGAATGAATGATATTTAGCCGTCTTCTGAAAGTGAGGGGGATTAGTCTTCTTGCCAGCTTTCAAGTTCGAAAAGAACAACCGATATGCCCGGTCTATCCTGTCCGTAATGTCTTGAATGGCTTGCGAAGGAACCTCGTTCCACTCTGGGTACTGGCGTTTCAATTTGGTTAAGTGCTTCTGCAACTGATACTTGTTGAGCATCTTGTGATAGAGATCATAATACCGACGATGCAGAGCAATGCAATGGTTATATATCCGACCAGCAATAACAAGTATATTGTCGAGATACTTCAAAGCATCTCGATTATACAGCTTGTACTTGTATGTCTTCAATTCAACCATAGGCAATTAGAAATGCCCCGATGACGCTTTTTGTGGAGTTCAGCATCACCAGGGCATAAAAATCCTTGATTTCAATAAGCCGAGAACTCCACTAATCGACCTATTCATAAATAAGTTTATAACATTTTACTTTTTCTTTTGGTCTTCAATGTACCTAGTGACT
>JAEEGL015416525.1_pt1 | contig 31575 bp, 18 predicted proteins | sample 9134231 | NCBI WGS metagenome assembly JAEEGL01 (sample SAMN16246548, study PRJNA631951) | gut metagenome | biome: gut microbiome; feature: rumen; material: fiber-attached | host: Bos | place: Iran: Karaj | collected 2018-10 | reverse complement strand
GGCGCTGGCGAACCGCGCAGGCCGGGTGGTCGCGCTCGAATATGATCGGGATTTGATCGGAATTTTGCGTTCCGAGATGGCGGGCGATGCGTCGGTCGAGATCCGTGAAGGCAATGTGCTCGATGTAGACTGGGATGTGCTCAGCGCGGAGCTTGGTGGAAATCTGTTGATATACGGGAACTTACCCTACCATTTGAGCACGCCGATTCTGCTGGCTCTGCTCGATCACCCCCATGCCTGGAAGCGCGCCTGCTTTTTGCTTCAGCGCGAATTTGCGGAGCGCGTGGCGGCGGAGCCGGGAACCAAAGCCTGCGGTGCGCTCTCGGCCTGGGCAGCGCTCTGGACGCGGTCTTACATCGATTTTGAGGTGGGGCCCGAAAGCTTTCACCCGGCGCCCAAGGTGGATTCGGCGGTTCTGGTGCTCGAACGCTTGCCAAAAATGGCGGCCGATGTTGGAAATCCTGAATCTTTCCGCAAGGTTGTGCGCGCGCTGTTCGATCAGCGGCGCAAGATGGCGCGCAAGGCTTTAAAGGGGATCATGCCCGATCCGGAGGCGCTTTGCGCATCGCTCGGCATCGACAGCACGCGTCGCGGCGAAACGTTTTCGCTTGAGGAGCTCGCATCGATCTCAAAGGCGCTGAGTCGCGCGTAACCTTCTAAAATGGAACAAGATTTTCGATGGCTGCGCATTGCATCTGCAGCATATAGGTGACCAGCATATCGGTCGCCTCCTGGGGTAAATCGTCAAACTCGATGACCGTAAGATGCGGAATTTCTTCGGGAAGATGCGCATCGTCCAGGGGCAGATAGCGGACCACATGGGCACGGCATCGCCAGTGAGGCCCCTCTTCGGTGAGGCCGATTTCGCAATCGATCAGGCGATTGGGGCAGCAAGACGTGCGATCCGTAAAGCGCAGGCCCGCAATGGAGAGCTCCACGTCTTCATCGGCCTTCGTCCATTCCGCCAGAGGATCGCCTAACGGTTTGTATTTAAAGAATAATTTACATTCTATGCGGGGAAACCTACGCTGATCGGGGCGCGCTGTGCGATGCTCTTTGAGGGTGTAATGCCCGTTGCTGCATGCGATCAGTTCGCCGTAAATGGCGGTCTGACCGTCGATTTTGAGGAGGAGGCGCGTGCCTGGGGCGATGTTTGCGGGCGCGTCGCTGCAAAACAGATAGCGACCGTCGCTGCAAGGCTGGCAGGAGCCGGGCAATAAGGCCAAATCCGGTCGGCTGACATCGATCAGCCGGGCCTGAAGCCATTCGGGATGCTGAGGCATAAAGACTCAAGATGTAAATTTTTACCCTTTATCGGGAAAGCCTCGGCGACGCGTAAGCGCGATGGGTCAAAAATCACCTATGCCCGAAGGATAAAACCGGTTTTTTGTATTTAAATTCGATGGGTTGGATTGATGGCGGGATTAGGCGCGCTCCAGATGGGAGCGGTGGCCGATCGCTTCGGCAAAGATTTCGGCGACGGAGAGGACCTCTAAGCGATCGCTCGCCAGGGCGCGGGCTCTGGGGTGAGAGTTGGTGCAGGCGATATGGGCAAAAAGTCCACTGTTTTCGATGCGTTGGAGCGCATCACCGGGGAACAGGCCGTGGGTGGCGATGGCGCTGATCTCGGTGGCTCCGGCTTCGAGATAGGCTTTGGCGGCGCCTAAAAGTGAGCCTCCGGTGCGGATCATGTCGTCGTAGATGATCACCTTGCGGCCCTTGACGTCGGCGTTGACGGCCATCACCTCGGTGGAGGATCCCGAATGGCGGCGTTTGTAGACGAAGCCCGCTTCGACGCCCAAATCGTTGGCCAGATGCACGATATGCTTGGCGCGGCCGGCATCGGTGGAGCCCAGAACAAAATCGTCGCCTCCCCAGCGGCGCGCGACTTCGCAGATGATGGGCTGTGCGACCAGATGGAGCGCGACCAGGTTGCCCTCAAAATAATGCGTGATCCCTGCGCTGTGCAGATCGAGGAGCATGATGCGGTTGCCCATGGCGGGTTGAGGGATCGCCGACAAAAGGCGGGCGCGGGTTTTGGCGGTGACGATTTCGCCCACGCGGACGGCGCGCTCCATGGTGGAATAGCCGAAATAGGGGACGACCATGGTGAGCCGCTGGGCGCCGTAAGTGACGATGGTGCAAGCTAAATCGTAAAACGCGAGGGTTGCGGAATCGGAGATGGTACCCGCAACCAAAACGACATCGCGGCCCGTCACATCGCAAATGAGCCGCTGGTAGCGCTCGCCGTCGGGGAATTCCTCGACTTCAACCTGGCCCGCTTCACCGCCCGTAAAGCTGCAAAGCGCATCGCGAAAATAGCCGTATTCAGGGATCGAAAGGATCAAAGGTGGGCGCGCGGGTCTCCTGGGGGCCGGAACCCGAAAGCGCATCGCATTCTCATCGTGGGATTGCATCGAGACTCCAAAATCGAAGGTCTGCCTATGATCCTTCAGTTTGGGAAGTTGCGCAACCCCGATGCTTGGTTTTGAGTTGGATGCTTGCGCATTGGGGGCTTTAGACCTTATTGTAAGGAGATCAAGAATCGGCACCAAGAAAGAGGGTGCATGTGAGTCAGGACGTTATCGTTTGCCCCAAATGTGATCGCGTGCTCGAACCGGGAGAAGATTTTTGCCCGGTGGATCACGGCATTGTGGGCGGTGTACATGGCATTCCGCGCTCGATGGTGGAGGCGACGCCGAGGGCGAAGCGCCATCTTTTGGGCATCACGGTCAATAACAACTACACCATCAATGGATTTCTGGGCGCCGGTGGGTTCGGTGCGGTTTACAAAGCGGAGCAGATCGCGCTCGGCCGGGATGTGGCGTTAAAGCTTTTGATGCTCGATTTGGCGCGCGACGAGACGACCATCGAGCGGTTTAAGCGGGAAGCGCGCACTTCGGCGGCTTTGCTCGATCCCAACATCGTGACCATTTTTGATTACGGTGAAGCTCATTTTGGTGAAAGCGAAGAGGATCACGTGCTTTTTTTTGCGATGGAGCTGGTCAACGGCCCCACGCTGCGGCGCGTGATCAAGGATGCCAAAGGGCTCAGCGTCTACGATACGTTGCAATACGGGATCAATATTCTGCGCGGACTGACGGCGGCCCATCATCAGGGAGTGGTTCACCGCGATCTGAAGCCGGGCAATGTGCTGATCGATGAGAGCAAAAACCGCAAGTATTTTGCGAGGTTATTCGATTTCGGCATTTCGTCTCTGCAGGGATCCGGCGGAAAAACCATGCATCTTGGGCAGGGCGGCGTTTTGGGGACGCCCAAATATATGGCGCCCGAGCAATGGCATTGTCAGCCCACTACGCCTTGCACCGATGTTTACGCGTTTGGCGTGATGATGGCCGAAATGCTTTTGGGGCATGCGCCGATCCCCAAGGGCGAGATGGCCGAAATGGCGGCGGCTCATTGCAGGGCGCCACGGCCTCAGGTGACCCAAACCTCGCACGGAGAAGCGGTTTCGGAGCCGATCACGCGGTTCATTCAAAAATGCATGGCGATCGATCCGCGTCAGCGATACGCGTCGGCGCGCGAGGCTTTAGCGGCGTTGGAGGCGATCGATCAGCAGGGTGAGCGGGCGCCGTTGCCGACGATCACTTTGATGAAGGGCCCCAACTATTCGGCGGATGGCCAAACGCAAAGCAATTCGTCGGTCAATCTGGCTGCATCTTATAATAGCAATAACAATTATGCGACGGGGCAGTCGCGCGCGGTAAGGCCGGTTCCTGCAGAGGAGCTTTTATCGGGAGATATTTCCCGCTCGATTTCGCAGCGGATCAAGATGAACGCTTCCGAGGTGATACCGGCGGAAGCATTGACCGTTCAGCATGCCAAACTGACCGATATTTCAGAGCAAATTTCAAATTCTGATGTGATTTCGGTGCAGTTGGAAGAACCGCGTCGCATTTGGCCCTGGGTGCTTTCCTGCATCGGGCTTTTGGTTATCGTCACCTTTGTGGTGGTGGGGCGTTGGGTGGTGGAAGCGGTTCAGCAGCGGCAACCAGTGCAGACCATCGTGCAAACCGTGCAGCCCGTTCAGCCTGTGCAGCCCCCGGCCGTTCAGCCCGTGCAGCCTGTTCAGCCCGTGCAGCCTCCGGCCGTTCAGCCCGCAACGACGACTCCGACGCCCGTGCAACCCGATCAACCTGCGGAGCCTGTCGGAAAAGAGAATCCGCCCAAGGTTGACAATCAAGGTGAAGTGGGTGGAAAAACGACTGTAAACCAAGGCGGAAAGCCCACTAAGCCGGTGATCAGGCCGGTGACGACGACGAAAACTACGCCTCCGGTAACGACGACGAAGCCGACTGTGGAGACGAAGACCGCAGCCACTGCCGAGTCGCCTGCTGCAGCTCTTGAGGATTATAAGCAAGCTCAGGAGGCCGAAAAGCGGGGAGCGTATTCGCATTCCAAGCGCCTTTACGAGTCGGCTTTAAAGAAGGGGTTGACGGGTCAAAAGGCGCAAATGGCCAAAGCGCGCATTGCCGATCTCAAGCGGCGCGAAGCACAAGAGGATGACTTTTGAAAAAACTCAGTCTTTTTGCATGGTTTGCACTCGCGATGCTGTCTGTTTGGGGTGAAGCCCAGGCGAAATGTGAGGCTCGCGATCCGGTTACGGCCGAGATCAATGCGCGCGAAGCGGTGCGTTTGGCGAAAAACGAAAAATACGAAGAGGCCGTTGCGCTGTTTCGCATGGCGGTCTCGCTCGATGCCTGTGAGCCCAAATATCGGCTTCGCCTGGCAAAAGCGCTGCGGAGAAGTCAAAAATGGGATGAGGCTTCGCAATGCTATGCGGAGATCATCGGCCAATTCCCCAAGTCCTCTGAGGCGGAACGCGCGAAGGTGGAACTTGAGGAATTGAAAGCAGAAAAGATAGCGGACGACAAGCGGCGCGAGGAGGAAGAGCGGGCTCGTCAGGCGTCTTTGCAGCCTCAGCCGGTCCCCTCAAATGCGACTCAAATCGATGGAAGCGATGCGCCGGAATCCAGTCCGTTTCCCTGGCGCATCGTGGGCTTTTCGGTGGCAGGCGCAGGGGTTGCAAGCGTGGTGGGCGGCGTCGTGTTTGCGCTCGATTCGCAGGCTGCACAAGATGATTTAAAGGCGCAAACCTATAAAGGCGATCAGCGTAAATACGACGATTTGGTGGAGCAGCGCTCTCATTCGCGTATGTGGGCTTACACGCTCTATGCGTTGGGCGGGGCGCTCATTGCGGGCGGTGTGCTGGCGGCGATCCTTTTGCCCGAAAAGGAAGAAGCGACGGGATCCTCATTGGGGATCTATCCTTCCGCAGACGGCGGCCATTTGGTCTACTCCTTTGATTTTTAACATCTTTTTGTGGAATTCGCGATGCGCAACCCAAGTTTTCAATCCTTTGGCCCTTGTTTGATGATGGCGTTGGCTGGTTTGCTTACGGGTTGCCCGGCATCGGGGGATCCACCTGCATTTGTGCCCGGAAATCAGACGATTTCGGATGCGATGGTCAGCAACGATGCCTCCACTGATGCCTCACAACCTGTCTCCTGTACTGCAGAGGGTGAAGGTCAGACATGTGAGACCGGGTTGTATGGGATTTGTAATGAGGGCATCAGCCATTGTAACAATGGCGTTCCTATATGCACACCGCTGATTCAGCGATTTGAGAGAAGCGAAGACTGCAACGGCAAGGATGATAACTGCGACGGCGAAACCGACGAAGGTTTAGCGGAGCGCCAGGACTATACAGATTTAAATGAATCCGGGATCTGCGCTGAGAAGAGTAAGTTTTGCAGAGGTGGTGAGTGGGTCTATGAGTATAAAAACGAGAAAAGCGATTTTGAGATTTGTGGTAATGGCAAAGATGACGATTGCGACGGCTATATAGACGAATGGGAAATCGAAGTCGAAGGTGTGGTGACGCAGTTTAGAACAAAAGACGACATCTCCGAGCTTTGCTTTGTGGGTAAGGGGGTTTGCAAAACTCAGGGTGAATGGGTTTGTGGTTCTAACGGCAAGCCCTATTGCGATGGAGAACCCAATTCAGCCGCCAAGACCACAGAGATTTGCAACGGCAAGGATGACGACTGCAACGGCGAGACGGACGAAGGTTTTGAGAAGGTCGGCGAGGCGTGCACCGTTTGCCTGCAGGAAGGTCGCAAGGATGACAACCACAATTCCGAGACGGCCAATGCCTGTGACTCGATATGCACAAGGAATGGCAAATGGGAGTGCAATGATTCAGGTGAAATCATCTGCGTCGAAGTTCCCGGGCAGGCTCCTCCTGTGGCGGAGCAATGCGATGGCGTGGATAATGATTGCGATGGTGATACCGACGAAGGCTTTGCAGTAGGGTTGAAATGCAATGATGAGGCAGTCTGCGACACGCGGACGATGTCTTGCGACGCTGATCACAACGATCCGACCTGGGTTTGCAAGGAACCCATAGGAACCGAACTCTGCGACGGTGTGGATAACGATTGCGACGGTGCAATCGACGAAAATTTCCCGAAGAAGGGAGAGAAATGCCCCGGCGATGCAAAAAACCCCGGTATCGGAAAGGGCGCATGCTATAGAGTGGGCGTTTACGAATGCAATGAAGATCACGATGATACCATATGCAGCGTGACAAGCCCCGGATCGCCCACGCCTGAGATAAAAGACGAAATCGATAATGATTGCGATGGGTTAACCGATGAAGGCATTGAAAGCTGGAATGCGGTTCCTCCGGTTGCTGTTGTGGGGTGGGAGGTGATGGTTTCGAGTACGCCGACTTGCCAGGCTCTCGATAAGAATGCTCACCTCATAGCAGGAAGCGACGGTGGCGTAGGGGGCAAATACTTCTCTAATGAGGACTTAACCGCTCTTCTTGCACTCCCCGAGCAACATCAATTGTTGGTTGCCCTATCGGCGGCAAGTATAAGCGATGAAGAGAATAGCTTTGATGAGATTACGGGTAGATTTGAGCTCGAATGGATGAGAGCCGGGAAGGCGAACAGCGGTGAGCTTCAGCCTTTATCGATGGAGCTTTCGGAATACGGGACTTCCAAATATCAAAGTGGGCAGGTCGCTATTGCAGATAATGTGCTCAAAAACCTGACTGCGGATGCGAACAATCGATTGAGCGTGCAGCAGGTGCCATCACCGCTCTTCTACGACAGTTCAAACCCGGAACTGTCGCTGATGCTGTTGAATGAAGTGCAATATAGAGCGGTATTCTCACCTGACGCAGAAGGTAATCTTGACCCAAGTCAGAATAGTTTATTCTATCAAAAGAAACCTTATTGGAGCGAATTCTGGGTGTTCGGTGTCATTTCGACGTCTGCGCTGAACGATTACCTGAAGAATGTTTTCGCGCATTGCAAAGCGCATCCTTCCGATAATGGCTGTAAGCTGTGGTATGAATCAAACCAGGAAAGCATAAATGCTCCCGGGGAGGTTTTCACAGCGGATTACGCATTGGACAGTCCAGATCCTAACTATGTGAGCCTTTGCATGAAATGGACTTTGGATGCAAGCGTTTCCACGCGTAGGCCCGATTTGCGTGGTGGTCATTCGCAGAAGATGGCTGAAATTTGGCCAGATTATGAGGAATACATTGGGGGCGGGTTTACTGAGGATGATTTTGCAACGATCGTCCCTGCGGTGTGTACGAAGTCAGGGGGCGATAATCATGAAGATTCTTGTTTTAAGGATTGGCAATGCAAAGACTTTTTGTCGACCTCACAGGCGGCAATCCAAGCTGTGCACACTATAAATCCAAACTTGGGTCAATGCCAATACGTAGCTCCCACCCCAGCCGCATCGAAGAAGTAAACCCTTGACATCGCGGTCGCAGTTTGCCAAAAGCCGCAGCAGTTCTTTGAAAATATGGGGGCGATTGGTTTCGACGGGGATGTTGAAGCCTGGGTTGCATGTCGCGGTTCCCGGTCACCGCGTTAAAAAGGCTGGAGGCATACAATTGCCAACGATGATATTGAATTCGCTCTCGCTGCATAATCAGTTGTAGAGCGCGTCCTTCCGATCAATGCCCACGGGATCGAGAAGGGCGTCACGCCAGTGGGATAGCCGCGGAAAGTTGCTCGGTACGACCCAACGCGAAATTTCAGTCTGAGCTACCCAAAAGAAAGCCTGCCTGTTGGCGTTCGATTGGGGAATTTTTAAAGGACAGGACAAACATGTAGACGCCTTGGTGGACCATTTTCGGACCCGGGTTCGACTCCCGGCGCCTCCACATTTTCACTCCTTCCTTTTTTGAGCATCTCCTTTCACAAAATGAGCGTAAGCCTGGCGCTGCAGAGTTGTAGCGCTTGCATGAGAAGCGTTGCGCTTCGTTTTGAAGCTGCTCGCGTTTCATTTTGAACGACATCGCTTCTGCTTCCAATAAAGGATCCTCTCTTGAGATTACTGCATACTTCGGACTGGCATATCGGGCATCAGCTTTTTCAAAAAGATCGTGATGCAGAGCATGCGCGTTACTTTGAATGGCTAGCCGCCTGTATGCAGTGCGAGCAGGTAGAGGCTCTTTTGGTAGCGGGCGATATCTTCGATGTAACGGCACCGTCTTCAAGATCAAGGCAGCGCTTTTATGGGGCAATGAAGGCGTTTGCAGAGGTGAGCGGGCTGCAGGGGATCGTATGCATCGGGGGCAATCACGATTCCCCGGCGGTGCTCGATGCGCCCTCCGATCTCGTCAAACTGTTGCGGATTCATATGGTGGGGGGAGCGCGGAGTACGCATGCCGAAGAGTTGGTGAAGCTTTATCGGGCGAATGGGGATCTCGGATCCGTCGTTTGCGCTGTGCCTTTTTTGCGTGAGGGTGAGCTCTTGCGAGAGTTGCGCTCCGAAAGCGAAGGCGTAGGGATCGCAGAGCGAGAGCAGGCGATTCGTGAGGGCATCAGGCATCATTACATGCGGGTACTCGAGGCTGCCGAAGCCCAGCGCGAGGGTGCGCCGGTGGTAGCGATGGGGCATCTTTACGTAGAGGGTGGGGTTGCAAAGCAGAGCCGCGAGCTTGAAAGTGAACGCTCGCTTTATTGTGGGAACCTGGGGCAGGTATCGGCGGGCATCTTTGAGCCTTCAAATGTGGGAGCGCCGGGCTATGTGGCGTTGGGTCACCTGCATCTGCCGCAAAAGGTGGGGCAGCGCGATCACATCCGCTACTCGGGTTCGCCGTTACCCATGAATTTTGAAGAGGCGCTCTCACCCAAAGAAGTCTGCATCGTCGATGTCAATGCGGACTCCGCAGCGGTGCGAACGATAGAGATCCCTTGCTTTCAGAAGCTGTTGCGCTTTAAGGGCGATAGAGCATCGATCGCGCAGCAGATCGAGGCGCTGGGCGAGCATGCCGCGTGGGTTCAGATTTTGTATGAGGGCGATGAAAACATCAGCGAAATCCAGGAATGGGCGAACGAGGCGGTGCAGAAGGCGGGGATGGAGCTCTTGAGTCTCATCAATCGAAGGCGCAGGCCGAAGGGCGAGGCTGAGGCGCAGATCGATGTGAGTCAGATCAGGGCAATGGACGATATGGAGATGTTCTCAAGGTTCATGCAGAGCCGCAACGTGAGCCTCGATTTGCAGAAGACGCAGATGGCGCTCTTTAAGGAGGCGCTCGACGCAGTGCGCGAGAGGGCTTTGGAAGGGCAGCAGCGATGAGGATCTGCAAGGTCATCTTTCAGAATTTAAACAGCCTTGCGGGTAAATGGTGCATCGATTTTGAGAGCGAGGCCTTTCGGAGCGCTGGCATTTTTGCGATCACCGGTCCTACGGGCGTAGGGAAGACGACGATTTTGGATGCGATCTGCCTTTCGCTCTATCAGCGGACGCCGCGTTTGGAGAAGGCGGGGATCGCATTGGCTGCCGAGGTGATGACCAAGGGCACTGCGGAATGCTTTGCGGAGAGCGTGTTCGAGAACAATGGAAGGCGGTATCGCGCGCGGTGGGAGACGAGGCGTGCGCGGGGGAAGGCATCGGGGGCTATTCAGATGCCCAAGCCTCTGTTTGAGGATCTGCAGTCGCATCAGACGGAGGAGAAGGTTGAGCCCGTAAAGGCGGCCGTCGTGCAGGCGACGGGGCTCGATTTTGCGCAGTTCACCAGGGCCATGATGCTGGTGCAGGGCGATTTTGCGGCGTTCCTGAAGGCTTCGCCCCGCGAGAGGCTCGATTTGCTCGAGAAGGTGATGGGTTTGCAGAGGCTGCGCGAGGTTGCAGAAGAGATCTACAGGCGTCAGGCAGATTTAAAGATCGAAACGGATGCGATGGCGCAGGCGCTTTCGGGCATCGAGCTGCTTTCGGAAGAAGAGCGCGCGGATTCAAAACAAAAGATTGAGGCTTTGACTTCGGAGCAGAAGGCGGCGCAAAGGGAGCTCGAGCATGCGCAGGCGATTCAGCTTGGACTGCAGGAACTCAGGCGCGCAACGGTTGCAAGGGATGAAGCCTTAAAAGCAAAGGATGAGGCTTTGTCAGCAAAGCTCTCGTTTTCTGAAAGCGAAGCGCGGCTGAAGAAAGCGCAGTCGGCGCTGCATGTGGAAGGCTACGAGGCCCTCACGCAAACGAGAGGCGATGTTCAGTTAAAGCAGAAGTCGATTTTGGAACTGGATGAGAGCCTGCCTAAAATCGAAGGCGAGCTTTCTGATGCAGAGCAGGCCTGTGCTGAAAAAGAAGCGGCGCTTACAGAAATTCAGGCACAGAGGGCAGAAAACGAAGCGCTTTGGAGCAAAGTGCAGTCAATCGATGCGCAGATCGAAGTCTTAAACAGCGATTTTGAACAGAAGCGCATCGGATTTGAAGCGACGGAGAGCGATTTAAAACAATGCGAGCTCGCGTTGGAAAGCGCGATCAAAGAAGAAACGAACGCGAGAGAGACTTGCTCTAAGAATGAAGCTTGGATTTTGGAGCATGCAGACCAAAAGGCGCTCTCTGAACGATGGCTGTTTGTAGTCCAGAGTCTGCAATGCTATTCGGACGCTTTGGATGCAAAGAACGAATGCCTTAAAAATGAGCGCGATGCTTTAAAAGCGAACGGACTCGCTCAAAATCGGGAGCGCGATGCTTTAAAAGCGGAGTCTGAAGTACTCGATCGAAAGAAGAGCTTAGAGATTGCGCTCGGCGATCGCCAAAAGGAGCTCTATTCGGTACTCGATGGATCGTCGATCGAACAACTGACGGAGCGGCGCGAACAGCTTCGAAGCCGTTACAGCGCGCTTAAAATGGGGCTTCATTGCGCAAACGATTTGAAGGCGATTGCAGAAAAAGAAGCGGACTTCAAAAAACAGATCGAGACCGTTCAGACGCAAAGGGAACTGTTCGGAAAAGAAACCGAAAAGGCCAAAGCGCTCGTATCGGAGGCTGAAAAAGAGGCGCAGTCCACAAAACAACGGCTGGAACAGGCTCAAAAGATGGAACAGACGTTGCAGCTCGCCTATGAAGAGAGCCTCGCTTTGGTGCAGATGGTCAAAAATGCGGAACTGCTGCGCTCAAAATTGCAGCCGGGGATGCCCTGCCCATGCTGCGGATCGCTCGATCACCCTTATGCCGGCGGCCAGTTGCCCAAAAACGACGCTCAAAAACAGGCCCTCGAGCTTCAGCGAAGCGAGCGCAAGGCTTTGGAACAGAGCCTTTCAGAGCAGAATCAGAAGCTCGAGGCATTAAAGGCGAGGCTCTCCGACTTTGAGCAGAAGAAGGCGCAAATGGAGAGCAGGCTCGTTCAATGGAACGAGCAGATTGAAGGATTGAAGAAGGATGCCGCTTTAAAGCAGATGGAGCTCGATCGAGAGCTCGAAGGCCTGCTGCCGAAGGATGTACAGAAGACTTCTGAAGTTTTGACGCAGGTGATCGCGGATTGCGTGGCGGAGGGAAAGAAACTGGGGGCGGTGATCGATCAGGCAAACGCGCTTCGTTCAAAGATCGAGCAGATGGGCGCAAAGCTTCAGGAAGCGGCTTTGGCCTTAAAGGATGCGGAATCCGAATTCAAAGCGGCAAAGCTCGAATGCGAGCATGCAAAGTCAAAATTTGAAGAAGCGGAGAATAAATCGAAGCTTTCAATGGCCGATTCTGAAAGCAAAAAGGAGGCGCTTTTAACGGAGATCGCCTCCTATGTTTCGGGTCAGAACGAACTCGATGATCTGAAGGCCTTAAAACAAAAGCTCGAGGCTCAAAAGGCGGAGTTTGATGCGCGGGTTTCAAAGCAAAAAACTTTGGAAGATGCGCAAAAGGCTGCGGAATCCGATGCGCTCCTAAAGCGCGAGCGTGCAGAGCAGATTCAAAAGCTTTACGATGAAAAGAAATCAGGATTTGAAGCGGCCGCGATCGCTTTGAGGATCTTAAAGGCGAACCGCTTCGAGCTCTTTAAGGACGAGGACGTCGCTTCAAAAAAGGCGGAGTTCGACGCGCGGCTGAAGGATGAAGCTTCGCGTTTGGATGAATTGAAGCAAAATTTGCAGCAGATCGCTCAAAAGAAAGCCTCTACGGAACAGCTTCGGGAACAGATGGATGCGGATTTGAGCGCGCTTCGCTCCAAACGCGAAGTGCAGGAGAGCGCATTTTTGACTTCTGCATCCGAAAATGGATTCGAGTCTGAGGCTGAGTTTACGGAGGCGATGCTGCCGCAAAACGAGCGTCTGATGCTTCAGGCTGAGCAGGAGCGCATCGAAAAGGCGCTGCTCTTTTCGCATTCGGCTCTCGCTCAATGCGAGAAGACACTCCTTCAAAAGAAGGCCGAACAGACGGAGGATCTCAACGAGGAGGAGGCGCAGGCGGGCCTGCTCGCGGCAAACGAGAAGCTCAAGGCTCTGTACGACGAGCAGTCTCATCTGAAATCCATGCTCGAAGCTGACGATCGCGCATCGGCACAGGCGAAGGATCGTGCGGCGGCCCTCGAAAAGAAACGGGCGCTCTATCTTCAGTGGAAGGCGCTGCAGCAGATGATGGGCACCAAGGACGGAAATCAATACCGCGCCTTTGTGCTTTCGATGGCGATGGGCGCGCTCCTGCAACAGGCGAATGCCCATTTGGATCAGCTGAGCGAACACCGCTACCATCTCGAACGAGAAGAGGACGGCGATCTGTTCAAACCGGAGCCGGATGCTTCTCAGGCAGACAATCCATCACCTGAAACGGATGCTGCGTCTGATGCTTCAAACAAAAAGCAGAAGCGATCAAAGAAGGCAGATGCGGATGCGGAGAGCGCAGCCTTAAAAGAGGTCGACCGCTATTTTGAACTGAAGCTCGACGATGCGCAGTTTGGAGCCCGGCGCTCGGTCAGCAACCTCTCGGGCGGCGAAAGCTTTTTGGTGAGCCTCTCCCTCGCATTGGGGCTATCGAGTTTGTCGAGCAGGGAGGTGCCCATCGAATCGCTCTTCATCGACGAAGGCTTCGGCACCCTCGACGAGCAGACTTTAAACCTCGTCCTCTCCACCCTCGGCGGTCTTCAGGGGAACGGCAAGATGATCGGGGTCATCTCTCACGTTGAGGCTTTAAAGAACGTGATCCCCCTGCAAATCGAGATCGTTCGGAGTTCTGTGCCAGGACAGAGCAAACTGAAAGACAGCGCATACGCTTTTACAAAGCGATGATCCCCTTTTCTGGGGACGCTTTGCAAAAGCATGGATCATGGACTGAAAACTAAAGGGTGCCCTTGAGCTTGAGATACATGGAGCGGCCTTCGGGATGAATTTCGGGTCGGCTGTTGTCGGAGTCGATCCGTTCGGGCTGCCTGCTGTTTAAAAGATTGCGGATGCCCACTGCAAAATAGAAGTGATCGCCCATGGGACTGATGCCCGTAAAGTTTAAATCCCAGTAATACTGATATTGAGACGAACTGCCCATATTGGGTAACGCATAAGAACTTTCGTATCGCAAACGGTTGGCCATGATGATGCCAACGGGGGGGATCGGGACAGCGAGCTTGAAGCTTGCAAGGTGATTGGGGGCATTCGATAAGGGCTCTCCCCGGGTTAAAGAGTCGAACCGCGTCCTTTGGTATGAATAGTTGGCCGAAAAGAACCAGTGATTCCACCAATCCTTTTTGATCTCGAACTCTCCACCCAGCGAATGCAATTTATCTTCTGCGGACTCGTAAGAGCGGTTGGCCCAGTCTTCGTCTTCCGTTTTGAGCAGGGTCAGATTCTTTGTCTGATGATAAAAGAGGGATGTTGTAAGGATGACGTTGTATGGGAACAGATGCCGGTATTCCAGTTCGGTCGACCAGGTCTGTTCGAGCTTTAAAGGGAGTTCTTCCTGAAGAGACTGGGGATGAGAATGGGCATGCCGCTCAAAAAAATTGCGGCTGTGGTAGCCCTGTCCATAAAGCAGTTTGAAATGATCGTGAAGGGTTGGGGCATATAAGAGCGAGGCGTGCGGTGAAAATACAAACGCATGCTGGTCGCTGTAATCGAGCCGGCCTGAAACTTCGAGGGTCAGAGGATTCAGGATTGAATATTGGACCTGAGCATAAAGGCTGTAGAGCGCATCTTTTGCATGAAGATCATTCCAATTCTTGTTTTCGGGCTTCAGCTTGAAATGCCCCTGATGAAATCTCTGAGCCTCCAGGCCTCCCTTAAAAAAGAATGAGCGATCGTTTGTAGCGGCGATCGTATCCCATTTGAAGCCCAGAAGAAGCGATTTCCAGTCCATGTGATAGGGATTCTGAAGGGTATTCTGGGAAGCGAGATCGCTTTCAACGTGATCGTAATCGCTGATTGCGCTCAGTCGGCTTTGCAGGTTGGCCGATCGATAGATGAGGTATGAGGCATCAAACACGATGTGATGACGCTCATAGTTCATCTCTGTCTGTTCTCCCTCAGAAGCGCTTTCTATCCAGATTAAATCATGCTCCTGATGTTTATAGAGCGTATGAAGCGTAAGGCGCCGTAACTGAAGCTGGCCATTGATATGCGTATCGTATTCAGCTTCTTGTCTGAGCATGGGTGTTCGGGCTGAAATCAGATCATTTTCATGGGATGGATCATCACCCTGACTTTGAAAGCTTTCCAGGCTGAGCCAAAAATGACCCCAGGATCCTAAACTTTTGCTGCCTGCGATTCGCCCTCGCAATGACCGATCTTCAGGTTGAGCAATTTCGAGCTGAAGAGGGACATCCAGGATGTTGTCATGGGTCTGAACGTGAATGGCTCCTGCGGTCGCATTTGCGCCTTCAAAGGAGGAGATCGCTCCCCGATTGAGCTCGATGCGCTTCACATCTCCAAGGCTGGTGAGGAAACCCCGGCCAGGCGTCATGCCGCCCACCAAATCTTCGCTGATCCTGTGCCCATCAAGGGTTAAAAGATAATGAGCGCTGTCGCCCAATTGGATGGGCATGCCCCGCAAATACAGGATGGGGTTGAGCGCTTTATTGTTACCCGATACCCCCCGGCTGCCGAGCAATGCGTCGTAAACGGACTCGTAACCAAAAACTTCAATCTCGTGCTTTGAAATCAAATCATAGGAGACCGGTTTTTGATGCGGCGATCGCTCCAGGCGCGTCTCGATGGTTGCCGCGTTTTTGGCATGCAGCTCCGCGTGAATTGGCAGGGTCGTATCGGGTTTCACCTGCACGATCTGCCATTCATCGAAGTAATCTTTTGAAGCGATGCGTATCTCATGCTGACCGATCGTGAGTTCATCGAGAATGATCGGCGTTTGTCCGTAACCGATGCCGTCGATATAAACCAGAGCGGAACTTGGATTTGAGGTGATCTTCACGCGACCGCGCTGCGGATCCAATTTGATGGGGAACTGGAGGGGTTCATTTTCAAAGACCAGCAATGGTTCGCGGTGATTTTTATATCCAGGCGCCTGAACGATTAAGGCATAGTTGCCCGGCGGCAATAAGAAAACGCTGTCCTGCGCCTGCAAAGGCTGACTCTGACCTTCCATAAAGACAACCGCATCCTTAGGTTCAAGATCGATCCGGACCGGAACCAGAATGCGCTGTAAGGTCAGCTGGAGTTTTTGCTCCTTTCCCTGAACGAGCTTTACGGGTTGAGGATCGATCGGGCGATACCCTTCATGCTCGACAATGATTTGATGATCCCCCTCTGGCAATGCAAGGGTGAGCGGCGTTGTGCCTCTGAGGCCTAAATCCTTGCGATCGATATAAAGCTTTGCCCCCGGTGGATCCGTTTGCAGATTGAGCAGAGCGCATTGCTTCCTCAATTGCTCCAATTTGGACGGAATCTCTTCCAACAGCTCCGGATCATGGCTCAGCCGGAGCGCATTGCTATAGTGATGAAAGGCTTCGTTCCAGCGCTCCATCACTTCGTAAGTCATGCCCAGGTTATATTCGACGTTGGGATTCGATACGAGTCGGTTTGACAGCAAAAAATGATAGATGGCCGCTTCATAATCATGGCGCTCGCTGGCGATTTTACCCAATTGGTTTTGAAGATCGGCTTCGTAGACAGTGTCCTGGGTATCCCAGTCTTCAGTTTGGGCAGCAGCAGGCAGCGATCCTAAACCCAGGTAAATCAAAATGGATCGCAACGGTTTCATCTTTAGACCTCAATCATCGGTTTGGGCAGGCTGACTCTGATTGAAGAGGACAAGAAGAGTTTTAATTTTAAGAATACGATATAAAAAAAGGCATCGGCCGCTTGAATACGGATTGATTGCATAGTCGAAGCGTACGAACGAGTTCCCATGGCCATCTAAAAGCCTTAAATTTTTAACCCACCCGTTCTACAAGCGAAGCGCAAATTTGCCGATTGCCTTTTTGCCCGCGAATACTGCCCAATGATGCGCTTCGCTTGTGAACCCTGCCCAGCCCGCTGCAAGATACTTTTCAGCCCTTGCACCGCGGACCCTATTTAAAACTTTAAGCGGCTCGATTCAATTTCAATCGGCATCCGCCGCATCTTTTTTTTCGTCCTTGGATTCGTCGTCATTATCGTTCGCCTTGCGAGGCTTGGTCTTACGGACGGCGAGGGTGAGGCTGACGAAGCGATCGGCCAGGCTGGTGTTGCGGAAGAGCCAGGTTCCAGCCGCGCAAACCTCGTTATAGTAGAAGCAAAGGAGCTGCCACAGGCGGTTATAGAGCTGGGTGCGCTGTTGCTTGACGGGGTTATTGCTGTTGAGGGTGACGATGATGCGATCGGCCATCTGGGTCGCATCTTCGCTGCAGGTGGCTGTGTAATTGCGGGGATCGAGTTCCAGACGGCTGCGGAACTCTGCGATCAGCACGCCCAGGCGCTTTAAATCGGAAGCGAGATCGAGGTAACCGTTGCCGCTCTTGATGCCGGCGAGGCGGGGCGCGATGGCGGGATCATCGCCCAGGTAGTAATTGACGAGCGAAAGCAAGCGGTTGCGCATCTTTGAAGCTTCTTCAGCCAAGGCCGGCGGAAGCTTTGCCTGGGATTCGAGCGTGTTCTGATCATTGATCAGGTTCGCCTGATGCCAGACCGCGAGCGCGAGCGGTTTTAAGCGCTTTAAAATGAGGGGATCGAAGCTCGTCTGAGGCAATGTGGCGAATGCGGCTGCAATCTCAGGCTGTTTGACGAGCCTGTCGAGCTTCAGCACAGGGCTTACGGCCTGCATGCGATCGACTCGCGGCAGGTTGACTTTGGGATCGGGGACGCTGTCGATCCAAGTCAGCACCGAGTGGTAAGCCTCGGCTGAGTTGGTGGCGTCGATTTCGTAACTGTCGATCTCGTTGGGCATTGCTTGGACTCCCATGGTCAGTTCTGAGCACATTGGACAACATAAATTTAAAAAGGGTAGAGGATCAAGCTTTGTAAGGGCATCTTGTGGAAAAAGTTTGAAAAGCCCAGATCTGGCGCGGAGATTGGGAGTCGGAAAAATGTGGAAAACCCTGTGTGACAGATGTGAAACAGCTGTGGATACGATACCGTGGACTGTTCCCGGCAAGCGGCGACCCTAAATTTTTAAGGCTTCCCGATGTATTTTATCCACAACTTATCCACATCCTGTGGACAAAATTGCGGTTGCAGACTTGCGGGATCAAAAATGAAAGGCAGGCGTTATTAAATCTGAAGCTGCGCATTCAAAAATGCAGCGGCATCTTTTTAATGGGACAGACAGTAAATGAAAAGCAAAATCGTCTGCATCGAGAACAGGCGGCAAAGGCGGTGAATGGATGGAGGAAGGATGTTTTGCGAAGGATAAAGGCCTCAAAACCGAAGCCATTGGATTTGGAACGGAGGCAGCGGGCTTCAAAAAGCCTTGTTCAGGAGGAGCAAGGCGATTCGATCACCTTGTGCCGGCCAGCAAGTGATTTCGACAGCAGATTTTTGCGGCTTCAGGTTGAAGCAGCGGCCTTGGATTGCAAAGCGGCAGGGCCTTTGGGCACAGATTAATATTGCAGCCTGAAGCGCATGAAGATGGTGCGGCCCAGCTGTGGGGATTCGAGGGGATCGAGGTTGGACTGAGCGGGAATGGACGCCCTCCAGTCGAGGAGGTTGTTGAACCCGATGGCGTAGTCGATGAGACCGGCCAGGGGGCGTTCGCTGGTGATCGTCAAATCCCAAAGATAGGCGCTTTCGGTCTCTGGAGCCCCGGGGTTGTAGCGTTCGCTTTCGATCCGCAAACGGTTGGCGACCATCATGCCAGCATGTCGCAGGGGAAACGCGATCTTGAGGCAGGCCAGGTGAAGGGGACTGTTGTAGAGGTTGTTGTCGATGAACGCATTTCCCCACCAGCTTCTTTGAATGCTGTATCGCACCTGTAAGAAACTGCTGTCGGCCCAGTTGCGCTCGATGGCGATCTCTCCGCCCAGGCTATAAAGATCTTTGCTTTGGTTCTGGTAATATTGAGCATTGAACCGCCCGCTTGTATCGAAGAGGATGAGCTGTTCGAAGCTGTTCACATAGAGACTGCTTAACAGGCTCCAGCGTTCGGTGAGCTGATGCGAATATTCGAGTTCAAGCTTCGAGGCCCTTTCGTTTTTGAGCGACGCCTTTTGGAGTTCGACGCGCTCGTTGAACAGGCTGTAGCGTTCCATCAGGCTGGGTGCGCGATAGGCCTGCTCGTAAAAGAGCTTGATGCGGTTTTTGGGCGATAGCCGGTATAAAAGCGAGACTTGCGGTGCCCAGGTGGCATCGGCATCTTCAAAAAGATTGAGCTGCATTTGGGCTGCAAGGGCGAGCTGTTCCCAAAACCAATATTCTGCACGGGCGTAAGCGCTGGTCTGAGTGCCTTCGGTGTGGAGGGACTGGCGATCCCGGTCGAGGCCGGTCTGTTCAAACTGTTCCCATAAATCCTGGCGAATCTCCAGGCCCAGCTGCATCTTCAGACGGTTGTCATCTGTGTGCCCGAAGAGGTCAAAATGCAAAGCCGCCTCTATGCTTTGGGCTTTCTGATCTTCGTGGGGCGAATCTTCCCCTGGAAGAATCGATTGATTGAGGATCGAAGTCAAATCACCGGAGAGATGCGACTTGAGTTGCCAGTTGGGAGAGAGCTTCAGATCATATTGAAGATCGGCGTAGGCGCGATCATATTTTTGCTTATAGGAATCGCCATAGAGCGCCATGCCTGTAAAATCGATGGGGATCTCATGCCAGTTATGCAGATAGTGACCAAAAAATGAAAGATGGCCTTGCCATGCGCGGAGCGTGATGCTCTGGGTTGAAGAGCGATCGTGGTCGTGTGAATGATAAGAGTCGTGATTATAACGCCGATGAAAAGACCAGTCGTGACCTTTATCGTTGGTCATATCGGCGCTCAACCAAAATCCCCCCTCGGGGCTCCATTGATAGCTGCCCGCGCCTCTGAAATGTAAACTGCTGTCTTTAGTAGCGGCAGCTTCAAGCTGAGGCCTGGGCAGATCCTGGTCTTCTCTTTGAATCACATTGATGGCGCCTGTGATGCCATTACCTAAGAAGACCGAGGAAGCGGGACCGCGAAAGAGCTCGATGCGTTCAACATCGCTTAAGGTCGCCATCAAAAGGGAATCGACGGGACTGCCACCCGTAATGGCGTTGTTCATCCGGTGACCATTTCGGGCCACAAACAAGCGGCGGTTTTCGTCTGAGAGCGCGATTCCCCTTACACCCAGGGAACTCATATGCGGTTCGGTGTTGCTGTAAAAGCCGCGCGCACCCAGCACTGCATCGTAAACGGTCTGATACCCAAAATAGTGAATCTCACGCTTTGAAATCAAAGAGATGGAGCTTGAAAGATCAGGCAGATGCTCATCGTAAGGCGTAACGATGTCGACATCCGGTTTCATCTTCATACTGGGATGCACTTCATTGGTCGTTTGGTAAGAGATCTCGATATCGGTCTCCAGATCCTCTGCATCGGGGTGAGTGAACTTTAAGTGATGGGGACCATCGCTGATGGCATCCACATAGAGCGGCGTTTCGCCGTAATCGACGCCGTCAATTTCAACATGCGTTTTATAAAAATCGCTGTCGACGACGAGTTGCCCGAGCTTCGGTTCCAATGCAATGTTGAAGGTCTGGGTTTGATTTTCTTCGCCGGCATAAGACCAGTTGAAGGGAAAATATCTCGGATGCTCGGCTCTGAAAAGATGAACGCCTACAGGCAATTGAAAATCGCAGGGCAGGGTACAGACGGGTTGCTCTTCGGATCCCACATAGACAGCTGCCCCCTCGGGTTTACCGTGAATCAGGATCCGCGTACCGATCAGCTCCAGGTCGGCGTGGAACTCTACGGTCTGGCCTTTTTTGAGTTCGATGTTTTTGGGCTCGCTTGGGCGGTAATCCTGATGCTCCACCCAGATTTGGTGAATCCCTTCGGGCTGCGCGAGTATATGTGGCGTATAGCCTTGAATCCCTAATTCCTTGCGATCGAAGTAAATGGCTGCGTGTTCAGGCTTTGATGTGATGTGAATGAGAGCGCATTGCTTCTTCAGGAGCGCAATGCCCGCTTTGGCTGCAGCTTCTGTCCTCAAATCGGGATGACTGTGAAGCACATCGTAATAATGATGAATCGCCTGATCATACTGACCGCTCATTTCGAGAACATCAGCAAGGTTAAGGTTGATGTTGATGTTCGGCGCCAAACGGTGAGACTCGATGAAAGCTTCGATGGCGCTCAAATAATCATGGCGGTCGTAGGCTTTTTTGCCCTGTTCAAACAGCAGTCCGGACTCCTCCCCATAATCCACCTGACCAGATGGATTTTCCTGGGAAGCGCAGGGGAGCGCATGCAGAGCGATGAGGAGCAAAAGCAAACGATGCATTTGATTCGATGAGGGCTGTTCGCCTTATCCTTCAAGCCTAAAACTGAGCTTTGACGCTCATCTGAACCGAACGGCCAGATATGGGTATAGAGCGCAGACCTGTACGGGGCGATGCGCTCTGCTCGTTTTTCCAGTTTAAGATGTTGATAAACCCAAATGAGAAGTCGAACGTATCCATGATCAGGTCGATGGGTGTGAGGATGACATCCCAGTAATAAGCTTCCACAGTATGATCGCCTCCAAAGAGAAGGCGTCCGCTTTCCACTCGAAACCGGTTTGCTATGTTGATCCCCATACGGTTCATGGGAGCCGCAAGCTTGACGTTAAAAAGATGAGCGGGACTGTTTAACAGTTCATCGCCATCGAGCAGGTGGCGAAGGCGAGTCCTTTGAAAGCTGTAGTTGATCTCTGTAAACCAGTTCTTATGCCATTCCCTGCGAAGCTCGATGTCACCTCCCAGGGTATAAAGGTTTTGGGATTGGTTTCTGAAAAGGGGATTTTGCGAGCTGGATGCTCGGAAGGGCACAGTGATTAGATCTTCAACCTGACGATAATAAACGGAAGAGATGAGCTTAAAGTCGAGAGGCAGCTTGCGCGTGTATTCCAATTCACCTGTCCAGCTCCGTTCGCGCTTCAGTTCGGCTTTCGCTTTGGATTCCTCATTGAGCTGATTTAAAAAGCGCTCCTGCAGGGTGGGCTGATGGTAGGCCATATTGAACATGGTCTTGATGACGTTTTTAGCGCCTAACCTCAGGATCAGGCTGGTGCGCGGTGAAATTTCAAAGTCATCCAGATCAAAAAAATCGGCGCGCGCACCCAGAGTCAGACTGAGCGGTTGAAGCAATTGAATCTCGCCTTCCGAAAACAGGCTGAAAAGGCTTGTCTGATCAGGCTCACTGCTTGCTTCGTGGTCCTGACGCTTTTGATTCAGTTCAATCCATATGGGTTTGCGAAGTTCAAGGCCCATCATCAGTTTAAAGCGGTTCGACTTTGGAAACAGCTTGGCCCGTCCTTCAAAGCCCGCCCATAGGCTGTCAAAGGTCTGTTTGTTCATACCCCATTGGTTCTTTTCAAAGGGATAATCATTCTGATTGTGTGCCCAGTCCGCGTAACTGTGCAAAGAGAGATAGAGCGCTTCATCGAGATGCGGCGTGTAGTCCAGTGAAAACGTTGCTCGGTGTTCCTGGGTACGAAGATTTGGATCATTGATGATGGTCCCTTTGGCGGGAATGGCCATGTAATGATCGCGCAGCTTGTAATCCATTTGAAGCGATGTATCACCCTGCCAAATCCGCATTGCGAGATTCTTAATGTCATCGCTTTCTTTATCTTCCACGTTCACCGTATTCGTGATGAAATGAAGCTTTTTGGGATTCGAACGTGCCTGATCGATGCCTACAATCTGCTCCAGATCGTAATCATCGCCCTGGCTCTTAAAGAAATCTCCGCTGATCCAAATGCCGCCCTTTTCACTCCAATGATGGCTGCCCACCAGTCGAATCCTTAAACTGCGGGCTTCCTGATGCGCAATCTCAATCTGCGGTTTTATGCCGTCGTTGTCGTCCTTGGCCAGGATGTTGATCAACCCTAAAGATGCGCCTGATCCGTAAATGGAAGAAGCCGGACCGCGCAACAGTTCGATGCGCTTTACATTTCCAAGGCTCGGCATCAGCGATCGATCCACTGCGCTGATCCCGAGTCCGGGGATATTCATATTGTGATTGCCCCATTTCACCAGCAAACGGCTGCCATTGTCATTTGAAACCGAAAAGCCTCGCATGACCAGGTTGTGATATTCCCCTTCAAACCGACCCGTTACGCTGCGGCTGCCCAACAATGCATCGTAGACGGTCTCGTAACCAAAGACGCGAATCTCGCGATCTGAAATTGAATCCACAGAAGCTGCAACCTCATCGAGGGTCTGCACTTTGCTGCTGCTGCTGTAAAAAAGATCAGCCGTGTGCATCTCTGCGTGATATTTGCTGATCGCATCGTTTTTCACCTCTATCGGATGTGAAATGGTTTCATATCCGGAGTGAGAGATTTCAATCACATGCGAACCCTCAAAGACGCGATCGATGCGGAGCGGTGTATAACCGTAAACCTTGCCGTCTAATTTGATTTGCGCATCCAGCACATCGGCCGTTACTTCGATGCTCCCCACATTCGGCTCCAATGATACAGAAAACGTCGTCGTCTGCTGGGGCATTAAATGGATTGGAACATACTGGGTTTTGTAATGGGGCGCCTTAATCTCGCATATGGTTTCGGCCGATCTGAGCTCCATTTCACAAGGCAGAGTGCAATGATTTTCTTTCTGCCCGAGCACGGTGACATCGGCCCCTATAGGATTGCCGTCGACTTTAATAAAAGAGGTCAACGGCTCCAATTTAAAATACACTTCCCGCTTTTCGCCGATATTGACGAGAATGTCTTTTGTCTCTGAATTCTTGTATCCATCAAGCTTTAAAAAGATGTGGTGAGGCTCTGGGGTCAGTGCAATTAAAAACGGTGTATGGCCTCGCAAACCCAGATTCTCGCGATCGATGTAAACATCTGCGCCCGGTGGATCGGAGGTGATCTTGATCAAAGCGCTTTTCTTTCCGATGCGATCGATCGCCTTTTCGACTTCTGCTTTCAGATCCGGATCGGAACTGGAATGCATGACATCGTAATAATGATGCACCGCCTGCTCGGATTGGCCGTTCGCTTCGTAAGCAAGCCCGATGTTGTAATTGGTGTTGGCGTTCGGAACCAATCGTTGGGATGCCAAAAAATGCTTTAAGGCCTCCTGATATTTACCTTTGTTGTAGGCTTTTGAACCCAGCCTGAAATGAACGTCAGCTTCCTCTGCATCATCCAGAGAGATGGTGACCTCTTCCTGAGCCTGCGCATCACTGTTGAAAACAAAAAAGCCTGCAAAGAGAAAAACGAGGCTTAGAAAGCAGAGCCTGCGGCTCAAAAATGAAAACAGGCTGCTTTTTGAAAGGATGGTGCGCGGCTTGTGAACAAAGCAGCGCGTAAAAAATGCGAACGATAACGATGAAAAATGAATGCGCAGCTCTTTGAATGAAGATGAGTCGCGCCTGAAATCGGAATGATTGGTTTTTGCTTGCGGATGGGCAGGATTAAAAATCTGAGCGGAATGCTTAAAATTGAGATGGAATTGATTGGAAGTGAAAGCGCTCTGCTCGGATTTCTGTTGAGTGAGATTTATCAGAGAAGCACGTTGCTTTAAATGCAAACGCGCTCTGCTCAAAATCGAAAGCCCGGGCTGTAAATGGAACGCCAACTTGCTCGCCCATCCCTGCTCATCGCTCTTAGCGCTCGACGACGACCGCCACAGCTTCACCGCCGCCGATGCAAAGCGTAGCCAGACCCCTCTTTTTGTTCTGCTGCTCCATCGCATACAAAAGCGAGACGAGGATTCTGGCTCCGCTGGCGCCAATGGGGTGACCTAAAGCGACCGCACCGCCGTTGACGTTGATGCGATCTTGGGGCAGATGGCAGAGTTCCTGGCAGGAGAGCGTAACCACAGAGAAGGCTTCGTTGACTTCGTATAAGTCGATGTCTTCGGGTTTGAGGGCGAGCTTCTTTAATACCTTGTCCACGGCTCCGGCGGGCGCAGTCGTAAACCATTCGGGCGCTTGGGAATGCTCACTCTTTCCTGCGATGCGGCCCAAAATCGGAAGGCCGTGCTCTTCTGCGTAAGCCCTGCTCGTCAAAACCACAGCTGCAGCGCCGTCGTTTAAACTCGATGCGTTGGCCGCCGTAACGGTGCCGTCGGGTTTGAAGGCGGGCCTGAGCTTTGCAAAACGGCTCACATCGCCGCGCCGGGGCTCCTCGTCCTCATCTACGATCACGGGGTTCCCTTTTCGCTGAGGAACCTCGACCGGCACGATCTCGGCCTTGAACCGACCCTGCGCCTGCGCCTCCAATGCCTTGCGATAGCTTTCGGCTGCAAAGGCATCCTGTATCTCGCGCGTATAGCCGTATTTTTCTGCACAGAGCTCCGCTGCTTCTCCCATATGGAAGTCATTGTAGGGATCCCATAAACCATCGTTGATCATAGAATCGACGACCTGTTTATGACCCATGCGCATGCCCGAGCGAGCGTCGGGCAGCAAATAGGGAGCCCGCGACATGCTTTCCATTCCACCCGCTATCACCACATCCGCATCGCCGCACGCGATCGCCTGCGCCGCCAACATGACCGCCTTCAGCCCCGATCCGCAAACCTTACCAATGGTAAAGCAATGGACGCTCTGCGGAAGCCCTGCATAGATCGCCGCTTGCCTTGCGGGCGCCTGACCGAGCCCGGACGTGAGCACGCATCCCATGATGACTTCGTTTACTTGATCCGGAGAGAGCGCCGCTCGCTTTAAGGCTTCCTTAATCGCGATTGCACCCAATCGGGTTGCGGGTACGGAGGCCAGGGCTCCACCAAACGAACCGATCGCTGTGCGCGCTGCTCCTGTGATGACGACTTCATTCATGGAAACTCTCTCCTGTAAACTTAGATTATGGATGTGCAAAGAAACAGACAGGAAATTTGAACCCGATGCGTTTGAAATCGAAGCGCGGGATTGATGATGCGGACTGTAATGGATAGAAATAAATCAGCGAAGCTTTGAATGCAGATGCGATCGAATTGGAAACGAAGCGCTGTGCTGCGGTTGCGATGGCTGTGCTTTTGGAAACGAAGCGCTGTGCTGAGGTTGCGATGACTGTGCTTTTGAAAACGAAGCGCTGCGTTGATGTTGCGATCGCTGTGCGCTTGAAAATGAAGCGAGAGGCTGAAAATGAAAAGGCTGTATCTTGAAAAGGGAAGCGATTAGCTTGGGAGGAAATCTTCTCTCGATCGCATTTGATGGGAAACTCTGGCTTTGTGGAGGTCGCTCGCTTCAATTTCTGAAAACTCATTGCAGACCTCTCACGCTCTTGCCTGAATGCTTATCTGTCGCGAAGCGGCTTTTTGTGGGGATTCTTCTGGGAAGAAGGCTTCGTCTTGGAGACTTCGAGCTTGACCGTGACTTCGGAAATGCCGGGGTCTACGGTCTCTTTCTTGTCGCTGTAACCTTTCAGCTTCAAGTTGAACGTGCGCGGGGCTTTTGTTTGCTCGAGCAAGCAAGGTGTTGTGCAAACGAGTTTCTTGCCTTCGTAAACCAATGCTCCTTCAGGGTCGCTGTCGATTTTCAGTTTGTTGGTCGATGGCGCGGCCTGAACGGAATGGGCGGAGTTGCCCTGTAACGCAGCGTCGGGCATCTCAGCGGGGGCTTTTACGCCTGCATCGGGTATGGAAGGCAGCGGTTGCAGAGGCTGAACGACCGGATTCTGATCCTGCGGTTTGACCTGATGATCGGCGGGGGGATCTGCGGGCTGCGCAGCGTTGCCGTTTGAGGGTACCTGGGGCTGATCGTCGGTTTGCACTGCTGGCGTTTGCGGTTCGTTTGCGTCTGTTGATGCAGCGCCGGACTTGCCTTTCAAAACAAAAACGATCACCGCCCCGAGCACGATCAACAGCAACGGGATGATCCAAAACTTGCGATGCGAAGGCGCGGCTTCTTCGACGATCTCCTTTGGCGGATCGGGCTGAGTCAGCTCCTGCGGCAACTCCTGTGTGATGTCGGTCTCTGTGATGACTGCGCTCTGCTTTGCAAACTCGGCGATGGTATTCGCCATTTGCAACACTTGGCTTGTGGGCAGCGGACTTGTGGGCGTGTTTTGAATCTGTCCCAAATCCTGAGCTGCGATCTTAAAACTGCCAAAGTGGTGCTCGCCTGTCATCATCACGATGGGCAAAGAGCGATTGCCGCTCCCCGTCGGCGCGACCACCGCCTGCGTATTGGGATTGGCGAACAGGTTGACGTCCGGAATGCTGCCCGAAGGCGAACGAAGGCGCTGAGGCGTCAGGCTGGGCGGGTTTGCAGAGGGAGCTTTGGGCGGTCGCGTGGGGGCTTCGGTGATCCCGCTGACTTCGGCTGCGCTGAAAACATTGGGCTCCGACAACTCATTCGGCAGCATGCCGGAGGGCATCAGCATGCGATCCACCGTCACATCGATGGCCTGCATTAACTCGATGGCGGTCTGATAACGCTCGGCGGGATTCTTGCGCATGCATTTGAAAGCGATCTCCTCCACAAGGGGAGGGATCTGCTTTCCGGTCAGCTCGAAGATGGTCGGCGGCGGATTGTTGACATGCGCGATGGCAATGGCGATCGGTTCACCGTCAAAGGGCGTCTTGCCGCAAAGGAGCTCGTAGAGGAGCACGCCGAGGCTGTAGATGTCGGATCGGTGGTCGATGGCGCCGTGGATCACCATCTCGGGGGCCATGTAGCGCGGGGTGCCGATCATGCGATCCTGGCCCGTGAGATCGCTGGCGGTTTCGTGGGATTCGAGGAGCTTGGCGATGCCAAAATCGAGCACCTTGACGGCGTCGTTGTCGCCCTCGTTGGGCACCAGCATGATGTTCGAGGGCTTCAGGTCGCGGTGGACGATGCCCATGCGGTGCGCTTCGTTGAGGGAGCGCGCGACCTCGCGGATGATGTAAAGCGCCTGCTCGGGTGTAAACGGACCGATGGCGTCGAGGCGCTGCCTCAGGGTGATCCCGTGAATGAGCTCCATCACCATATATAAGATGCGTTCGTCGCCTTTGATGAGGGAGCCGTAATCGTAGACATGGACGGTGTTGTTGTGGGTGAGCTGGGCGCAGATGGCGGCTTCGCGCAAAAATCGCTGTTCCTGCTCGTTGTCGCTCTGCTGGCCCTCCTGCATCTGCACCAGGCTGGCATTCAACACCTTAATGGCCACCTGGCGGTTGAGCATGAGTTGGGTAGCTACGTAAATGCGCCCCATGCCGCCCGAAGCGAGCAGCCGTTCCACGCGGTATTTGTCGGCCAGCAAGGTCCCCACAAGCTCATCCTGGGGCGCGGGCGCAACGGAGTTTCTAGGGCCAACGTAGTTCATAAGGTTGAATATGCGCTTTCCTTTCGCAAGTCTCAAGTCGCGTGTGTACTTCAGAGGCGTTCGGGGCTAATATTCGCCGCCATCTTTTTAAAGGAGTAGGCCCATGGCCAGTATTGTAGATGTTTTGCGCGGCGTTGATGGGTGCAAAATCGGTGATAAAGTCACAGTTCGCGGTTGGGTGCGCTCGCGGCGCGATTCCAAGGCGGGCGTTTCGTTCATCGCGCTGAGCGACGGCAGCTGCTTCAGCCCGTTGCAGGTGGTGGCCCCGCAGTCGCTCGAAAACTACGGCACCGAGGTGCAAAAGGTGACCACCGGTTGCTCGCTTGAGGTGACGGGCGCCATCGTAGAGAGCCAGGGTGCAGGGCAGGCCGTCGAGTTGCTCGCCTCCGCCGTCAGGGTTGTGGGCTGGGTCGACGATCCCGACACGTATCCCGTCTCGCAGAAGCGCCACACCTTCGAATATTTGCGCGATGTGGCCCATTTGCGTCCCCGCACCGCCACTTTCGGCGCCATCGCCCGCATCCGTCACTGCATCGCCATGGCGATCCACAGATTCTTCGACGAGCGCGGCTTCTACTGGGTCCATACGCCGCTGATCACCGCCTCCGATTGCGAGGGGGCCGGCGAAACTTTCCAGGTCTCCACCCTCGATTTCATGAACATCCCGAGGACCGAGAGCGGCGAGGTGGACTACAGCAAGGACTTCTTCGGCAAGAAGGCGTCGCTGACGGTCTCGGGCCAGCTCGAGGTCGAAACCCACTGCTGCGCCCTCTCCAAGGTCTACACCTTCGGGCCTACGTTCCGCGCAGAGAACTCCAACACGAGCCGGCACCTGTCTGAGTTCTGGATGGTGGAGCCCGAGATCGCGTTTGCCGACTTAAACGACGTCGCATCCCTGGCCGAGGACTTTTTGAAGGCGATCTTTACGGCGGTACTCCGGGATCGCGCGGACGACATGGCCTTTTTTGACGCGCATGTGGAGAAGGGCGTCATCGAGCGCCTGCAGAAGATCGTCGACGCCCAGTTCAGGCGCATCGAGTACACGGACGCGATCAAGATCCTCCAGGCTGCGCCGCACAAGTTCGAGTTCGCGCCCGAATGGGGCAAGGAGCTGCAGTCGGAGCACGAGCGTTATCTGACGGAAGAGCATTTCAAGGCGCCGGTGATCGTGATGAACTATCCCCGCAAGGCCAAGGCTTTCTACATGAGGGTGAACGACGACGGGCAAACCGTGGCGGCCATGGACGTGCTGGCACCCGGCATCGGCGAAATCATCGGTGGCAGCCAGCGCGAGGAGCGCATCGACAAGCTCGACGAGCGCATCGCCGAAATGGGACTGAACCCCGACGATTACAGCTGGTATCGCGACCTCAGGCGGTATGGCACCGTTCCGCACGGCGGCTTTGGTCTGGGATTTGACCGCATCGTCATGTTCTGCACCGGCATGGCCAACATCCGCGATGTGATCCCCTTCGCCCGCACCCCGCGCAACTGCAATTTCTGAGCCCGTCTTTTTGAGATCCAACGTGCAGATTCATTCCGCAGGGCTCTTTGCCCGCAAATCGGTGCCGCCTGACGTGCTGCAGGCGGTCGCCGATCGCTTTGCAAAGGCGAACATCCGCTTTTTTGACGACTTGCGCAGTATGGAGAGCCCACCCGCCGAGCTCGATTGGGTGATCGCCCTTGGCGGGGACGGCACGGTTTTGCGCGCGCTTCGGCTCTGGCCTGGCGTTCCCCTGCTTGCGGTCAACTTTGGGCATGTCGGCTTCTTGTCGCAGTGTGACAGCGATGAGCTTTTAATGGCGCTCGATCGACTGCTCGAGGGGCGCTTTGAGATCGAGGAGCGGCTTGCGCTCGAAGTGGCCATGCGCGATCGCCAGTGGCGCTGCATCAACGAGCTCGTGATCCGGGGCGGCACGCGGATGATCGAGGTGGACGTGAGCATCGACCACCGCCTGGTGCAGAGTCCCCGGGGCGACGGCGTGATCGTGGGCACACCTACGGGCGCGACCGCCTATCTCTTGAGCGCGGGCGGTCCGCTGGTGACGCCGAAGGTGGACTGCATTCTGGTGCAACCCTTAAACGAGCACAGCCTGTCGAGCCGCACGGTGATCGTCCCCGGTGATGCCGAAATTGAGCTCCGCGTCTGGCGCGATCACCACCAGATGGGGCGCGACGAACTGGGCGCCTCTGTCGACGGCCAGCCGCGCGTCTGGTTGCACAGTGGCGAGACCTTGCAGCTGTGCCGTTCCAAAACGCCCGTGCGCCTGATCACCCTGGATGGGGACAGTTTCTTTCGCAATCTGCGCAAGCGCCTTCGCTGGTAATTCCCTTCTTTTCTTCATCATTTCAGGATCCAACCATGTGTGACCCCAGTTTGCCTGAGGCGTTGCGGGCGCAGCGTTATGGTCGCCGGGCGGCGCGCTATGCGGCGATACTCGATCGCCTGAAGAAGCGCATCGCGATGCTCGCGTTCATGAGGCTCGGTTCATTTTTGGGTGCCGCCGCGTTCATCTTTGCGGCGTTTTACGACCATAAGCCCTGGCCTTACGCGCCGATTGGTGGGCTGTTTGCGGCGTGGTTTGCAGCCTGCGTCTTTTTGCACAGGCGGCCTTACGCGGTGTTTCCCCTGGTTCAGGCGCTCTGCAGGCAGAGTCAGGAGGCGCGCCTGCGCCTGGAGCGGGCCTGGGATCAGCTGCCGAATGAGAGCGAAGCCTTTTTAAAGGATGCGCCGCATCTTTCGGATCTGCAGGTGTTCGGGCGCTGCTCGGCCTATCAGATGGTGGGGCGGTGCCATTTGCCGCAGGGGCAGGCGAGGCTGCGGAAGCTGTTGGTGGAGGGCCTGACGCCAGGCGAGCTGCCTTCCCATCAGGAAGCGGCGCGGGAGCTCTCGAAGCGCGGGATTTGGCGCGCGAGATTCGAGGCGGAGTCGGCGAGGGCCCAGATCGACGAGGAAGCGCTCGAGGGCTTTTTTGCGTGGGCCGGGTCGCAGAAGCCGTTGCCCTGGTTAAAGCCGCTGGCCTGGGTGGGGCGCATCCTGGTGGTGCTCACCTGGATCTTCGGCATCGGCTCGGCGGTAAGCGAGATGACGTTCCCCTGGAGATGGACCCTGGGTGCGCAGGCGTTGCTGTTCCTCGCTACGACGACGGCCCTGAAGGCGCGCTACGTGCCCCTGCTCGGTAAAGAGGGGCGCCTGCCGCTGCTCGCGCTGGGTCGGCTCTTTGCGCTCTGCGAGAAGCCTGCGTTTCAGGCGGAGGCGATCGTTTCGCTGCAGACCCGGCTGCGGGCGACTTCACCCTCGGTGCGCCTGCAAAAGCTGACGCGTACGCTCGAATCGCTGGCGGTCCGACTGAGCCCGCTCACCTATGCGGTGGCGAATCTGGGGTTCCTTTTGGAATTGCACTGCGGTGACCGGCTTGAGCGCTGGCGTCTCGAGCACGGGATGCGGCTTCGCGACGAGCTCGGCCTGC
>JAEEGL015072754.1_pt1 | contig 31577 bp, 27 predicted proteins | sample 9134231 | NCBI WGS metagenome assembly JAEEGL01 (sample SAMN16246548, study PRJNA631951) | gut metagenome | biome: gut microbiome; feature: rumen; material: fiber-attached | host: Bos | place: Iran: Karaj | collected 2018-10 | reverse complement strand
GCAGATATTCCCATGACAGACAAACAATATCTTCTTCATTTATTTATCCAGAATACCTTGGAAGTAAGCCCTTACATCACTCCACTTATAATAAGGGAATATATCAGTAGCAACAGGGATATGAGCCTCTTTCTCACAATGCAACACCTTCACGAGAATATCGTCAGGATTCTTATCGCTACGGAAAAAGACCAATTGAACATTAGCTGCCATAGGAGTTACCTTATAGTTAGCCCACACCTTATATAATTCACGAGGATCGCTAATGGCAACTCCAAAGTTCTCGATTTGCATCAAAGCACATAGGTTGATAACATTGCCATCATGTCCAAAACGCAAGGTAGCAGCTTCGTTTCCAGTAGTAATGGCCTTGTCAGCACTATCAACAATATTCTGAAGCAAATGCTTTGCATTGGCAGCTACAATGCCATGACTATCTGCGTGATTGGCAGTACCTACATAGAAACTGAAGTTGCCTATCTGCCACAAGTCAAACAACTCCTGAGGTTGCCAAAGGTCGTAGAAAGACACTTTGGTTTCGATGTTCTGCATACCTACCGTTATCTGATAGAGATCATGCATCACCGTAGCAGGATTCACTTTCTTGAGCACAAAATCATTGTCCGCGAATAGAGTTGATATCAAACGATCTGGATGAATCATCGACTCCTGGAATTTGCGGAACTGTTCTACCCAAGGACCATTACGAGAATCAGTAAACTTATTGGCTTCAGGGGTTTGATAGTTCAGGTAGGACATATACTTCGGACTTGCCTCGTAAGCAATATGCAAAGTAGGGTTCAACTCCTTGAGACGATCACAGAAAGCCACCATACTCATAGTGCAACGCAACACCACAGTTGATCGTGCAGATATGTTAGCATCATTCTTGAACACGTCAGGGAAATTATTGTACATACGCTCAGCAATTCCTCGGTGCTGACGAACACCCAAAGGACTTAGGTCACCACCATGACCTTCAGCTTCAGCAAAGACCTGTTCCAAACGCTTATATACATCCTCTCCCAAAGCAGTAAGAGCCTGTTGTTCGTGTGCTTCCTTAAATAGATTCAATGAACGGGTATAATCCTCATTAGAAATGAGATAGCGAGAACCATGACGGCCGTAATGACTGATATAGAATGGTTTATAACCTTTAGGAGCCTTTGTTTGAGGAGTGAACTCAGTAGGATATGCTAGATATACACCACCAGACTTTTCTGGATTTGCTGTGATTTCCTCCAAAGAAGATTGGGCATATACTCCTAAGCAAAGCGAAGAAACAAAAACTACCAATAGAGATTTCAGCGTTTTCATAACATTAATGCATTAAAAATTTCACAAATGGTTTTCTTCAAGACAGGATGCATCACCGTAGGAGCAATCTCTACCATCGGCTCCATCACAAATAAGCGTTCGTGCATCAACGGATGTGGCAAGTTGAGCGCCTCACTTCTCACAATAATATCATCCATCAAGAGCAGGTCTATGTCAATGGAGCGATCAAAATATTCCCTATTCATCGACTTTCTCTGCCTTCCAAGTTCCCTTTCTATGTCCTGAGTAATGGCTAGCACCTCAAGGGCAGAGAGTGATGTCTCCACTTCAAGGGCAGCATTGAGATAAGTATTAGTGGATGTATATCCCCAAGGTTCAGTCTCATAAAAGCGCGACATGCATACCACTCGTCCCACACGTTCGCGGATCAAAGCAATGGCCTGCAACAAGAAGTTGCGCTTGTCGCCTAAATTGGAACCTATAGAGAGGTAGAGCATCACTTATCTGTTATGAGCATTGCATCACCATAGGTACCAAACCTATAACCTTCCTTTAACGCAACATGATAGGCTTCCATTACTTGCTCGTAACCACCAAAAGCAGCTACTACCATTAACAAGGTAGAAAGGGGCAAGTGGAAGTTAGACACCATTGCATTGGCCACCGTAAACTGATAAGGTGGGAAGATAAACTTATTAGTCCATCCAGAGAACACCTTTAAATGCCCATCAGTACTCACACTACTCTCTATAGCACGCATGGTAGTAGTACCGACGGCGCAAATCTGACGACGGTTATCTTTGGCACGGTTAACGATATCAGCAGCTTCCTGAGTTATGTACATCTGCTCAGAATCTGTCTTGTGCTTGGTAAGGTCTTCTACATCTACGCCACGGAAATTACCCAAACCTGCATGAAGTGTAATGAAAGAGAAATCCACTCCCCTGATTTCTAAACGCTTCATCACTTCACGGCTGAAATGCAGATTGGCAGTAGGAGCCGTAACAGCACCTTCGTTACGAGCAAAGATAGATTGGAAGCGCTCTGCATCCTCTGCAACTGGAGCTCGTTTAATAATTTCATGAGGAAGAGGCGTCTCGCCCAAAGAATAGAGCACCTTCTTGAACTCATCGTGAGGGCCATCATAGAGGAATCTGAGGGTACGGCCTCTAGAGGTTGTGTTGTCAATTACTTCTGCCACCATTGACTCATCCTCACCAAAATACAGTTTATTACCTATACGAATCTTGCGAGCTGGATCCACCAAGACGTCCCACAGGCGTTGTTCTTCGTTAAGTTCCCTCAAAAGGAACACTTCTATACGGGCACCTGTTTTCTCCTTATTGCCATACAATCTAGCAGGAAAGACTTTGGTGTCATTGAATACAAAAACATCCTTTTCATCGAAATAATTGATGATCTCTTTGAACACTTTATGTTCAATCTCACCTGTCTTGCGATGTAACACCAACAAGCGACTCTCATCGCGATACTCTGTAGGGTACTGAGCGATCTTATCCCCAGGCAGACGGAAATTAAATTGTGATAGCTTCATCTTATATTAATTGAAAATTTACTATTTATAGTTGATAATCACTTATCATTTCAACAATTATATTAGTTATCTTTTTGATAAGGAGCAACTTCTTGCTCCTGTAACCACGCTTCAAACTTTTCAGGGTCAAGGCATTGATCCACCCTTATCTCACCTACTCTAGTGCGACGCAAAGCCATGAGGTGAGCCCCACAATGCAAGGCTTTGCCAATATCTCTTGCCAAAGCCCGTATATAGGTACCTTTACTACATACCACTCTTATCTTCATTTGATAGAAGTCTCCACTTTCCATTAATTGGAGCTCTTCTTCATCAGGTTCTCTTCTTCTATGTGGCGATGGCTTGTATTCAGTAAGTTTATCAAAAGCGAGCAACTCTATCTCATCTATCACCAACAATTTAGGTTTCAGTTCTACATCCTGCCCTTTTCGAGCATATAGGTAGGCACGTTTACCATCCACATTACAAGCTGAATAAACAGGTGGAACTTGCCAAATCTCACCCTTAAAGCGTTGTATGCTTTGTTCAACTAACTCTCTGGTAATATGTCCTGTAGGATATATGGCATCCAAAGGATGTTCCTGGTCAAAAGATGGTGTAGTGGCACCTAAACATAATATAGCCTCATATTCCTTGGTGTAGTACTGTAACTGCTCAATCAACTTAGTAGCATGTCCTGTACACACTGTCATCACTCCTGTAGCCAAAGGATCGAGGGTACCAGCATGTCCCACTTTGAGCGTTTTCACTCCCAATCGTTCGCAGATGAAATGCCTAACATGCTTCACCACACGGAAGGATGTCCATCCGTAAGGCTTGTCAAAATGCAATATCTCGCCCGTTTGAAAATTTAATTGACCTTTGACCATTAAATCAAGCTGAACAAAAGCGTTGCAAGTCCTACTAAAGCACAATAAATGGCAAAATATATCAGCTTACCCTTCTTCACGATGTCAATCATCCACTTGCATGCCAAGCATCCAAAGACAAAAGCTGAGAGGAAACCCACTATCAAAGCCATCAATGATACATCGGCACTTGCCTCAGAAGCGCCCTTCACAATCTTCATACCATCTAGTAACGCCTCGCCCAAAATAGGAGGAATAACCATCAAGAAGGAAAATTGCGCTAACTTTTCTTTCTTATCTCCTAACAGCAGGCCAGTAGCAATGGTACTGCCGCTACGGCTCAGACCTGGCATTACGGCACAAGCCTGTGCCAAACCAATGATGAAGGCATCTTTCATACTAATATGTTCCTTCGTACGTGGCTTAGCATAATAAGAAAAGGCAAGTAAGGCAGCTGTTACCAATAACATCAAACCTACAATAAAGAGACCCGAACCAAAAATCTCCTCTACCTTGTCCTTAAAAAACAAGCCCACGATGCCGATAGGAATCATGGAGATGAGAATATTGATCACATACTTTGTCTCATCGTTTATCTGGAACTTAAACAAACCTCTGAAAATCCAATCGACTTCCTTATAGAGGATAAACAGTGTACTGAGCACTGTAGCTACATGAACCACAATAGTAAAGGTAAGATTATCTTCGCCCTGAATGCCAAACAATGCAGAGCCAATAGCCAAATGCCCACTACTGCTCACAGGAAGGTATTCAGTAAGACCCTGAATCATGCCTAATATAAATGCTTCCCACCAACTCATTGCTTGTCCTCCTTAGGTTTGGCAATTACAGCATAGACCATTAGCACAAAGCCAATAAGGCACACAACAGGAGCAATCCTCACACGTCTTACACTAAAAATGTCAGCTTCAAAATGATCGATGGTGGTGCTGGGTCCTGTCATAAGCAAAAAACCTATGATGACAATTACCACACCGACAGCAATCAGTATCAGATTGTTCTTGCCAAACGCAAAATTCTTCTTATCCATATCTATTATTACTTATTATCTCTATAAAGCCATCAACCTTCAAATATCATACATAATACAACTTACTTGCTTTCATCCTCAAGAAACGGTTGACTGAACAATAGGCACATAGTAAAGTGAGGGACACTCCAGTAAGCAACACTACCCCGCTGACAATGAGCAACACCTCTGGCGAGATGACATCGATAAGATGAGGCTCATTCATCACTAACCAAACAGCAGCCCCCCACAAGGCAAGATTGGCCAACAAACTTGCCATGATGCCAATCCAAAAGTTACGCACCATGAAGGGACGACGGATAAACGAACGACTAGCTCCCACCAGTTTCATGGTGTAAATGAGGAATCTTTGAGAATACACCGTAAGACGGATAGTGTTGTTGATGAGAGCAAATGATATCATGCCCAAAACAAGTGCCAAACCAATGAGCATTAACTCTAATTGGGCGACATGACGGTTCATGCTCTCTATCAAGTTCTTCTGGTAAAGTACCTCTTGGATGTTGATATTTGTGCTCAGTTGTTGCTCTATCTTGGCTATACTATCATTGTTTGCATAATCGGCACGTAATTTGATCTTCACAGATGCAGGGAAAGGATTATAACCCTGAAATTCTTCAGGATCAGTATTCAGTTCTGCTTTCATTTCTTCCAAAGCCTGAGACTTTGATATGTATTCAGCACTTCTGACAAATGGCTTTGTCCTCAAGTCATCAATCAATTTTACAATCTCAGGCTCTGGCATATCGTCACTGATGAGCAGGGAAAAATTAACATTCTCCTTCACATATACAGAAACGCTTCTAGCAGCTAAGGCGAAGAACACCACTACGCCCAATACTATCAGCACAAGGGTAGTACTAACTGTAGCTGTAGCTGTTTGTAGATTGAAAAATCTTGTTTTCTTTGCCATAATCACACTTTTTTCAGTACATAAATCAGAGAGCTGCTTCGTTCCTTTCGTCCCCAACTGCTAACCCAGGCACAGGCTCCTTGCCAGAAACCTCTGAGGAAACTCATCTTATGGCCCAAATATTGCTCAGTGAGCATACTCACATAGAAACCGTCAAGGGGCATTGGGATAGTCTTCATTATCTTGAATCCATGTTTCTGGGCAAATAATTGCATAGTAGCAGGACTGAAATGCCACAAATGTCGAGGTACATCCCAAGCTGCCCAGTCTGCTCCATAATGACTAGCATCTGTAGAAGCATTATTAGGCACAGCTATCAACAAAGCTCCATCATCTTTGAGCCAACGATAGAATTTATCACCCATAATATTTAGGTGCTGCAAATGCTCCAATACATGCCAAAGGGTTATGCAATCGAACGATTTATCTTGCAATGTATTGAAAGCCTCTTCGTCATCACTCTTCAAGCCAAAGTGCTCTTGAGCAAAATGTCGTGCTTGGGAATTCTTTTCAATGGCTCGTACAGTCCACCCCCATTCAGTCATCAAATGGGCAAAATAGCCTGTGCCTGAGCCTATGTCCAGCAACCAACCCTGGCGCAAGCCTGTCGCTCTAGTCACATGACCTGCTTTAGCTGTAAGCATAATATTACGCGCAAAATGGTAAAGTCTGTTCATAAGACCTTTTTCAGTATCAGAATGTGAGATGTAGTCAGCCGATTCGTAGTATTTGTCAATTCCTTGCTCATCAGGCACATTCTGTGTAAACCTGAAACCACAATGGCCGCATATCCACACATCAAAACATTCCTGACTCACCAAGTGATCAACTGCAGAAAACTCCTTGTGTAAACTATTACTTCCACATATCGGGCAACAATCTATATGAACTACTCTTCCCATAAGGACACATTACACCTAAAATTGCTGCAAAAATACAAAAAAAATATGCTTTTACTATAATTTTAAGGAGTTTTAAGATTAAGGCGAATCAACCTCTTTTCTCTTCCTCATTGGATATTTTTACTCCCTCACGAGAAATAAACATTTCTATCGTGAGGGAGTAAAAAAAGTCTATGAGAAGCGAACAACAAACAGGTGAACAATTAATAAGAGCACTATACCCTAAGAATAATCAAATGGCTCTATCTGACTCAATGAATTGTAAGAGACGTTCCACAGCCTGTTCCTCGGGGATATTCTTCTCTATACACTGTTTCTGCTTATAGAGACTTACTTTGCCTCGGCCTGCTCCTACATAACCATAATCTGCATCTGCCATCTCGCCAGGTCCATTAACAATACATCCCATGATACCAATCTTCAATCCTTTAAGGTGGGCAGTTGCCGCCTTGATACGAGCGATTGTTTCTTCTAGATTATAAAGCGTACGCCCACAACCAGGACAAGATATATATTCTGTTTTGACCATACGCAAACGCCCTGCCTGTAATATGCTGAAAGCAGTTTGGTCAATCAAAGAGTCTGAAAGACGACCATTGTTATATAGCATGATACCATCGCAAAATCCGTCGAAGATAAGTGGTCCCATATCAGCAGCAGAACGTATCTGAAGGTCCTCTAAATCTCGCTCTGCATACTGTTGGATAAAAACCAATGGATTTTGCAATCCATTTACCATCAGTTTGTGTGCCACAGCTCGTTGTTCTCCCACTCGGTTTATATGATTGCTTTGGCTTATAACCACTATCTCAGGATGATACTTCAGACAGGCAAGCACCTCATCATTTAAATCTCCATAAGTAATGAAAAGGAACTTTAAAGATGCTGGATTCATACTGATAAAAGGTAGAAAATCTTTCTTATAGGCAGGGAATGTATTGGGCTCGCCTGTCCAAACATCAGCATCCACGATATAGCGAACATCTTTTTGTCGTGTTAGTGTCAAATTTCGCCCAACATACACATAATCAGGCAAAAAATTCGGATTGAAGGTATAGGATTCTGAGAATCTCGCTGCTATAACAACTGGCACCTGCCCTCCGCCAATGTTGTGTACTGCAGAAGTTTCGCGACGCACCGGATGCAAATAGTCAAAATTGGGAGCAACTTCAGCATCGATAGGCAAGTGCATCTGACGAGCTACCACATAGTCTCGTAACTTTTTAGCAACGGGGATTTCTGCCTCAGGGGCTTCACTAAGTGACACGCGGATTGTATCTCCAAAACCATCGGCTAATAATGCTCCAATACCTAAGGCAGACTTAATACGCCCATCTTCACCTTCACCTGCTTCGGTAACGCCCAAATGTAAAGGGAAATCCATCCCTTCGCGATTCATCACATCTACCAACAAGCGCACAGTACGGACCATTACAGAAGCGTTGGAAGCCTTGATGGAAATCACCACATCCTTAAATTGCTCATCAACGCAAATTCGCAAATACTCCATACACGATTCCACCATTCCCTCTGGTGTATCACCATAACGAGACATGATACGATCGGACAACGAACCGTGATTGACACCTATACGGATAGCCGTATGTTGTCCCTTGCAGATATTGAGGAACTGAACAAATCTTTCACGCAGACGTTGCAATTCTTGTGCATACTCCTCATCAGTATATTCAAACTTTTCAAACTTACGAGCAGGATCAACATAATTGCCAGGATTAATACGTACCTTCTCAGCATAAAGTGCTGCTACATCTGCAACAGCAGGGTTGAAATGGACATCGGCCACCAATGGTATCATACAACCATCCTTTCGCAGGACAGCATTGATTTGTTGTAGGTTCTCTGCCTCAGCTACACCTTGGGTTGTTAAACGCACATATTCGCCACCTGCTTCAACTATGCGTTTGACCTGTGCCACACTCCTTTCTGTATCACGAGTAGAGGTATTGGTCATGCTCTGCAGACGTATAGGATAGGAGCCGCCCAAAGGGGTGGCTCCTATATTAACAATGCCTGATTTTCGGCGCTGATAATTAAACAAGTCCATCAGATTACTCTGCAATCATACTTGACATTGGCCAAAACTTCGTTAGCCTGAGTTACCTTAGAAGCAGACTTCTTCTTGTACTCATCCAACTTACTACCCAGTTTAGCATCAGATAAAGCCAAAATCTCTGCTGCCATCAAAGCAGCATTCTGGCCACCATTTACTGCCATAGTAGCGACAGGAACACCTGGAGGCATCTGTACCATTGAATAAAGAGCATCAACACCCATCAAAGGACCACTATTAATTGGTACGCCAATAACTGGCAGCGTTGTATTCGCCGCAATAACACCTGGCAGAGCTGCAGCCATACCTGCACCTGCTATGATTACCTGAATGCCTCTACCCTTGGCTTGCTGAGCAAACTCAGCAACAGCACCTGGTGTACGATGAGCAGAAAGTGTGCACATCTCGAAAGGGACCTCCAGCTCGTTCAGGAAATCGGCAGCCTTCTCCATTACGGGCAGATCACTGATGCTGCCCATTACGATACTTACCAATGCTTTCATAAATATATAGATTATAAGTTAATTAATTTCTTGTATCCTTCTGCATCCAGCAAAGCATCATAATCAGCTGCAGGATCAGGTTTAATTTTGATAAGCCATCCATCACCGTATGGATCTTTGTTCACAAGTTCAGGCTGATCTTCCAATGCTTCATTCTGCTCAAGAACCTCACCGCCTACAGGCATGAATATATCTGAAATGGTCTTTACAACCTCAATCGTTCCGAACACTTCACCTGCATTGAGTGTTTCACCCACAGTCTGAATATCAACAAATACTATGTCACCCAACTGATCTTGTGCATAGTCCGTAATGCCTATATAGGCAATGTCACCCTCCACACGGATCCATTCGTGCTCACTGGTGTACTTGATGTTTTCAGGGAAATTCATATTTATCGTTTTTTAGGTTATTCAACAATGGATTTCGCAAATATACCATAAAATGGGAATACTTGCAAATATTTTACCATCTAAAAGAGCAGAAATCTGAGTAAATCGTTATAGAAAGGATGTAAAACCATGAAGGAGCTAGCCAAACCAATAGCCAAACCCGCCAACACCTCGCCCAATGAATGGTGGCCTAATACGATACGGGCAGAACCTACCACACCAGCCACCAGGAGCAACACACAAAGCCACCAAACAGGATTATAGCCGAAAAGCATGCTAAATGCCACCAATCCACCTATAGTAGCACCTGCACCAGCCATGTGTTCACTAATGCGCCAACGCAAGTTAAGGACAAGGCAAATCACCATCATCAGCAAAGCCGTTAAAATAATGCCTTTCATATACCACGGTATATTAAGGCGACGCATGATTATCAAACAAAATACATAGGATATCAAGTACAAGACCAATGGCACATAACGTTGGCGACGCTGGGCCATATCATCGTGTGAATAACCATTAACCTTCCTAAATATAAATATGGTTAGGTGAGGTATCAAGATTGTAAAAGCATAAACCACCCCCAAGACAATAAGTTTGTACTGAAGTGGCATGATTCGAAGATAAGAAAACAAAAACAAGATAAGAAAAGCCACAAAAGCAATATAATACGGTGAGAAAAATGCCGATATCATTCTGGCTATACGAATAAGCACTGCCTCTGTCTTGTTTTGATCTGCCATATTATTCTTACTATGATATTATTCTCTTCTCAACCTGGCAACTGGGATATTAAGTTGCATACGATATTTGGCTACTGTTCTACGAGCCATAGGATAGCCCTTATCTTCCATTATCTTTGTCAACTCATCATCTGTCAGTGGATGATGTTTATCCTCTTCTGCAATTACTTCCTTCAGTATCTTCTTTACCTCACGGGAAGACATCTCCTCACCATCTTGCCTAACAAACCCTTCAGTAAAGAAAAAACGTAAAGGGAATATGCCATATGGCGTTTGCGCATACTTGCTGTTGCAGACTCGTGAAACAGTAGAAATATCAAGTTTAGCACGTTCTGCTACATCCTTCAATATCATAGGCTTCAGCAATGCCTCATCTCCTTCTTGAAAGAAAGGATGCTGTAACTCGATGATGGCTTTCATAACACTGGTCATTGTGGCTTGGCGCTGGCGGATCGCATCAATAAAACCCTGAGCCGCATCAATTTTCTGCTTGAGAAAAATAACCGCTTCTTTTTGTTCTTGAGTTTGCTTTGCATTACTTCCAGTTTGTTCTTTCAGCTGACGACTGAAATCCGGATTTAATCGCAAATCAGGCAGGTTGGGATTGTTTAAGCTAAAAGACACATTGCCATCGTCATCAGTATCAACAATAAAATCAGGAGTTATTTGTTGCAGATTCTTCCCAATTACTTCGCCCATGGAAGCTCCTGGACGAGGATTGAGACGAGTAATCTCCTTAATCGCTTGCTGACATTGTGTTTCGCTGACCCCCATCTGCTGACAAATTTTATCCCAATGCTTAGTAGAGAACTCCTTATAGAAAGAAGTAACTATTTTCTCCTCTAATTGTAACAAGATGTCTTGCTTGCCTTCAAGTGTCTGCATCTTACGTCTAATCTGAATAAGCAGGCACTCTTGCAAATTACGGGCGCCTATACCAGCAGGATCAAATTGTTGAATAATTTGCAAAACTTCCTCAAGTTCAGACACAGATGTCTCAACTCCTATATAAATAAGTAATTCATCAGCAATAGCATCAAGAGGTTTGCGCAATAAGCCATCATCATCCAATGAACCTATCAAATAATCAGCTAACTGACGCTGATGCTCATCCAAATCGTGTTCCCCCAGCTGATCTTTCAATGTTTCATAAAAAGAAGTTGTGTCACTAAAGGGAATCTCTTCCACTTTTTCGTTACGACTGTAATTGTGTTCTTGAAGTCTATAGTCAGGGATATCATCATCATTGCGGTAGTCATCTAGTGCATTGTAGCTGGTGTCACCATCATCTTCTGGATTTGACAATTCATCAGCTACATTCTCTAGAGTCTCCTCTTTTCCTTCTTCCAATGCAGGATTGTCAAGCAACTCCGATTTCACGCGATCCTCTAATTCAACAGTAGGCAACTCCAACAGTTTCACCACAAGAATCTGTAGGGGTGAGAGTGTCTGCAATTGTTGTTGCGACTGCACTTGAATCTGATTGGAATTTTGAGCCATAATTTTAATAACGTTTAATCGTATCAGCATGCAAAAATACGTTTTTTTCTTGTATCTTTGCCCATAATATCTTAAAAACTTATAATTATGTTTGCGAAAGAAACCTACATGCAGCGCAGGGCCCTGCTAAAGAAAAATGTTGGCTCTGGCGTGTTGCTTTTCTTAGGCAACGACGATATGGGACTAAATTATGAAGATAATGCATTCCGTTACCGCCAAGATTCCACTTTCTTGTATTACTTTGGCATCGCACAAGCAGGACTTGCTGCTATCATTGACATAGATGAAGACAAAGAAATAGTATTTGGCGACGAGATGAGTATTGACTTTATCGTATGGGCAGGCATTTTACCTACTCTCCATGAAAAAGCTTCAGAAGTGGGCATTGCAGACACTCGCCCGTATCCTCAAGTAGTTGATTACTTGAAAAAGGCACAAATTAAAGGCCAACAAATCCATTATTTGCCACCCTATCGTCCAGAACACAAACTGAAACTGATGGATTGGTTAGGTATCGCTCCATATGCCCAGGATGGCTCTGTCCCTTTTATCCGTGCCATCGTAAAACAGCGTAACATCAAGACCGCTGAGGAAATTGCTGAAATTGAGAAGGCTTGCAATATTACTGCCGATATGCACATTGCAGCTATCAAATGTCTGAGTCCTGGCATGCATGAATACGATGTGGCAGCTGAAATAGAATATGTAGCAGCTTTGAATAATTGTGAATTGTCATTCCCAACTATCGCTACTATCCATGGTGAGACCTTGCACAACCACTATCACGGTCACCTCGTAAAATCTGGTGATCTATTCCTAATCGATGCTGGTGCAGAGGTGGAAAGTGGCTATTGCGGCGATATGTCATCGACTTTCCCTGCTGATAAGAAGTTTACCCAAAAGCAGAAAGATGTATATATTATACAAAATGCAATGCACATGGAAAGCGTTAAAGCACTACATCCAGGTGTCCCTTATATGGAGGTGTATGACCTGTCTGCAAAGGTGATGGTGGAAGGGATGAAAGACTTAGGATTAATGAAAGGCTATACTGATGATGCCGTGCAAGAGGGTGCTCACGCATTGTTCTATCCTCATGGCTTAGGGCATATGATGGGATTGGACGTTCATGACATGGAGAATTTAGGTGAAGTGTGGGTAGGTTATGACGGCCAACCAAAGAGTACCCAGTTTGGTCGCAAGAGTCAGCGCCTTGCCATTCCTCTTCAACCAGGTTTCGTCCATACAGTTGAACCAGGTATTTACTTTATCCCAGAACTGATTGACAGGTGGAAAAAAGAGAAGAAGTTTACCGACTTTATCAATTATGATAAGGTGGAAGAATACCGCCATTTTGGTGGTATCCGCAACGAGGAAGACTACTTGATTACTGAGAATGGTGCTCGCAGATTAGGAAAAAAGATCCCATTGACACCTGATGAAGTAGAAGCTCTTAGAAGCTAAAAAAAACGATTCCCCGCCGACTTGGCGGGGAATTATTTATATAGTTATACATGCAAGGTTAGTACAAAGCGCGCCCCCTTAATATACTTTGCATCAATCTCAAGATCACCGTCCATTTTTTTTGCCATCTCCTTACAAATTGGCAAACCAAGACCATCGCCAACACACAAATCTCTAATCTCCAAGAAAGGCTTGAACACATCCTCCATCCTCTCTTCAGGGATTCCGCATCCAGTATCCGTCACAACAAACTGCTGCAAATGTGCTCCACGTTTCTTATAATCCAACCAGATATGCCCAGCAGTTGGCGTATACTCAGCAGCATTATTCAACAGGTGTCTCAATATATGAGATAAATACTCTCGATGAATCTTAGCGCTCATTTTAGGTGCGTTGACAGTGATTTCAACTTCTGGCTTCACTTTGTTTCGAATTTCATTAACCATCTCTTCGCAGAACTGATTCACTTGAACATCCTCCAATTCAAGTATAGTTTCTGGCATGTTCTCTAACAGAGAGAGAGTCTGAATGTGTTGAGAGAAATCAAGCAAAGCTTGTACCTCAGGAACTCGTCTGTCCAATTTTCCCAATGTTGGATCCAACTGAGCAGAAATATTACTAATAAACTTAGCTTTCAGTGCATTATTGTCTTCAGATAGTTTAATGGCTTTTTTCTGTTTGCGAGTCAACAAAATATAACGTAAAAGGACTATAACCCCTATTACTAAAGCTGCAGTCAAGGCACCTGCCAACACTAGTAAGCCAACGATAATCAATTGACGAGAACTAAGAGAGCTATCCTTTTCTGCAATAATAGCTTCATTTTCAACAATCTTATTCTTTAAGATTCCAGTTTCGTCAGCCAACTTCATAGCATTGGCGGAATCTTTCCAAACCATGTAATTATTATAGGTCTGTGCCACAAGATTGGCATTATTGCTCTTTTTACCATTAGCTATAAGTGTTTGGTATATTTCATCAATTTTGTCATATTCTTTCTGAGCTGTCAGCTTTGCAGCCATCTCCTTAAAAACAGCATCACCTTGTGAAGTCTGGCCGAAAGTATAGTGATAAATAGCCTTATTATACAATAAATCACTCATCAGATTATCATCATTGGCAGCTTTTACTTGACTTTCCATCGTGTTAATCTGCTCCATAGCACGTGCTGTGCTTCTCATCTTAATATACATCTGCAAACGTTCCTTAGTCACTAAGTAATGTAATGCAGGCATATTTGTACCGTTTTTCTTCTCTTCTACACTGATAGCCTGATCTACACGTCGTAAGAGCTCGAACCCTTCTTTATAGTTGTTCTCTTTATAATACAAAGCAGTAGCCCTTGTACCACATTCCACGCCCAACTTTATCTGGCCTTTGCCGGTATAATCATCAAAAGCACGAATAAACAAAGAACGAGCATTTGCAATATTATTCTTTGCATCTTCAGTTTCGGCACGTTGCTGAAGCTCACTTTTTTGCCCTTCTTGTGCATTTACAAATACACAGCAGAAGAACATACTCAAAAACATAAAAAATAACCTTTTATTCATAATTTTTTTCACTACAACAATTCTGTTGCATTTCGGCAAAAAGTTAAATATGCACCAACTGCCCCAGAACATCAATTAGTAAATAAAGCTACTTCCTCCTATAAATTCACGTAATAGGGAAGTATGCGGAATCTCATTGTCGCGTATAGCATAAAAATATCTCATAAATTTCAATAAGCGGTATGCCTCAGCATACTCTCTGCAATTCTGCGGTACCATATTTAAGATAGGTTCCACATGACTACGGAAAGCAGCAAACTCAAACAACAATGCAGAGTTGAACATCACATCGGCATTCTCTTGGTAAGGGAAGATCCATTTGTCTTCACCTGCACGAACACTCTGCCAACGCGCTATGGTCTGTTGGGCAGAATAACCTCGGTAATTGAAATCACGTATAATGCGACGAACCAGACGATTGTCTGTCGTAGGTATCCAATTATGATGATCCAAAGCAATAGTAGTCAAGGCAGATACATAAATCTTAAACTTGTTCTCGTCAGGAATCTGAGGCGTCAGTTCAGGATTTAATCCATGGTTGCCTTCCATCACTAATACCATATTATCTCTTAATTTTATTTTCTGGCCACGATACTCGCGTTTACCCGTTTGGAAATTATAATAGGGTAATTCTACCTCCTCACCCTGCAAAATGGCATGCATCTGTTTATTGAACAATTCCAAATCGAGAGCATAAATTGATTCGTAGTCATAGTCCCCATTCTCATCTTTAGGTGTCTCCTCACGTGGCAGGAAATAGTTGTCAAGTGATATAGGATAAGGCAAAATGCCATTGGTGATAAGTTGTACTGACAGGCGCTTGCTGAAAGTAGTTTTACCCGATGACGATGGCCCAGATATCAGGACTAGTTTTACAGGGCGTCCTTCTTCTGCACGATGGTAAATTTGCTCAGCAATTTGAGCAATCTTCTTCTCCTGCAGTGCTTCTGCTACATTGATAAGCCGTGTAGCATAACCTTTCTGACAAGCATTGTTCAAATCGCCAACTGTTTCCAAATTTAATATATGGTTCCAGTGTAAATGCTCCTTAAAAACATCCAGCATTTTTTCCTGCTTTACAATATCGCCCAATTTATCTGGGTTATTATGACTTGGTATCCGCAGTAAAAGGCCATCATAGTATTTCACAATATCAAATAAGGAAAGGAAGCCCGTTGAAGGCACCAAATTACCATAATAGCTATCTACTGTATCGCCTAACATATAGAATTTAGTATAAAGACTTCCCGATGTCTCCAACAATTTAACCTTGTCGTCACGACCTCTTTCTTTAAAAATGCGAATAGCATCAGCAGCCTGACTTTCAAAATACCTGAATGGAATGTTGGCAGCAATGATTTCTTTCATCTTAGCCTTAATGGCATTTACATCCTCTACTGTAATAGTTCTATTAATGTTCAGAGAGCAGTAATATCCATTGGATACAGGGTGCCTGATAAATAATTCCCCATTTGAAAACAATTCACTCACTGCTTTATACAGCACGAAACACAATGAGCGAACATAAGTACGCATGGCAGAAGGATCACGCACATCTAGAAATTCCACATTTTTATTATTGTAAACTCTATAGCTGAGGCCTTCAGTCACATTGTTTACTCTGGCACTCATTACAGGATAAGGCAACTCTACACCCGTAGCAGGATAAATATCCAGCAGTTCACAACCCGTAGGAAACTCTAACGTTTTGTCATTATTTACACAATGAATCTTAATCATATCTTGAATTATTCTCTTCGATTCTTTCTAATTTGAGTGGTAAAGATATGACAAAAAAATGAATTACTAACAAAGATAAGTCTTTTTTTGTATCTTATGATTGAGGCTTATATGATCTACTTATGTTTAAAAAATTACAAGCAGATTTTGTTCTGCACTCGTCTTTTTGTACCTTTGTGATATAAACTATTATCAACGTGGAATATGGATGAAGCAATAATTATAGAATTATTGGATGAACATGGCATTAGACCTACATCTAATCGAATAATGCTGATGATGGCATTGTCAAAAGCCGACCATCCATTGACGATGAAGGAGTTGGAAGATTTGGTGGATACCATCGACAAGTCAAATATCTTCAGGTCATTGTCTATGTTCCGAGAGCAACACCTAGTACATGTATTGCAAGATGGGGCTGACGCAGTGCGTTATGAACTTTGCCTTAGCCATGAAGAAGATCATGATGAGGATATTCATGCCCATTTCTACTGCGAACGGTGTGGGCAGACTTTTTGTCTAAATGACATCCCCGTACCAAAGATCTCCTTACCAGAGGGCTACCGAATGAATACGATTAACTATTTAGTAAAAGGTGTGTGCCCCAAATGCCAACAATAAAAACAGCTCTTGAGGAGCTGTTTTTATTTAGTGGAATTACTAACTATTTAGAAAATAAACAATGCAGCGAAGAGCAAACGATGGTTGCTCACATCATAGGTATCTTTCACACGCCCTTTGGCATCAGGTGTACCATACCATGCTGTAGTGAAGTTATATTCTAAACCAAACTTCCAACCAGGCAGGTTGTAAGTAAGTTCAGCACTAACAGCAGCTATCTGATCAACGTTTGTACCCACGCCAACTAATTCTGTAACATTCTTACTGGCTCCTAAATTCTTGAGATAGCCTGCGAAGATACCACCGCGCCACTTACTGCCGTACATAATATTCAACCAACTATGTGACATACGTAATGGCGTGTATTTCTTAATACCGGTTTTTGGATCAGTACTAGTTACACCATATCCACCTAAGGTATTTGCATGATTGAAGTTCTGGTTTAGGACACTCTTGGCTGAAATCGTAAGTAGATCCTTCTGATATCTACCATGTGCCTCAAGTGTCAATCCATTTACACGCTCAGTGGTCTTATAGCCTTGCTCCGTCTTGGTAGCTGGCATGATGGACATGAAATGAGCAGCCACACCGATAGTGGAATTACCCTGATGCAAATCGATACTTGCAAATAATTCTGGGATCTTACTATTACGCAAGTACTCGCGACTGCGGGTATTGCCTGGACCCATAGAAGCTACTTGTGCCTGCCACACCATGGCTGCACGCACTTTCAGCAACTTATCCTGATACTGGAAATGGATTTGCGGTGTACGCAACAAAAGTTGGAAAGGAGCACCGACATTGAGGTTCATCAATTCGGAAGTTACTGTATTCATCAATGGATGCCATGTCTGTCCACCTAAGAAAGAAAAGCCATTCTTCGACAATTGAAAATAAGCATGACGCATACGGACGATGCCCAAGTTAGTACTGTTGCCGCGGAAATCAAGCTCCACCTTGGCTGAAGTCTTCCAACCTGCCAAGTCAGGACCATTGACATCGATACCCAAACGGGTATGCATGTTATAAAAATTAAGACTACTAACTGCATTTATATCCTTACCTGAAGGATCAATGTCCTTTCCCTTGGGATATGAGAGCAATGCACCATCAACACTCTCGTTGTTCTGACGGCTGTTGAAATAAATGTCGTTTCGCACCTGACCATAAAACTTATAGCTGAAATCTTTCTTCTGCGCCCAAAGTCCACACGATGGGATGACCATAAGTAAAGCAATGATAAATAATTTCTTCATATCAGTTCAAATTAAAAAGAATACATAACTGTCGCATAGGGACGATGGTTCACAATGGCATGAGTGTCTTTCACTTTTCCATATGCATCGTTCGTTCCATAAAAAGCCTTTGTAAGGCTATATTCAAAGCCAAATCGCCAATGGGACATATTATAGCTAAGCAAAGCTGAAATGGTAAACATCTGGTCGATGTTAGTACCTGTTCCAATAATTCCACTTATAGGTCTAGAAGCTCCAAAATTCTTAATATAACCACCAAAGAAACCACCTCTCAACTTACCACCATACAAAATATTAGCCCAACTCTGCCAAAGGCGCAAGGGCGCATACTTCTGCTCTCCAGTAACAGGATCCTTGCTTGTCACGCCATAGCCTCCCAAAGTATTAGACTGCGTAAAATTCTGGTTCAGTATGGTCTTACCTGCAATGGTAAACAAATCTTTGCGATAGCGCCCATAAAGCTGAAAATTAAACGCACTAACTCGTTCTTTGACTTTATAGCCTTCATCTGACTGCAGACGGGGACGGATGGAGGCAAAATGGATAACATAGCCCAGCAATGAGCCTCCCGCATTGTGTATTTCCGCCTTATGGCTAAACTCTGGAATACCGCTATTACGCAAATACTCACGACTTCTACCTTTAGGTCCAACAGACCCGCCTTGGGCTTGCCAAAGCATAGAAACCGCAAAAAGGAACCTGGACGGGTCGTTATACTGTAACTTGATCTGCGGCACACGCCCTGTAGGCTGATAGGGAGCCCCCACATTCAGGCTAATTGTCTCATTGTAGAGCGAGTGACCCATATCATGACCTAATTGTCCGATTGATAACCACCAATAGTCCCAGCGGAACCTCATTACCACATTACGCAAGCGGAGTATTCCACCAGAGCCGTTCAATGCGCCACGAAAATCCATATCAATCTGCCCTGATGTCTGCACTTTACCCCATTTTGGTCCCATGATTTCCAAACCTAACATGGTGTGGAAATTAAAAAGATTGGCGGAGTTGGCACGATTAATATCTTTGCCAGCTTCGTCAATCTCCTTGTCTTTTGGGAAAAGCATCATAAAGCCTTCAGACGATTCGTATGCCTGACGGTTTTGGTAATAGAAATCATTTCTAACCTGACCATAAAACCTGAACTTACCGCCTGTATTTTGTGCTGAAAGCGTGGCTGTAAGAATAAGAAATACTATCGTCGGTAACCAATGATGCCTCATGACTTGGCAAAGCCTTCTTAAGCCTTCTCAAAGTCTTCCTTTCCTACACCGCAGAGAGGGCATACCCAATCTTCAGGGAGGTCTTCAAAAGCAGTTCCAGGAGCAATGCCATTATCTGGATCACCTTTGGCAGGATCATACTCATAACCACAAACTGAACAAATGTACTTATCCATAATCTTTCAAAATTAAAATGTTAGTCAATATAGTTTACTCCTCTTTTTTGCAAAGATAACAATCTTAAGTCGAAAACAAAATTATTTACAATATTATTTGTATTTTTGCATCATTATTTGAATTAGAAGGCGACATGACAGATAACAACCCCATATTTAAAGGTCTTAGCGATATTGAAGTGCAACGAAGTAGGGAGAAGTACGGGCTTAATGTACTCACCCCTCCCAAACGCAAACCTATATGGAGGCTATATCTGGAAAAATTTGAAGACCCTGTGATTCGCATCCTATTGGTGGCGGTTTGTCTTTCATTAGTTATTTCCATCTTCGAGAACGAATATGCTGAAACAATCGGCATCATTGCAGCCATCCTGTTAGCTACTAGTGTAGGGTTCGTTTTTGAATACGACGCCAACCGCAAGTTCGACTTACTAAATACAGTGAACGATGACAATGCTGTGAGGGTAATTAGAAATGGTCAGGTGTGCGAGGTGCCTCGCAAAGAAGTGGTGGTAGGCGATATAGTATTGCTAGAAACTGGCGAGGAAGTTCCTGCCGATGGCAGGCTGTTGGAGGCTACATCTTTGCTAATTAACGAATCATCTCTCACAGGTGAGCCCTCCGCTTCCAAGACCACTGATCCTGCTCATTTCCACAAAGATGCTACTTATGCTGACAACATGGTAATGAGAGGCACAACTGTACTTGATGGTCATGGGATGATGGAGGTACTCATGATAGGTGATTCCACAGAGATAGGCAAGGTAGCTCAACAAAGCATGGAAGAAACGCATGAAGTGACTCCCTTAAACCTACAATTAGAAAAAATGGCTAAACTGATAGGATACGTCGGATTTGCTGTGGCAGGTTTAGCGTTCGTCATCTTTTTCATCAAGGATGTTGTGCTGGTTTATGACTTTTCCAGTTTACACACACTGGAAGAATGGTTAGCACCTATCAAAGATACCCTCCAGTTATTCATGATGGCAGTTACCCTGATTGTAATGGCTGTGCCTGAGGGGTTGCCCATGAGTGTGACGTTATGTTTAGCATTGAATATGCGTCGCATGCTTTCTACTAACAATTTAGTGAGAAAGATGCACGCTTGTGAGACGATGGGTGCCATCAATGTGATTTGTACAGATAAGACTGGTACCTTAACACAAAACCAGATGCAGATACAGGAAGCTTGTTTCTTTGGTTTAAGAGGAGAGCGCAAACTCAAGGACGACAAGATAAGTGCATTGGTAAAAGAAGGCATTAGTGCCAATTCTACCTCTTTCTTGGAGATACCTAAAGATGGAAGCAAGCCTACAGGTATTGGCAACCCTACTGAAGCAGCCTTGTTATTGTGGTTGTACGACCAAGGTATTGACTACCTGAAATTACGACAGGATGCTGCTATAATTGACCAATTGGCATTCTCCACTGAACGCAAATATATGACTACTTTGGTTCATTCTGCTTTACTCGGAAAGGATATTTTATATATAAAAGGTGCGCCTGAAATAGTAGCAAAAATGTGCTCATACATAGCTACTGCCAAAGGCTTAGAACCTTTATCAGACTACCAACAGACCATCGAACAAGACTTGCTAACTTTCCAAAATCAAGGAATGCGAACTTTAGGTTTTGCCTATAAAATGGATGGAGATACAGTCTTCCTGGGTTATGTTGCCATTAGTGATCCTGTTCGATTAGATGTACCAGCGGCTGTTAAACGTTGTCAAGCAGCAGGCATACAAGTTAAGATTGTTACAGGTGATACCCCAGCGACAGCTACAGAGATTGGACGCCAGATAGGCCTATGGACCAATGAAGATACAGAGCGGAACCGCATAACGGGCATAGAGTTTGCTGCCTTGACAGACGAAGAGGCTTTAGACAGGGTGCTCGATTTAAAGATCATGTCAAGAGCACGCCCTACCGACAAGCAACGTTTAGTTCAACTTTTGCAACAAAAAGGGGCAGTTGTGGCAGTTACAGGTGATGGAACTAACGATGCACCAGCCCTACACCATGCCCAGGTAGGCTTATCTATGGGTTCAGGCACTTCTGTTGCCAAGGAAGCCTCTGATATTACCCTTTTGGACAACTCTTTCAACAGCATCGGCACTGCCGTGATGTGGGGGCGTTCTCTCTATCGCAACATCCAACGCTTCATCTTATTCCAGCTCACCATCAACTTGGTAGCATTACTCATTGTCCTACTGGGAGCATTTATAGGTACCGAATTGCCTCTTACTGTCACGCAGATTTTATGGGTAAACCTTATCATGGACACCTTTGCAGCGTTGGCTTTGGCTTCTATCCCCCCCAGCGAAAGTGTGATGAAGGAAAAGCCCCGTAAGCCTACGGACTTTATTATAACCAGTCCAATGAAAACATTCATCTTCAGCTATGGTCTGGTATTTTTAGTGATACTTATGGGGTTGCTCTATACATATAACCATGCTGAGGGTGGCATGACACTCCACCGTCTCACCATATTCTTCACGACATTTGTGATGCTACAATTCTGGAACCTGTTTAATGCTAAAACTTTCGGTTCTTCTGATTCTGCATTCAGCAACATAGGCCATGCATATGGCATGATATTAGTAGCATTACTCATCTTCATTGGGCAAGTACTTATTGTTCAATTGGGTGGCGAAGTTTTCCGTACAGAGCCTCTGAGCATCAACGAATGGCTAGTGATTGTAGGCGTTACCTCATGTGTATTATGGATAGGTGAAATTGAACGTTTTATCAGAAGGGCAAAAAGGTAAAATGAAATACAAGTTTGTTGCGACAATTGGTTTCTTCGATGGAGTACATCTTGGCCATCAACATTTGCTGAAACAAGTGACAGAGATAGCTCATGCACGCAGTCTGAGTTCTATGGTAGTTACTTTTTCCCAGCAACCTCGTCATGTGGTAAGCCATGAACCAAACAACTTTTTTTTGCTGACCACCACTACAGAAAAGCTTAATTTACTTAAGGTAGCAGGTATAGACCATTGTGTGGTGATGGAATTCACTCCTGAACTAGCGTCACTCACTGCCTATCAATTCATGGAATTACTACATAGCAAATATCATGTGGCTGCTTTAGTAATCGGCTATGACCACCGCTTTGGGCACAACCGTTCAGAAGGTTTCGATGACTATGTACGCTATGGCTTTGAATTGGGGATTGAAGTTATTCAAGCCACAGAGTTACCATCAGTCAGTTCTTCTAGAATCAGAGAATTATTGCTCAATGGCGACTTGGAAACAGCCAACCAAATCTTAGGTTATCATTACATGCTTGAAGGTAAGGTTGTAAGTGGTTTCCATGTAGGTCATACCATGGGATTCCCCACTGCCAACCTGCAGGTTCTTCCAGAGAAGTTGATACCAGCTAACGGTGTATATGCTGTATTGGTAGAACTCGATAATGAGCAGTACCAAGGTATGCTCAATATCGGCACCCGCCCCACATTAGCAAATAGCGATGAACGTAGCATTGAAGTACATATATTCGACTTCCATGATACTATATACAATAAAGAATTGCGAGTTTCTCTGGTAAAACGTACCCGAGGTGAGGTAAGGTTTGCTTCTAAAGAGCAGTTAGTGTTACAATTGCAGCAAGATGCCGCAGAAATCAAAGATATTCTGAAATCATGAAGAAATCTATCTTATTAGTATTATTGTATTTGCTGATACAAACTATTGCAGGAGGTATCTTTGCTCTGCTAATCAGTCAAAGGTGGGAAGGAAACATGGAGACAGCAATGGTAGTGGCTTTGTTAGCTGCCGACATTATCATGGCTGGCATCCTCTTCCAAAAAGGATATGTATCTGATAGCAGGTTGATACACTCCACCACTGCATCTTTCATAAGTTGGACCCTTGTGGCAGGCATCTCAGCCATCTTTATCTCTGATTTCATCGCTTCTATAACAGATTTCTTGCCCAACTGGTTAGAAAGCACATTTTCAAATATAGAAGGTTCTTGGTTAGGTATCCTAGCCATAGCCATCATTGGGCCTATTTTAGAAGAAATGCTATTTCGCGGTGCTGTCACCTCAGAATTGCTTAAGCAATATAGCCCCACTAAAGCCATTGTCTTTTCGGCTCTTATCTTCGGCATTTTTCACATCAATCCTGCCCAGGTACTGAATGCTTTTTTACTAGGTTTGCTATTGGCGTGGTTGTTCTATAAAACACATAGCCTAATACCAGGCATCCTTATTCACATCCTCAACAATAGTTTATCTATTTATTTTACACGAACCTATCCTGAAGCTGATACGTTGGCAGATATTATGGGATCTGCCCCCTATTACATTTGTCTTGCTTTTGCCGTATTACTTGTGGTAGCTTCCATTTGGCAACTGGATAAAAAGAAGGGATAACTTTCGTTACCCCTTCTCTAATGTTTATCTCAAGCTCTTTCTGCTCTTTCCTATCTTCGTTTTGTCATTTGCCACATTGAAGCCAGTGATTTCAAGTGTTGGCTTTTCGCCTTGTGTATCTGCATGACTCAAAGTTATGTGAATCTGCTTGCTCTCACCTGGCATCAGACTGAAATAATTCTCATTATACATCACTGGTGCCATCATACAAGCTGTCTTGTCACCCTTCACTGCCAAGCGAATCATTAGGGCTGGTGTGTCGCTCTCGTTCTTCATTTCACCTTCCAATACCCATTCATCACCTTCACGTACTACCTTAATATTGTTTGTCAACTGAATATAAGGAAGTTCGAGCAACGACTGATAGTTGCCAGCCTCCTTGCCTCTGACATAGAAGTTTTCAGACAACAACTTGTCTCCTTGCTTCAGGGCCAACTTAATGAAATAAGTATTGCTCAATTCTGCAGGCTCTTCCAAGAGGAACAAAGCTACCGTCTCATCGTTCTTCACATCAAAAGATGCCTGTTTCTCCCAAACCACCTTACCGTCTTGACCAATCAATTGGGCTGTACCAGTTACTCCTGCAAAGTCACCAGCATAGTAGTTCACTACCTCAATATCATCACGTACTGGGTTCCACTGGATATGGATAGGCTCGCAAGCTTTCATGGCACCAAAGTAACCACCAGTTGGATTCAAATAATAGTCATAGGTCTGCCAAACCATTGACGGCCAAGCAGGATGACTCATCCACAACAGCAATCCACGACGATGTTCACTACGACCTTCAAACATAGCACGATAACCATTATAGTTCACCCACTGTGCCCACTCGGCAAATTCCTCTGCATTTTTTGGCTGGCCAAACATCTTGGCAATCATCTGATTGAAGGTCTCTGTCTGTTGGGCAGAAGGGCCATTGCCTCCTAAAGCATAGTCATGTAAGCCATACATAGCATTAGGTGTTGCTAAGGTGCTTACTGGTTCCAGATGATCTTCGCCAAAAGCCATTTTCATGCTCTCAATGGTCATCACGTTAGGCATACCACGCTCACTATGGAAACGGTCGTGTCCATAGTGACGGAAATACTCAATAGGCTCCAAAGCATTATAAGAACCCTCTCCACTCACCACACCAGCAGCTGAATGAGAGATATAGCGCATTCCAGGATGAAGTTCTGCCACCAAGTCACGCAACTGGTTATCCAATGAAGCAGGAGGATTACCCTCATTTCTGCCCACATAGATACCCAGAGCTGCATGGTTACGAATTCTATTCACATAGTCGCGCGCATTGGCCATGAACATATCCTCGTAGTAAGGGTCAGGTCCGTCAGCAGGATTAGCCAACCAGAAATCTTGCCAAATCAGCACACCATATTTGTCGCATGCCTCATAGAACTCCTCATCGCCAATCATGCCTACCCAATCGCGAATCATGGTAAAGTGCATATCGGCATGATATTTCACAGCTGCGTCATACTCACGGCCACGATAGTTGAGGTTGGACTCTGCCATACCCCAGTTGCCACCAAAGCCCACAGCACGCTTGCCGTTGATATAGACCGTCAGACGAATTGGGTTCTTGAACTGCTCCTTACCTCTTAAGACACCTCCTGCCTGTACATATGGCTCATCCACAAAGGTCAGTTCACGCACACCAGTCTTGAATGCTTTAACATCACTCTCGCGATTATCTACCGTAAATGTAAACTTGCTATCATAAAGGTTCTGCTCACCATAACCTACAGGCCACCAAAGTTTTGGATTATCCAGTCTAGTAGAAGGCAACTTCACTAGTTTGCTCTCTCCAGGCGCCAATTCTACTTCCATCTGTTCAGCTACACCAGCACCATCCTTGTCCATATTGAAACTCAACACACCCTTTACGGCTTTGTCGCTATGGTTCTTCAGCGTAGCTTCTGCCAAAATATCAGCACAGTCAGTGTCTGGTAATGGGAGATCGGTTTGCACAAATGGGTCTTCAATGGTCACTGAGCCAGCATAAGTGAGATATACATCGTTCCAAATGCCTATATTACGCCCACGAATGGTAGGAATCCAGTCCCAACCGATAGAAGCATGGAAAGTAGGATTGTCTGCCCCCAACACACCACCGTTAGAATCTGGCGACCAAGCCGTCTGTTCCTTTATCACGCCAGGATGGGCATTCTTGATAATCTTGACAGCCAACACATTCTCGCCTTGCTTCACCACATTCGTTACATCAAACTTGCCACGAATGAAAGCACCGTCGATATTACCAATTTGCTTGCCATTGAGGAAGATGTCAGCTTTCCAGTTAATGCCATCGAAATCCAAAAACATCCGTTCACCTAAAGCTTCTACATCAAACGTATGACGATACCAGAAGTCAGAATAGAAGTACGACTCAGAGATTTGCAACTGGTTATCTGCAAAATTAGGATCAGGCACAGCACCTACATTCACAGAACTAGATAAAACGGTCCCAGGTACAGTAGCAGGAATCCAAGCCTCATCATTGAAACCAGGTTGAGCTATAGCCTCGCCAGAAGCATTCACCTCTGAAGCACGTTGCAGTTTCCAGTTGCCTCCATCCAAAGAAAGTTTTCCATTCAGTACCTGTTCATTATCACCATTCAAATTTATCCATGCTGCCTCAGCTACTTGGTTTTGAGCCGTCAAACCACCTTTGCCCATCACTTCCATCTCACTCAGCACATAAGGCTTGCCACCAGCAGCTTCTGTCAAATTCAGACGCACATAACGGCTCTTCACCGTCTTGTTCAAATCAATCTCATCGTTTAAACCTTCACCACCAGGCAACTCAGCCACCTGCTTCCAGGTATTGGCATCGACAGAAGCCTCCACTACACCCTTCACAGCCTTATTAATCCAACGCAAGTTGATTTTGTCATATTGAGCTTGTGCGCCCAAGTCCACCATCAGCCATTCATTGCCTGCCGAAGCACTCATCCAAGCACTATTGAAGCGGAAAGATGGAAGCGCAGATACAGGTTCACCAGCTTTGGCAAAATCCCATGAAGAGATAGTCCAACTCTGGGCACTAGGCATATTCATTTCCACCTTGAAATGGCTATATTCCTTTGCAGCAGGAAGTTTCACCACATAGTTGATGGTGCGAGTCATAAACGGATTGGCACCAGCGGGGGCACCAGCCTCTACTACAGGCGGGTTCTTCACAGCCCCATGCTCATAAAGGAACCTCACGGGTGACTCACCTGTAGCCACCTTTCGAGGAGGATAACCAGCTCGGGCGCCACCTTCTACACCAAAATAGTTACTACCCTTTTGTGCATCAAGCTCCTCCCATTGACTTCCATCCACTGAAGCCAGCATCTTCACCTCATAGCCTCGTGCTTTTCTGGTGTCGAGCACCACCCTGCCTCGTAGTTCAATTTGGTCGATATCCAACTGCATATCATCCATATCATACTGCAAGAAGATATTATCGCCATTGACAACGTATGTTGTCACATCGTTTGAGTCAAAAATGACCTCCTTCTTGTTGCGAGGCACCTCGCCTTCTTGTGTATACAACTGAGTGGCAGGTGGCATCTTGTCAGTCAAGATACCATCAGTAGCCAACTGAGCCGTCAAGTTATAGTCGATGCTTGACGAAGCATAAGCCGCCTTCAGTTTAGCCACATTGCGATACGTATTATCTGTCACCAGTTGTGGTGCAAACCACTCTTCGGGATTACCTGGATAGTTGCCAGGTTTTCGGTTCATCCCTTCCTGCGATGGTTGTTGTCCACCGCTACATCCTGTCATTAAAGCCACACAAGCTGACATTGCCATCAGTTTGCCAAATGATAAGTGCTTCATATATTTTTGTTTATTAATTATTTCTCTCTAGTTTACTCCCTCACCTGAATGCGGTTACCATCTAAGGAATCGATGATGGCCAGCGACTCAATGCAGTAAACACCGTTTTCTGTCAACAGTTCACGACCATGCTGGAATGCCTTTTCTATGATAAAGCCCATGCCTTCGATGGTAGCACCAGCCTGTTGGCACAAATCGATAATGCCTAATCCCGTATTGCCATAAGCCAGAAAATCGTCAATGAAAAGGATATGGTCTTTGGGAGTAAGGTACTCCTTACTGATTACCATAGTATAGTCACGCTGCTTGGTAAATGAACGGACTTCAGCCACATACATCTCTTTAGCAGTCTTTGGTTTCTTTTTCTTGGCATACACAACCGGCAACTCCAACAAATAGCCCAATAAGACAGATGGAGCAATGCCCGATGCCTCCACCGTAAGTATCTTGTTGATAGGCAGGTCAGCAAAGCGACGAATAAACTCAACGGCTACTTGCTTCATCAGATTAGGATCCATTTGGTGGTTGATGAAGCTATCCACTTTCAGTATGCCGCCCTCCAAACAGCGACCATCTTGCAGAATTCTTTCACGCAAAACTTTCATGGTTACACTTTTACTCTATAAATATTAAGTTAACGCCGTAAAGATAATAAAATGAAAAGAAAAAACATACATTCAACATGGGAAAAGTCTATTTGATTATTTCAAGTTCCTTGCATATTTACATTAAAAAATAACCCTGCTTACAAGAATCTATTGATGAAGGGCCCATCAGATTATAACTCTAAAAGATAGCACTATCTGCTATCATCAGCCCTAATATTTCCTAAGGGGTGACGCTAATGCTTCCTAAGGGTCGTTGCAAGGCTTTCTATGGGTGAAGGGAAAGCCTCCCAAGAGTCATCGTAATATCTCCTTTACCCCCATAACAGATATTGCGATGGGTGATAGCAGATACTATGACGACCCATAGTAATCAATGCAATCCAACAGAGCAAGATTTGAAGTCAATTAAACAGGACTCCAATTAGAGAATGACACGCTACTATACCTAATATGGGGAATAACACATTTTATTTATTCAACCACACTTCTGGGTTGAGTTTATCCTTCTCCTTGCGAAGTTGGAAGTGGAGAACTGTACGGTTATTGTCGGAGGAATCGCTATAGACGGTGCCAAGTACTTGTTTGGTTCTTACATCGTCGCCTTGCTTGACATCACTTTTGGCAAGGTTGCAATAGACGGATATGTAAGACCCGTGACGCACTAAGACATTGAAGAGACCATTGAGTTGGAAAACAGCAGCTACCTTTCCATTGAAAATGGCGCGAGCCTGTGCTCCGGGTTTGCCCTGTATGTCGATACCTTTATTGTCAAGTGTAACGTTACGAAGACCTGCTACATTGTATTGGCCATAATGACTTACGATGATGTAAGAACTGGTGATAGGCATGGGCAATTTGCCTCGATTGGCAGCGAAGTCGCTGGACAATTCACGGTCGGCTTTGCTCATATTATAGACCTCAGGTTTGGTAGTTGAGGCTGGTTTAGCAGCTGGGGTAGCAGGCTTGGGTGAAGCAGGAGCGCTAGCGGTCTTGCTATCAGCTGCTTTGGCTTTTGCCTCAGCCTCAGCTTTTTTCCTCGCCTCAGCTTCCTTGCGGGCTTCTTCCTCTGCTCGCTTACGAGCATTCTCTATTTCGATAGCTATCAGCTTGTCAATCTGGTTATTCAACTGATTGGCCTCACGTTTCTTCTTGCTGATTTCGTCTTGCAGACCTTTCTGCCTGCTACGCAGGTCTTTGATGACTTGCTGTGCTTGCTGCTCCTGCACCTCGAGTTTACGTTTCTCTTGAGCTCTCTCTGCCAGCAAATGTATCTTCTCGGTACGTACACTGTCAAGCTCCGCCTGCTTTAAGGAGATCTGCTCTTGCTTGCGGATAATCTCATTACCCTGCAAACGCTGGTAGGTAGCATATTCTCGCACATAGCGCAATCGATTGTAGGTTTGAGAAAGACTTTCAGCACTGAAGATGAACATGAGCTTCTCCTGGATGCTATGGTTCTTGTAAAGATATTTAAGAGATGCTTCGTATCGTCGTTTCTTCTCTTCCAGCCCGATATTCAGGGTGTCTAATTGACGGTCGATATAAACCAGTTCGCTATCAACTGCTATCAAATCAGCATTAATATTGTCAATATAACGTCGTCGCTCTGCAATCTGTCCTGTCAGAGCATTCAAGCCATTGAGCTGACTACCTACATTCTTGTTCGTGGTCTTCAGCAACTCCTCCGTTTCTGCTATCTGCTTTTGCAAGTCAGAGCGTTTAAGTTCCAACTCCTTGATACGCTTGTTGGATTGCGCCATCAATATTATCGGCACACAAATGAGCAGTAATATGAGGAGAGTTCGTTTCATAGACTCATGAGCAATTGTAATAATTCTTCGATAGTAACCTGTCGATAGCGAGAGCTAATGGTAGTTGGCTCAATAGAAAACGGTGTATCGGAAAAGTCATATAACTCTATTCGCGCCTTAGCCAATTGCTTGATGCCTATTTCCTCACCTGTCAGTGTTGTCTTGCCTCCTGGCTGGGCTGCATTCTTAATCAGTTGCTCCAAACGCTGATAACTATCTGCTGGCAGATAATCTCGCAAATCATATTGGGTACCCTTAACAAACCTACGGTTCATCCTATCTACCATCAACAAATAGGTGGGAGTAGCTTCGATTCGTGCCACCTCGCTCCTGAACAAAGGCATCAGCAATGACATCTGCACCAACTCACCTTCTTTCATCTTCATGGTACCATTGACGGTAAAAACAGCATCGCCATGAGGGATGGTCAGTTCTAACTTAGAGGAGAGGTATTGCTGAACAACCTCTGGTTCTTTAACAATAGTCTTAGTGCTTTTACAACCTATCAACAACAATACCGTCAACAGTAGTGTTAGCGGAAAATGAATAATGGATAGTGGATTATTAATTCTCTTCATCTCACGTACTTCTTCTGTTTAATTTTCTGGTCGATGGAGTTTGACTTACTGCCATTGTCTTTGGCTTTCTGCCAGAACTCCACCGCTTTGGTAGTATCTCCTGTATGGAAATAGATATCACCACAATGCTCCAACACCTCAGCACTCAGACTATCGTCGTTCTGTAAGGCTTGATCAATGTATATCTTTGCCTGCTCATAGTTGGCTTTCTCAAACAAAATCCAAGCATACGTATCAAGATAAGTAGCATTATTCGGCTCAGCTTTCACAGTCTTATAGCTCATCTCCTCTGCCCTATCCAAGTCGCGTCTTTCCAAAGAAAGATAATAGGCATAATTGTTGAGGGCCATAATGTTATTGGAGTTATACTCTAAGGCCTTTTCGTATGCCTCATAAGTCTCGGGCATCATTTTCTTGGTGTGGTAGGCATCACCCAAAATGGCGTAAAAATCACTTACTACATTGGATTCACTATCCTCAGTAACATGCTGCAACGCTCTTTGACACACACTGACAACACTATCGGTACGTTGTGTCTGGTTATAGCCAACAGCCAAATAATAGTAGAACTCAAG
>JAEEGL016441416.1_pt1 | contig 31578 bp, 25 predicted proteins | sample 9134231 | NCBI WGS metagenome assembly JAEEGL01 (sample SAMN16246548, study PRJNA631951) | gut metagenome | biome: gut microbiome; feature: rumen; material: fiber-attached | host: Bos | place: Iran: Karaj | collected 2018-10 | reverse complement strand
TTTAAGAAGCTCTTAATCTTATGCTTAGCATGGCTTGTTTTAGCAATCTTAAGCCAGTTTTCAGATGGGCCAAATGAATTCTTATTTGTTTTAATTGAAATAATATCTCCATTTTTAAGCTCATAATCTAGAGGTACTATACGGTTATTAACAATAGCACCAACTGTCTTATTACCAATGTTAGTATGAATCTTATATGCGAAATCTATTGGTGTTGCTCCAACAGGTAGGTCAACTACCTCTCCTGTAGGTGTATATACATATACATTTGTACTTAAGATATCATCCTTAACTGCGTCTACATAATTCTTAGCATCTTCAGTTTTATCTTCTTCAGTAAATTTTAATAGGTCGCTATACCACTTAAGCTTTTGAGCAATTTCAAATTGCTGCTTTTCTTTAGAGTATTCAACGCCTTCTTTATATGCCCAGTGAGCAGCAACTCCGAGTTCAGCTACGGCATCCATTTCTTTAGTTCTAATTTGAACCTCAAATGTAAATCCATCATCACTAATTACAGTTGTATGTAGTGATTGATACATATTAGGCTTAGGTACTGCAATATAATCTTTAAATCTTTTTGGAATTGGAGTGTAATGGGCATGGATTAAGCCTAATACATGGTAACATTCCCCAATTGTATTTACGATTACTCTAATAGCTAAAATATCATAGATATCTTCAAAGTCTTTTTGTTGGTTAACCATTTTCTTATAGATACTATAGATATTTTTAATTCTACCTTTAATCTTATAATCAGTAACATGCTGTTCATCTAATATTCTTGTTATTTCATTAATAGTATGATCAACATTACTCATTCTAGCTGAATTATCATTTCTAATTAAGCCAGCAATTTTATTATATGCTTGTGGATCAACATATTTTAAAGCTGTATCCTCTAGCTCTGCCTTGATACGGAACATACCTAGCTTGTGAGCTAATGGTGCATAAATTTCTAATGTTTCCTTAGCAATTCTTTCTCTCTTTTCAGCAGGCATATAATTAAGAGTTCTTATGTTATGTAATCTATCTGCAAGCTTAACAACGATAACTCTAATATCTCTTCCCATCGCAAGTAGCATCTTTTGATGGTTTTCAACCTGTTTTTCTTCTAGTGATACAAATGTTAAATTACTAATCTTTGTAACACCATCTACAATTTCAGCAATATCAGGTGTGAATTCTTTTGCTAATTCTTCTTTTGATATTGAAGTGTCTTCTACAACATCATGTAATAAACCAGCACAAATTGTATCTGGTCCAACATGTAATTCTGCTAAAATACACGCAACATTAAGTGGATGAATAATATATGGCTCTCCACTCTTTCTAAATTGACCATTATGCAATTCAAATGCTCTGTCATATGCTCTTTTTATCATTTCTAATGCTGGCTCATGATGAATATATCCATTTACTAGAAACATTAAATCTTCATATTTTTTATATTCCATAATAGTCACTTCCTTTCTACTACTACTTAAAAGCTATTCTCCTTCAAACTCACTAAGAGTAATAACGTTATAATCCTTTAATAGCTTTTTTCCACCTAAATCAACTAAATCTATTACGAAGCCTAATCCAACAACTTCTCCGCCAGCCTTTTCTATTAGCTTGCATGTAGCAAGTGCTGTACCACCAGTTGCTAGAAGGTCATCTAAAATGAATACCTTATCTCCTGGCTTAATAGCATCTTTATGAATACAAAGTGTATTCTTACCATATTCCAAATCATAATCTTGTGAATAACAATCTCTTGGAAGCTTACCTGGCTTTCTAACTGGAACTAATCCTAAATGAAGCTTTGCAGCTACAGGAGCTCCAAATATAAATCCTCTAGCCTCAGGTCCTACTATTACAGTAGCTCCTAGCTTCTTTGCATGTCCTGCAAAAGTATCAATTACTGCACTAAATGCAATACCATCTTGAAGTAATGGTGTAATATCTCTAAACATTATTCCCTTCTTTGGAAAATCAGGTACTGTTGCTATATAATCCTTTAGTCTCATAATAGTTAGTCTCCTTAAAAATACATATATAAAAATTATAACACAAAAATTGGCATATAAATATATAAATCTTTACTTTTATAGATAAAATCTATAACAATTAGCCCTAAACTATGATAAAATTATTCTAAAGAGGTAAGAAATATATGAAACCATTAGCTTATCGTATAAGACCAACAGAATTTTCAGATATTGTTGGACAGGATCATTTAGTAGGCCCAAAGGGTGTTATTACTAAGATGCTTGACAATGATTCATTGTTTTCTATGATTTTATATGGCCCTGCAGGATGTGGAAAAACATCTATCGCATCTATAATTGAACAAAAATATTCATTAACAAGCTATAATTTTAATGCTTCATGCGATTCAAAGGCTAAGCTAAAGGAAATCGCTGATGCTACTAAATATCATGAAACAACCATTTGTATCATTGATGAGATTCATAGAATGAAAAAGGATACTCAAGATTTTCTTCTTCCATTCATTGAAACAGGGGCATTAACTATTATTGGACTTACTACTGAAAATCCATATCGTTCTATTAATCCAGCTATCAGAAGCCGTTGTCATATATATAGAATGAATGAAATAAAAAAAGAAGACATTATAATTCTTCTTAAAAGAGTAATAAAAAAAGAAAACATGAAGGAAATGACAGATGATATATTAGAATATATCGCTGTTGCATCATCTGCTGAGATTAGAACAGCTCTAAATATGCTAGAGATAGCAAATATGCTTGATAAAGAGGATTTAAATCTAGAAAATGTTAAAGCATTAGTCGGAAAAAAAGCCTTTTTAATTGATGAAAAAGGCGAAAATTATTATGATGTTGCAAGCGCAATGATTAAATCAATTAGAGGCTCAGATCCTGACGCTGCACTTCATTATTTAGCTAGATTATTAAAAACTGAGGATTTAGAATTTATCACAAGAAGATTACTATGTAGTGCATATGAAGATATTGGTCTTGGAAACCCAAATGTTGGTCCTAGAGTTTATGCAGCATGTCAGGCAGCTCTTTCTTTAGGTCTTCCTGAGGCAAGACTTCCACTTGCGTATGCAATTGTTGATTTAGCTACTTCTCCTAAATCTAATTCAACATATTTAGGAATTGACGCTGCAATAGCTGATTTAGATGATTTAGTATCAATGCAAATCCCACCACATATTTTAAATAAAGAATTAAAAAGTGGTAAATACGAATATAAATATCCTCATGATTATCCTAAAGGATATGTTAAACAACAATATTTACCAGATGAGCTTATAGATAAAAAATACTATAATCCAAAGGATACTGGCTCTTATGAAAGAGCAATAATAAAGTTTATGAATGAACTAAAAGAGGAATAGCAAGCAGCTATTCCTCTTTTGTTGTTACAGCACTATTTTTTCTTAACGCATCAACATCTGTTGAAATTAATACAGGTATAATGATTGGACTTCTCTTCATTTCTTTATAGATTAAATGAGAAATTTCATTTTTTAATGCTGTTTTAAATTCACTCCAGTTAATGAATTTAGAAATTAAATATTTTGATGAAACAAGATAAAATGTTTGTTTAATCTTATTGTTTATTTCATCATTATCAACTGTATAGCTAAATCCCTTTGTAACAATTTCAGGTCCAATAATAATAGTCTTTGTTCTTGGGTTAATATTGGCAGATACTAGAATAACACCATCGTCAGCTAATAGCTCGCGGTCTCTCATTACTACATCTCCAACATCCTTGAATGCTTTACCATCAATTAAAACCTCAGCACATGGAACATCACCAGTTATACCAACATATTTACCTTTTTCAAAGGTAATAATGTCACCATTATCAATAATTAATACCTTATCATCACCATATCCAATACAGTTTGCGACAATACGAAGTGCATACTGATGTCTATATTCTCCAATAATTGGAATGATATATTTTGGCTTTAAAATATTAATCATTTCCTTTATTTCTTCTCTATTGGCATTAGGCTCTGGTAATAAGCTTTGGTTAAATGTTTTAACATTAGATGTTACATGATAAATGATATCTAATGTTCTTGATGCCATCTTTTCTGTTCCTAAATATGGATTAGTTAAAATAACAATTGTATCATCAGGCTCCATCTTAATTAATCTATCAACACCACGAGCCATTCTTTGTAACATGAAATAAGGCTCATGTCTTTCACCTGTAACTAAGATAACTAGATTATCATCGTTATTCTTGTTATTTTCATCTATATATCTTAAATTTGCGAAGCTTTCATCAGGGATTGTTAAATAACCTAAATTGATTGCTTGATTAACAATCTTTTGAGTTTTTCTACCAATAATAGCTATCTTTTTACCATGCTCTATTGCAATATTACAAATCTGTTGAATTCTTAAAATATCACTTGAGAATAAAGAGAAAATAATTCTTTTCTTTGTTTGATTAAATAGATTTGTAATTCTTAATTTAAACTCTAGGATTGTACCTCTTGATTGTTCATTGTTAGCACCAAGTGATTCAGTAAATAGAGCTAGTACTCCTTCTTTAGAGAATACTGCAAGGCTTCTAAACATATGTGAATAATCAATTTTAGAATTTTGATCAAAGTTATAATTACTTGTATAAATTAAGTAGCCATCCTCTGTTTTAATAGCAATACCATAAGATTCAGGTATATTATGTGCAACCTCAAAGAATCTAATGCTTACTCTATCATTATCAAAAGATAATGCACCTCTTGGTGTAATTGTAATTAGAAGTTCTTCCTTTGGAACAACTTCATCCTCTGCTAGTTTTTCTCTTAAAACTGCTAGAGTAAATCTTGATCCATAAACTTTTATATCATGATTTTTGATAAGATGAGATACACCGCCAATATGATCGTCATGGGCATGAGATAAAAAGATACCTTCAACCTTATCAATATTTTCCTCTAAGTATGTTAGATCGTTAATTATTACATCTACGCCATATAGCTCTGATGTTGGATATTTTAAGCCGCAATCTAGAATATAGAATCTATCATTTATGTCAACAACATAAAGATTTTTACCATTTTCTTGGACTCCACCTAACGCAAAAAAATTAATTTTAGCCATAATACGCTGACATAAAAGCCAGAAGCCGACCTCCTTTCAGATTAAGATTAAAATCGACACATTTAAATCTAGGATAATTATACAATATTTCTTAGGCAAAAACAATAAAAAGCAAGAAATAATTATCTATTAATAATTATATTTCAAAAAAAATACTGCCAGGAATTATATTCCCAGCAGTAAATTCATTATTTGTAAATGATTTTTACTTTGCAAAATTATTTACTTCTACTACAACTTCTAAGCCCTTTGTTGCAACGAATGAATGGTTAGCTACTTCCTCACCAAATGCACCCTTTTCAACATTAGCCCAGTTCTTAGCTGTTAAAACCTTGAATTCAACAACCTCACCAGCTGGTAAAAGCTTATCAGTAAAGAATGCACCACACTTATCGCAGTATTCAAGTTCTACTGCCTTCTTAGCATCCCATTCACCTAAGTTCTTTGTAGAACCTACGATATATAATTTAGATGCCTTTGAAACTACTTTAATTGAAACCTTTGTATTTGCCATATAACTATCCTCCTATACAATGTATAGTATATTACAATTTTCAAATATTGTATATTAAAAACGTTTACTATTTTTAATTTTTTTATGATAAAATTATATATGGTGATACTATAATGGCAATTAATTATCCAACTAAAAAAAAGCCCGTACATAAAGAAGCTAATAAAGCTAATTTAGGTATGGATTTAGAAACAATGATAAATGATTCAAATGAGTACTATTTAAATAATAATATTGCTGTAATTCATAAGAAGCCTACACCTGTTCAAATTGTTAAGGTTGACTACCCTATGCGTAGTAAAGCAGTTATTACAGAGGCTTATTATAAAACACCATCTACTACTGACTATAATGGTATTTATAAAGGAAAATATATCGATTTTGAAGCAAAAGAAAATCATAATAAAACAGCATTTCCTCTAGCAAATATTCATCCACATCAGATGGAGCATTTAAAAAATATTATTAAGCATGGTGGAATTGGATTTTTAATTATATCTTGGAATAAATTTAATGAATATTATTTAGTTCCATTTGAGGTAGCAAATAGATATTGGGAGGCTGCCTATAAAAATGATGAAAGAAAATCAATACCTTATGAAGCGTTACAAAATGAATGCTATTTAATTAAGGAAGGATATCTTCCAAGACTAAATTATTTAAAGGTAGTTGATGAGGTTTATTTCAAAAATAAAGAGGCTTAGGAAGCCTCTTTTTTATGCTTTTGTTAAGCCCAATGTTTGACCATAAAGGTAATAAGCTACTGCTATTCCAACTAAAATCATTGTAAAAATAATAGATGTAATAATAAATGATAAATAACCTCCATTATTTTTAAATCTTCTAACAAATCCTAAGGTAACTACTAATACCATTAATATCAATGATGGCCAAATAACGAAATTGAAATATGGAGCTATCATTGGTATTTTATCGTTTATTTTAGCGATTTTATCTGCTGTAGACCATACCTGTCCTACCCAATGTCTAAACCTATCGTCTAATAATATTAAAAAAAATGTGAAGACTGTAGGAACTGCAATAATTATTATTGCAATAAATAAAACTAGCACTGAAAATAGTCCATAAATCACTGGTAAAAAGAAATATAATAATGTGATATTAAATGCGATAATTGAAATAACATATAAGAATATAAATGGTTTTTTATGATCATCTTTTTTTGTTTCTAATACTTCTTTATTATCATCCATATTATCACTTCCTTTATTTTATTATACACTATAAATAAAAAAATAAAAAACACCGATACGATGTATCAGTGTAATAATATCGAATGGCGCGCCCAGTAGGACTCGAACCCGCAACCTTTTGATCCGTAGTCAAACGATCTATCCAATTGATCTATGAGCGCATATATAATACATACAAAATGGCGGTCCGGACGAGACTCGAACTCGCGACCTCCTACGTGACAGGCAGGCATTCTAACCAACTGAACTACCGGACCACTTAGTACGCTTGATTATTTTATCATACAAATAATTATAATTCAACCATTTTGTAAAGAAAATCCTCAATAAATTGAGGACCTATTTCTTTACTATAAATGTTTTATAATCATCAAAATCAATTATTTGTTCCTTATATAAACCACCATAAGCTCTTTTGAATGCTTTTCTAGACATTTTTAATACCTTAAATACTTCTTCAGAAGATGATTTAGCTGTAAGCTTCATAGAATTATTATGGTTTCTCATATATTCTAATATGATTTCTTTATCAGTATCCATCAATAATTCCTTATGCTGATTTAATGTTCCATAATATTCTTCTTCTAAAGCCTTAGTTATTACAACATTTACTTCTTGTCCAAGTCTATATTTGCCTCTTAATTGAGTTTCTGGAACAAATACATACATCATGTCATTTGTTATTAAAGAAATGCCTGATTCAGTGATTTTACATACATGAGCATCAACATGCTCCTGCTCTTCATAATTAACAGCCTTATGAAGTGAAATAATATCAAATCTATTTAATGGCTTACCAATTAATGTTTCTTTCTTTATTTTTAATCTGATAAATAATAAATCATCAACCTGTGGCCATAGTTCTTGGTCATATGGTAGGTTATCCTTTGATACTAATACATCCTTTGGAGTATTGATATTAACAAATACACCGACATTAGGAATAACATCGCATACTCTTGCAAAGCCGGCATCGTTAATTGTTGCTGTTGGTTTAATTTCAGTTGCTGTAGGTCTTTCCTTCTTATCAGCATAAATAAATACATTTACTTTATCATTTATATTATGTTCTTTTTCACTTTGTGAAAAGTGAAGTAAAACCTCTTCATTTCCATCTGATAGCATATAACCTAAATCAGATTTTCTAACAACTATCATAGAATTATATTCTCCTAGCTTAATCAATTTCTGTCACCGTCCTTATAATTCCTATCTGTTTGTCTTAAATACATTTCCTTTTTCTCATTAGAAAAGTTTCTTTTTTGCTTGAAATCGTTAGTTTCGTATTTCTTTATTAGATCCTTCTCCTTTTGAGTTAGGTTCTTCTTGGAAGTCGTCATTATATTCTTCCTCCTTAAAATCTTTTAAATTATAATCCTTTTTCATTTCATCTATTATTCTTATGATATTAGTTTCAGTAGATGCTGTTTCATATCTACCAGATTGGTAGCATATATCAATATATCTTCCTGTATCATCATATAAATATAGAATCTTCATAAATGATTTATCTTCAATTCTATATTGAACAAATCTTTTAGCATTAAGTGAAAAATCCTTGGCTGGAGTTAATTTTTTTAAGAATTTAGATAGCTTTTGGAAATGTAAAACACCATCCTTGATTGATAAAATGAATTCAGAATAGCCTTCATTATAAATCTTTCCAGCATTAAATCTTAGGGAAATAAAACATGGTTTTCTACCCTTTAATGTATGTTCAGTTCTCATTTCAAGTAAATATTGCTGCCTATTCATTAAAATAACTCCTTTAACCGGGTTGATTATAACACATAATTCACAAAACATAAACGAATTATCACAATTTTAAAAATAGAATTGACTCTATTATTAATTTTTGTTATTATAAAAGTACTAAAAGCAATTACAAAATAATCTCTCCCAAAATAGGAAAGGGCCATCAATTTGATGGCTCTTTCTTCTTTTATTATTTTGTTTTAAAATCTTTATAATCACTTAGAATATCATTATATCTACCACTTGATACTCCATCAGGGCTATAAGAAAACTTAATAGCTACAGCGTAATAGTGATCAGACTCTAAGCCACCAAATGTAAATTCAAAGTGACTGCTGACTATCTCTTCATAATATACGCCCTTTTCTAAAGTGGCTCCAAGTTTTACTTCAACTTCTTCAAAATCTTTTCCTTTTTGCTTGAAATATTTTTTACCTTCTTTAGCATATGTATCACCAGTTAAAAGATAAGTTGTATCTCTAGTGATTGTTACAGTATCATCTGGTTCAATGATAGTAGGTTGTTGTGATTCAGAGCCTTCTTCCTCTTCCTCATCGTCTACATCAATTATATTTTTATACATTGAACTAATGTCTTTATTAATATAAACATTAGAGCCCATTACTTCAAGAATTTTATCTTCGAAGATATATGGTTTCATATCAACTGCAGATTTTGCGATAGAATCAGAAACCTCTCTACCGTCATTTTCTCTTTTATATCTTTGTTTATATTCTTCAACCTGTTTATTGAATTCATCAATATCAATAAAATAAATTCTATAATTTTCAATATATTCATATTTTGTTACACCAGCAGCATCATTTGTAATATATTCGTTAATTATCATATCTGATCTATTGACAGTAAATTCTACTGTTGCCTGATCTTTAGTTGTTGAAGGAACAGTAAGAATTGCTTCAGGAGTTGATGTTATTTGATATTCAGTATGACCCTTGGTTGCGTTAACTGCTCCACTAATTAAAGCTAACGGAATTATTATAGCAGCTAATACACCAATAATAGCTAATGCTAGTACTCTGTAATGCTTCATTAGTATCTCAACCCCTTTCTTTTGCTTTTCTTATTATTATAAATAAAATCTATAATAATGTCAAATAGTCGTAAAAAAATGGAGTAGTTAACTACTCCATTAATCTTTGAACTTTTTTCCAACATATTTAGTTGCTGGACGAACAATTTTATTAGAATATAATAAATTCTCAATATCATGGCTAATCCAACCAACTAATCTTGCAGCTGCAAAAATTGGAATAAATAAATCTCTTGGGATATCAAGCATTTCGTAAATTAAACCAGAATAAAAGTCTACATTACAGCAGCATGACATACCTTTTCTTTCTTGTAATGTCTTGATAGCAAGCTTCTCAAATCTATGATAGAATTCAAATTTCTTTGGATTCTTTGTAGCTGAAAGCTTTTCTGCTTTTTCTCTTAATAATTCTGCTCTTGGATCTGATAATGTGTAAATAGCATGACCAATACCATAAATTAAACCAGAATTATCATTATAATTTTTATCTAAAATCTTGTTAATTATATTAACAATCTCTTCATCAGTTGCATCTAGACCAATATCATTAATAACATTTTTCATCATATCTAGGACAGCCATATTAGCTCCACCATGACGTGGACCCTTAAGTGATGCAAGTGATGCAGCAAGCATTGAATAAATATCAGTTAATGTTGAAGAAACTACAGTACCAACGAAGGCACTATTATTTCCTCCACCATGGTCAGCATGAACAATTAAGCACATATCTAATGTTTTTGCTTCAAGTTCTGTAAACTTACCATCATTTCTTGATAAATATAATAAATTTTCAGCAAATGAATACTCTTTCTTTGGATAATGAATATGTAATGAATCATGATCCAAATAATGTGTTTTTGCTTGTAATGAATAGCTTACTATTACAGGCATTTTAGCAATTAAAGAAATTCCTTTTCTAATTAGCTCATAGCCTGAAATATCATCTGGATTATCATCAAATGAATATAAAGATAAAATACATCTAGAAATATGATTCATTAATGATTTTGATGGGTTCTTTAAAATAATATTTTCTAAAAATCCATCTGGTAGGTCATATTCATTACTTAATATTTCTTTAAATTTGACAGATTCTTCTTTATTAGGATAATGACCGAATAATAATAAGAAGCATGTGTTTTCATAACCAAAATCATTTTTAGCTAGGTTAGCTACCTCTCTAACATCAAGGCCTCTATAATAAAGGTTTCCTTGCTTTGGCTTTTTAACATTATTTTCTACTTCATAGCCAGATACCTCAGCAACTCTAGTAAGACCTACTAATACACCTGTACCATTATTATTTCTTAATCCTCTTTTAACATCATATTTGTCATATAAATCTGCATCAATTGATTCATCATTGATTAGATTTATATATTCTTTACGTAAAAAATCGTCCATACATTCCTCTTTCTAGAATGTGTTTAACAATCCTCCAACCTCAATTAGGTTATATTCTTCGTCTGTTAAATCATTCATTTTTTCATATGTTTCGTTGTTTGACTTATTAACAACAACAATTCTATTTCTATCATATGAAACTTCAATTTCATCTAATAATTTTGCGTTAATATCTAATTCGATTGGTAAAATACCAAAGTTAATTAGATTCTTCTTATGGATTCTTGCGAAAGATTGTGCGATAACTGCCTTAATGCCTAAATATCTAGGAGCTATAGCAGCATGCTCACGGCTTGAGCCTTGACCATAATTTTGCTTAGCAACGATAACACCGCTCTTATTATCAAGACATCTCTTAGAGAATCCTTCATCGATATTTGAGAATACGAATTCAGAAATCTTTTCGATATTTGATCTATAAGGTAATACCTTTGCACCAGCTGGCATAATATGGTCTGTTGTAATATTATCCTCTAATGAAATCATAACCTTTGCATTGAATTTATGTCCAATAGGCTTGAATTTAGGTAATGGTTTAATGTTTGGTCCCATTACAACCTCAGCCTTAAATTCTGGCTGATATAATAAGCTATCACACTTAGGATAATCTACATCTAATGAGAATTCATCTAGCTTCTTGCAGCCAAGTGGATTTGAAATATATCCATTTACTGCTGATAAAGCTGCAACCTCAGGAGATACTAAATATACAGAAGCTGAGTTTGTACCACTTCTACCATAGAAATTACGGTTGAATGTTCTTAATGATACTGCATCAGTTGCAGGAGATTGTCCCATACCGATACATGGACCACATGCTGATTCTAGAATTCTAGCACCAGCTTCAAGTAAAATATCTAAAATACCATTCTTAGTAATCATTTGTAATACTTGTTGAGAACCAGGAGCGATACCTAATGAAACATTCTTATGAATCTTCTTACCCTTTAGGATTGAAGCTACCTTTACGAAATCATAGTAGCTTGAATTTGTACAAGAACCAATTAATACTTGGTCAACCTTAATGTCCTTTAATTCAGATACTGGCTTAACTGCATCTGGTGAATTTGGACAAGATGCCATAGGCTCTAGAGTAGCTAGGTCAATAGTGATGTCTTCATCATATTGGCAGCCCTCATCTGCAGATAATGGCTTATAATCTTGTTCTCTCTTTTGAATCTTTAAGAATTCCTTAGTGATTTCATCAGATGGGAATACAGATGATGTTGCACCTAATTCAGCACCCATGTTACAGATTGTAGCTCTTTCAGGTACTGATAAAGTCTTAACACCTTCACCATAATATTCAATTACCTTATTAACTCCACCCTTAACAGTTAGAATTCCTAATAAGTAAATGATAATATCCTTTGCAGATACACCATCTCTTAGCTTATTAATTAATTTAACACCTACAACCTTTGGTCTAACAATTGTAAATGGCATACCAGCCATTGCACATGCAACGTCTAATCCACCAGCACCAATTGCTATAGCACCAACACCTGATGATGTAGGAGTATGAGAATCTGAACCTAAGATTGTTCTTCCTGGTACAGCAAATCTTTCAAGGTTTACTTGGTGACAAATACCATTACCAGCCTTAGAGAATACGATACCGTATTTATCAGCTACAGTTTGTAAGAACTTATGGTCATCTGCGTTCATGAAACCATTTTGTAATGTATTGTGGTCAACATAGCTAACAGATAAATCAGTTCTTACCTTGTCTAGACCAAAGCTAATAAATTCTAGATAAGCCATTGTACCAGTTGCATCTTGAGTTAATGTTTGATCTATCTTAATGCTCATCTTGTTGTTTTCTAAATCTTCAGATACCTTATGAGCATTTAAAATCTTATAAGTTAATGTTTCTTTCATTGTAATCACTCCTCTGTTTTATATAATTTCTTGTTTAAGAAATATAAAATAAATGAAATTAAATATGATAATATTACCATTACTATTGATAATACTATAAAAATTGGAATACCAAAATATAAGAATCCATACCAGTCATATCCTTCCATTATTTTGCCATCTTGCATATGAGTAAGTGCGGCAATTAAATAGAATACTGTATAGATTGAAAATGGCATTAAGCCTGTAAATGTAATTTTCTTTGTAATATCATTTCTATTTTCAAATAATATAAATGCTATTATTGATAAAACTGGTATTACAAAATGGAAAAATAGATTTTCATCATAAAACAATTCGAAATATCTACTACCATAAAATATTGGAGCTAATATTAAAGCTACTGTAAAGAATGTTATTGCAACACATACTGTAGCAATATATTTAAAAATGAAAAGAGTCTTATTAATTTCAATTCCCTTTTTAATATGCAATATTTCATTTATTGCAAATAAAAGTGCTATTATTCCCATAAAGATATTTGACTGAACAGTAAAATATCTTATTACTGAATAAAATGTTGGAGTATCAACAGTTAAATCGAAGCGTAGGCCACTAAATGCCATTATTGAGCCAATAACCATTAATCCAAAGATTATAAAATTGAAAATAATAGATAATTTAATCTTTTTCATTAAGTACACCAATAAAATACAACTAATTATAACATATTATTTATTTATATAAAATAATAAGTCAAAAAGTGCTGTAGTTCTTACAACACTTATTTTTTTAATTACTTATTAGATAAATATTTATCTATAGCACCTGCAGCAACCTTACCAGCACCCATTGCTGAAATAACTGTTGCAGCACCTGTTACAGCATCTCCACCAGCATATACTGATTCTCTAGATGTTAATCCTTCTTCGTTAACGATGATTCCACCATGTGAATTAACCTCTAAGCCCTTTGTTGTATTCTTAATTAATGGGTTTGGAGATGTACCGATTGCAATGATTACTGCATTTGCATCAATTACGAATTCAGAATCCTTAATAGGAACAGGACGTCTTCTTCCCTTTTCGTCAGGAGCACCTAATTCCATCTTAATGCATTTAACACCTGTAACAAATCCGTTCTTAGGATCTCTCTTGTCATTCTCGTTTTCGTATCCTAATACTTCGATTGGGTTACATAATAGCTTGAATTCAATGCCTTCTTCCATTGCATGCTCAACTTCTTCTTTACGAGCAGGTAATTCTTCCATTGAACGACGATATACAATATATACCTTATCAGCACCTAAACGAAGTGCAGTTCTAGCTGCATCCATAGCAACGTTACCACCACCAACAACGATAACATTACCACCCTTCATAATAGGTGTATCTGGATTTTCTTTATAAGCCTTCATTAAATTACTTCTTGTTAAGAATTCATTTGCTGAATAAACACCCTTATATCCTTCACCAGGAATATTCATAAAGTTAGGTAAACCAGCACCACTACCAACGAAGATAGCTTCGAATCCCATATCGAATAATTCATCGATTGTTAATGTCTTACCAATAACAACATTAGTTTCAACATCAACACCTAGCTTCTTTAATGTATCTACTTCTTTACTAACGATTGATTTAGGTAATCTGAATTCAGGAATACCATAAACTAATACACCACCAGCTTGATGTAATGCTTCATAAATAGTAACCTTGTAGCCCTTCTTAGCTAAGTCACCAGCACATGTTAATCCAGAAGGTCCTGAACCAACGATTGCTACCTTATGACCATTGCTTGCAGGTACTTCAACCTTAACATTGTCATTAGCATTATGATAATCAGCAACAAATCTTTCAAGACGGCCAATTCCAACTGGCTCGAACTTAATACCTAAAGTACATTTAGATTCACATTGTGATTCTTGTGGACATACACGACCACATACTGCAGGTAAAGATGAAGTCTTGTTGATGATTTGATAAGCACCTTCAAAATCTCCTTCTTTAATTCTTGAAATAAAATCAGGAATTTGAATATTAACAGGACAACCATTTACACATGGTCTATTTTTACAATTTAAACATCTTTTTGCTTCTTCAACAGCAACGCTTGCTGTATAACCAAGAGCAACCTCGTTGAAGTTATGAGCTCTTACCTTTGGCTCTTGTGTAGGCATTTCATGCTTTTTAGGATCAATAGCCATTACTTGTTACCTCCTGCTTCTTTTTTGAAAAGATTACATGTTTCTTCATGCTTCTTTCTTTCAAAATCAAAATACATTCTTCCTCTTGACATAGCTTCATCGAAGTCTACCTCATAACCATTGAAATCAGGTCCGTCTACACATGCAAACTTAGTAACCTTCTTACCATCTTGGTTTAGAGTTAAACGACATCCACCACACATTCCTGTACCATCAATCATAATTGGATTCATTGATACTGTTACTGGAACATTGTATGGCTTTGCAGCTAATGTTACAAACTTCATCATGATAACTGGTCCGATAGTGATAATCATATCAAACTTTTCACCAGCATCTAATAATTCCTTTAGAGGGATTGTAACATTTCCTTCTCTAGCATATGAACCATCATCTGTCATAACAATTAAATTGTCAGAGCATTGCTTGAATTCATCCTCTAAAATAACTAAATCTTTATTTCTAAAACCAACAATTGATGTAACCTTAGTTCCGTTTTCATGTAAAGCTTTAGCAACTGGCCATGCGATAGCACAACCAACACCACCACCAACTACACATACGTTCTTTAATCCATCAATATGAGTTGCAACACCTAAAGGTCCAACGAAATCTTGGATATAATCTCCAGCATTCTTATGGTTTAATTTCTCAGTAGTTGAACCAACGATTTGGAAAATAATTTTAACAGTTCCTTCTTCTTTATTGCTTCCTGCAATAGTTAGAGGAATTCTTTCTCCCTCTTCGTCAACTCTTAAAATAATAAATTGACCAGCCTTTGCTTTGTTAGCAACTAAAGGTGCGTCAATATCCATTTCTGTTACGGTAGGATTTAAAACTCTTTTGTTAACAATTTTGTACATTATAATACCCCACTTATCTTTTTTTAATAAACATAAATATTTTAACACTTAAATGTCAATTTAACAACAATTTATTTCATTAATATTGATAGTATCAATAAAAAGTAAAAATGGACTATTTTATAACCATCTAAAAACGAAAAGCTCATAACAAAAAGTTACGAGCTTAATTAATATATTATTTTTTAATTAAATCTTCTGCGATTAAAGTACCTAATACTTTAGCTTCTCTTTCAAACATATGAATGTTTCTAGGAGAATTTTTTTCTTTATGATCATGATTTAGATTTGCATCTATTGCGGTAGTTGCATCTACCCATTTTAATATAAATCCTTCTTCATCCTCATAATCATCTAAATCTTGTTCTAAAATTCTATCTGTTATTTTACAAAGGTAATAATAATTTTCTTGAATAAATATATCTTCTACTTCTCCTTTTTCTTTTCTTATAGCAAGACCATATTCTTGAATAGATTCAGGAATTACTTCTAAACCAACTTCTTCTTTAACTTCTCTAATTAAAGCTTCTTCATTAGTTTCATTAGCATCTATTCCTCCACCAGGGAATTTATAATAATCATATTTTCTAGAATATACCATAGCAAGCTTATCATCTTTAATAATTATTCCTCTGGCTGATGGTCTTTTACCTACTATTCCATTTACATCATAATTCTTATAATCTATTTCAAATAATATTCTCATACGCTATTACCTCATTATAATTTAATAAAATCGAACTCTATATTTTTATTGTATCAAAAATTTTTAAAAAATACATAAAAAAGAAAAAATACTCTAACCGAATAGTTAGAGCATTTTATTAATATCTATATTTCTTTTGATTCTTATTGCCTGATGCTTCATATTTATCTTCTCTCATCATTTCAACATCAGCTTTAGGAATATATTTTATTTTATTCTCATTATATTTTCTTGTGTTATTCTTTTTATTTTCTTTAACAAGCTTTTCTAATTCTTCTACCTCATTATCATATTCAAGTACCGCAATACATTCTGTATGCTGTGTCTTAGGGAACATATCAACACCCTCGATTGAATTAATAATGTAGTCATTATCTGAAAATATATATAAATCTCTTTTTAGAGTTCTTGCATCACAAGATATATAAACTACCTTTCTTGGCTTTAAATAACCAATAGCGTTTATAAATTGTTTAGTAGATCCATCTCTTGGTGGATCCATTATTACTACATCTACCTTTTCTTTATTTTTAGCTAGATGAGTCATGAAATTTGTTGCGTCATCGGCAATAAATTCAATGTTTGAAATATTGTTAATTTTAGCATTTAATCTAGCGTCTACAATTGCGTTTTTGTTTAATTCAACACCATATACCTTTTTGGCAAATTTAGATGCGAAAATAGATATTGTACCAACACCACAATATGCATCTATTACAATATCAGTATTCTTTATTTTAGCGTTTTTAATTGCTTTAGAATAAAGAATTTCCATTCCTTTAGTATTTACCTGGAAGAATGATTTTGGAGATATTTTAAACTTATAATCTGATACATATTCATAGATGTATCCAGGACCATAAATGACTCTTTCCTTTTCACCTAAAACAATAGATGTATCTCTTGAATTATAATTTTGAACAATTGTTGTTATTCCTAAATTTTCTTTATTTAAATCCTTAATAACATTATTTCTTCCTGGGAAGAATTCACCGTTAGTTACAATAACTAACATTATTTGTTTAGAATTAAATCCATATCTTATAAAGATATGTCTTATGATTCCTGTTCTTGTTTTTTCATCATATGGTTGGATTTTATTTTTAGTTAAAATCTTGTTTAATATCTCAATTATTTGATTAGATTTTTCACTTTGTAACATACAATTAGAGATTGTTACAATATTATGAGTATATTCCTCATATAGGCCTGAAACTACCTTTTTAGATTTAGATAGCTTATATGTCATTTGGCATTTATTTCTATAATTATATGGATTTTCCATACCTGTAAATGGAATTTCACCAAGTCCAAATGGCTTAAATAAATCTGTTAAGAATTTTTGTTTAAGCTTCTTCTCATAATCATAATTTATGTGCATGAATCTACATCCACCACATTCATTTTGATAAATACAGCCATCATGAATTCTTTCAGGTGATTCCTTTGTTACTTCTTTTAGCTTTGGATATTTTAAATCTGTCTCAACTAAAATATCTTCACCATCAATAACACCATGAATTAAATATTTTTTATCATTGATTGTAACTTCAGTATCAGGTAAATATTCAGTTTTGACATTTTTAAATTCTTTAACCATGCTAATCACCTATAAAATCTTTGTAGTCCATTCCTCTGCGTTAAATACATTTGTCACTATATCAGAATAAAATTCTGGCTCATGACATACTAATACTATTGTTCCCTTAAATGCTTTAAGAGCTTCCTTTAATGATTCTTTTGCGTATACATCTAAATGGTTTGTAGGCTCATCTAATACTAAAGTATTACATTCCTTTAACATTATCTTACAAAGTCTAACCTTGGCAGCCTCACCACCAGATAAAACTATCATTAATGATTCAATCTTTTCTCTTGTTAATCCACAAGATGCAAGTGCGCCTCTAACCTCAGCATTAGTCATGGCAGGATACATATTCCATACCTCATCTAAGGCGGATACCTTATCATATTCCTCTTCCTGCTTAAAATATCCATAATGGATATTATAATCCTGAGTACATGTTCCTGAAATTGGCTTTAATTCGCCAAGTAATGTTTTTAATAATGTAGATTTACCAATACCATTGGCACCCTTAATTGCGACCTTTTGTCCACGTTCAATTGTAAATGAAATTGGTTTAGATAATGGAGTATTATAGCCAATAACTAAATTATCGGCAACAAATACGAATTTACCAGATGCCCCACATTCCCTAAATTTGAATGTAGGCTTTATAACCTCTTTTGCCTTGTCAATTATTTCCATTTTATCTAATCTTCTTTGACGAGATTTAGCAAGATCTGTAGTGGCAACTCTTGCCTTATTTTTGGCAATAAATTCTTTTAAATCTTTAATTTCTTTTTGTTGCTTCTCATAAGCTATATTTTGATTTCTCTTTTCAATTTCATACATTCTCATATAGTCATCATAATTACCAGCATATCTAGTTAAATTTCCATCCTCCATATGATATGTAACATTAGTTACTTTATTTAAGAATGGAATATCATGACTAACTAATAAGAATGCATTCTCATAATTAATTAAATAATTTGTAAGCCAATTAATTTGTTCTTCATCTAAGAAATTTGTTGGCTCATCTAGAATTAAAATCATTGGCTTTTCTAGAATTAGCTTTGTTAATAAAACCTTACTTCTTTGACCACCAGATAAATTAGATACATCATGGTCAAGTCCAATGTCACCAAGTCCTAAACCATTTGCGACCTCTTCAACTGTTGAATCAATTGAATAGAATCCGGCAGATTCTAATGTAGATGCTATTTCTCCAGCCTCTTCCATTGCCTTATTCATTTCATCATCTGACATATTAGCCATGTTTTCATATAATGAATTCATTTGATTTTCTAGCTTATACATTTCATCAAATGCACTTCTTAAAACATCTCTAATAGTTTTACCAGCCTCAAGTGATGTATATTGATCAAGGTAGCCAGTAGTTGTATATTTAGCCCATTCAATTCTTCCGCTATCAGGAGATAATTCACCTGTAATAACCTTAATAAATGTAGACTTTCCTTCTCCATTTAAACCAATTAGGGCAATATGCTCACCCTTATTCATTACAAATGAAGCATCCTCTAATATTATTCTATTTCCAAAAGAAAAGCTTATATCCTCACACTTTAAAACACTCATAATCCACCTATAAACCAACATTACCCATTTGAAGTATAATTCCTATTATCGCACCAATAAAAATATAAATAACTGGGTGTTTTTTTAATTTGAAAACAAATATACCAAAAATTAATCCAACAGCTAATGCCTTAAAATTAATTAATAGCTCAACAAACTTATAAATAGCACTAAAGAAATTAGCACCTGAATTATTATTGAAATATTCAATTGTAGCCTTAAACGCTGAAACTATATCATAATGAATAACAACATCAGCATCAGGATCTACTACATTAAATATTGATACCTTTAATACTGAATATGCGGCAGCGCATATTAAACCAATAGATGCTGCCCTAAGTCCATAAAATATCCAGGCAACATATTTATTTTTACTAAATTTTTTTAAGAATAATGAAACAATTAATATAACAATAATTGATGGAGATACTAATCCTAATGTTGAAATAATACTTCCTAGGAATGCTAAGAAATAATTATTATATATACCCTTAGATACTGTATATCCAACATATGTAGACATATTAATACCCATAGCTCCTGGAGTTGATTCAGATACTGCTAGCATTGCAGTTAGCTGTTCTTCATTAAACCAACCAGTTGATTGACCAAGCTCAGCAAGGAATGGTAAGGTTGCAAGTCCTCCACCAAAGGCACAAGCACCAATTCTAAAGAAATTGAAATATACTGTAAAGAATATCCAATTATTAGTTGCTAGAGAAACAATTAAGCATACGGCAATAATTATCCAGAAAAATGATGTAATAATTAATGCATTACGATATTTTTTATTTTTGATAAATAATAATGAAATACATCCGATTAATCCAAATAATAATCCAACAAATAAACCTAATATAAAGAATAAAACATTTTTCTTTGTATCACTTTTAGGTTTTTCTTCTTTAGTTTCTATTTCAGCTTTTTCTTCTTCCTTTGATACTTCAGCCTCAGGTTGTTTAACCCTATATTTAGATTCAAAACGTCTTTCCTTAATGAAATTAATTAATAAGCCCAATAATGCGGCAGCTATTATATATGCATATAGAGGAACAACCTTAATAAATATTGCACAAAAGGCAATTATTATAGCCATCATTAATCCCCAAATGTCTACTATAGATTTTTTTGATAGCTTAACTATAGCTGATAAAACTAATATAAACACAACAACATTAATTCCAGCTAACGCATTAACAACAAATGGATTAGAGCTGAAATTTGTTAATAATGTAGCAATTATAAAAATAATTATAAACGCAGGTGATACAAATGATAATGTAGCTAAAATACCACCTAATGTACCACATATTCTATATCCAATAAAGGTTGATACATTTACTGCCATCGCACCTGGAGTACATTGACCAACTGCATAATAATCTGCGAGCTCCTCGTCAGTACACCAGCCCTTTTTGTCAACCAATTCTCTTGATAATAATGGTAAAAGGGCATAGCCACCACCAAAGTTAACTATACCTAGCTTAAAAAACAAAAGACAAAGTAAAACAAGTCTTTTAAAATATGGAATTTTATAAACATTTTTATTATTTATATCATTCATATTATAAGCTCCTTTTTTAAACCTTAAACATTATACCATAGTTTTTATTATTTAAAAACAAATAATGTTTTCATATTTAGATAAATATGATAGAATAAAACTAATGAGGGACGTTTTAAATTAAATATTAAATTGAGAGGGTTGATATTATGTCAGATGTAGGATTCTTTTTAGACAAATTAATATCTAGCGCAAAAGATAAAAATAAGAAAGATCTATTAACTAAAATACAAGATAAATCTTTTTTTGAATCATTATGTGAAGTATGTAGCGTATTAAAGGAATTAGATTATGAATTAATATCAAAAAAAGATACTGGATTTGAATATGAAAAGGATATTAATTTAAGAATATCTAGAGCTTTATCTAATAATTATTTCACTATATATTACGTTAATACACTTACAGGTGAATATGTTGGATATAGTTCAAATTCCGATTATAAATCATTAATAATTGAAGAAAATGGACATAACTTCTTTGAAGATGTTCAAAAAAACATTCAAAAATTCATATATGAAGAAGATAGAGAAAAAATATCTAAATTACTAACAAAAGAAAAAATACTTGAAGAGGTTAATGATGGAAAATCATATCTAATAACATATAGATTAATGTTAAAAAATATACCTACTTATGTTCAGTTAAAAGCATTAAAATTAAGTAATGAGGATAGCAATATTATTATTGGTATTAGTAATATTGATGATCAGAAAAAAAGAGAGATGGAATATCAAAAAGCAATAAAAGCTAATATTACTTATTCTAATATTGCTTTAGCCTTAGCAGCAAATTATTTTGCTATTTATTATGTAGATATTAGTTCTTCTTTCTATATTGAATATAATTTAGATAATGAATATCAGGTATTAAAAGAGATAAAACGAGGAAATGATTTCTTTGAAGGACTTGAAAAGACTGCAAGAGAAAATTTAGTACCTGAAGATTTACCTAAATTTTTATCTACTGTAGGAAAAAATAATTTAATTGCAGAACTTAAAAATAACAAGAATGTAAAAGTATCATATAGACAAATAATAAATTCAAAACCTGAATATGTTGAATTAACTGCGATGAAATTATCTTCAGATAATAACCATATCATCTTAGCTGTTTCAAGCATAGATGCATGGAAGAAAAAAGAAAATATATTTAATAAAATGCTTCATCAAGAAAAACAGCTTGCGAGAACAGATGCACTTACAGGAGCATTTAATAAATATTCATTTAAGGAATTAGAAAAGAAAATAAATAGAAAAATTAAAAATAATTCCATTGATGAATTTTCAGTAGTTATTTGTGATATTAATAATCTTAAATTTATAAATGATACATTAGGTCATACAGCAGGAGATAAATATATAAATAATGCATTAAAGCTAATTAAAAAAATATTTAAAAATAATACAATATATAGAATTGGTGGAGATGAATTTAGTTTTATTCTAACTGATAATGATTATTATGTTAGAGATTATTTATATGAAAAATTTATTATAGAAAATAATAAAAATAAAAAAGCTAATAAAGTAACACTCGCAATAGGTATTGCAGATTACTATAAAAATAGTGATTCATCACTAAATGATGTATTTAAAAGAGCTGATGAAAAAATGTATGAATTTAAAAAAGAATTTAAATCTAAGCTATAAAATCCGGGTAACTCCCGGATTTTGCTTTTAGTGGAATAATTGACAATATAATCTTTTTTTGTTATAATAATTTTCAATTATTAATATAAAAATGGAGGTACGAATATGAAAGGATTTGAAAAATATTCAAGAGGCTATTTTATGCCACCAGTAAAATGTAACGACTGGGTAAATAAAGAATATATTGATCATGCGCCAATATGGTGTAGTGTTGATTTACGTGATGGTAATCAATCACTTATTAAACCAATGAGCCTAGATCAAAAGGTTGAATTCTTTAAGTTATTAGTAGAAATTGGCTTTAAAGAAATTGAAGTTGGTTTCCCTGCTGCTTCCGAAACAGAATATGAGTTCTTAAGAACATTAATTGATGGTGATTTAATTCCTGATGATGTAACTATTCAGGTATTAACTCAAGCAAGACCTCACATTATTAAAAAGACATTTAAAGCTCTAGAGGGATGCAAGAGCGCTATAGTGCATCTATATAATTCTACTTCTTTAGCTCAAAGAGAACAGGTTTTCAAGAAATCTAAGGAAGAAATCCTTGAGATTGCTGTTGAAGGTGCTAAGATGTTAGTTGATTTAGCAAAAGAAACAAATGGTAACTTCTTCTTTGAATATTCACCAGAAAGCTTTACAGGAACTGAAATGGATTATGCATTAGATGTATGTAATGCTGTTGTTGATGCATTTAAGCCAACACCTGAAAGAAAGCTAATCTTAAATTTACCTGCTACTGTTGAAATGTCATTACCTCATGTTTATGCATCACAAGTCGAATATATTTCTAAATATGTAAAGAATAGAGAATCTGTTATTATTTCTCTTCACCCACATAATGATAGAGGTACAGGTATTGCTGATGCAGAGCTTGGCTTATTAGCTGGTGCTGATAGAGTTGAAGGAACATTATTTGGTAATGGTGAAAGAACAGGAAATGTTGATGTTATTACATTAGCACTTAACATGTTTACTCATGGTGTAGATCCTAAGCTTGACTTTAAGGATATGCCAAAGATTATTAAATTATATGAATCAGTTACTGAAATGAAGGTATATGATAGACAACCATATTCTGGTAAATTCGTATTTGCTGCCTTCTCTGGTTCTCACCAAGATGCTATATCTAAGGGTATTAAATACCATAAGGCAAATAAGCTTAACAAATGGTCAGTTCCATATCTTCCACTTGATCCAAAAGATGTATCAAGAGAATACAGTGCTGATGTTATTAGAATTAATTCACAATCAGGAAAAGGCGGTATCTGCTATATCCTTGAAACTAATTTTGGTTTAGATATTCCTCAAAAGATGAGAGAAACTGTAGGATATCTTGTAAAAGATATATCTGATAAGGAACATAAAGAATTAACACCAAATGAGGTTCAATCAATTTTCCTTGAGAATTTCGTTAATCTTAAGGCACCACTAGAATTAAATGAATACCACTTCATTCGTGAGGGCGTAACATTTAAAGTAATGTTATCATCTAAATATAATGGACAAATCAATAATACATTAGCTGATGGTACTGGTAGACTTGATGCTGTTAGCAACGCATTAAAGGAATGCTATAAGCTAGATTATGAATTAACAAATTATGTTGAGCATAATTTAGAATCTACTTCTAAGGCTGAGGCTGCTGCATATGTATCAGTTAAATTCAATAATAAAGAATATTGGGGAACTGGTATTCATGATGATATCATTTGTGCTTCTATTTATGCATTAATTTCTGCAATAAATAATGCATTAAAAGATAAAGAATAAAAAAACAAAAAGGCGTATTCGTTCGAATACGTCTTTTTATTATACTGATTTATTTTTCACTGAAATTCATTTCAGTATAACAAATAAATTAATTCTTATTTACTTCTAAAAAAACTTTCTTAATACTACTATAATTACCAAATATTACTATTACATCATTTTCTTCAATTATAGTATCCTTAGTAACTTTTATAGATTCATCATTTCTCTTAAGAGTTAAAACATTTAAGTTATATTCTGTTTTAATCTGAGATTCAAATAGTTTTTTATCTTTTAATATTTCAGGTAAAATAGCTATTTCTACTTCAGCCATTGCATCACTACCATAATTATCAATTAATGTAATAATATTTTCTTTTGGCTTAATTACTACTTCTTCATGTTGTTCATTTACTTTGTATGTAAACAAATCTTTAATTGTTTGTTTATTACCAAAAACAACAATTCTATCTTTCTTTTGAATAACAGTATCCTTTGTTATTTCAATTGTTCTATTACCTCTTTTAAGCATCATTATATTAATATTATACTGAGCTTTAAAATTAGATTCCATTAATGTTTTATTTTCTAATATTTCAGGCATTTTATTTATATATATTTCAACAATCGCGTCACTGTCGTATGAATCAAGAATTGTTAGGACATTATCATTATCATGTCTAGCAATTATTCTTCTACCTATTTTTTCTAATAGCTTTTCTAAAAATCTAGATACAAACGGTAATTTACAAATAATTAAAATTAATAATAAAGATCCAACAATAACAACTATCCAATTTAAACTTGCAAAATCAACTTTTTCAGGATTTATATTACTAATTAAGTTAATAATTAGGGATATAATTAATACATTAAATAAATTACCACAAATCATACAGATTACTGCAAGTCTTCTTCTACGTCTATTTAAAGTAATAACTTCAGCTTCTCCAGTTGTAAATCCAACACATGTAATCATAGAAATTACTTGAAATCTTGCCTTTTCCCTTGTTAGACCAGTAATTCTAAATAATGCTGAGAAAAACTCAATTAAAGAGAAATATAGGACAATAGCAATTGATATTGCTAATATTGATGTAACTAAGCTCATAAAACCACCTACTATATATATTTATTATAATAAATTATATAGAAATAAAAAAGGTCTAAAAACAATTTTAGACCTAATTTTTATTATTTTAACATAATATCATCAATTGGCTTACCTGGAGCAACCATTGGTAATACCTTTTCATCTATTTCTACTATTGCGTTAATAATAGCAGGCTTTCTATTTTTAACTACAGATGTGATAGCCTTCTTATATTCATCTCTAGTCTTTGCTTCATAATAATCAACACCAAATGCTTTAGCTAGGTATTCATAATTTAAAACAGAATCTAGAATTGTTTGGCTATATCTCTTCTCATAGAATGCTGTTTGCCATTGTCTAACCATACCAAGTACTCCGTTGTTTGCGATAACTACGCATACTGGAAGGTTGTATTTAGAACATGTTAATAATTCATTCATATTCATTCTGAATGATCCATCACCAGCGATATTGAATACATATGAATTTGGATGGCTTACTTGAGTACCAATTGCAGCACCTAAGCCGAATCCCATTGTTCCTAAACCACCTGAAGTGATAAGTCTTCTTGGCTCCTTATATGTGAAATATTGAGCAGCCCATAATTGATGTTGACCTACTTCAGTTGTGATATAGCAATCACCCTTTGTAGCTTCTTGAATTGCTTCCATGAAATATCTAGGCTTTAAGCTTGAAGATACTTGGTTTTCAGCAAAGATGTTCTTCCATGAATCAACTAAAGCTAACCAAATAGGGTTCTTCTTTGGAGTAAGATATTTCTTAATTCTATTGAAGAAATCCTTTAAGTCCATAACAAGACTTACGTCATCTTTAATATTCTTATCAATTTCTGCTTGATCGATATCTACATGAATAATCTTAGCATTTTCAGCGAAATGCTTATGATTTGATAATACACGGTCAGAGAATCTAACACCTAAAGCAATTAATAAATCACATTCTACTACGCACTTATTAGAAGCTACAGTACCATGCATACCGATTAAGCCTGTAGATAATTTATTAGATTGATCAAATGCACCAATACCCATTAATGATGTTGATGTTGGGATATCTAATAAATTAGCGAATTCATTTAATTCTTTGCTAGAATCACTCTTGATGATTCCTCCACCAGCATAAATGAATGGTTTTTTAGCTGACATAATTAATTCAGCAACTTCTTTAATTTTTTCTTCTTCAATATCAGCAATTTGCTTAGCAGCCTTAGTGAAATCAATCTTCTTAGGTTCATATTCAGTAATTGCTGCAGTAACATCCTTAGGGATATCGATTAATACTGGTCCCGGTCTTCCTGATCTTGCGATTTCGAAAGCCTCACGGATTGTATCAGCAAGCTTATTAACATCCTTAACGATATAATTATGCTTAGTAATAGGCATAGTTATACCAGCAATATCAACCTCTTGGAATGAATCCTTTCCTAATAATGCATTTGTAACATTACCTGTAATTGCTACAACAGGAACTGAATCCATATATGCAGTTGCTATACCAGTGACAAGATTTGTAGCACCTGGTCCTGATGTAGCAAGACATACTCCTACCTTACCAGTAGATCTAGCATAACCATCAGCTGCATGTGATGCACCTTGCTCATGGCTTGTTAGAATATGTCTTATTCTATCTTGATTTTTATAAAGCTCATCATAAATGTTTAATACGGCTCCACCTGGATAACCAAAGATTGTATCTACGCCTTGTTCTACTAAACATTCAACGATGATTTGTGAACCATTAAGTTTCATAAATCTTCACCCGTTTCTTTATTTTAGTCCTCTTCGAAAATTGCACCAGTTGATGCAGATGTAACAAGCTTTCTATATCTCTTTAGATAGCCAGTTACTGGCTTTAATACCATTTTGAAATTCTTTCTTCTTTCTGCTAGAACCTCATCACTAACTAATAGCTTGATTGTACACTTAATCATATCGATTTCGATTAAATCTCCATCCTCAACTAAGCCGATGATTCCACCCTCAGCTGCTTCTGGAGAAACGTGACCAATTGAAGCACCTCTAGTTGCACCAGAGAATCTACCATCAGTTAATAATGCAACGTCCTTATCTAAGCCCATACCAGCAAGTCTTGATGTTGGAGCTAGCATTTCTCTCATACCAGGACCGCCCTTAGGACCTTCATATCTAATTACAACGATATCGCCCTTTTCAATCTTTCCACCGTCGATTGCAGCAATTGCTTCTTCCTCAGAATTGAAGCATTTTGCTTTACATGTATGTTGAAGCATATTTGGAGCAACTGCACCACGCTTAACAACACATCCGTTTAAAGCAATATTACCCTTTAATACTGCAATACCACCAGTCTTTGAATAAGGATTATCGATTGTACGAATAATTTCTGTATTCTTATTAACAGCATTCTTGATATTTTCTCTAATTGTCTTACCAGTTACTGTTAATAAATCTAGGTTTAAGGCACCATCAATCTTAGATACTTCCTTCATAACAGCTTGGATACCACCAGCCTCATTTAAGTCCTCCATATATGTATGTCCAGCAGGAGCTAAATGACATAGGTTAGGTGTATGCTCTGAAATTTCATTAGCCATATCTAAATTAATGCTAACTCCTGCTTCATGTGCGATTGCAGGTAAATGAAGCATTGTATTTGTTGAACAGCCTAAAACCATATCCATTGTTAATGCATTTCTAAATGATTTTTCATTAATAATGTCTCTAATTTTTACATTGTTCTTAACTAAGTCCATGATTTTCATACCAGTGTGCTTAGCTAATCTAATTCTATCTGCATATACTGCAGGAATTGTACCATGACCAGGTAATGCGATACCTAAAACCTCACACATACAGTTCATTGAGTTTGCTGTATACATACCAGAGCATGAACCACATCCAGGACAAGAATGATCTTCGTATTCTTGTAATTCCTCTTCTGTGATTTTACCTGATAAGAACTTACCAACAGCCTCAAATGTTGATGATAATGAAGTCTTTTGTCCATTAACACGTCCTGCAAGCATTGGTCCACCAGAACAAACGATTGTAGGTAGATTTAATCTACATGCGCCCATTAACATACCTGGAACGATTTTATCACAGTTAGGAATTAATACTAAACCGTCAAATGCATGAGCACGAGCCATACATTCAGTACTATCAGCGATTAATTCTCTTGTAACTAAAGAATATTTCATACCTTCATGACCCATAGCAATACCATCACATACTCCAATTGCAGGGACGACGATTGGTGTACCACCAGCCATTAAAATACCTGTCTTTACAGCTTCAGCTATTTTATCAAGGTGTGCATGACCTGGAACTATATCACTCTTAGCACAAACTACTCCGATTAATGGTCTTTCGATTTCCTCATCAGTATAACCTAATGCTTTAAATAATGATCTATTTGGGACCATTTCAGGTCTCTTCTTAACTACATCGCTTTTCATATGAACCTCCTAAATAATTAAAATTACTTTAATGCCTTTACAACAAGGTCTCCCATTTCTTCTGTTCCGACCTTCTTAGAAGCATCGTCTAAATCTTTATTGAAAATATCACCAGTTCTATAACCAGCATTTAATACATCCATAACTGCCTTATCAATTGCATCAGCTTCCTTCATTAAACCTAATGAATATCTAAACATCATAGGAACTGATAAAATTGTTGCAAGTGGGTTAGCTAAGTTCTTTCCAGCGATATCTGGAGCTGAACCATGAATTGGCTCATATAAACCTAATGTACCAGCACCTAAAGATGCAGATGCTAACATACCGATTGAACCAGCTACTTGAGATGCTTCATCAGTTAAGATATCACCAAAGATATTAGATGTTACGATAACGTCAAATTGTCTTGGGTTTCTAACTAATTGCATTGCACAGTTATCAACATACATTTCAGATGTTTCAACATCTGGATAATTCTTCTTTACTCTATCGAATACTGCTCTCCATAATCTTGAAGACTCTAATACGTTTGCCTTATGTACACAGCAAAGCTTATGATTTCTCTTTTGAGCAGCTTCAAAACCAGTCTTTAAAATTCTTTCAATTTCAAATACTGAATACTTCTCTAAATCTGATGCCCAGCAATCCTTGTTTTCAGGATTGAACTTAGGAGAATTAGCCTTCTCACCGAAATACATACCACCAGTTAATTCGCGTACAACTAAGATATCAAGACCATCGCCGATAATTTCAGCCTTTAATGGAGATGTATGTTGTAATTGTGGATATAATACTGCAGGTCTTAGGTTTGCATAAAGCTTTAAAGCTCCACGAATTCCTAATAAGCCCTTTTCAGGACGGTCACCGTTAGGTAGGTTATCCCACTTAGGACCACCAACAGCACCTAGTAATACTGCATCTGATGCTAATGCTGCATCAATTGTATCTTGAGGTAATGAGCAGCCATCCATATCGATTGCGATACCACCCATTCTCTTTTCAGTGATTTTGAAATCATAACCATAGATTTCACCAATTCTATTAATTACTTTAACAGCTTGTTTAACAATATCTGGACCAATACCATCACCAGGTAATGTAACAATATTAAATGTCTTCTTAGCCATTTTACTTTTTCTCCTCATCAAATTTCTTATTAATCTTATTAATTAATCCACCACATTGAATAATTTCTTGCATGAATGGTGGGAATGGTTGTGCTTGGAATTCCTTACCAGTAGTTTCATTCTTAATAACACCAGTATCGAAATTAACTGATACTGTATCGCCATCCTTGATATTATCTACTGCTTCAGGGCATTCAAGAATAGGTAAACCAATATTAATAGAATTTCTATAGAAAATTCTTGCGAATGTTTTAGCAATAACACAAGATACTCCACAAGCCTTAATAGCGATTGGAGCATGCTCTCTTGAAGAACCACATCCGAAGTTCTTATCAGCTACTAAAATAGCACCTGGAGTAACTCTTTGAGAGAATGGAGCTAAGCCAGCATTAATATCTTGCTTAGAATCTTCCATACAGTGCTTTGCAAGCTCTGCTGGAACAGATGTATTAAGATATCTTGCAGGAATGATTACATCAGTATCAATATCTGCGCCGTATTTAAATACTTTACCATTAGCATTCATCTTACTTTACCTCCATAAATTTATCAGGATTTGTGATATATCCTGTTAATGCAGATGCTGCAGCTGTTGCTGGAGAGGCAAGATATACCTCAGAATCAACATGTCCCATACGACCAACGAAGTTTCTGTTAGTTGTAGAAATACATCTTTCACCAGCTGCTAAAATACCCATATATCCACCAAGACATGGTCCACAAGTTGGAGTAGATACTGCACAGCCTGCTTCTACTAAATCTTGAATAATACCTTCAGCAATTGCTTCTAAATAAATCTTTTGAGTACCAGGAATAATAATTGCTCTGATATCAGAAGATACCTTCTTACCCTTTAAGATTGAATGAGCAATTCTTAAGTCCTCCATACGTCCATTTGTACAAGAACCGATTACTACTTGGTCAATCTTAACTTCCTTTTCACCAATCTCATCTACTGTCTTTGTATTTTCAGGTAAATGAGGGAATGCTACTGTTGGACGAATCTTTGATAAATCAATATCGTAAACAGCATCATATGAAGCATCAGCGTCAGCCTCATATACAACTGGAGTCTTCTTTGAATGA
>JAEEGL014772063.1_pt1 | contig 31578 bp, 27 predicted proteins | sample 9134231 | NCBI WGS metagenome assembly JAEEGL01 (sample SAMN16246548, study PRJNA631951) | gut metagenome | biome: gut microbiome; feature: rumen; material: fiber-attached | host: Bos | place: Iran: Karaj | collected 2018-10 | reverse complement strand
AAGGTTTCCCACTCTCATCGGCGTTCCAACCGCCCCTGGAAGCCCAATGTCAAGCGCGTTAAGGCGCTGATCAACGGTACGCCCCGCCATGTGTACGTTTGTACCCGGTGTCTGCGTTCCGGTAAAGTAACCCGGGCTATCTGATAAGAGCTGAAAACCCTGCTCCACTGGAGCAGGGTTTTTTGTCGTTTAGGCAGCGAAACAGCGCTGACAGCTGCCATCATTTCTTCTGCAAACGGCTTGCCGCAGCATTCAGCATCAGCTTTTTAGTGCCGACCTGATCAAAGGCAATCTCAAGAAGGGCATCACCGCCCATTGGCCTGACACTGATAACCATTCCGGATCCGAATGCGGTATGTGTCACACTGTCCCCGGGCTGAAGATGAAGAGATGTCTTTCCGGATGAAGCAGGTGGCGTCCAGGAAGAAGGCCTGCGGAAGGACTGCTCGGAAGATGCGGGGCGGCGCCTTTCCTGTGACGTCCGATGCCAGGGGAAAGAATCATCATAGTGCGCATCCCGGTTATCCGTAAGATCCTGACGGGAACCACGGGTGTCAGGCTTTCCGATCCAGTTCACATTGCCTTCAGGTATTTCACTCAGGAACCTGGATGGAGCACAGGGTGTGGTACGGCCGAAAAGCATCCGCTGTCTGGCATTGGTCAGGATCAGCATCTCCTTCGCTCTGGTCATTGCCACATAGCAGATACGCCGCTCTTCCTCAAGTTCCTCGTCATCGCCCATCGCCTTGTTTCCGGGAAACAGACCTTCTTCCATACCGACGACGTAGACGTAAGGGAATTCCAGACCCTTGGCAGAATGCATGGTCATCATGGTAACGGAATTATCCCGGTCGTTTGTTTCATCCAGATCCGTATAGAGCGCGATCTCATCGAGAAAGCCTGCAAGCGTTGGATTATCTGGCTGGTTCTCCAGAAAACCCATAATACTGGAAGACAGCTCCCGAATATTCTCTAACCGGGTGCGGCTGTCGGGATCGTTTTTTTCCTCCAGCATACGGACATATCCGGTCTTTTCGCAGACAAGATCGTAGAACTCGATCAATTCCATATTGGGGCAGGATGATTTCATTTGCAATATCAACTCTGTAAAGGATATAAGCTTGCTGGAAGAGTTCTTCAATTCAGGGTAATCGCGGGAATTCTGAAATACTTGAAAGAGTGACATTCCGGTCTGGACCGCCAGCTGCTCAGCCCGTTCGATTGTAGCTGCGCCGATTTTCCTGGAGGGTACATTAACGATGCGGCGCAGCCTCAGATCATCGTCCGGGTTATTGATAACACAGAGATAGGAGAGGATATCCTTTATCTCTGCCCGGTCAAAAAACTTAGTGCCTCCGACTACTGTATAAGGCACGCCATTCCGCTTGAAAGCATATTCCAGGGCGTTCGACTGGGCGTTGATCCGATAAAGAACGGCATTGTCCCGCCAGCTGACTCCTCTGCGGTATGCCATCATAATCTGGCCGACCACATAATTGGCTTCATCACTTTCGTTGAAAGCCGTTTTGATAAGCACCTTGTCTCCCCTGACATTATCAGTCCAAAGGGTCTTGCCTTTCCTTCCATGGTTGTGGCGGATAACCGAGTTGGCTGCGTCAAGGATATTTTGAGTCGAGCGGTAGTTCTGTTCCAGACGGATGGTCCTGGCACCTTTGTATTCCCGCTCAAAACTCAGGATGTTCTCGATATCAGCGCCTCTGAAGCGATATATGCTCTGATCATCGTCTCCGACAACGCATATGTTTCCATGACCGGCAGCAAGAAGGCTTGCCAGAAGATACTGAAGATGATTGGTATCCTGATACTCGTCAATCAGAATGTACCGGAATTTATGCTGATAGTATTCACGAGTCAGCGGGTCTGACTGAAGGAGTTTCACCGTGTAGAGAATAATATCGTCAAAGTCAAGGGCGTTTGCAGAACGCAGCCGCTCACAGTAGAGCTCATAAACCCTGCAGATTCTGCTTTTGAACCAGTCTCCGCTGGAAGCGGTCATCCGTTCAAAGTCTGCAGGCGTCTGCATGGAATCCTTGGCTTTTGAGATGGCAGAAAGGATCGACCGCACTGGAAAAGACTTTTCATCCATGTTCAGATCCTTGAGGATATCCTTGATGACTCGCTTGCTGTCATCCGTATCATAGATTGTGAAATCACGGGTGAATCCCAGCTTGTCAATGTCCCGGCGCAGAATACGAACGCAGGCGGAGTGGAAAGTGGCAGCCCAGATATCCTGTGCGTTTTCCCCCAGCATGTGTTCCAGCCGGTCCTTCAGCTCATTGGCGGCCTTATTGGTAAATGTGATTGCAAGGACCTCCCAGGGCTTGACGGGTTCTACGGCGCATAGAAACTGTACCAGTGGTCTCTGCTCGGGATCAGGAGCTGCAGCATACTGTTCCAGAAACACTACTGCGTCTTCCGAAACAGGCACAGGAATCTCGTCTGTATCACTTCCCCGCCCATATCGCAGCAGATTGGAGATCCTGTTGATGAGCACCGTGGTTTTGCCACTGCCTGCGCCGGCGAGCAGCAGCAAAGGACCTTCTGTTGCCAGGACGCCCCGGCGCTGCATGTCATTCAAGTGAAGATAGTCGGCGGCGATAGCGTTCTTCCTTGCAGTTAAGAATCGTTTTTCCAGCTGATCCATATATCCCCCGAAAACAGTTTTTTCTTATCATATTATAAAAACGCCGCCGGGTCAATAATGCGAATTATAGAAAAATTGTTCGATTTCCTGTTGACAAATACGGATGTACGATATATACTTGCTATAGTACATAAGTATTATTGGAGGAGCTTGATATGAGTACATTTGGATTAATTCTTGTCATTCTGGGAGCCGGCTCTGTTACCGTGAATCTGATGAGCCTGATTGACCGGCTCGATAATCCGCATCAGCAAAGACGCCGTCCGGCGTGACACTGCATCGATGGAACTTCTGGAGAAACTGTCTGTTCTTGCAGATGCTGCCAAGTATGACGCCGCATGCACCTCCAGCGGTGTGAAAAGAGGCTTTCAGCCCGGAAGAATCGGAAACACCTCTTCTTCTGTCGCCGGCTGCTGCCACAGCTTTTCTGCAGACGGAAGATGCATCACACTGCTGAAAGTGCTGATGACAAATTATTGTGTCTACGACTGTAAATACTGCGTGAACAGAAGATCCAACGATACCAGAAGGGCTGCTTTCACGTCTAGGGAACTGGCTGAGCTGACCATTGGATTCTATCGCAGGAACTATATTGAAGGGTTGTTTCTCTCATCGGGGGTTTTGAGGAATCCGGATTATACGACGGAGCATATGATATCCGCACTTAGGATTCTGAGAGAAGAATACCGGTTCAACGGATATATCCATGCGAAGGCTATCCCCGGATCGTCGCCTGAACTCATTCACCAGATGGGATTGCTGGCAGACCGTATCAGCGTCAATATAGAACTTCCCTCAGAAGAGGGATTGACGAGGCTTGCTCCGGATAAAAAGCTGTCGGGGATTCTGGATCCAATGTCACAAATCAGGGACAGCGTTTTTCAGAGCAAAGCTGAAACTTCGAAGTATCGCCATGCGCCGAGCTTTGCGCCTGCCGGACAGAGCACGCAGCTGATTATCGGAGCGACGCAGGACAGTGATAAGAAGATCCTGGATCTTACGCAGTCTCTTTACCGCCGGTACAGATTGAAGAGAGTCTTTTACTCTGCCTATGTCCCGGTCGTCAGCAATCCCCTTCTTCCCTCTGCTGATACCAAGCCGCCCCTGCTGAGGGAGCATCGCCTGTATCAGGCAGACTGGCTGCTGAGATTTTACGGCTTCAAAGCTGAAGAACTCCTGACTGATGATCAGCCTGATTTCAACCCTTTGCTGGACCCGAAATGCAACTGGGCTGTAAACCATCTGGATCAGTTTCCGGTAGAGATCATGAGAGCTGATTTCGAATCTCTTGTTCGTGTACCGGGAATTGGAGTGCTGAGCGCCAAAAGGATCCTTTCCGCAAGAAAAGTGTCTTCCCTGAACGCCGACGATCTGAAAAAACTGGGCGTCGTTATGAAAAGGGCACAGTACTTTATTACCTGCCGTGGAAAAATGCTTCCCGGCCTTCGGTTTTCTCCGGGAACTCTGGTCAGACAGCTAGAAACTGCCGAGAAGAAAGATATTCCCTCTCGTGCGCTGGACCAACTGTCTTTATTCGATCAGACGGGGTGATAATATGGCATGGAAAGAGGTAGCATACCAGTATGACGGAAGATTTGAAGGATTCCTGTGCTGTGTATTTATGAGTTACCTGAATAAGGAGCGCCCTATAGCTTTTTTCGAAGACGAAGAAAGCATGACATTCTATACGGTTAGATCGGTTATTACCAGGAGCGATCAGGCGAGTCGGGTAATGCGGAGCATAGTGAAACAGTCTCCTGCAGCCGGAAAGGTGCTGAGAAGAGGCTTTTTGACATGCATGGATGAAAAGGAACTTCGGCTCTATGACTTTGTGCGGAAAATCTATTCAGAGGGACCGGGATTCCTGAAAAATCAGACCGATCCGGCATACTATCCCATCATGAAAGCCATCCGCCATCTGAACGGCGAGATCGAAAAATACCGGGGGTTTATCCGGTTTTCTGACTATAATGGTTATCTCGGTGCTGAGATAGAACCGAAGAACCAGGTCCTTCCCCTGCTGAGAAGCCATTTCTGCAACAGATGCGCAGACGAGGATTTCTTCATTTTTGACCGTACCCATCGTGAGCTGCTGCTTCATTCGAAGGGGTGTTCCCGTATTCTGGAGATTGATGGCCTTCATCTTGATCTGCCTGGAGCTGAAGAATTGAACTACCGTGAGTTATGGAAATGCTTTTATGAGAGCATCGCTATCCGCGAGAGACTGAATCCGAAATGCCAGAACAGTTTTCTGCCAAAACGATACCGGGAGAACATGACAGAGTTTCAGAGCGTTGCCCATGAAACGGAATGCCTGGATATTCCCGGCGGAACGCTGATTCCGGTACACTGAGCATATCAGAAACAAACAGAACACCGCCGGCATTTGCCGGCTGCATCTGTCAAGCAAAAGTAGACAGTAAAAAAGGATAGTTAAGAGAAGCCCAGTTCGGACCTGTACTGAACTGGGCTTTTGTATCCCAAAGCGGCGTGGCGACGTTGGTTGTTAAAGTAAGAGACATATTTCTCCAAGAGCGCAGGGACGTTCTGAGCGTGGTCAAGATCGAAGTCCAAATAGAGTTCTTCCTTCATCCAGCCGTTGAGTGACTCAATTATTGGATTATCCGTAGGAGTTCCCCCTCGCGACATGGAACGAAGTATGTTATACTGGTTATGGGCTTGGCAAAAAGCCTTGGAAGAGTAGACAGCTCCCTGGTCGGTGTGGAAGACTACCCGGGGCTTCTGCTCTTCCTTTTTGCCTGCCAGCCGGTTCAGGACGGCCAAACAGTCATAGTAGGGTTTATTGCTTCCGGGGACATCGGTGACGCTATGAGCAAGGATCTCGTTATTGAAGGTGTCCAGGAGGATCGTCCATTCCCAATACTTCTTACCGACCTTCAATACGGTCATATCCGAAACAACGATTTCAACTGGTCTCAAAGCGGCCCAATGGCCGCGAACTTCGTTAGGAAAGATTTTGCTTTCCTCACCCGGCGGACAGTAGGTATACTTTCTGGCTTTAGAGCGAATTCCGGCGTTCTTACAGCATTGGTGGGCCAAATGGTCGGAAAATACCCATCCGGTCTCGTCAAATACGTCTTTTGCTAAACGATGGTAACCATGTGATGGATGCTTTTTGTGGGCTTCCCGGAGGAACTGTGTCAAGAGTATACGGTCTTTCTCATAGCGGTTTTGTGTTCCTCTCCGGTTCCTCCATTTGTAATATCCAGAACGGTTGACGTCCATGATCCGGCAGAGAAAATCTGCCGGATACTTCACTCGGAGTTCTTCGATGACTTCGTAGTCTTTTCGCTGCCAGTAACGTATTCCTTGTTTGCACCAACTCCTTCCACCCAATATCCTTTTTTTAACCTTGCGTTCTCCACTTCCAGCTTTGCCACCATCAGCCGCAGCCGATCCACCTCACTCAATGACTTGCTCGTATGTAGGGCTGCGTATGGATTCCCGCTGTGCGGCTCAAGCGCGTCTTCTCCTTCTTCCAAATACTTTTTGACCCATTCTCCTATTAGTCCTCTGGTTATCCCACACTCTTTTTCAAGCTGCCAAAGCGATTTATGCTCATCTAAATGAAGATGGACGATCTGCATTTTCTCCTCTTTGCTCCATTTCCGATGCGGTATCCCTTTCTTACTCATCTTTCTCCCTCCTTTTCCTCATTCTAATACATAAAAGATGAAAGTAGGCACTTTTTCAGTGTCTACTTTCATCTTACCAGGTGCAGCCGGCATTTGCCGGCGGTGTTCTGTTTGATACCAAACGATTGAAGAATCAGAACTCCATTGCAGAGGCAGACTCTTCCAGCTTTGCGATCAGAGCTCGGGCTTTCTCAGCTTTCTCACGCTCTGCGTTGACAACAGCTTCCGGAGCCCGGGATGTAAATGCGGTGTTACTGAGTTTGCTCTCGAGACGCATCAGATTCTCCCTGGCCTTCTCCAGTTCCTTAGAGATCCGCTGACGTTCCTTATCAAGATCCACAAGCTCATTCAAGGGCATGTAAACGTTTGCCTCATGGGTAACGACCGTTACCATCCCGGTCAGATCCTGCGGTGTTTCCGTATTCACCGTCACTTCACTGGCGTAAGCAAGACGTGTAATGAAATGGGCGCCTTCCTGATAATTCAGAGGATGTGCAGTGATTATGATCACTTTTGCCTTTTTTGACGGAGGAACATTCATTTCCGCACGTCTTGCGCGGATAGCGGAAATGGCATCCTTGACAGCTTCCATTGCCGCCTCATCCGCCGGGAAACTGAGATCATCTCTGAATTGAGGCCACTTTGCGCTGATCAGGAAATCCCCTTCATGAGGAAGCGCCTGCCAGATCTCCTCCGTGATAAACGGCATAAAGGGATGGAGCAGTTCCAGGATCCGAAGAAGGACATAGCAGAGCACATTTTCCGCAGCGAGCCTGGCTTCGGAGCTGGTTCCGCTGAGCCTGGTCTTAGTAAGCTCAATATACCAGTCACAGTAGGTATCCCAAATGAAGTCATAGATTTTTGCGGAAGCCACGCCGAGTTCAAACGCCTCCATGTTATCGGTGACTTCACGAATCAGAGTATTCAGTTTACTGAGGATCCATCTGTCTTCCCTTTCGAGTTTTTTGGGAAGTTCAACCTTGTCGATAGTCAGATTCATCATCACGAAGCGGGAGGCATTCCAGATCTTATTGGCAAAATTCCTCATGGCTTCGCACTTTTCAACATAGAATCTCATATCATTACCGGGGCTGTTTCCGGTAATGAGATTGAAGCGCAGAGCATCGGCACCGTATTTTTCAGCCATTTCCAAAGGATCGATTCCGTTGCCGAGGGATTTGGACATCTTTCTTCCCTTGTCATCACGAACCAGTCCATGGATAAACACCGTATGGAAAGGTTCTTTCTTCATCTGCTCCATACCGGAGAAGATCATGCGGGCGACCCAGAAAAAGATGATATCATATCCGGTGACCATGACAGAGGTAGGATACCAGTACTTGAGATCAGGGGCATCCATATCAGGCCAACCCATAGTGGAAAACGGCCAAAGTGCAGAACTGAACCAGGTGTCAAGAACGTCTTCTTCACGGGTCAGACGTTCACAGCCGCATTTTTCACAGCGGACAGGATCCTGCCTGCTGACATTGATATGACCGCAATCATCACAGTACCAGGCAGGGATCTGATGCCCCCACCAAAGCTGACGGGATATGCACCAGTCATGGACGTTTTCCATCCAATTGATATAGATCTTGGTGAATCTGTCGGGAACAAAGCGAATGGTACCATCTTTTACAACACGAATGGCCTCTTTCGCCAAAGGTTCCATCTTCACGAACCACTGCGCGGAAATCAGAGGTTCCACATCATTGTGGCATCGGTAGCAGGTGCCGACATTATGTGAGTACGGTTCACACTTGACCAGATACCCCTGATCCTCCAGATCTTTGACAAGGGCTTTCCGGCACTGATAACGATCCATCCCGTTGTATGGGCCGCCATTCTCGTTGATTGTGCCATCATCATTGATAACACGAATGATTTCCAAGTTGTGACGCATGCCCACCTCGAAGTCATTCGGGTCGTGGGCGGGAGTCATTTTGACGGCGCCGGTACCGAATCCGATTTCGCAGTATTCATCTCCTATAATGGGGATCTCCCGGTTCATGATCGGAAGGATACAGGTCTTTCCGATCAGATGACGGAATTTTTCGTCTTCCGGATTGACTGCAACACCGGTATCTCCCATCATGGTTTCCGGGCGGGTCGTAGCGACAACGATGTCTCCGCTACCATCGGACAGCGGATAGCGGACATACCAGAGGTGACCGGGTTTATCCACATATTCCACTTCCGCATCGCTCAGTGCCGTCAGGCAGTGAGGACACCAGTTGATGATGCGGCTTCCCTTGTAGATGAGTCCTTTATCATACAGTTTGCAGAAAGCCTCCCGTACAGCATGGGAGCACCCCTCATCCATTGTAAAGCGGGAACGACTCCAGTCGCAGGAAGCACCCATCTTCATCTGCTGCTCGACGATGCGGTTGCCGTATTTCTCCTTCCATGCCCAAACGCGTTCCAGGAAACGATCGCGGCCAAGGTCATAGCGCGTAAGCCCCTCTTCGTTACGAAGAGTCTCCTCGACCTTGATCTGTGTGGCGATACCGGCGTGGTCTGTGCCCGGAAGCCATAGAGCGGAATATCCCTGCATACGCTTGAAACGTGTCAGGATATCCTGCAGCGTGGAATCCATCGCATGTCCCATATGGAGCTGGCCTGTGACATTTGGCGGAGGCATGACGATGGAGAACGGCTTCTTATCAGGGTCAGCCACAGCCCGGAAGCAATCGTTGTCCATCCACATTTTGTAGATCCGGGGTTCCACATCCCGGGGATCGTACACCTTTGGCAGTTCTTTTCTCATGTGTATAACTCCTTTTAAGGTTATTCAAAAACAAAAAACGTCCTGTTTTGCAAAAGCAAAACAGGACGAACCATAGTCCGCGGTACCACCTGTGTTCGGGATTACACCCGCACTCACCCGGCACAAAGAATGCCAGATCCTGATAACGGAGGATAACCGTTCCGGCTTACTGCAATTCAGCCGAACAGCTCAGGGACGACTTGGACGGAGCTTCACAGGAGCTTTCACCAACCGCTCCTTCTCTTTGCATCAGCTGTTCCGTTTACTGCTTCCCATCATCGCCATATTACGATAATAGAGTATAATATGCCTCAAGAAAAAAGTCAAGATTCTTCTCTTTCTTCCGCAATGACACAAAGTGAATCATTTTCCGCTGCGACGTCTCTCATGACCCGGAGCACCGCGGCCTGATATCCCTGTTTCTCCCAGTTCAGCAAAACGATGACTGTTTCCTCCCGTATATCCCCGAGGCAGTCATGGAGTGCATCAAGATTTCGGCCATACCATTCCGGAAAACCCATACGATCAGCCAGTGCGTCCTGGATCTGCTTGGGATAAAGCAGTTCGGCTCCGTCAAAAACGATCTCTTTCATCCATCCACCTCGCCGTAAAGAAGTTCAAATGTTTCGTAGTGATCTTCCGTATAGTATATCAGCCCGTCATTTGAAAAGACGATCCGTTTTGCTCCACGGCTTTTTGCACCGAGGGTATCGATGTCGCACTCAGCATACTCACGTCCCGGCGCTTTTGGGAGAATGCCTTCATAATTCCCAAAGTAGGTGCCCCCAATGCATTTACCGGGGGCATAGGGTTCAAGGGAACCTCCGTCCCATCCAAGCTGCTGAGCTTCCTTCTTTGAAATATAGTTGTCTGGCAGGTGACCGTAGAGATGGATGAAAAGAGCAACATCTTCTTTGGAGGAATATACGCCGTGTTCATCCAGTTCCTGCACAGGAAGAGGATTGATGGGATTATCAGGCGTAATCGGGTCATCCGGTTTGATCGGATCGACAACACCCTGACCGTTGTCAGGCTGCGGAGCCGGTACAGGCGTGACTGATGGGCGTAATCTGGAAAATACCAGTATTCCGGCCACCAACAGTACGATCAACAGCCATGGAAATTTACGTTTTTTCATGGATTACACCTCGCAGTTGCAAGTGAAGAATCGAGAGAAAGGACAGATATGCATCTCTTCTTCCCTGTCTATCGCTTGTTGGAACGAATCCAGATTCCCTGCTTCTGTGCAGCGTCAATCAGTTCGTCCCTAAAATCGGGATGTGCAATGGAAATCAGACGTTCTGCCCGCTCCCATGTGGTACAGCCAAGAAGGTTGACACCGCCGTATTCTGTCACGATATAAAATGCCAGGCTGCGCGGATCTGTTACTACGTCACCGCTGGAGAGCATCGGTTTGATCCGGGAAACGATCTTTCCGCTCTTGTCCCGGAAGGATGATGTCAGGCAGATGAATGCCTTGCCTCCGCGGGACAGCTGTGCGCCTTCCAGAAAATCCAGCTGACCACCAGTACCGCTGATCTGACGGGTACCGACTGTTTCGGCGCAGATCTGACCGTACAGATCAACAGAGATGCAGTTGTTAATCGAAACGAAATTATCTATCTTTGCGATGTTGGAAGGGTCATTGCAGTATCCTACCGGATAAGTCACTACACCCGGGTTTTCCCGTGTCCACTCATACAACTCCGGAGAACCGACGGCAAAGCCGAATACACTCTTGTACCGGTCGATATTCTTCATCCGGTTTGTGATTTTTCCGGCTTTGGACAGAAGCAGATAGGAGTCACAAAGCATCTCCGTGTGAACACCTAGATCTCTTAAGTCAGATTTAGCCAGCATCTGACCAACCGCATTGGGAAGAGAACCGATGCCCAGCTGCAGTGTTGATCCGTTTGTCATATTCTGAACCAGGTATTCGGCAATTTTCATTTCTTCCGGCGAGGCAGTGGTGGGAGCAAGACTGGGGAGCGGATCATGGTCACCTTCAACGATCATATCCACATCATCGATGTGGATGCATTCGTCAAGACCGCCATAGACCCACGGCAGATTCTCGTTGACCTCAAGAATCACGATGTCTGCTTTATCAAGAACCGCCCTGGCGTATGCATTGGCAACGGAAAAATTGAAATAACCATGAGCATTCATGGGAGGAACGGCAAGCATGGCAACGTTTACCGTCAGGAAGTATGAATAATAAGCCCCCAGATTTCGAAAGACCATCGGACAGAAGTTGCAGAGTCCGCGGTCAAACAGCTTCCTTTCATAGGAGGACATATGCCAGCTGTTGTAGATGAAGTGCTGCCGCTCAGGATCGGACTCCACCATCTCGATCTGGTGGAAAATCAAACTGCCTCGGATTTTGACATCGCGCAGCTGCTCTTTCCGCTTGGCAATAGCTGCGTCCATCAGAGACGGGAATCCGGCACCCATTCCGATGTCAATCCAGTCACCGCTTTTTATGATGCGTGCCGCCTGATCCGCAGAACAAATCTTGCTCAGGTATTTGGAACGATAATTAATTGCAGAAGGCATGTTTTCCTTCCTCCATATTCTATGCGTTTCCTGTTTGATATTGTACCAAGCAGGAAAAATGATGTCAACTGAATGGGATGCTGATCAAAAAGCAGACCGATCAGCTCAGAAGTCCCAGGAACTCTTCTTCCGACAGAACGGGAATTCCTAACTCCTGTGCTTTGCGGAGTTTGCTGCCGGCGTTCTCCCCTGCAACAACATAGGTCGTCTTTTTTGAAACAGAACCGGAGGATTTGCCTCCGCGCTTTTCGATCATCTCCGCGGCTTCTTCCCGAGTAAATCTTTCAAGCGCTCCAGTGAGGACAAAAGTCATTCCGGCAAAACGACCGTCAAGCAGATTATCCTTACAAGCCATATTGATTCCTGCATCCTTAAGACGAGCAATAAGATCCCTGGACTGGGGGCTTTCCATCCAACTTCGGATGCTCGCCGCCGTAACTGCGCCAATATCATCGATTTCAGTCAGTTCCTCAGAAGGCGCAGATGCCAAGGCCTCCAGGGTTCCAAAATGAGATGCCAGTATTTTTGCGGCTTTGTCACCCACCTGCCGGATTCCGAATGCATTGATCAGCCTCCACAGATCGTTGTCCCGAGAGGCAGAAATCGCATTGATAATATTTAATGCTGATTTTACCCCCATTCGATCAAGCCCGGAAAGTTCCTCTGCCCGAAGAGCATACAGATCTGCAGCTGTTTTTACAAGCCCGGCCTCGATGAGTTGATTCAGTAATGCGGGGCCCAGACCGTCGATATCCATTGCGTTTCGAGAGACAAAGTGGCTGAGATTCCGAAGGCGCTGAGCAGGACACTCCGCCCCGGTACATCTGATAGCGGCACCGTCCTCATCACGTATGACAGGCGCACCGCAGACAGGGCATCTGTCTGGCAGATGGTACGGAACTGTTCCTTCAGGTCGCTTTTCCCGGACAACTGATACGATTTCCGGAATGATCTCTCCGGCTTTCTGAACGATTACAGTATCCCCGATCCGGATGTCTTTCTCAGTGATGAAATCTTGATTATGGAGCGTGGCAAAGGTGACTGTGGTTCCTGCCAACCGTACAGGTTCCAGTTCCGCTTTGGGTGTAAGAACGCCGGTACGTCCGACCTGAACAACAATATCCCGAAGGACAGTCGGCTTCTGTTCCGGCGGATACTTATATGCGATAGCCCATCTCGGGTTTTTCGCCGTACTTCCAACCACATTCCGATCCGCGAGATTATCCAGTTTGATAACAGCTCCGTCGATATCAAACGGAAATACTGCGCGCTGATCCCCAAGACGGACGATCTCTGCGAGAACGTCTTCCGGGGAAGAGTATTTTTTATACGGTATGACCTTGAAGTGCTGGGAAGCCAGATAGTCGATGCTCTCTGTATGGCTGGTGAATACTCTGCCCTCGGAATACTGAAGATTAAAGACAGCGATATCAAGTCTCCGTTGAGCTGCAACCTTGGGATCCAGCTGACGAAGTGAACCGGCTGCCGCGTTTCTTGGGTTGGCCATCAGCGGACGTCCTTCGATCTCACGCTGCTCATTGATCTCTTCAAATACTTTCCGAGACATGTAAACTTCTCCCCGCACAATCAGACGGGGTAGTTTATCGGGCAGTACCATGGGAATGGAGCGGATGGTCCGAAGATTTTCCGTAACATCCTCCCCTATCCGGCCGTCACCTCGAGTTGCTCCGCGGACAAATACGCCGTCGCGGTATTCGAGAGCGACAGAAAGGCCGTCTACTTTCGGCTCGATACTGTAAGATGAGTCAGGAAGCGCAGCAGACATACGGGTCAAAAACTCGAGAACCTCATCGCTGCTGAATACGTCCTGAAGGCTCTCCAGAGGCACAGTGTGCTCGACGGGTGCAAATTCAGACAAGGCAGGACCGCCCACACGCTGCGTCGGGGAATCCGGGGTGATTTCTTCCGGATGCTCTTTTTCCAGATCTTCCAGCCTGCGAAGCATATGGTCATATTCGTAATCTGAAATGATCGGCGCGTCTTCAACATAATAGCGGTAGCCATGCGCATTCAGCTCGTCACGGAGCCGCTTCATTTCTTCCCGGTAATTCATTGCCATCACCTATAAATCATTCTGTCCAGCTGTTGACGATTTCCTTGAAAAACCTGCCTCGTTCCGCAAAATTCTTGAACTGGTCAAAAGCGGCACATGCCGGAGACAGAGTTACGACATCCCCTGCTGTTGCAGCGTCTCTCGCAGCCGTGACGGCGTTTTCAAAAGGAGACACACGGATTATCTCCGGGCAGCCGGGGACATAGCCAGGAGCCTTTAAAACGGCGTCTTCTATCTTGTCTGCAGTGGCTCCGCAGAGCACAAGCAGTTTAACATGTTCGACGATTTCAGGACCAAGGACATCGAACGGGATGTGCTTGTCATATCCGCCGGCAATAAGGATCACTTTATCGGGGAAAGAGCGGAGACCGGCTATGGTCCGACTCGGGCTGGAGGCGATTGAGTCGTTGTAGAAGCGTATCCCGTGCCAGGTACGAACCAGTTCAATCCGGTGCTCCACACCGCCGAACTGTCTGGCAAAAGCAGCGATTTTCTCATAGGGAACGAGTCCCTCAACTGCGGCAATTGCTGCCATGTAATTTTCTATGTTATGAACCCCGGGGAGTTTGATATCACTGGCGACCATAACGATCCGCTCATGACCGGCGTGCCGCGAAACTATCTGACCGTTTCGGAGGAAGACGCCGTCTTCAGTTTCGCTTTGCCGGCTGAAGAAGCGGACGCGTCCCTTTGTATGAGAGGATATGGAGCGCGATACGTCGTTATCAAGATTGAAAACGGCAATGTCGCTCTCCGATTGATGGCAGAACAGATTTTCTTTCGACCGGACATACTCATCCATATCCAGATGCCAGTCGAGATGATTTGGCGCGAGATTGGTGACAACTGCAATATGGGGACTTGAAGACATGCTCATCAACTGGAAAGAACTCAGTTCAAGAACTGCATAGTCTTCCGGTTTCATATCATCTGCTTCACACAGGAGAGGATGCCCGATATTGCCGCCGATATGAACACGGAAGCCGGCCTCCTCAAGCAGTTTAGCGATGATAGTCGTGGTGGTGGTCTTACCGTCAGAACCTGTCACAGCTATGATGTGACAGGGACATACCTGGAAAAAAACCTCCATTTCGGACGTTACGACACTTCCCCGCTGTTTCGCAGCCAGCAACTGCGGAACATCAGGACGTAAACCAGGGGTGCGGAAGATGATATCCTGATGGAGATGATCAAGATACTCTTCCCCGAGCACGAGAGTGACACCCAGAGATTCCAGCCGGTCGGCCAGGTCACCGAGTGCATCTCTGGTCCTGCGGTCACAAGCGGTCACATCGATTCCCGAAACCGCAAGCAGTTCGATCAGTGGCGTATTGCTGACGCCTATGCCGATCACTGCGACAGACCGGCGTCCTTTGAGCGATTCCAAATAGTCATGAAGAGTCACAAAAGCTTCCCCCAATAATCAAATATTTTTCAATAAATTATACCTCTTTACGACCGATAGTTCAATGTTTTTCACGAAAAACAGAAAGGCGAACATTGACATTTGCATGATGCTCGGATAAAATACTTCCGCGAGCAGATCAGGCAGTCGCGGGGGTAAGGCGAAAGCCTGCCCATGAGGAAAGTCCGGGCTCCACAGGGCGAGGATAACGGGTAATGCCCGCCGAAGGCGACTTCAGGAAAAGTGCAACAGAGATATACCGCCTGTTTCCGTGGCTGAATAGCCAAGGGACGGGTAAGGGTGGAAAGGCGAGGTAAGAGCTCACCCATCGGCTGGGAACAGTCCGATGCTGTAAACTCTATCCGGAGCAACACCGGTATGGGAGCATATGGTTGGCCCGACCGCTCCCGGGGTGGCTTGACCGTATCGGCAACGGTACGGCTAGATAGATGACTGCCAAGACAGAACCCGGCTTACAGATCGGCTCGTATGATATATGGAAGCACCGGCGTAATACGCCGGTGCTTTCACTTTTTATTCCCAGTTTTTCAGGTTTTTCAATTCATTGAACAGACGGACATAACTGCTGTGCCTTCCCTCGGGGATGTCTCCTCTTTCCACAGCTGCGAGTACGGCACATCCTTTTTCTTTGACATGGCTGCATCCAGCAAACCGGCACTGCTCCAAAAATGGAGCGAATTCCGGGAATGTTTCCGGAAGATGGTTCTTGAGATCCAGATTCAGGTCTTCTGAATCAAAGGATGAGAAACCCGGAGTATCGATGATATATGTATCTTCACCTAGCGGGAACATCTCAACATGGCGGGTCGTATGTCGGCCGCGCCCCAGAGCCTTGCTTACTTCTCCCACCGGGAGGGAAAGACCCGGTAAGAGACAGTTCAGAATACTGGATTTTCCGACACCGGAGTTTCCCGTAAATACGTTCAGCTTCCCGGAAACAAACTCCCGAAGATCCTGAATCCCCTCCCCTGTCAGCGCACTGACGCGGATCACAGGAATAGCGGACGAGACATATTTTGCATAGAGGTCGTCCGCAGGATCGAGATCGCATTTATTGATGGCAACAAGTACATTACAGCCCTTCAGGGCAGCAATGGCTGAAATCCTGTCTATCAGATAGGGATCTGTTACCGGTATCACGGCAGATGCTATTACCACCAGTTGATCTACATTGGCAACTGCGGGGCGGGTGAAAGAGTTATACCTTGGTTCAACGGAGTCAATAATACCGGAGCACTTTTCAAGGGGTGTAATCTGCACCAAGTCACCAACCAGAGGACTCAATCCCTGCCGCCGGAATTTGCCACGTGCACGGCATTGCACAATCTGATCCCCGGTATTCACATAGTAGAAGCCGCTGAGAGCTTTTTCAATTCTGCCCTGGATCAACCTTCGCCTCCACCCGGTGTTTCGTCGCCGGGACCACCGCCGTCTCCACTTCCGCCACCGTCTCCCGGTATTACTTCGGGACCTTTGCTGATATAGATCGTAATGGTAGAGCCATATGGTTTTGAGGTGCCGCTCGCTGGATTCTGACTGGTCACTTTGCCTGCCGGCTCTTCACCGGGCAGTTCGATGACAGAAACCTCAAATCCACGGCTTTGGAGGAGCGCAACTGCATCATTAACATCCATTCCCACTACATAGGGTACATCGACCATGAGGGGCCCCTTGCTGATCGTGAAATAGATGACTGTGCCTTCCGGAACGGAGATATTCGGGTCAACGCTCTGTCCGATAATAGCTCCTTCCGGATCGTTGCTGTTGACATACTCGCTCTGACCAACCCGCAGACCTGCATCTTCAGCCTGATTGATTGCGGATTCCAGGCTCAGACCGAAGAAAGACGGCACTTTTACGGTCTTTACCTCAGGACCTTTACTGTAGACAATGGAAACAGAGTCGCCCTTTTTCAGTTCCCCTCCCGTACCGGGGATCGTCCTTATGACCTGATTCTCGGCCTGAGTATCAGAGAACTCGCTTTGAGTAGTGATGTGGAGATCCAAATTCAGATTGATAAGCTGGGATTTTGCCTCCTGGTAATCTATGCCGATCAGGTTCGGCATCTGGCCTTTTTCCTCTTCACCGCAAATGACGACATTGATGACGAGGTTTCCTTTCCGGATCCTTCCGGAGGCAGGATCCTGCTCGATGATCTGTCCCGGCTGATACTTCGTATCGACTCTTGTACCAACCTGCTTGATTTCAAAAATCCCCTTGACGCCCGGCAGATTCATTGCCTGTTCGATCGTAAACCCCAGTACATCAGGAACCTGGTAGGTGTCAGAAGGAGTTTCGTTGCCCCCCATCCCTCCGAATATCACTTTGAAGAGAAGCAGGATCAGCAGCAACGCAGCTGCGAACCCTCCCAGGATGATGGCAATCCGCTTTTTATCCCGTGCTGTTTCATCCGGATCAGATGGGACATCATCGCCGGCAGCTTTTCCAAGCAGCTTTTTCCGCCCGGTCTTTGCCGCTACTTCAGCTACAGGGATAGGCTGCGTGGGATCGGTAGCAGGAGTCTCGTTCAGTTCTATCCGGATATAGTCCATGTCCATGCTGGGATCTTTGCGGAATTTTTCCAGATCCTCAAGCATAGCATCCGCTGAAGCGTAACGTTTGTCGAGCCGGGGGTTCATCGCTTTCATGGTGATGAGTTCCAGCCCTTCGGGAATATCCGGATTAATGTCACGCGGTGCAAGGGGAACGGAACTCAGATGCTGAATCGCTACAGAGACAGCGCTGTCCCCTTCAAAAGGCAGCCGGTTCGTCAGCATTTCATAGAGTACGACTCCGGCGGAGTAGATATCAGAGCGGGCATCAATGCGGTCACCCCGGGCCTGCTCCGGTGAAATGTAATGAACGCTGCCGAGGGCTTCCTGCGTCAGAGTCTGACTCGTGTTTGCCAGGCAGGCAATACCGAAATCGGCGACTTTAACACTTCCGTCACGCAGCACCATGATATTCTGAGGCTTGATATCCCGATGAATGATTCCGCGGCTGTGAGCGTGACTCAGCCCGCGCATGATCTGCGTGATGAAATGCAGCGCTTCGCGCCAGTCCATTTTTCCGCGCCGCTCCATATATTGCTTGAGAGTAATCCCATCGATCAGTTCCATGACGATATAATCCAGGTCATCGCTGTGAGAAACGTCATATACTGATACGATATTGGCATGAGAAAGCTGCGCGACAGCCAGAGACTCGTCCCGGAACCTTCTGCGGAAATCCTCGTTCTCAGCCAGATCACTCCGGAGGATCTTAACGGCGACAAGCCGGTTAAGCCGGTGGCACTTCGCTTTATATACATTGGCCATACCGCCTTTTCCTATGAGATCCAGTATCTCATAGCGGTTGTCCAGCATTTTTCCAATATATTGGTCCATCATGATGTCCAATCCTTTCCCCTGACATTCAAAACCAAACGGGATCCGGTCATGTATTCATGATCAGAACGGCAGTCACATTGTCCGGAGCCCCTCTCATTTTCGACAGAGCCAGAAGCCGTTCCAGACAATCATCAACTTCTCCGCCGTGGATTACTTCGAACAGTATTTCCTGATCAGCAACTGTATTGACCAGACCGTCTGAACAAAGGAGGATATAATCACCAACCGTCCATTCTACGGGGAATGTATCCGGAGAGACAACGGGATCAGGTCCAAGCGCTTTGGTGATCAGATTACGTTTGGGATGATGGCGGGCGGCAAGCGGGGTCAGGTCACCCCGTTCGACCATGTTCTCGACAACAGAGTGATCCCGCGATATCTGGAAAATACCGTCACGCGTGACCAGGTATGCTCTGCTGTCTCCAATATTGCTGACGATTACAGTATTTTCCCGTGCAATGGCCGAAACAAGTGTGGTTCCCATATGCTCGAACCCGGGGGTTCTGCCGGCCGTTTCACGGATTTTGTCGTTAGCGAGCTGGATGGCGTTTCTGGAAATCAGACTGACACGCTCTGCAGTTGAGTCGGCTTGAAGATTAAGCTCCATCTGCCCCTGATAAGTATCTACGGCAATTGTGCTTGCCATACGCCCCCCGTTGGTACCTCCCATACCGTCACATACAACGGCTACTGTAAAAGGCCCGACAACCCGGATCGCATATGCGTCCTGATTCTCTTCCCGAACGATACCGGTATCTGTAATTCCCCAAGTTCTCATTTCAGCTCCCCTTTCTCTTTCAGTGCCTTGCGGCGGAGCTGGCCGCATGAGGCATCGATATCACCGCCAAGGCTTCTCCGCACGGTCGCGGTAATGCCATGGGATTCCAATCTCTTTTGAAAAGCTCCTATGCGTTTGCTGGGTTTGAAGGGACTCTCTGTCACATCATTCAATGGAATCAGATTGACATGGCCCGGCATTCCCTGTATTTTCCGCGCAATGAGATCTGCCTGCCAGTCGTGATCGTTGATGCCATCAATCATGGCGTATTCAAACGAGATTCTGCGGCCGGTCTTTTCAAAATATCTGCGGCATGCCTGAAACAGCAGATCAACATCATACGCCCGGTTTACCGGCATGATTCTGCTTCTGGTATCGCTGTCAGGCGCGTGTAGAGATACGGAAAGGGTGAGCTGAAGCCGAAGGTCTGCCAGCCGGTCGATACCGGGTATAATTCCGCATGTGGAAAGGCTGATATGGCGCATGCCGATATTCAGCCCGCCTGGATGGTTGACAAGTTCCAGAAAGCGGAGAACATTATCGAGGTTGTCCATCGGCTCACCGATACCCATCAGAACGATGTTTGATATCTCTTCATGTGAGTCCAGGTGGGTAAACAGGACCTGGTCCAGCATCTCGGAAGGAGATAAATCTCTTAGCTTGCCCGCAATAGTTGAAGCGCAGAACGCACACCCCATCCGACAGCCGACCTGGGAAGAAATACACACCGTATTACCGTGGTGATAACGCATCAAAACAGTCTCAATGCAGTTGCCATCCCCCAGGCGCCATAGATATTTGATTGTACCATCCAGACAGGAAACCTGCTTTCGCTCCACGGCAGGAACAGAGATAAAGCAGGACTCCTCCAGACGCTTCCGGAGAGACCTGGAAACATTCGTCATCTCATCAAAAGAGGTTGCTCCGCGATGAAGCCAGGAGAAGATCTGTTCTGACCGGAAAGAAGGTTCCCCGAGATCCTGCAGATACTCGGACAGTTCGCCTTGCGACATGGATTTGATGTCAATCATTTTCAGCCTTTTACTTTCCGCATCCGGCAAATGTAGAATCCGTCAGTTCCGTAACGCTGAGGCCAAAGGGTAATTTGACCGTTTACCGTTCCAACAGGACCGGGAAGAACAAAGGATTCACGGACAAATTCAGGATGATGTACAAGAAAATCATCTGTTACCGCCTCGTTCTCAGCATGAAGAACCGTACAGGTGGAGTAGATCAACACTCCTCCGGGACGAACATATTCAGATGCGTTGACCAGAATAGCCCGCTGTACATCGGGAATGCTGGCAAGATCCTTAGGATCCTTATAGCGGATGTCAGGTTTTTTTCTTATGATGCCGATTCCGCTGCAAGGAACATCGGCAATAACGATATCTGCCTGTGATTTCCAGGCCTCATGCGGTTCTCTGCCGTCAGCCAGAGCTGTCCGGATGCAATTGATTCCAAGCCTCGACAAACCGCTCTCCAAAAGCTTGATTTTATGCGGGTGGATATCACAGGAGATAATCTCTCCCTCGTTGCGGATATCGATTGCAAGAGAGAATGATTTCCCGCCTGGAGCAGCGCAGACATCCATGATGCGGTTGCCGGGTTTTGCCTGCGCTGCAACAGTAACCAGCCGCGCGGCGGCATCCTGTACAAGGAAATGTCCGTTCCGGAATGAAGAAAGCTGCTCCAGATCGCCTGATCCTTTGACCAGAAAACAGTCTTCCAGCCAGGGATGGCGTTCTGCAGATACATCGGAAGAAAGCAGTTCCCGCTCCAGATCATCCGAAGTGGTTTTCAACAGATTAGTCTGGATCGTCATAGGAACGATTTCATTATTGCCGCGGAGGAAAAGTTCGGCTTCGCTCTCCCCTACAGCGTCTATAATTCGCTGAACAAGCCACTTTGGATGGCTGTAGCGCACAGAAAGCCAGGATGTGCGGGAATCATCGGGCAGAGCAGGAAGGTTCTGACGATTGGCGGAAATTTTCCGCAATACCGCGTTGACCAGACCGGAAGCTTTCGGGCGACCGTGACGCTTTACCATTTCGACAGATTCATCCACTGCCGAATGGACTGGTACTTTATCCATAAAAAGAATCTGATAAGTACCAATCCGAAGAACGTTTAAAACGACTGTCTCAAGATGAGCCGGACGCTGGCTGCAGTATTTTCCTATGTAGTAATCCAGCAGTATCCGGTTTTGAACAATGCCATAAGCCAGCCTGGTTGCAAGGGCTGCATCTCTGGCATCCAGACCATTTCTGGCGATCGTACGTTTCAGACTGCCGTCGGACCAGGCATTGGCGCTAGATATCTGCATCAATACTTCCAAAGCGGTATCCCGCGAAGATATATTTCTCGTTTCACTCATTTTCAGATTTGACAGGATGCCCTGCCAGATAGGCTTCCGCGCTCATCCGGCGGCTGCCCTCCGGCTGCAGTTCCTTGATCAGAATACTTCTTCTGTCACCGCAGGCAATCTCAATTCCTGACCTGCCTGCCGACAGAATGGTGCCTGGTTCCCTGTCTGTCTCGGTGCCAGGGACGGTCCGGTACAGTTTCACCATTGTGCCGCAGAGTTCGGTTTTAGCACAGGGCCAGGGAATCAGGCCGCGAACCTGGTCGTGGATCTCTCGGGAGCTGCGCTTCCAGTCAACAGCAGAGAGATCACGGGTCAACATAGGTGCATAGGTGTATTCAGCATGATTCTGAGGCGTCCTGCCGGCAGTACCGTCAGCAAGACGGAAAACCGCTTCGCTGAGAGCTTCTGCGCCAAGTTCTGCAAGCCGGCCGGTGAGCTCCAGAGCATCTTCCTCCGGACCGATCTCTGTCTCCCGGCAAAGAATGATATCGCCCGCATCCAGCTCTTTTGCCATATACATGATGGTAACACCGGTGGTGGTTTCGCCGTTCAGGATCGCCCAGTTAATGGGAGCGGCGCCGCGGTATTTTGGAAGCAGAGAGGAGTGAACATTTATGGACCCGAAATGAGGGACATTCAGGATCCTTTCCGGGAGGATCCGTCCGTAAGCAGCGACGACGGTAAGATCTGGATTGAGACTCCTTACCAGGCTGTCAGCCGATTCATCCCTCATGGTGTCAGGCTGATATACCGTCAGTCCCCTGGATAACGCGTACTCCTTCACCGGGGAGAACGTGAGCTTATGACCACGGTTCTTCGGCTTGTCCGGTTGAGTAATAACTCCGCAGATCTCATGCCCGTCATCAATAAGACGCCGCAATGAAGGTACCGCAAACTCCGGAGTACCCATGAACAGGATTCTCATTCGTCTTCTTCCTCCTGCTCGTGCTGACGAATGTATTCCTCAAGTTCCTCACCGCTCATGAGGTGATCGGTATGCTCTACGAAAAGATGACCGTCAAGGTGCTCAATCTCATGACAGAAACAGCGGGCGGTAAGACCTTCGTCTTCCACTTCAAACCAGTCCCCGTTGCGATCCTGTGCGCGGACCCGAACAAGATAAGGTCTGGTTACAACACCATATTTCCCCGGAACACTGAGGCAACCCTCCAGACCGGTCTGCTCTCCTTCAGTGGCAACGATCGACGGATTAATGAGTTCAATAATCTCATCATCCTCATTCATAACGACACAAACACGACGCAGAACGCCTACCTGAGGAGCGGCAAGTCCGACACCGCCGCTGTCCAGAAGCGTTTCGGCCATATCATCCAGCAGTGTGTGAAGCCGCGAATTAAAATCTGTGACGGGGCGGCATTTCTTTGTCAGACATTCTTCTCCTTGAACGACAATGTTTCTCAAAGCCATCTTTCCTACACCTCAATCCATACGATTACATTCAGTATATATGCTCATTGAGCGGTTTTCTTTCCGCCCTGAGAATTCTTTCATAATGGCGGCAAGAAGATCACGAAGCTGTCTATTATTCTGTCCGGTAATTATGACCCGATACCGGTAACGGTTATTCACCTTTACGACAGGTGCCGGAGCAGGACCGAAAACAGCCAGTTCCATTGCTGAATACGGCGGCTGTGAAGAGATGTTTCTCAGACCCTGTGCTAATTCTCCACAAGCGCGACGAACAGCATTTTCCTCTAGTCCTGTTACCGTCATAACAAACTGATCGGCAAAGGGCGGATCGCGACGGATGGATCTTAAGCGAATCTCGTTCTCATAGAATTGCTCATAATCCTGCCTGGCAGCAGCCTGGATCACATCGTTCCCCGGAGTATACGTCTGAATCACAGCCCGGCCGGTCTTGTCGCCCCTGCCGGCGCGACCGACGACTTGTGTAAGAAGGCTGAAAGTACGCTCTGCCGCACGGAAGTGATCTACGTACAGGCTCTGATCTGCATCAAGAACCCCAACGAGCGTAACATTTTCAAAATCCAATCCTTTGGCAACCATTTGTGTTCCCAAAAGAACAGGAACCTTCTGATCTTCAAATTCCCGCAGGATTGTTTCATGCGCACTACCGACAGAATCGGCATCCATGCGAAGGATCCCCACACCGGGGAAAAGCTTTTCCAGGTCGCTTTCTACTTTCTGCGTGCCGGCGCCGACATACTTGAGAATTCCTCCGCAAACAGGACAGCTTTCGGGGGCCTGTTCGGAATGACCGCAATGATGGCACATCAGCCTGCGATTTGCGGAATGATAGGTCAGATAAACGCTACAGCGAGAACACTGCGGGACATATCCGCAACTGGGACATAGCAGCTGGCGGCTTGTTCCGCGGCGGTTCAGGAAGAGGATACTCTGCTGACCGGACGCGATATTCTTCTGGAGCTCATGGGCAAGCGTGTGGCTGATCACACTGTTGTTCCCTGCTCGGAGCTCCTGACGCATATCAACAATCAGAACATCAGGAAGATTCTGTTCATTATAACGATGCTTAAGCTGGCAAAACTGATAGTCTCCATGTCTGGCATGATAAGCTGTTTCCACAGTCGGCGTAGCAGAGCCAAGAACGAGCCTTGCGTTTTCCTGAACACATCGGTATTTTGCTATATCACGCGCATGGTAGCAAGGGGTGTTCTCAGACTCGTAGGAACTTTCCTGTTCCTCATCCAATACGATCAGACCGATGTTTTCAAGCGGAGCAAATACGGCAGACCTTGTACCCAGAACAATATGGACTTCCCCTCTTCGAATCCGCTTGAACTGATCGTACCGTTCAGTCATCTTTAAACCGCTGTGCATCAGGGCTACATCATCACCAAAATAGGCGGTGAAACGAGACATCATCTGAGGTGTCAGCGCGATTTCCGGAACGAGGATCATTACATTTTTGCCTCGCTTCAGGAGTTCCTGCGCAAGACGAATGTAGATGAGTGTCTTCCCGCTTCCTGTGACGCCTTCCAGTACGGTTACACCGCTTTTTCCAGACAGTGCCTGTGCCAGAATCTCTTCGAAAACCCGCTGCTGGTCAGGATTTAATGTAATGTCATCAGGCTTTACAAAGCTTGTAATCAAAGGAACGCGATATTCTTCCTGCTCCCATAAGCGAATGATGCCGCGTTTTTCCAGACTCAATAAGCCCGGACGGCTTACGCCGGTGTAATATATGAGATCATGGAGAGACGTATTACCGCCTGCAGAAAGAAACTTAACGGCAGCTGCCTGCCGGGATCCAAGGCGTGTCTTTTCCTGTACAAGACCAGATGCTTCTTCAGGAGAACAGGACAAGGCAGCCATAGTAACAACCTTGTCCCGAACAGTCCGGTCACTCAGCGTCTCGGAAACGATCATCCCCTTTTTCTGCATCTGCCTTAAAAGCGAGACTGATGCTTCGCCAGACAACTGAATCAGTTCTTCCGTCTCCAACGGGCCGTTTATCAAAGCGGAAAGGACAGCAGCCTCTTTTTCCGTGGCGTCCGGAACCTCTTCAGGGGCCTGGCACATCTTCCAGATTTCACGATAGCGAAACCATACAGCAGCCGGGATTATGGTGCGAATCGCATCATAAAAGGTACAGAAATAGCGCTGCCGCATCCATAAAGCCAGGCGGATGTCCCGCTCTGTCACAACTGGCTCAACATCCAGCAGTTTTTGGATCATCTTGACGGATTTGATACTTGTACCAACATGAAGGGAAAGGATCAGGCCTTCGCTGGTCCGGTTGCCGCGACCAAACGGTACGAGAACACGCTGCCCGACTGCAGCGTCATCCGGAACCTGATAATCATAGGGCTTGTCAATGGCGAATGTCGCAGCAGCAACAGCTATCTTAGCGATCTGCGGCATTGTCGACTCCCCCCTTTATGGTGTCAGTTTTCGTCAATATGAGTGTTGATGCTACTGGCTTCGAATTTCCCTTCAGCAACCTCGTTGATTGCCATCGTTACAGGTTTTTCACTGAGATGTTCTTCATTTTTCTCAGCTTCTTCTGCAATCTGCCTGGCACGGCGGGCGACGACATTGACCATCATGTAACGGTTCGGAACATGCTCGGTCAGTTTATTCATAGCAGGATAAAGCATCATAATAGTTTACCTTCCAATCTGCCTCTCGGCGAATATCATAGTGTTTCAGCGGTTTTCGATAAGACTGATTCTCTCTGCGGGACGGCAGTGTTCTGCCATAAGAATGGCTTTCAGTTCGTCCACAGCACCAGAAACGGTATCGTTGATGACGAAATAGTCGTATACGCTGGCAGAATCAAGTTCAATTTTTGCTCGCAGGAGCCGTTCCTGAATCTTTTCAGGAGTATCTGTTCCCCGGGAGGTCAGACGACGCTCCAGTTCCTCCCAACTGGGAGGCGCGATGAATATCTGAACCGTTTCCGGCCGCGCTTTACAGACCTGAGCCGCACCCTGAATCTCAATATCAAGAATGACGTCTTTCCCATCATTCATTGCATCGTCCACATACTTTTTAGGCGTGCCGTAAAAATTCCCGACATACTCTGCATATTCCAGGAACGCATCTTCGCTGATCATGCGGCGGAATACATCTGCACTGATGAAATGATAGTCTTTTCCATCGACTTCACCATCACGAGGCTGACGGGTAGTGGCGGAAACGGAGAAGTACAAGTCCTCCCTGTCCTGAAACAGTGCCGCAAGAACTGTGCTCTTTCCAACACCGGATGGACCTGAAATAATAAATGTTTTTCCTTTCCTGTTCAAATCTCTTCCTCCCATTCATCTATTGTCAATCCCATTCTTGGCGCAAGCCTCTCAACGGACAATGCGGACAGAATCACGTGATCACTGTCCATAATCAAGACCGCTGCGGTTTTGCGGCCGTAAGTTGCATCAATCAGCATGCCTCTGTCACGAGCTTCCTGTATCAGCCGCTTGATAGGGGCACTGTCCGGACTAACAACGGCCAGAAGCCTTGCTGCAGAGACAAGGTTTCCGAAACCGATATTCAAAAGTTCCATCCTGTCCTCCTGCTGACTATTCGATATTCTGAACCTGTTCGCGGATCTTTTCTACTTCTGCTTTCATGCCAACAACATCCCGCGTAATCTGCAGATCATTGCATTTGGAACCGATCGTATTGCACTCACGGTTTACTTCCTGAATCAGAAAATCAAGTTTTCTTCCAACTGGCTCATCACTGCAAAGCATGTCACGCAGCTGAGATATATGACTGCGGAGCCGCACGGTCTCTTCGTCTACAGCGACTTTATCTGCGAAGATTGCCGCTTCCGTAAGGATACGGCTCTCATCAATCGTTGTGGATTGAAGGACTTCCCGCATTTTGGCTTCCAGCCGTTCCCGGTAGGCTGCCACAGTCTGAGGAGACCGTTCCTCAACCCTGCCGACAACATCCTCGATTGAGGAGATTCTTCCGAGAATGTCATCTGCCAGTTTTTTCCCCTCGGTAGATCTCATCTGGTTGTAAGCGTTCAGAGCCAGATCAAGCACCGCGCAAATATCTTCGGAAATGGTATTCAAATCTTCTTCTGCTTTCGTGACACTCAGCACATCAGGGAATCTGGCCAGAGCTGTTGCCGAGATATCATCTTCCAGGGAAAAAGTGTCGTGAAGTCTGACCAGCGCGTCATAATAGCCTTTTGCCAGAGATTCATTGATCGTAACAACTGCAACATCGGCAGCGCTGGTGTCTACCGTGACAAAAACATCGATCTTGCCGCGTGAGATGGACTTCTGCACTCTGGCCTTGATGGCATCCTCGGCAAATATATAGGCACGGGGCATCTTTACTGAACAATCAAGAAAGCGATTGTTTACACTGCGTACCTCTACTGTGATATCCCTTTTGTTCCTGGTTTCTCTGGCGCGGCCATAGCCGGTCATACTCCTGACCATAACTCTTTCCTCCTTGCGGTTTAGCAGCAGCAGAACATTCCGCCGCCGGTCAGACAGTTTATGCAAAGCAGAGTGCTGCAAAGACGGTTGCAGGAATCGTTTGTACAACCTGTGGTCGACATGGCATGATACCCTTCCGGCTGATATGCACTCTGCCTGCCATCCATGACATCAAGAGCGTGCTGGTATTCAGCATTATCGGGATCCATCTGAACCGCAGTTTCGAAATACCGCCTTGCCTCGTCCAGCCAGCCTCTTCTGTAACACAGACTACCCTTCAGAAAATTCCATTCCGCATCCCGATCAGTGCGACTGTTCAGCAGCTCTTCTGCGAGATTCAGATCTCCCTGACTGATAGCTGCCCGTACGCGATGATAAAAGGGATCTGTCCCATAGTATCCGCCGTAGCTACCGGAGGAATAACTGCCGGAATAACCGTTTTGAGTATATCCTCCGCTGCCGTGGCCTTTCCGCTGAGACTGGATCGCTTCATATGCCTCGTTGATCTCCTTCATGCGTTCCTGGGCAAGATCTGCCAGGGGATTGTCATGATAGTTGTCCGGATGGTATTTTCGAGCCAGATTACGATAAGCCTTTTTGATTTCTTCGTCTGTGGCAGTACTGGGTACACCTAAAACCTGATAGGGATCGCGCATATGCAATCCTGCCTTTCTTACTGTTTCACCCTTGCGGGCTGCTTATGAAATGTTCCGTCTAATACGGCAGCCCCTACAAGGTACAAACCAGCATAGACCACACTTTCAACAACTTTTTGATAATCACCGAAGTCAGACAGCTCAAAAGCGGCAGCCATCAAACGGACGGACTGATCAAGCGTCTGCCCAAGCTCTTCTCTGCCCTGTTGTGTCAGTACTCCGTTTTCATGTGAGTAACGCAATGAAACCGGATTGTAGTTTCCCTGCTCAATGTCTTTCTTCAAGTCATCAGCAGCATCAACCAGATAAATCCATCTGCCAAGATGATAAAGCATCTGCTCCAGAATCCGGCGGCGGATCTGATCATGCTCTCTGCAGGACGCCTGTGCTAACAGCCGGGCAAAACAGTCTGCCGGTCTGTCTACAGAAGCGCATCTCTCTTTCTCCAGAACAGAAAGCTCATTCAGCATCGCACGGGTATTCCCGTCAAAGTCTGGCTGCAGAGAAGATGCTTTTCGATATGCCCGCTTAAGAATACATGACGCAACGCGATACTTCAGGCTTTTCCACAGACCGCTGTCAGCTATGCCGTCCTGAATCTGCCACCAAAGAAGAATGACGCTCATATCTGCGGCTGTATCCAGCGAAACTGATCTGCAGGCGCAATGGCGTTTCTTGAAGGGGTGCATGAAGCAAGGCTTTTTACTGCTGTCGCAGACGGGTCCAAGCAGCATGGCAAGAAAAGCGAGGTCATAGTTGAGAAACAGTCTTGCGGAGAATCCATAACGCTTGCCAAGCGTGTGGCATAATCCGCAGTATGCAGCTTGAAAACGATCTTTGTCTTCCTCCTCCAGCTTATTCAGAGCCGGACGAACATAACCGAACATATCAGACTACCCGCAGAATCGTATATGTCAGTGTGCCGTGCCGTCTGGCATATCTGTCATACAAGACCGAGGGAATGAATGACAGGGCGGCTGAGACAACGGCAATCAAATAACGGAGAGATTCGACGAGCCCGCCGGACAGAAAGTATCCCAGCAAAAAACCTGCCAGAGGAAGAATGTAGACAAGCAGAACGACGCCAAGAAGCTTCTGGGTACTGCTTTCAACGACCACTTTTTGACCGGGCTGTGCATCAGGATTGTTTTTTGCTGTGGCATGGATAGCCGTTCCCGTTACACCGCAGCCCGCGCATTGCTCACAATCGTGGCCGCAGGCAGATTTTCTGGGAACGGAAATTCTGGCATAACCTTCCGGGAGCACTTCATCTACAGTTGCAATTTGTGTCATTCGTTAACTCCTTTCAGGAGGATCATCCGTTTCCGGAATCGTTGTTTTCACTGCTTCCTTCAGAAGCTTCTGTCACCCTGACAATAATCTGATAGCCGCCTTTCGCGCTGACATTGTCGAAGCCGGAGACTTCAACAGTAACAGGAACAGTATAGTTGCCCGTGGCAGATATGGAGGACAAATCTGCCGTAACAATCAGATTCTCGGCTTTCAGGGATTCAATTTCTTTTGTAAGTCCTCGAAGAACAATATTCAGGCTTTCGGTTACCGGAGTCACCTGGTACCCTTCCGGAGCATTCGGAAGAATAAACGCTGCGACTGTCATGGTTTTCTCCGATACACCAGTCACCACGATGGTCGCTGTCGCCTCGGACTCCCCGCTTACCAGCGTAGTTCCTTCGGGAACAGAGATCGGATAGACAAATGTCTGAGATGGCTTCAGATCCTGAAGATAAATCTCCCCCAGAACAATTTCTGAAATAGATTCCAGGACTGTTTTATCCCCTGCCAGTATGACGCTGCTCGGGACAATCGTACAATCCATGGTATCAACCGTTGACCCTGGTACCTCAATATAGTTGATGCTGAGAGGCACTTCTTTTGTGGTATATACCGGAAGCGTTGCCTGGATCATCTTAGTGCTTGTTCTGATCCGCTGGTTATCTACCGGGACATCGTTATAATCATACAATGTATAATTGATGCCCTGAACAACCGTTTTGGAAGCTCCGGATACGTCAAGTATGATTTTCGCATAACTGATGTTCAGAAGATCGTCACGCTGCCCCCGCAGAATGAGCTCAGCAGGGTCAAGGATGACGGCTTCTCCATAGAACCCCTTTTCCAGTTCGCCTGTGACACCACAGTATACGGGAACCTTCTTTGTATAGAGTTCACCTACCGTAACAGTTACAGTATAGGCACTTGCTTCCACCTTGAGATCATTTCTTGAAATATTGTCCGGAAAAACAACCTGGTAATTCAATGCCTGCACACCGGTTTCTGTAATGGAGGATGTATCCGCTACAATTCGGATAGCATCTTTATCAAGTTTCCACAATTCTCTCCGCGGACCTTCAATCTTCAGGTCAATAGTTGTGTCATAACCGCTCAGGAGCATTAGACCGCGGTCAGCCAGAACGCTGTTTTCATATGCAAATTCGACCGGAACATCTCGTACCCGGGTTTTGACACTGGTTGCCTGACCGATATCCACGTAGAGCCAGACGGCGATAGCAACCAGAATGGAGACAACAATGCGCAAGGTCATACGTCCTTTAGTTTTTTCCATTCTGATCACCTCCCTTTCGAAGGCCTTTGAGGACCTTCAGAAGTCCGCCATCCTGAGATGTTTCGCTTTCCTCCTGCGCCGGCATCAGTTCATTTCGCAGCAACTTGCTAAGCGTTTCAGGCATAAGATGCCGCTTTAGCATGCCGCCCAGAGCTACGGAAATGGAGCCGGTTTCCTCGGAGACGATTACGACCACAGCATCCGAGTTTTCGCTCATTCCGATTCCCGCCCGGTGCCGCATTCCCAAATCTCTGCTCAGGTTTGTGTTCGTTGACAGCGGCAACATGCACCCTGCCCCTAGGATACGTCCATCCCGGATTATGACAGCACCGTCATGCATAGGAGCTTTCACAAAGAAAATGTTCTTGAGCAGCTCGCTGGACACAGCCGCGTCAAGGGTTGTACCTGTCCGAACAAAATCATCGAGCAGCAGTTTTCGTTCAAATACGATCAGCACGCCTGTTCTGGATTTGGACATCTCGGTACAGGCAATAACAGTCTGGTCAATTGCCTGTTCCAGTTCAGTAGCCCGGATCTCCGGAGAGAAAAACTCCAGTATCCTTATGTTGCGGCCGCCGAGATTCTCCAGAAGCTGCCGGATTTCCGGCTGAAAGACGATTATCAGAGCCAGCACACCGAATTCAACGATGTGCTTCAGCACATAATTGATTGCATTGAGCTGGAGTGCCTGACTGACCCACAGGGCGAGCAGAAAGATGGCGACGCCTTTAAGGATATTCTCTGACCGTTTGCTTT
>JAEEGL016202063.1_pt1 | contig 31579 bp, 20 predicted proteins | sample 9134231 | NCBI WGS metagenome assembly JAEEGL01 (sample SAMN16246548, study PRJNA631951) | gut metagenome | biome: gut microbiome; feature: rumen; material: fiber-attached | host: Bos | place: Iran: Karaj | collected 2018-10 | reverse complement strand
TCTGTCAAACCGCCGTTTTGTTTATAAATCTGTGTGGCTGCTTTTTTATAAGCCAAGGCTTTTAACTTCTTTGATTTTTCCCATGCTTAAAGCAGCCACCGTTTGTTTATAAGCCGGGCTTTTAACCCTTAAGAATGCGTTTATTCTATAACGATTCTATTCTGTGATTCTTTATATGAAGCCGGAATGTTTCCACCAAAACTTGAAATATAATCCGCAAGCGCATCACATACCAATTCCGGATCATCTGCAAGAGCCTTACTTCCTGCAAAAACGTGTCCGTCACCTTTATTTTTAAGGACATAATCAATTGAACCAACTTTATACATTTTTTCAAGATCAAGTGGCTCGCCGTTTATAAGCACGTCGTGAATTCTGTAAGCTCCGTTTACTCCGGCAAAGAATTTGTTTTCATCCGTCACTGTAGAAGAAGGAATAGAAGAATCGACTTTAAAAGACATTCCCGCAACATGTAAGAAGCCACCACTCTTTGCAGGAAGCATGCGAACTGCATATTCAAGTTCATCAAGAAGAACTTTTCCGCTTACTTCGCTGAGAAAAAGTTTATTTCCAAACGGAAGCACTGTCATAGCGTCGTTATAAGATACATCGCCCGGCTTAATATTTGCACGGAGTCCGCCGCCATTCATAAGAGCTACATCTGATTTAAAGTGCCATTTAATTGCATCAGTTACAAGGTCTCCAAGGTTTGTCTGATTTGTACGAACAAGCCATTCTCCTTTTTCATCTACTGCATTAAGAACAAAATCTGAGTGTGCAATTTTCTTTGCAAGTGCTGCTTCAAATTCATTTTTAATAGAGTCAATAAAAGCTGACATTTCCGCATCGCGGGTATTTCCATTTTCATCACAAACAGAATCAATAAGTTCTGTTGAAATAACGCCGTCACTTGTAATAACAAGTTTTCCAATGTGATTAAGTTTTGTTCCAGTCTGCGAAACAATAACTTCTTTTCCGTTTTTGTCCTGAACTTTAACAACAGGGCTTACTTCGTGAGAATGTCCATCAAGAAGAACATCTGCACCGCTTATGTTTGCAACGATATCTGATGATGTCCAGCCTGGTGTAACATCAGCATTACCAAGATGAGCTACGAGAACAACATAATCTGCACCTTTGCCGCGGGCAGAATCGATTGCTTCCTGAACGTCAGCATAAATTTTTTTACCTTCGTTTTCTCCGCCAAAGGAGTAAGCAAAGTTTCCTTCAGCATCCTGAAAGTAAGCCGGCGTTGATTTTGTAAAAGTTTCCGGTGTGCTTATACCAACATACGCAACTTTTTTCTTTCCGTACTTAATGATTTTATATGCAGGAAAAACAAGTTTTCCGTTTTTTGTCATACGGAAGTTACTTGAAACATAGCCGCATTTAAGAAACTGCGAAAGCTTCATAAACTGGTTCATTCCGTAATCAAATTCGTGGTTTCCCGGAACTGCAACATCGTAATTCATTTTTTTACGATATTTTCGCCCTTAGAAATATTCCCGAACGTTGCACCCTGAACAGCATCACCTGCATCAACCAGAGTTACATAAGGTGTTTCCTTGAGCATCTGCTTTTTGTAAAGCTCAAGCCCTGCATAACCGATTGCATCTTCAACGCCACAGTGAACGTCATTCGTGTAAAGAACAACAATGCTGCTGTTTTCCTGTCCTGCAGGAACGGTTTTACACGAAAATGCAAAAACAGAAACAACTGCAAAGAATACAGCCGTCAGCTTTTTAGAAAATGTGTTTTTCATCTTAAACTCCTATAAAAAGTCTGGAAGAAAATATCAATTTTCGACAGACTTTTTTATAGCCGTTCTGCAATAAAATGAAGAACGGCAATCAATATTAAAGTTTCCGCAAGGAAACTTGTAAAGATAAAAACTGGCGAAATTTCAGACAGTTTTTATCTTAAACTCCTATAAAAAGTCTGGAAGCATATCGCATGCCCCTTCTCAAATCTTTTCCATATCAGTGTATCAGTATTTTTAAAACACGTCATTCTTTTTTAACTTTTCAAAATAATTTTTTTTACTTTCAAAAATCATCTCAAAAATTTTTTTAACTTTCAAAACATTTTTTTAATTTTCAAAAACTTGAATATATTTTTTCTGGTGATATTATCAACTCAGTTTTCGAAAACTAGAAATGTAAAAGATTTTTAAGGAAGTATTATTATGGAATTCGGACATCTTTTTGAAACCGCAATGCTGATTTGCTTTGGTTTTTCATGGCCTTTAAATGTGCGCAAAGCTTACAGAGCACGCACTGCAAAAGGTACAAGCCTTGCATTTATTTTTTTAATCATAACCGGTTACGTTGCAGGAATTCTTGCAAAGTTTATCAATCATCAGATTAACTACGTTCTTGCAGTTTACTTTTTAAATCTTGCAATCGTAATGCTGAATGTTTTTGTTTACATACGAAATAAATCTCTCGACAAAAAAGCCGCTGCAGCTTTCATGCAGAAAAGCACAAACGAAAAGGAGACAAATATGAACTACACTTATTCACTTGATGAAATCATTAATCCTAAAACTGAATCTGCACGCGAAGAAAAAAATGCAGTTATTCTTTTTGGAAGCGGAACTGATAAAAAAATCCCGGTTCAGAGTCTTGGAAAAGAATTTAAATTCAACTTTAAAATTTATAACAAAAGTGCTGATGATCTTTCGCTTGCAAAAGCAAAAGAATATTTTTCAGGAAATATCGCTCCTCTTGCTCCGGAAGGAATCCTGATTCATCTTGGTACAAAAGATATTTTGAATTACAAAAATAACTGCGAACAGTTTGTTGCACAGTATCTCAATCTTATAAAAGAAATTAAAACATGCAGTAGAAAATGCCGCATTGCGCTTGTTTCTCTGAGCAATACTTCAAACAGCAAAACCGTCAGCGACATGAACCGCCACATAAAAGCAATTGCAGATTCAGAAAAATGTACATTCGTAAATCTTGAAAATGCAAAACTCTGGAATCCTGAAGCAACTAAGGCTGCTGTTGATTTTGCATACAGCATGGGATTAAATACACGAAAACCGCTTGGAGATGTTGCAGAAATTCTTTACAGCTACGCTTACAATGTTCTTGCTGAAGAATCTCCTTCAACAAATGTAGCCGTCTGATAAAAACCGATAAGGTCTTTATAAAAGTGCGGCGGTCGCAAAATCCGCCGACCGCACATTATACTAAGCAGCCGCTCCTATAATATGCGAGCGTCTGATAGTGGTAATTCTGCAACTCTTCTACTATAATAACAGCATGAAACCAGTTGCAGATTTTACCACCGTTTATGCAGATGATGATATTGTAGTTCTTAACAAGAGAAGCGGCCTTTTAGTTGCCGCCGACCGCTACGATGCAGCAGCTCCGCGTCTTGATGTTGAAGCAGAAAAAGAATTTGGTACGCTGTTTGCAGTTCACCGCATCGACAAAGACACAAGCGGTCTTGTAATTTATGCCCGTAATGCTGAATCACACAAGGCACTTTCTCTTGCCTTTGAAAACCGCGAAGTTCAAAAAACATATCACTGTCTTGTTCACGGCCGGCCAATGTGGAACGACCTGCACGTAACTCTTCCGCTGCAGCCCGACGGCGATGACCGCCACCGCACTGTAGTAAACAAACGCTATGGAAAGCCAAGCATTACCGATTTTAAAGTACTTGCAAACTGCGGAGAATTTACCTGGCTTGAAGCAAAGCCGCACACAGGCCGCACTCACCAGATTCGCGTACATCTTCATGCAAACGGCTTTGACATTGTCTGTGACCCGCTCTATTCCGGAAACCAGAAACCTGTTCGCTTAAGCGACATAAAGCGCCGCTGGAACGGCGATGTAGAAGAAGAACGTCCGCTTTTAAGCCGTCTTGCCCTTCACGCTTACAAACTCGAACTTGCTCATCCTAAAACCGGTGAGCGTATGACATTCACCGCTCCATATCAAAAAGACATGGACGCACTTCGCAAACAGTTCGCAAAAATTTTCAAAGTAGATCCACTCGGTGAGTAGTTTATTTGAAATTATTGATTCACCACGCCATAAGGGAGCATTAAAGTTATTTAAAAAATGGCAGAAAGAAAAACATTCTGTGCTCGCCATTTTTAATCAAAGCTTTCTTGAATTCCAGCATGTAATTACAGATTCGCGCAGATTTTTTTCACCGCTTTCTATGGAACAGGCTGTTGAACGCACATGGTTCTGGTTAGATCAGGAACGCATAAAAATTATTTATCCAAGTGAAAACTCGCTTAAACGTGCTCTGCTTTGGACAAATATGTTTAAGCTTGGCCGCAAGCGCATTCAGGACACTCACATCGCAGCCGCATTTGCCGAAGCCGGTGTTACGGAGCTCTGGACAGCAAACCCTTCCGATTTTGAAATTTTTGAATCCTTTGACTTAATCGATTATAAATAAATTTTATATCGTTTACTTTGTTCTACTTCTCTGCAGTTCTGCTTACCCATGTAGCTTATAAAATTCTTCCTTATCTTTATACATTGCCTCATCAGCTAAATGCATTGCTTTTCGGATATCCATTCCTTTTGAATCCCAATACGAACCTATAGCAAGACACACTTCACAATCAAATGAAGATTTTTCTTTGAGTTCACAAATCTTTGAGTTAAAAAATTCTTCCGTACAGTTTTCACAGATAACAACAAACTCATCTCCGCCCGCCCGATATATTTCTGCCGAAGAAAAAACTTCTTTAAGCAGAACTGCGGTTTTCTTTAAAAGTACATCTCCGGATTCATGTCCCTTATTGTCGTTTTCATTTTTCAATCCGTTTACATCTGCAAACATTACTCCAAACGGACGCGTTGATTTTTTTTCATCATTAACAAATTGATTTACATAATTATTCATGGAGTTTCTGTTTTTTACACCTGTCAATAAATCTGTACTGCTAAGAACTTGCAGCTGATTTATAAGCAGATGATTTGCAATTTCCGCAGAAAGAAAAAATGAAGTTAATTCAATAAATTCTTTTTTCTCCAGAAGATTATTTGTGTTAAAGTTTGTTATGAATAAATACCCGAACGTTTTTCGTTCCTGAAGAAGCGGATACAGAATTACGTTTCTTACACCGCTGTCATGAAGAGACTTTGTCCAAAATGAATTTTTTTCCTCAACATCTTTAAAATCATTTTCATCTTTTATTATAATTCCGTTACTGTCTTCCATCATTTTTTCCCATGATGAAATAACATCGTATGTAAGGTATCTGTCAAAATCCAGAATCTTTGTAAAATTATCCTCAAATTTTTCTGCAAGAACCGTGTATTCTCTTTTTTTTGAATTAAGAATAACTATGGCACAACAGAAAGCCTGTGTTTTTTCCTGAATATCTGCAACAACTGAATTTATGCTTTCTGTAAAATTATCTGTACTCCTGAGTTTTATGTAGTCCTTTATTACAAGCGATGCTGTCTCAATTGAAATATCTGCCATTTTTTCTGAATCAGCAGACTTCGTTACTTCAAAAAAGAACAGACAATAATATATATTTCCTTCCTGAAAATTCAGCGGTAAGACGATAGATTCTGTCCAGCCGTTAACAGCAGGACTTCTTACATAAGTATGCTTGTTTCTTTTATTTACTGCCGCATCATAGCAGAAAGTTTCAAATTTAACCTCCCGCGGAACAAGTTCCTGGTAAAGCATGTTATCATAAACACGATCTTTTCCCATAGTTGTTTTATACAACTCGTTGGATTTTACAATCCTCATTTCCTTGCAATAGTTATCTTCTGATTTTTCAATCGAAAAAACTGCACAGGGAGTCGAAAAACTGTCTACTATTTTCTGAAAGTCCATAATACTATTTTAACACGATTCAGTGCATTTTAATAGAAAAATTTCAATCAATAGAATATAATCAAGTTGATGAAAAAAATGAAATTTAAGTCAGTATCTATAGTTTTTTTTATGATGATGTCTTCTCTGAACGCTCAGGAATTTCAGGAGCCTGATGTAGAATCAACTGAACCAGAAATAATTCTGCCGGTTCAAAAGGCTCCCGAAAGAAATGCACCGGATTTTCTTAAACCGCAGGGCATCACAAAATACAGCCCGTGGCATTTTGCCGTATCTCCGTTTACAACCACGCGCTGGGGCCAGCAGAAAGAATTTGTTTATTCAAAAAATTTTGATGGTGATCTCATTACTTTAAGCCAGCTTGACTGGGATGAAAAACCAATCTTCTTTTTTGGCGCACAGGGCGATGCAAGTTATAAAATCGTTAACGGAAACTTCCGTGCCGAAATCGCAGTTCCGGCAAATACAGGAAAAATGTACGACTCAGACTGGCAGAACAAACCGCTGCTTACTTCGTCAGATCCTCTTTATGGCGTAAAAACTGATTATTCAACACATACAAATTATGTGGATTTTTACTATATTCTTTCAGGCGGATTTTCATGTGACTTTGACTTTAATTTAGAAAAGTTCAGCATTTCAAAAATCACACTCTCTCCGTCTGCAAACTTAGAATATTCTTACTCAAGCTTTTTTGGAAAAGACGGCATAGGTTATTATGCTTCAGCTGGTTTAGGAGAACCATTCGGACATCCTTATACAGAATGGGAAACTTACGGTCAAAAGGTAGATTTTTCCGGGCAGGAGGTAATTCAGCTTGAACGCATAATTTATAAAACCTGGCTCGGCCTTTCTGCTTCTGCAGAATTTAATAACGGTTTTTCTGCAGGACTTTCTTTTGCAGTCTGTCCATACGTTTCACTTCAATCACTCGATTCTCACTTTACACGGGATCTGTTTTTTCTTGATACACTTTCAGAATACTTTAACGGCTTAAAGTTTGAAGTAACTGCCGCAAAAAAATTTACAAAGCACCACAGCCTTTTTATAAAAGCCGAATATGAATACATCGCTGAATTTGACGGAACAACGCAGCAGGCAGATGGTGACAAAAACGGCATTTACTTTTTGTTAAGTGACACAAGCGGGGCCGCCTTTGAATGGTTTGAGTTTACGCTGGGATATAAGTTTAGTTTTTAGTTGTTTTGGAAAGTCTATAATTGCCGGCCCTGGAACAGAAGACCAGCTTTTTATTTTTACTTTATCGCCCTAAAACTTAAAACTCCTGTGGCATTTGATGATGTACTTCTTGTCTCTACATATTCTTTGCAGAATTTTGATTTTGAACCTGAAGCAAAAATTGACCTCACATAAAAACAGTAATATGATTTTGACATTTGCGAAACTTCAAGACAGGCTATTTCCCCTTCTTTATATTCTGTTGTATATGTATAAGCGTATGTTGCAATTTCTTCAGGGCTACCATCAGAAGCATACCAATACAAATCCTTTGTGTAATATATTTCATATGCAACCGCATCTTTTACTAACGGCCATTCAAGAGTAATACAACCGGTCGAAGAATCTCCCGAAATTGCAGAAAATGTTTCCGGTGGTGAAACTAAAACAACCCCATCCTTATAAACCGGTTCTTCACGCAGATCCATATACTTATCATGCAGAGCACAGGAATTAAGTAAAAACGATGTATAAAATAATATAAATATAATTTTTTTCATAACCTTCCCTCTGGAATAATTATTCTCCATAAAGCGAACCGTCCTTGTATTTAACCGTTACACCTGCATACCCAAACGCATCTGTCGCAATTGTACGCTGTGTTGCATCATCAGCATTCCAGTCAAGTATAATTGTTTGACCTGACGTACAATAGTCAAATGCGCTTGTTCCTATACTTGTTACAGAAGCAGGAATTGTAAGCGTTTCAAAGCCTGTACACTTATAGAAGGCATATTCTGCAATCGATGTACACGTTTCCGGCAGCGTAATCGAAGAAAGTGCCGTACATTCTCTGAATGCATTCTTGCCGACACTGGTGATTGCAGATGTACCTGCAACAGTTGTTAAAGAGTTACATCCATTAAAACAGTTTTCAGGAATTGCATCTGCATAAGTATTTAAATCGACAGTTTCAATAGAAGAACCTTCAAATGCTCCTTTACTTATAGAAGTTCTAGAAGAAGGAAGTGCAAAGTTTTTTATAGCAGACAAATAAAATGCACGTTCACCAATTGATGTTATCTCAGAATGAAGTATAACTGATTCCAAATCCACACAACCGCTGAATGCATAAACTGGAATTGTCGTAATGCCAGAAGGAATTGTAATTGTCTTAATACCCAGTTGATCAAATACGTTGGTTCCCAGACTTGTTACACTCTCGGGTATTGTAAGTGCTTCAACACCAGAAAGATTTGCAAGCGCATAATTGCCAAGAGTTGTAAGTGTTGAAGGAAGGCTTACCGTTTTTATATACGGATAATCTTTTTCGTAATCAGTATTATTATGATTTTGAAGACTTGTAATTCCTTCCTGAACAACAATTGAAGTATATTTACTATTTTTAAGAGGATCGTTGTAATAAAGAGTTCCCGTACCACTTCCGCTTATTACGACTGTTCCGTCATCATTAAGTGCACAACCGTTCCAAGCATAAACACCGTTATGATATTTTGCATGAGTCTGGTAAATTATACTGTTTGTATACGGCATTGTATGCGTACTGTCATTGCTGTTCCAGTCAAGTATAATAGACTGATTGCTCTGCCAGCCTTCAAAAATATTTTTATCTAATCGAGTTGTAACCGTTGCAGGAACTGTAATTGAAGAAATACCAGTACAGTATGCAAACGCATAACTGTCTATTTTTGTAACACCAGCTGGTATTGTTAATTCTGTAAGTGACGAACAGTTTCTGAATGCTTCGTATCCTATAGATGTAACGCTTTCAGGTATTTCTATGGCTTCAAGAGATGTACAATTCTCAAAACAATATCTGCTTATTTCTATAAGTGTTGAAGGAAGTATAACATTTTTTATTCCTGAATTAGTAAATGCACTTGTTGCGCTGGAGTCGTAGCCAAAACTTGTAATACCTTCCTCTACAACAACAGTTGTAACATCTCTTTTATCTTTCCATGAATATGAGGTAAAAGGTAATTCACCCTCTCCCCGAATCCTTAATACACCTTCATCATTTATACTCCAGCTGTACCATGCTGCTTTACCGTTTCTAAAATGTGCGTTCGGACCAACACTGTAATCATTATTATTAATTATTGTATGTCCGTCCGTTCCGCTCCAGTCAAGAGTTATTTCCTGTTCATCAGTCCAACCACTAAATGCGCTTCTATAAAGAGTTGTTACACTTTCTGGCACAGTAATTGATTCAAGTGATGTACAGTTTTGGAAAGCATACTCACTAATTGAAGTAACTCCGTCTGGTATACTAATATTTTCCAATGCAGTACAATTTATAAATAGAAAACTTTCTATTAATGTTAGATTTTCTGGCAATCGAACTGTTTTTAAATTAGTACAACCTTGGAAAGCACAACTACCAATTGACTCTACGCTGTTCGGTATATTGATTGCTTCAAGTGCTGTACAGCCGTGGAAACAATATATAGGTATTGATGTAAGTGTTGATGGTAAAATAATGTTTTTTATATTCTGAGTATTTTGATTGTACCTATTACTGAATCCATTATGTCCAGCAAAATTCGAGTCAGAAAAACCTGTTATTCCTTCTTCAACAACGACACTTGTAGCATTTCTCCATTCTTCAAAGGATGCAAAAGGAACATCTCCATTTCCCCTTACTCTCAATACTCCATCATCATCCAAAACCCAGCTGAACCAAGCTGCCTTACCGTCTTTGCAATGTGCATTAGGCCCGTCGCTATAATTTGAACTTATATTATTTATAGTTCGTGTTGTAGTATCATCGCTGTTCCAGTCAAATGCAATTGCCTGATTCTCTTTCCAGCCTCTAAAGGCATCACGATATAAAGTTGTTACTGTCAAAGGAACCGTTATTGAAGAAATTGAAACACAGTCCTTAAAAGCCTCCTGCCCTATTGTTGTCAATCCTTCAGGTAATGTAAGGGCTTTTAAAGACGTACATCCGCTAAAAGCATAATTTCCGATTGATGTAACTCCTTCCGGTATATTAATTGTTTCAAGCGCAGTACAGTTGTGAAAACAATAACTCTGAATATACACAAGTGTAGAAGGCAATGTTATATTTTTTATATTTCGTGAATTTCCGTGTTCATCACCTCTATAATTATTACTGAATCCATTTGCGGATGAGTAATAATTATTAACAAATCCAGTTATTCCCTCTTCAACCACGACACTTGTAGCATTCTGCCATTCCTGGAAACTAACAGAACTAAACGGAACTTCTCCTTCCCCGCTAATCGTCAGCACACCATCATCACTCAAATGCCACTCAAAACCATTCTGTTCATAACCGGTACGCAGCCATTTTGCATAAATATATACATCACCGGTTAAATCATGATTTTGATTAAAAACATATTTACCCTCTGCATTTACAGGGAGCTTCTGCGATTCAGTAAAATTATAATCATAGTACCAGCCTTCAAACTTATAATTTGTTCGCGTAGGGTTTTCCAGAACACAACTCTTATAAGGTGTATATGTTGTGGCATATCCAGCCGGCATAGAACCTTCTTCAATATAGCTATAACAAATAGAATAAAACCGCGTAAGTTCATCAGCATTGAGAGTTTTACTTCCAGTTGTGGTTAAGCCCGCTGCAATCTGTACAAGCGGCATTGTATAAGATTCAAAACTCTCTCCGCCCGTCGTATATACAAACTGAATTTTTAAAAGATAGTTACCACTTAAAATACCGCTACAGGTTATCTCCGTATAATTTGAATTTATATAACAGTAAGGCGTATACGATGTTTCAGAAAAATCCGCAGCATTTAAAAGCGATGCGTTTACTGACCATCCGGTGCTCGAAGAATAATTTACGGTAAATCTTAAACTTCCCTTAACATTACAGTTTTCTATTTCCCTGAGTGTAAACGAAAGCGTTGCCCCCTGAGTAAGCGTAACTTCTTTTGTATCACGTAAAACTACGTACTGTGCATTTGCTTCATCTGAAGAAGAGCTATTCCATTGCGCATAAACTGTCAGCGTAAATTTCCATTCTCCTGTATGTAATCTTACGTTTGCATTACGCAACTGACTCAACGAACTCCAAGATGCAATTTTTTCTTCTGCCGTAGATTCTCCTGCAACTCCTGTCAGCACATAAGTCATATTTTCATATGCATTCGAATCAGGTATTGCCTTGCGTGAATTCATCACGGACTTCTGTGTCTGTGCTTCTGCAAACTCAGGAAGTACAAGAGAAAAATTTATATTAACATATTCGGGTATGTCTGTTTTGTTCTGCTCAGATGTACCCTGTATTTCAAAATCATCCGTACAACCAGTAACTGCAAATAAAACAACTGCTAAAGCAATAGTAAAAATCTTTTTCATACCCTTAATCTCCATTTTTTCTTATATAGCACTGCGCATCAAAAAACTCTCCATCCGCAGTCTGCGCAACAAGAGTTATCTGATGAGCACCAATACTTAGAGCTTCTATTTGTTCTGAGCTGATTTCAAGAACAGTTCCGTTCTGCTCAAGAACCGTACTGTCTAAAAGCCAGCTGTATTTTGTATACACGCGGTTTTCATCCTGAGCCGTAAGTGTGTACGAACTACTATTCTTTGTAACGTTTATACTGAGTGTTGATGTACTGTACACAGGAAGAACAACTGCAATACTATTTCCTGTCGGAGTAAAATAGCTCTCCGTTCCATAAGTTATGTTGATATAACAACATGCGTCATAAAAGTTACCGTCCGGCATCTGCTGTAAAACAGTTATAGTATGATTTCCTGCAGTAAGCGTTGCAAGATATGCTCGCGAAAGTGTAAGTGTTGTTCCATTTTCCAAAGCAAGCGAAGAGTCAAGTAATGTCGAATCAATGAACCACCGGTAGGTCGGCTGAACGGTCGTTAGTTCTGAAGAACTGCCTGTTCCACCATAAACATTGAAAGTATAGTTTCCTTCCGAATCCGCTTCTGCCTTAACATTTATTGAACTATCTGAATAACTCGGATAACTTACGCTGATGCTGTTTGTTACATAATCATCATAATGAACAGTACTACACGGAAAAGCTTTAACAGGAACAGTATATGTTTTACTGTTTACTTCGCTTTTTGATATATCTCTTGGTCTCTCGAGATATATACGATAGTTATATATATAAGACATACTTGACTGACATGAAGTTTGTATTTGATACCATGAATCGCTTGTATTAAATCCCGAAGCTCCAACCTTAATAAAAGCGGAATTAACCGTACTTATATTTGCTGCAAGTTTTGAGGCTTCTTTTAAAGAAGGCATATACCAGTTTTCTTTATAAAAGCCTTTTAGTTTCTTATTCGTTCCGTAATTTATGATGTAGTTCCACGCAGGATAATATGTTGCAGGAGATTCTGTTCCTGTTGAATCAAGAGAACAAATATAAGCCCAGTCATCAGAGCCATTCGTATTTCCTGTAAATGTATAAGTTCCGTTTCCGTTGTCATCATAGGTGTATTCATAGTTTGATGTAAGCTCCGAAAAGTTAATACTGTAACCCGGAGCAGAGCTTGTACACCACGCAAGCGAAGTACTTCTGTCCAGTGCAACTCCAAGTGCATATTCATTTCTGTAACCAAATATTACAGCAACAGCCTTCGCTTTCTGTTCTGCGGTTATATTTGTATAACTTACATAAGTACCATCTTTTAAGATAATGTCACCAATCTGATAGTCCTGCGGCTCTAAAACATCAATCTGTGTTACCGTTACACTGCACACAGCTTTTATATCAGGATTATCATCACTAACAGCAATTATCTCTGCTTCGCCAGCGTTTACTGCAGTAACAACACCCGCACTGCTTACCGTTGCAACGTTAGTATTGCTGCTCTGCCACGTATATTCCTTAAATGTTGCATTAGAAGGAAGAATTTCTGTTACTGTCAAAGTTTCTGTTTCATCAACAAAAAGTGAAAGTGAAGTTTTATCAATACTTATAGATTCAACATCATACTTAAAAACAGTTACTTCACAGGTATCTTTTATGTCTGAATTATCAACACAAGTTGCTGTTATCGTCGTCTTGCCGACTTTATGTGCATTTATAACACCATTCATTGTTACCGTTGCAACGCTTTCATCACTACTTGTCCAGCCATATCCGTTAAAGGTTGTATTCGCTGGTTCAACAATAGCTGTAATTGTTCCATTGGTATTTAAAAGAATATTAAGTTCCTTTTTGTCAACAGTTATTTTTTCAGCATCATACTTAAAAACAGTCAGATTAAATGATTTTTCAAGAACAGTTCCTTTCTTTGTTTTATCTGTTGCTGTTGCTGAAATCCTTACTTCACCCGGTTTTTTAGCAGTTACAACACCGCTTTCATCTACAGATGCAATTGAAACATCAGAACTACTCCACATAACACTCTGTTTTGCATTCTCAGGCAAAACATGAGCAGAAAGTTCTATCGTTCTTGTTGCCTCAAGAGGTTCTGTATATTCAGTAAGTATTATATCTTCAGGATAATAATATTTTGCTTCAACTTCACAGGACGCTTTTACATCAACACCATCCACAGCAGTTGCAGTAATTGTTACAAATCCTTCCTTAAGTGCGGTTACAACACCTTTTGAATCTACAGTTGCAATTGAAGGATCAGAACTCGTCCATACAACTTTTTTAAAGCTTGTTTCCGGCGGTTCAAAAGTTACTTCAAGCACATTATAGTTGCCAAGACCTATTTCGAGTTCTTCGTGATTTAGTATAACAGCTGTCGGCTTTGTATAATTTTTGAATACGCTTACTTCTATCGTGTCTGAAACCGTAATTCCGTTTTCAGAAAAACTCACCGTTACCTTAACAGATTCGTTTTCAACAGAAGAATCGAATCCTTCATAATTTACAAGGTGTGTAACATCCAGCTCATCTCCATTATCATACAATGATTTAACTGTAAGTCCGGCAGGTGAAAATTCATCTCCTATTCCATAAATTGTTTTAAAACTTTCTTCTTTAATAGTTTCTATTTTTTCCAGTTTTCTTACAGTTACGGTCGCCTTTGTATAAGTCTCTTCTTCTTCAGCATTGTAAATGTCATCAAGAATTTTTTCAAAAGCATCATCATAAAGTGAATCAAGAAAATCACAGCTCAAAAATACGAAAGGCATAAGTACAAAAAGTATCTTAAAAAATCTTTTCATAAATATTTCTCCACAATACTTATAAGCCTATGCTTATACAAAATGTAAAACTGCTGTCAGGTGCAGCAAACACACCAAAAGAAACAGCATCCTGTTTTTCTATTTCATCTTCCGTTGGTTTTTCCGTGTGATTTTTAAATTGTTTATCTTTTGCAATAAATTTCTTAAATAAGTAGGGTCTTACAAAAACCCCGTATATAAGCGATGTAGCTGCAATTCCTATTCCAGAATAAACAAATGTTTTAGGAATTGTAGTATCTATGTCTCTTGCGGAATACCCCTGTTCCACTGCAGTTTTCGCCCAGTTTTTCTGAAGATCATATCCCAGCAAAATTCCTGTAGTTCCTATTGCTTCACCTAAAAATACAAGGCTGCCACCCAAGGCATCCCCCTGCATGAACGAGCCTAGTCCAAGCAACGGATTAAACAAACCATAGAACACTCTTGCTGAAACAGAACCTCCATCATAGTAAGTAAATTTTTTCTCTGCAGTAAAATCTGTATATTTTCTTTTTACAAGCTCAATATTTGTCGTCTCATAATAATCATTTTTGTAAACAACAGTAAATTCATGTTCACCTTCTTTGAGGCCGTTTTCACCTTTTTCCTGAACAGAATAAAAAGTTGCAACAGAATCTTCATATACGCGCTTTTTTACGGGTCCTGATGTAGCAAAATACTCGCCATCCACATAAAGTTCAAAAGGAGACTTTGCAAGAATATTAAAATAGCATTCTGCTACGTAGTTAAAATTAAACTCATTTGCAAATTCCGTTATTTCTTTTTTTTCTACTTCACCGTCATCATATTTTACACAGATTCCCCTTGCGGAGTTTCCCAGAACAAATGCCTGTGTAACTCCTTTTTTTAGTTTTCCGAGGATAATTTCTTTCCCATTTGAGTCCACATAAAAAAGTTGTCCGTCAGACAAAGACGTTACAGCAATACGACGCAAATCACCTTCTACAAGATCATCTGCAAAAATCGTGGTTACTTTTTCTTTTTCAATAATTTCCGTTTTTTCCGCAAGATACGCCGATGTATTTTTCAGATAATAACTCGAAGCAAGCGTTGAATCCGTCAGTAAATTCATTGATGAATTCAATGCTAAAATTCTATTTATAACTTCTTCAATTGAAGATTCACCAGAAGAAATTTCTTTTATAAGAGCATTTGTAAACTCTGTATTCTTTTCATCCGACTTACCTACACTTGCTGCATCTGCCGCAGAAATTACAACAAAACTTTCCATTTTGTAATTTTTCACTGAAACATTTTTAGGAATATATTCGCTGCCTGCTGATCCCATGTTTACAAATCCAGCATCAATTACAAAACAATTTTTCTTACAGTTCGCTTTTGCAATTGTTGATAAAACATCTTCAAGACTTATTGCCTTATAAGTAAGTTCATCATAATTTGTAATTTCACTTCCAACCGGAATAAAATATTCTACTCCATCAAAACTGACCATCTCTCCTGCAAAATATAAAAAACTTGCATCTGCATTTTTTAAGTTTCGTGTATATTCTTTTAATGAATCCAAAAGCTGTTTCTGCGTTCCTTCAAGAGTAACCTTTACCGAAAAATCGTTTTCTGCAAGCAGAGCAGACATTGACAATGCATCCATAACATACTTAGACATTCCCTTGTCTGTCTGACTTGAATTTCCTATAATCAATGCAACTTTTTTTTCCGATGCAGCGCCTGCTTCTGGCATACCGTTTTTACTAAGTGCCTGATTTTTTAACTTTTCAGAAGTTTCAGAAATCTCTTCTTCAACAGTTCCTGCTGCCTGAGAAAAAATTTCCACACTTATAGATAATACAAAAAATACACTTATAAATAACTTTTTTATCATACTCTCCCCTTTTCTACAGTTTTTTATTCTGCTGTCATGTCAAAAATCGTAAGTGTATATTTACCCGGCTTTGGATTAGACGGTGCAATCGTTAAACCTGTTATGTCATAAGGATCTAATTCTACAAGAACATTTCCTGTCTGCTGTCTGAATTTAGTATATGGAATTTTAAACTGAAGAATCTGATCTTTCTTTGTTTTCAATTTACATCCGTATTCTATATTCCCCACTCCAATACGGAATGTATAAGTATTTCCATCACCGATAAGTTTTAATGAAACTCCACTTGCTTCATAAAGTGATTCCGGCAGATTAAGATTATTCATAAAAAGTGTCGAATTGTATTTTCCAACTGACGATGTATTTATTGATGATTCAAATTTTATTGCCTGATATATTTTGCCTTCATATTCAACGACAGCAGGTGAACAGTTACCTGTAGATGCACCGCCTGATGCTTTATCTGTGCGAACCTTCCACAAACTTGAATCAGAAAAATCTGTTGTAAGAAGTACTGCCTGATTCTGCACTTCTTCCGAAATCTTAAACTCAGGAACTTCTGATTTTTGATTAGTTTGTGCTATAGAAGATATTTCTGCTTCTTCTTCAAAATGAACCTCTTTTGCTTTTACAGGTTCTGTTTTTACCGGCTCTTTTTTTATCTCCTGTTTTTTAGGCTCTTCTTTTACCTGAACTAAAGGTTTTTCTTCCTCAACGATTTTTTGTATATCCTGAGCAGCTGTCTCTTCAACAGAAGTTTCGTCTGAAAATTTTTCTTCATTTACAGAATTTTCTGTAATTATTTCTTCACTTTCAGTAACGATTTCTTCAATTAATCTTTCTGTCTCGGGCTTTACTGTATTCTGTTTCAAAACATAGAAAACATATTTTTCAGAACTCGGAATTTCACCTTTCCAGAAGTCAGGAAAAACTGGTGTTACAGTCCAGGTCCATTTTTGTTTCTCTGAGACTTCGCCTACAGATTGTTCAAACGGAATCTCTGTCATACATGTAGAAACTTCTGAATAAAATGAAAATCTTTTTCCTGTCTGTTCACATTCTGCATTCACATAATACTTTATTGCCTTGCGGTCGTTTTTCCATGAAAGCATTACTTTTGCAATTGCATTTTCTTTTTCATCAATAACTTCTGTAAGAAATTCAGAATTTTGAGAAGGTGAAAAAATCTCAGGTGCTAAAACTTTATACACATTAAAAGACCCGCTTGTTGCAACTGATGTCTTTCCAATATTGTTTTTTTGATGAATACGCCAGTTCCACTTTCCTTCAGGAAGATGCTGTATATATTTTTCACTATCTTCTTCAAGATTAAAATATGTATAAAGTTCAGAAAAATCTTCTTTTTCAGAAATTTCTAACATTGCATCAGATACACTGTTATCAGATTTTTTTATGGAATATACAAAATCAACAACTGCAAAATCTTCATCAGAAAATATATAGTAGCTATTATTTAACGGTTCATAAACCGAAACTTCAGAAACAAGTACCTCATTTTTTTCATTAATCGAAATTTTGTTTCCTTCAACAACAACGACTTCTTCTTTCTCTTCAGTTGTATTTTGTACTTTTACTTCGCCTGTAATCGTTTGAATTTCTACAGCGTTCTCTTTGACGGTAAGAATTGCCTGTGTTTTTTCTGACGCATCAATTTTGTGGTTTCCTGCAACAATAGAAATATTGTTATCAGATGATTTTTTTGTATCTATTTTCAAAGAACCAGAACTAACCTTTATCTGAGTTTTCTGCGGCTCTTCTTTTTTGCGTTTTAAAAACTGAGGCAAAAGATTTTCTTCTTCATTCACTTTTGCCTGGATAAGAGTATTTTCTTCAAGCGTAATTATAGTATTGTCTGTAAAATGAAGGACAGCTTCCGAAAGCCCTGCCGTCCTTATATGATCACCATTATAAATATCTGCATTATTCTGAAGCCATTCCCATACAAGACGATTTTCAAAACGTCGCTGTGCGGTTCTGTATTTAAAAGTAATTGTTGCTATTTTTTCAGCATTCGAATTCTTAAGTGATAAATTCAACGCAGTATAAAAAAAATGAAGGCTACCTAGAATTCCTGATATACATAAGAGTACAACAAAAAAATCTTTAAGGGAAAACTTACGTGAGGACTTCATATTTCTTTTCTTCCTCATCAGGGTTTACGGATTTTAAATCCGGCTCAGAAAGTTTAAGAACAGTTCTTACTTGCTTATACGAGGTAAATTTTTTTGAATTCTTAAACCCTATTACAGCAAACATTCTCAGCTTGTCTGCTTTTCCCTTTACTTTTACTCCCGGCATTTCTTCAACAAAAACTTCATCCTTTACAAGACGCCAGGTATTTTCTGTTATAAGAATATCTGTATGGAACGGTTTGTTTAACGCTTCGGTTCTTGAAGCTGTATTAACAGCATCTCCGATAACCGTGTATTCCATCCTGCGGTCACTTCCTATTTGTCCCGCAATAACATTTCCTGAATTTAATCCACAGCCGATATGTATTGCAGGAAGTCCTTTTTGTTCACGTTCTTTATTAAGATCATAAAGTTCTTTTCTCATAAGGAGTGATGCTTTTATTCCATTAAGAGCATCTAGTCGTAAAGAACCTGCGGAAACCGGAGCTCCCCACACAGCCATAATTGCATCTCCGATAAATTTATCTACAACACCACCTGTAAGTTCTACGCACTTAACCATACGTGTCATATATTCATTCAGGAATTCAACAACTTGCTCTGGTGTAAGTTTTTCTGACATTGCTGTAAAAGAACGAATATCTGAAAAGAAAATTGTTACATCTTTATTTTCTCCACCAAGAGAAAGTTCGTTGCGCATTGCACGTTCTGCAATTTCTTTGTTTGTAAAACGACCAAAAGCATCACGAAGTCGCTCGCGTTCTGCAAGACCTTTACCCATTTTTACAAAGCTTTCAGTAAGTATTCTAAGTTCATCCTTTCTTTTACGTTCTAACTTTACATCGTATTCACCTTCACCGATTTTTTTTGCGGCCTCAGCAAGAGTTTTTACAGGAGAACTGATTGACTTTGACCAGAACCATATAAGCATGATACATAAAAAGAAAACTGCACATGAAAGGAAAATATTTCTTATAAGTGTGGTGCGTCCAGCTTCGTAAACAAGGTCTGCACTTATTGTTGTTATTGTTATAAGTTCGCCGTTTAAGATTCTTGTAAACGCGCCAAAGTAATCACCTTCATTTTTGTCATTAAAAAACATCTGCCTGTTCTGATCTTTAAATTCACAGATTGCAGAGTACAACGGAGTTCCCGCAAGAGAAACACCTTGCATTGTCTTTTCAACATCTCCCGAAAGAAGAATCAAGCCATCAGGTGTAATCAGATAAGAGGTATTCATTGCGCCCATAGAGAAACTATCATTTAACGACTGAGGATAAAAAATAACCGTTACACTATACTTTTCCTGTTCTCCTTTCCACAAAAATAATGAAGAAACAACAGGCACATTAAATTTTTTGCTTTCATTAAAGTGAAATCTACTTCCTGAAAAAACTTTTTTAACAGCATCAGAATGTTCTTTTTGAATTTTCAAAGCATCGTCTTTTGTTACAACAACTGCATTATTTGTATCTGATTTAATTTCAAGAAAATCAGACGGCAAAATAAATGAAACAGTTCCTTTTTCATCTTCATAAAAAATTCCCAGTATTTCAGGATTTCTTATAAAGAAATTTTCCGAGACAGAAGAACTTGAATTTTGAGAAACGTCAAGATAAAGAAAAACTGTTGATTCAATAGAAGTAAAATATGATTCAACACTATAAGCCGTTCTGTTATTTACTGTATGATTATTATCTTCTGCAGTTCGACGTTCTTCATCAGTAAGAAAATATGAAACAAGAACTGTTATTAACCCTAATGCAAGAATGATAAGAAGTGAAAAAATCGTTATAAGCTGAAAGCCTATCGAAAATTTAACTTTACCTTCAACACGCTTGTCTTCCATGAGAGGCACTCCTCTATAACACATGTAATAATACGAAGATTTGTTGTACTTTTAAGCAGGCTGAATACTTTTTAACACAATTGTAACAACGTAAATAATAACACAATCTTAATTTTAAATCTAGAAAAATTACAATCGTGTTAGACTGTTCTCATATTCTTTTAGGAAACATACAAAGACTTTTTAAATGAACTATCAAAATTACCGATAAGCGTGCAAAAAAACATTTTCAGTTTAGTTCACACGCTTTCGGTACAATAATAATCAGTTTTTATTTTCCAAAGATATCAAAGTATCCGGCTACAAATACAACAAGAATAATAAGCGGTGCAATGTAGCGCAGGTAGAACTTAACAGCCTTGTTCTTAGGGAACTTGATTCCTTCGCCGGCGTCAGCTTCAGCAATAAAGCCGTCCCACCCCCAGCCAAACTTAATTGTACAGAAAAGAAGGAAGAGCATAGATCCGATTGGAAGAAGGTTCTGGCTTACAATAAAGTCTTCAAGTGCATCAATAGAACCGATGTGTGAACCAAAGTGTACGCCTGACCATACGTTCATACCAAGGGCAGCCGGTGTTGCAAGAATCAGCATAGCAACAAAGTTAATGAGAACTGACTTGCGGCGGCTCCATCCAAACTTATCCATCGGGAATGCAACAATGTTTTCAAATACAGCGATTACTGTAGAAAGAGCTGCAAAGCTCATGAACAGGAAGAAGAATGCACCAACGATGCGTCCTGCAACAGGTCCCATTGAATTGAATACATTCGGAAGAGACATGAATGCAAGTCCTGCACCAGAAGAAGCTTCAACATTGAATGCAGCACAAGCCGGGAAAATAATAAGACCGGCACAAATTGCTACAAATGTATCAAGTCCTATAACACGGAGAGCTTCACCTGTAAGAGAGTGATCTTTTCCAATGTAAGAACCAAAGATTTCCATAGAGCCGATACCAAGAGACAGAGTAAAGAATGCCTGTCCCATTGCAGCGTAGATTGTATCCCAGAGACCGCGACCGCCTGCTCCGTTTCCGCTTACGAGAGCTTTAAAATCAGGCTTAAGATAGAATGAATATCCGGCTCCGCTTCCTGGAATAAATGCAACGTAAATTGCAAGACCAATCATAATTACAAAAAGTGCGCTCATCATTATTTTTGTAATGCGCTCAACACCTTTCTGAAGTCCAAGGAAACATGCACCAAATCCGATAATGATTACAACAACCATCCATACAATAAGGGTTGTAGGATTTCCGACTGTTTCACCAACAAAAACATTTACAATGTCATCACCGCCGAGTCCAACAAATTTTCCGCCGATCATCTGGAAGAAATATTTGAGGAACCAACCGGAAACAACCGTGTAGAACATCATCAGAAGATAGTTACCGGCAACAGCAAAGCCACCGTAGATATGCCACTTTGAACCTTTTGGTTCAAGTTCCTGGAAAGCAGCCGACATACTTTTTTTAGAAGCACGGCCAACGGCAAATTCACAAACCATAACAGGCAGTCCCAAAATTGCAAGGAATACCAGATAAATCAAAACAAAGGCTGCTCCGCCGTATTTTCCAGTTATGTATGGAAAGCGCCAAACGTTTCCCAAACCAATTGCACAACCAGCAGACAAAAGTAAAAAGCCGAGTCTGCTGCCAAGATTTTCGCGATTCTGATCGCTCATCATAAACTCCTGCGAACACACTTTTTGCGTTCATTTTTTGAATATTCTTTTATTTTACAGTACTTTTTTTATCCGGGCAAGAAAATTTCTATATAAAGAAACAAAAAACTGCCAGGCTTCGGGAATACAGCTGTATTTCGTAAATGCGCGGCTTCCCGTCCTGCTTCCCGGCCATATTTCTGTCCGGCAGCTATTTTTAAATTTTTTCATCTTAAATTCGCCGTAAATAAAAATTCCGTGCTATAATGAATATTCAGGACAGCCGCTCAGGCAGGCGCAGGTTTTTAAGCATTTTCCTAAATCCCGGAGGAATAAAAATATGGATAAAATAATTACTATCAGCCGCGAATATGGAAGCGGCGGACATACAATCGCAAAACAGCTTTCAGAACTACTGAATATTCCTTTTTATGATCAGGAAATAATCGATAAGGCTGCAAAAGATTCCGGCCTTTCAGCAGAATTCATTCAGAAAGCCGAACAGAATATTTCGTCGGGCTGGCTTTATACGCTTTTACTCGGCGCAAGTTACGCAGGTCCGGGGACTTCAACACGAATGGGCGTAAATCCTCAGTCTCCGGCAATGCCGCTTGCAGATCAGGTTTTTAATGCACAGCGAAAAGTAATCATTGAACTGGCAAAAAAAGGTCCATGTGTTATTGTAGGTCGCTGTTCTGATTATATTTTACGTCATTGTGATGAAATCAATCCTGACAAACTGCTGAATATTTTTATCTATGCCCCGCTTGCAGATAAAGTAAAACGTGCAATTGAACAAAAGGGGCTTAATCCTGAGACTGCTGAAAAAGAAGTAAAACTAATTGATAAGCGTCGTGCAAATCACTACAACACATTTACGGAACGTACATGGGGAAACCGTTCTCACTATGATCTGCTCATAAACAGTTCTCTTGTGGGTGTCGAAAAAACTGCACAGTTAATTGCACAGATTGCAAATTCTTACTGAGTTGAACTCGGCCTGCGGAGTTGTTAAGCCCGGCCTGAGAACAGGTTAAAATCAGTTCTATGCAGATTGGCTACGCGGTTTCTATATATAGAATTTGTTGCAAAATTACAGTTATGATTTATAATAAACTGTACCCTTATATTTGGAGTTTATTTTGAAAGTTCTGAATCCTGAAGATTTTGTTCTGGACAAAAAAAGTAAAATCAAATTGTACAAGCAGCTGTACGACTGCGTTACGGAGCTTATTGATTCTGACTCTGTCCCCTTAAAAACAAAACTGCCTTCTGTCCGCGATATGTCTGCTACCCTTAAAATCAGCAAAAACACGGTTACAAAAGCATACAGTATTCTTGAATCAGAGGGATATATTTATTCCCTTCCAAAGAGCGGATTTTATACTTCCAAACCCGGTTTAAATCCTGAATCTGTACCCCAAAAAGAAGAATCCCCTCAGGATGAAATACCTACTGTTGATTCTATTTTTAAAGGATTCAATACCGTTAATGAAGAAGACAAGCATATAAAACTTGATTCTTTTGAACCTGTACTCCAATCTGCACCCATAACTGAACCACAAAAATCGAAAGAAACTGAGAATTCAGCAAAAAAACTTCAGTCTGAACCCTTCAAGCAGCAAAGTGAATCCCCAATTATGTTTTCTTCCGGTCAGACTATTAAAAACAAAATTACTGTCATCGATGATTCAAAAAGTCCACTTATCAATTCCTTTAAGCAGGTTCTTGAACAATACAATAATTTTGTTCACTACGAAAACGAAATGTCAGGCATCCCGGAATTCAGGGTAGCAATAGCTTCATTCCTTTATAAATATTTTAACATTGATGCAAACCCTTCGCAGATTATAGTTGGCTCGGATCCAATGCAGCTTTTTGCAAATCTTCTTTCTTTGCCTTCCATCTGCAATTCAACTCCAAAAACAGAAAAAATCGGACTTCTTAAACTTGCAGAAGAAGTTTCGCAAAAAAACTCTCCATACATACAAAGGGTTGCTGCTGTTGAAGAAACTGCCTCTCAGAATATCCGCAATATAATCACAAAGGCCGGCATAAAACTTTCAGAAGTTCCACTCGGCAACAAAGACTTTATGTTTCAAAGTCTTTTAACAACTGGAGCAAATCTTGCTGTTATCAATTCAGACAACTCTATTCTCCGCGGCGGAATAGAAGAAAAACCTTACCTTGATTTTCTTGAATGGGCTGATAAAGAAAAATATCGTTATATAATTGAATTTGACTCGCTTACCGTAAATACATCTTCACTTCCGCTTAAACAGTTTGATAAAAATGATAAGATTATTTACATCCGCACGTTCAAGTCATTCTCTCCGCTTTCAGCAGCATCATTTGTAATTCTTCCAAAAAATCTTGCAGATGAATATAAAGAAGCATTTAAGGATTTTAACTGTCCTCTTTCTTATTTGGAGCAGACTGTCCTTATTGATTTTATCATTTCTGGAAAACTTTATAATTATCTTGAAAAGATTAAAAGCCTTTAATGGAGCACTCTTAAATTTAAAAGGGTCGTTATAATAAAGCGGCCACAATTCAGGCGCATGTTTTTAAAGATTCAGACGCACGTACTTTCAACAACAGCGCATAAAAAAAGCTGCCCTTTACACAAGAGCAGCTTTTTGTTTTTTATAAAAGTCTTAGTGTCTTACGCGAACGCTGAGAGCACCAGTCCATGTCTTGTCTTCAGCAAATGTGCGCGGGTCAATACATACGCTTGCCGTAACCTGAAGAAGAGCAAAGTTAAATCCGATACCTCCATAGAGCTGTGGCTGCATATTGTTAAAGTCAAACATGTCTGACTTTTCTGTTCCACTGCCGCTTACACCTGGAAGTCCGAGTGCTTCAAGAGTTGCACCAATAGCATTTGCCCATGAACCTTTATATCTCCATTCATAAGAATTATCATGCTTTGAAGCAAAGAGACGTCCTCCAACAAATGGAGTAAATCCGATTCTTACGATAGGAATGCTGAAATCTTTTGAAATCTGTCCCTGTAAATAGAATGTGTGAATATTATAATCAATTATAGCTTCTCCGTTACTAGATGAAGCTTTGAATGTTCCCTGATTGTAGAAATATCCTGCACCAACAGAAACTCTTGGCATAACAAGGTTTCCTTCAAGAATTGCATAGCGGAAGTCAAATCCAAATGTTGTAAATTCAACAGAAAGATCTGAACCGAGCAAATCCCATGAACCAGTTTTTACAAATGCAATATCGGCATCAAAAGGAATAATGAGTCCGCCAATGCGAATATCTGCCGTTATAACCGGGAACTTGTATGTGTCTTCAATACCGCTAATACCAAGTCCTTTAGCAGCCTTTGCAAGGCCTTCAGTATTTACATTTGTAAGACCGAAGTTTACACCGCCACCAAGTCTTAATCCTGGGAAAAGAGAACCAATCCATGCATCTGCCCAAACATTCTGCTGTGTTGCAGCCTGTGGAACAGCAACTGCAAGCTGTGTTGCAAAATCATCAAGTCCATCGTCAATGGAAGTCTTTAAATTTTTTGCATCTTCTAGTGATGTTAAAGATGGTAATGCAAATGCTGAACCTGCAGAAAGTGCAGCAGTTACTGCCAGAGCAGTTAATTTTCGTGTTAATTTCATTTTTTTCTCCTATACAAATTAAGGTAGATTATCCCCTAATTATACAACAAACTGCCTTAATTGTCATGTTTTTTGGTGAATATATCTCTGTTTAACGCTACCGGCGCAGGCTGAATCTAACGCGCGAATTTTTGACACTACACCCGCGATTTTTTACTGTTGAATCTATCCGCGAATTTTTTACTTTGATTTATAAATTTATTGATTTATAATTACAGTCATGAAAAAGCAAATTTTTATCATCACTTCTATTTTAATCGCCTTCTCTTCCTGTTCAGAAGGTTCCTCAAATTCTGCTGAAAATAATCCGCCGGTAGAACACATTCCGTCGTCTTCCACAATAGAACAAATTCAATTTGAAACAAAAGACATTCCATGCAATAACTACCGCCAGGCAATGCGCGACTTCGTTATAAAAATTTCTGAGACCGCCCGTAAAACAAATCCTTCGTTTATCGTTATTCCTCAGAACGGACAGAATGTTGCCTGGGATGATGATGACAATCCTAAACCTGATAAAAAATTCTTTGCAGCAATAAATGGCTGCGGTCGAGAAGATACTTTTTACGGCATGAATTCAACTTATGATATAGCAGACGGAACTGCAACTCCAAAAAATCTTTCAGATGAAATTCAGGAACTCTGCGACATTTACGTTAATAACGGTTTAACAGTTCTTTCAACAGATTACACAACTAACGATAAAACTAAAATAAATGATTCATTCAGCAAAAACAATAAAAAGGGTTATATTTCTTTTGCAGCAATAGACAGACTTCTTCGTGTAATTCCGTCTTATGCTGTTTATAACGAAAATGATTCCGACATTACAAAACTCAGTGATGCTAAAAATTTTCTTTATCTTATAGATCCGGATGAGTTTACAAAACAAAGCCTCATCGCTGCAGTTAAAGAAACAAATTATGATGTTCTTATTCTTGAACTTTTTATGGGAAGCTCTTCTCTTTCTTCTGAAGATTTAAAGCAGCTTAAAACAAAAAAGAACGGCGGAAAGCGCCTTGTTATCTGCTACATGAGTATCGGCGAAGCAGAAGATTACCGCTGGTACTGGAAGTCATCATGGAAAACAAAACCGCCTTTATTCATGTGTGATTTAAACACCGACTGGGAAGGCAACTACAAAGTAAAATACTGGTTCCCTTCGTGGCAGAGTATAATATGCGATGCTTCCGATTCTTATCTTTCAAAAATTGTAAACGCAGGATTTGATGGAGTTTATCTTGATATAATTGATGCGTTTGAATACTTTGAAGAAAGAAGTTAGTCTTGCGTAACAATGCGTTTTTCGCCGGACTTTTTTCATGCATCCCCGACGCATTCCCGATAAGCCCACTGCGCACTTATAATCTCGCACTGACCAGCATTTCGTTTTAAAACAATTCAATCCATAACAGTGCGGCCTCCCCACTCTTTTGAATGAAGCCTTTCATGCGCAAGAGCTTCATCAAAATCTGCAAGCGGGCTGCAGTTCTTTTCTATTTGAACGGCGGTTGTATGAAGCCGCTTTAAACACTCGCTTTTATCATTATAGCCAAGCTTTGACTTTTCAACTGCCTCGCTGAGTATACGAATGCTTTCGTCATAAATACGAAGCGGAACCGGAAAAGGATGCCCGTCTTTTCCTCCGTGTGCAAAGCTAAACCTTGCCGGATCCCTAAAGCGGCTCGGCGTACCATGAATTACTTCGCTAACGAGTGTCAGAGACTGTAAAGTCCTTGGTCCAAGCCCTGGCGTTAAAAGCAGGCTTTCAAAATCTTTAGGTTCACTTTCGTAGGCCGTAGTTAAAACTCCACCCAAACGTTTTAAATCAACATCTTCTGCACGAACTTCGTGATGCTCAGGCATTATACAGTTTCTGGCACCGGAACTCCACTGACCACTAACTGCTTCCTGCTGTCCATTAAACACGCCACTTAACCCACGCTCAGTTAGCACGCCACTTATTGCGCCGGCCGCACCGCCTGCGACGACTCCACGCACACAGCTCGCGCTTCCGTCGCCACTTTTGGCGGCAACGTCTCCAGTTATGCCGCCTCCGCCACCAGTTCTCGTAACTACCGTGCGTTCGTCTTCAAAAAGAGAAAGCTGCCCTGGTACTTCTTTACTCAGAGGATGCTCCAAACGAATAATGTCTTTTATTTCCTTTATAATCCGCCCTGGACTATCGTTCGTTAGTTCTAGAATTCCTTCTCTAGTCGGCTTTGCATCACTGTCAGTCAGATTCAGAATAAAGCCCCGGTTTTCACCAGTTACACCGGAATGAGGCTCTTCTACAAACGAGCGTAAGTTTGCCGAGCACCAGTGATAGCGCCGAGCCGCTTTTGCACCAACATTCATTCCCTGTTGAACTACCGACCAATCGCCTTCATCAGTAAGAATAAAATTATGCTGATACAGCTGAAATCCATCCTGAACCGCCGTATTGTCCACTTTTGCACACAGTTTGCTTTCCGTTACCAGCCGATCGCCGTTTAAACCGGTTTTATCGCTTATAGCCAGAAGCTCCTCCGGCGTTTTTCGTGAATACTTTCCGCGGCCTCCGCACACATAAATGCCAAGCTCCTTTGAACGTGCATTAAGTCCGCGTTTAAGCGCATACATTACGCTTGTCGTTATTCCCGAAGAATGCCAGTCCATACCAAGAACGGCTCCAAACGACTGAAACCACAGAGGATCACTTAATCTCCTGAGAACTTCTTTTTTTCCATAATTTACGATAAGGGCTTCAATAATTTCCGTTCCCAGTGCCATCATCCGGTCAGCAAGCCATCTGGGAACAGTTCCTGTATGAAGCGGTAAATCCGCATGCCCTGTCTGTTTTACCATTTTTTCTTGAATCCAAACTTATTATAGCATAAAATCATAAACAATATGAGTGTTTTATATTTTACAAGACACGGGCGCACCGTTATGAACGATATGCGTCTTGTATGCGGAAATTCTGAAACAGAATTAACACAGGAAGGCATAAAGCAGGCTCTTACTCTGGCCGATCAAATTATCGCACAAAATATTCATATTGATGAAATACTTTCTTCACCTTTAAGCCGCGCCCTTAAAACAGCAGAACTTATTGGTCAGAAAATAAACGTTCCTTTTAAATCAGAAGAGCGACTTCGTGAGCGTGATTGCGGCATCTACGAAAACACAAACTGGGATACAGAGGAATTCCAAAAAACACGACGCGAAATTGCATATAACATGCAGACCGGAGAAACAGTCCTGCATACAGTTCAAAGAATTTATAATCTTCTTGATGAACTTACAAACGGCAAAAATGCACAGAAAATTTTTCTTCTTGTAGGACACAATGGAATTGCACGTGCTGTTGAATCATATTTCAGAAACATGACAACCGAAGAATTCTGCAGCTTTAAAATAAAAAACTGCGAATTACGTAAATATACTTTTTAAGCCGTAAATTAAAACCGCACAAAGAATTTGCATACTTTTTAATAAAAAGCTACAATTATTCTCAGGAGATTTTTATGTCAGAAAGAAAAAGTACAATAGCTACAAAAATTACACTAAGAGTTTCAATTATGGTTTTCGCAGTTCTTCTAGCAATTGGAATTCTTGTTGATGTTATTGTCCGTAAATTTAATCAGGAACAATACAACAGCCGTATATCAGATTCAATCGCATTGATGGACAAAGGAATCAATAATTACTTTGATAATCTATGCGGAATCATAAACCTTGTTGCAGATAAACCACTCTTAAAACAGAGTGACGGATACATAACTTCCTACAAGTACAAAACCGTTGAATCTGGAAAAATCAAAATGGATCCTGAGAAAATGGGTCCTTATGAAAAAGAAGTATTCAATGAACTCAGACTTTTTACGGAACAGTTTTCAAGTATAGAGGAATTCTGTCTTGGTCTTGAAGAAGAAGGAAACTATGTTCAGTTTCCGCCGTCTGACCGCTCAAGCAACTATGACTGCACAACTCGTTCATGGTTCAAAAACGCAAAGGAAAAAAATGGCGCCATTGATATTTCAGATGCTTACAGAAGCTCCAACGGTGTTGCTTCCATTCTTGTTTCTAAATACTTCAGGGACGAAAACAATAAAGGCCGCGGCGTACTTACAATGACAGCCGACCTTTCTTACTTAAAGGAAATATGTGACGCTATCAGAAACGGCACAAAGCAGGACGGCTACATCCTTATTTCAGACAAAACAGGAACTATTGTTCTTGATCAGTCAGACAAAGAAAACAGCTTCCGTCCTGTAACAGATATTTTCCCAAATTATGAATTCGATAAAGAAGAAAATTTCACTTGTAACATAGATAGCATTAAATATGATGTAAGAGTTCACTCTTCAAAAAACAGATTCATTCCGCTTAATTATATCGTGATAACACCTTATGTTACCGTTAACAGAGTAAATTCTGTTTTCCTTACTTTCATGATTGTGGCTATTATAGTATCTCAGGCAATTTCAATTTTGATTTCCCTGCTCATAAGCCACTCAATTATCAAGCCTCTCAGAAGCACAGTTTCCATTCTTAAAGATATTTCTGAAGGAGAAGGAGATCTTACAAACAGACTTGATGTTAAAGGCCGCGATGAAATTGCTCAGCTTTCAAATTTCTTCAATAAAACATTCGACAAAATCAGCAGCACAATCTTTACCGTTATGAAAGAATCAAAGAACATGCTCGACATAGCAACAATTCTTTCAAACAATGTTACAGATACTGCAAGTTCTGTTAATCAGATTGACTCTAACATCTCCAGTATGAAAACTCAGATGATCAATCAGTCTGCAGGTGTAGAAGAAACTTCAAATACAATAGAAGAAATTAAAAACAACATTACAAACTTAAATGCAAACATCAGTAAGCAGGCTCTCAGCGTATCTCAGTCATCATCTGCTGTTGAAGAAATGGTTTCTAACATCCGCTCCGTTACAGAAATCCTTAAAAAGAACAGTCTTTCTGTAAACAAACTTTCTGAATCTGCAAATATTGGACGCAGCGTTGTAAATGCAAACGTAGAACTTATTCATCAGATTGCAAAAAGTTCAGAGGGTCTTATTGAAGCCAGTGAAATTATTCAGAATATTGCAAGTCAGACAAACCTTCTTGCAATGAATGCAGCAATTGAAGCTGCTCACGCAGGTGAAGCCGGTAAAGGATTCAGTGTTGTTGCTGATGAAATACGTAAGCTTGCAGAAACTTCCGGTGAACAGGGAAAGACGATTGCTACTGCCCTTACTGATTTGAACGACCTCATATTAAAAGTTACGGATTCCTCACAGGACATTCAGAATAAGTTTGACATCATCTATGAAAACACAAAAACAGTAAGTGAACAGGAAGCTGTAATTAACAGTGCCATGGAAGAGCAGAATACTGGAAGCCAGCAGATTCTTTCAGCAATGCACGAAATTAATTCCATTATGGATGAAGTTTCTCATAGTTCACAGAAGATGGAACAGGGTGCAAAAGATGTTTCTGTTGAAATGCAGAAGCTTTCTAAAATTACTTATGAAATAAACGGCGGTATGTCAGAAATGACAGCCGGTATGAACCAGATTAACAATGCTATACAGGAGATAAACGGAAAAACTAAAAACAATGAAGCTTCCATTGCTCTTGTAACTGAAACACTTCATAAGTTTAAGGTTTAATAAAAAAGAAAAACTGTGCTGTACAAAACCGGCGTCCTGTATAACACAATTCCTGTTGTACAGCACAATGCCACTCTGTATACGAACAATGCCGGTAAAATTATAAAACCCGCGGATTTAGCAAAGTGCACTATAATCAATACACTTCAGTCTACTAAAAGCCGCGGGCTTTTTTTCGGAAAATAACTAAGCCGATTTTAAAAATCTAAAAGTGAATTTAATTCTTTAACGGCATTTATAACACGCGGACCTGGACGCGTAAAAATGTCTGCATCAACAAGATAAACACGTTTATTTTTTACAGCATCAACATTTTTCCAGGCCGGACGCGAACATATTTCTTCAACAGAAATTCCGTTCATTGCAGAAATAATCACAACTTCAGGATTACGTGCAACAATTGCTTCTTCGCTTACAATCGGATATGCGTCCTTAATATCTGCAAAAATATTTTTTCCGCCGGCATATTCAATTACATCATTCATAAACGAAGAACCGCCCGCACTCTGATACGGAGCATTCCACAATTCATAAAAAACACGCTTTCCCGTAAAGGAATTTTTTGTTTCATTAAAT